>WBZT01000003.1_pt1 | contig 369568 bp, 358 predicted proteins | sample 5204241 | NCBI WGS metagenome assembly WBZT01 (sample SAMN12344358, study PRJNA552823) | activated sludge metagenome | biome: Activated sludge suspended growth; feature: Nitrification reactor; material: Wastewater; isolation source: activated sludge from nitrification reactor of wastewater...
GCCGTTCATCACGTTGCTGCTCGGACAGATCGGGAACCACCGCATAGGATTGAAGTGCGGCCTCCAGGCGATCGTGCTCGCGCAGCAACGGCTCGACGGTCCGCAATTCAGTCAACTCGTTCTCGCGTCGCCGCAACGTTTCCAGCGCCTTGATCAGTTCGTCGAGAGCCGCCTTAGCCGCTTCATGCGCGCGATTCAACGCCTGCCACTCAGCCGGTTTGGTCTGCGCCTCGCGCCAGGCCTTCCGCTGCTCATCCAACTGGCGACGCGCCTCGTTGATCACCGCATTCTGCGCGCGACCGTGCTGGCTATAGAGCTTTTTGGCATCCGTATCCAGAGCCGCCAGCAATGCCGCAATGCCGCTGGTGCCTGCGCTCGCCTCGAACAGCGCCGAACCCAGATCGCCTTCGCCGCGCAGCAACACCGCGCCGCCCTCGCGAAGCCGCGCATGGTTCAATCCGAACATGGCTTCGAATTCCTGACGATCCAATCCACCGGTCAATTCCCGTTCGAGCCTGCTGTCCACCGTGAAGCCAGGATCCGTCTGTTCCGTGCGGACATCCAGTCCTGAGAGGGTCGTCCCCCTGCCCTTACGCCTGATAAGTCCGACCGCTCGGCCCGTCTGGTCGATGAACACACCGCCGATCCGCATGTCGCCGGCCGGGTGGACGAAATCGTCCGGGCTGCGTAGCGGAATGCCGAACCGCAAATCCGTCATGGCCCGCAAGGCCGACGATTTACCTGCTTCGTTGGGTCCATAGATCACATGTAAATTGCTTGAGCCGACGGAAAAGTCCAACATCTTGTTGGTAAAGGGACCGAAGGCGAACAGCAACAGGCGCGCGAGTTTCATGCGTCTTCTCCGGAAGCGGACAGGCGCGCCAGAACCGTAGCTTCTGCATCCATCAGCAGACTGCGCAGTTCGGCAGGATCGTCGAGGCGCGGCACATCACCGGCCGTCACTTCTGCGGGCATGGCGCCAAGCAGATCTCCCAGTTCGATCTGTGCCCGGCGCATCAGTTCCGTGTCGTCGCCCGCAATCGTATCGACCAGACGGACCAACTCTCCCACCGCATCCTGGCGCTGCGCAGCCTGAGCACGATCCAGCGGGGCGGAAAGATCCAGCCGCACCTGCTCGATCCAGATCTCCGCCGCGCCGATGTCCTGCGCCGCCGCGTGCATCGCCGCCGCAAGGGTGCCCGGCTGCGCCGCCTCCAGCCGGTGCAACTCAGTCGATCCCGTCAGCGTCACGCGCACCGCATGCAGCCGGTCCATCGTCCCGGCCAGCACCGGCTCCAATGCGCGGGCGAAGGCCTCGTTGAGCGATTCCAACCGGTCCACGCCGTCGAGCGGCACGGAGAGCTGACTCCAGCGCACCACATCAAGCGCGATACACTCGGCCTCGATCCGTCCCGCATCCACCGTGACCAATTCGCAACCCTTCGCACCCGTTTCCTTCGCATGGCGGCCCTGCAGGTTACCGCAAAAGACAATACGCGGCCGCTCGTTCAGCACCTCACGCGCATGGACATGGCCGAGCGCCCAGTAGTCGTATCCCTTGGCAACCAGCGTCGGCAGATCGGTGGGCGCATAGGTATCGTGGCCGGCGCGCCCCGTCAGACTCGTGTGCAACAGACCGATATTAAAAAACCCGGGCACCGGCGGGGGGTAAGACGGAACCAGGTCTTCATTCACCTCGCGCTCAGGAAAGCTGCGGCCATGGATCGCCACGGAGAGATCCTCCAGCCGGATCGTCTGGGCTGCGCGGCTCGAAAAGACCGTCACGTTCGACGGCAGGGTCAACTGACGCGAGATCACCCCCTGCGCGTCGTGGTTTCCCTGCACGATAAAGCAGCGGATGCCCGCGCGCTCCAATCGCACCAGCTGCCCGCGAAAGAAGAGGCCGGTGTGAAAATCCTGCCAGTCCCGGTCGTAGATGTCGCCTGCGAGCAGGAGGAAATCCACTCGCTCGGCCAGCGCCCGGTCTACCAAACGCTCACATGCACTGCGGGTGGCGCTACGCAACCGCTCAACCGGCGCACCGTCGTACCGGTCCAGGCCGCGCAAGGGACTATCGATGTGAAGGTCTGAGGCGTGGATGAAGCGCATGCGAATTAGGTCCTGCCGGTTTCATTTTTTCATTGGGAAGTGCCGACCGAAGCAGCCGATGGCCAAGGCCATTCCAGTCAATATATGCCCCTCATATACCACATCATATCCATCCTCGCACTTGAGTCGCATAGGCCAGGAATGTCTGGCCGAATAGGCAGGTGAGCGCCCTTTCCTCCGGTTCGATTTGGAAACGATTCATAGAGAGGACCCAGCCGAGTAAGATCCACAAGAAGCGCGTCAGTCGATAGATGCCCGTCACGACCAGCGCGGACGAGGGGTCCGGCTTCACCTGTGACCCCGCCCGCCGGAGTGTGGCGGGCGGGGCACACCGACCTATCGACCGGCGGTTCGCTTGCGGCAACCACATTGGCAATTGATAGGCGCGCAGCGACAGGCGTTTGCCTGGCACCCGCAGGAACAGGAAGAGCAATCGCAGGCGCCGCAACAGCCTGTCTTGGCAATCTTTTGCGAGGTGGTTGTTTTGATGTCAGCCATGGTCGGTCTCCTTTGTCATGCCGGCGCGTGATTGCGTCGTCACAGAGGCTGACGGAGGGGCACCGGAAACCTTACAGTTCTGCACACAGTTTGGTAAGCTGCTTCCATGAACCTCGAATCAAACCCCTCGACAGCTCTCTCGCCGGAGGCCATCACGCAACTGGTGAAGGGACACCGTGAGTTCCTGGCCTTCCTGGAGCGACGCGTTGAATCTCGCGCCGTGGCGGAAGATATTTTGCAAGCGGCCTTTACCCGTGGATTGGAACGCGGGGGCGACGTGCAGGACGAAAAGGTCGTCGCCTGGTTCTATCGGGTGCTCCGTAACGCCGTGATCGATCACTACCGGCAGCGCTCCAGCACCGCGCGAGCGATGGAAGCCTGGGGGCGGGAGTTTCCGGACGTGCAAGAACCGGAAGCGGAGCTGCGCCGGGAGATCTGCCACTGCGTGTCTGGGCTGCTCGAAACCCTCAAGCCGGAATATCGCGAAGCCCTGCGGATCGTGGATCTGGAGGAAGGCAAACTGAAAGATCTCGCTCAGCAGTCAGGCATCACCGCCGAAAATGCGGCGGTTCGCGTACATCGAGCCAGGGCGGCGCTACGTCGCCGGATCGAACAGGCCTGCGGCACCTGCTCCGTGCATGGTTGTCTGGATTGTTCCTGCGAAGCATCCACTGGGTCGAAGTGCGGAGGGTAAGACAGCCCAATGAACCTATTCGACGCCACAAGTCTCTCAGATTAAGCCTGCAGCCGAGCGACAATCGTCAAACCGGCTGAAACCCCGATAGCATACGATTGGCATCCAGGCCCGTGGCCTGCTCCACAGTACCACCCTGCCGTGACAGTCAAGGTCACGCGCTTGAGGACTCTCGCTCAGCCATCGGCGCTCATTCGTCTCGCGAGGTGAGCGCGGAGCGATGTCCCCTTGGGTGCTATTCCCTGCCCTGACGCCATACGCTATCGGCCATAAGCGCCCTTCCACTCCATCCCCTGTCTTGCAATTCCGGAGACCAGCCCCGTATGCTCCCAGCATGAGGTTGGTGACACAATGACAGAACCCACAACGCCTCTTTCCACTCTTACGCTGGCCGAACTCAAGAACCTGGTCGAAGGCCTCGTGGACGACCGGCTGCGCGTGCTTCTGGGCGACCCGGATCTCGGCGCGCCCCTCGGCGAATCGGTTCGCGAGCGCCTGAAGCAGTCCCTGGCCTCGACAGAACGCATCACCGGTGACGAAGTGGCCGACAAGCTCGGCCTGCGGTGGTGATATGCCCTGGTTTCGCTTAGCCTTCCGGCCCGATGTGATCACCGACCTACAGGTAGCGGATCCCGCCACGGCTCAACGCCTGTTCGACAAGACGAAGTGGCTGGCCTCCAACGTCGACAATCTGCGCCATGAGCCGGTCGCTACCGACCTGCCCGGAATCCATAAGTACGCCGTCGGCGACTGGCGCATTTTTTATTCGATCGACCGGACCGAACAACTCATGGACATTCACCACATCCACCACGCCGTCCCGCCCCAACGGGCCAGACCGGCCTGACCATGATGAATCTCACCTGGACTGCCATCGAACGGTTACGCCAGCTGATCGGAGAACATCCGGACGATCCGGTCGTGCGGATTACGCTGCGCGACGTGGATGCGCAACGCCTGTCCCTGTCGATTACGCTGGAACCTGCAGCGCAGGAAGAGGATGAGGTGCAACACATTGAAGGCCTCACCGTGGCACTGGATCGGGCGAGCGTGCACCGCACAAACGGAATGACAGTGGACTTTCAGACGGACAAGGGATTCACCTTCGTGCATCCCCCGACGGAAGAGTTGGGGCTGATCATGCCCAGCAGCAACTAAGACCTGTGAAGCGTCGCTGGTATCTCGTCGTTCGTGAAAGACTATTCCTAATTTGCGAGATACGCTTCACAATTCACGCTTCACGAATGCGGGTTAGGATTTCATCCGGGGGAAGACGCTGCCGAAATGCATGGAGAAGGCGCCGCGGGCCACATCGGCGACGTAGCGTTCTAGGGCTTCGGTGATCACGGGAAAGGCCAGATCATCCCAGGGGATGTCCTCCAGCGAGAACAGTTGCACATCGAGACTTTCCGTGCCGGGTTTGAACTCCCGGGTGCGCATGGAGCCGCGAAAGATCATGTGGACCTGGCTGATACGGGGCAGACTCAAGACGGCATACAGGGAGGTAATCTCGACGTCGGCATGCGCCTCTTCAAACGTTTCGCGGATCGCGGCCTGCTCGGTGCTCTCCCCGATCTCCATGAAGCCGGCGGGAAACGTCCAATGGCCGGTGCGCGGTTCGATGGCCCGGCGGCACAGCAGAATCTTATCCTCCCACTCGGGAATGCAGCCCGCGACGATTTTCGGATTGATGTAATGGACGACCTGACAGGTATCGCACACAAACCGCGGCAGGTTGTCGCCGGGAGGAATTTTTTTCGACAGCCCGGCCCCGCACTCGCTGCAGAACTTCATTGCGGCCCCCGATCACGACAACAGAAAGACAGAAATGGATAGCACAAACCACGCCTTCTTTGCACCCTGCCCTCGCGGACTCGAAGCGGTCCTTGCCGATGAACTCACCGACCTGGGCGCCGCCGACGTGAAGTCCACGGCCGGTGGAGTCGCCTTCCGCGGCACCCTGGCTCTCTGCTATCGCGTCAATCTGCAGAGCCGCATCGCCAGCCGCATTCTCCTGCGGATTGCCGACGGGTCCTATCGCGACGAACACGATGTGTACGACGCGGCGAACGCCATCCGCTGGCAGGATTGGTTCACCCCGCAACAGCGCATCAAGGTAAAGGTGAGCGCGCACCACTGTCCGCTGAAGAGCCTGGATTTCGTCACCCTGCGGGTGAAGGATGCCGTCTGCGATCGCTTTCAATTTGCGAGGGGCAAGCGCCCGACGGTGGATACCCATGCGCCGGACATCCTGATCGCCGTGTATCTGGATGCGTCGACCTGCACCTTCTATCTGGACACCTCGGGCGAGCCACTGTTCAAACGGGGTTGGAGGAAGTCGGCGGGTGAAGCGCCGATCAGGGAAAATCTCGCAGCCGGCATCCTGCGGCTCTCGAAATGGACTGCGGATACGGTGCTCTACGATCCCATGTGCGGAAGCGGCACATTCGTCATCGAGGCCGCCTTAATGGCCCGCCGTGTCGCGCCGGGAATCGGCCGGCATTTCGCCTTCGAAAAACTGCTGTCATTCGATACCCGCCGATTGAACGACCTGCGCACAGAACTCAAGGCGATGGAAATCCCCATCAAGCCGGGCCTGATCCATGCGGCCGATGACAATGCGCACGCGATTACATCGATCAAGGCCAACCTCACCATCGCCGGGAGCGGCGATGCGGTCACCCTTCAACAGGGCGATGTCCTGCAACTCCCCGCCCCGGCCGAATCCGGCCTGCTTGTCACGAACCCGCCCTACGGGCACCGCATGGGAGAGGCGGAAAGCCTGCGCACGTTTTATCCGCAATTCGGCGATCACCTGAAGAAACATTTTTGCGGCTGGACCGTGCAGATCTTCACCGCCGACTTAAAACTGCCCGGCCAGTTGCGGCTGGCCCCTTCCCGCCGGGTCCCTCTCTTCAACGGGGCGATCGAATGCCGCCTCTTCGAGTTTCGCATGGTCGCCGGCAGCCTCCGGAAGACAAGAGCTGGTGGCGTATAGCCGATAGCTCATGACCCGGAATCCGAGTCCCGCAGACCGGAGCCAGACACCTTCTCAATATTTCATTTCTGCCCCGAGCGATCGGCCCTGGCATCGTGCCCTTCTCGCTATCGGCCATCAGCCATACGCTCGTGTGCCTCACGCGTCCAGGCTTGACAGCGTCGCGAAAGACTCCTATTTTCAGCCTATGAACGCGTCTCACGCGCCCCTCGAAGAGCTGCAGCCGGAGCAGGATCTCTCCCTTTCGCGCCTGATCGTCGTCTCGAATCGTGAACCATACGAACACCGGCTGGTCAAGAACCATCTGATCTGGGAACGCACGTCCGGCGGTCTCATCTCGGCGCTCGATCCGGTCATGCGGCGGCTCGGCGGCACCTGGATTGCCTGGGGCAGCGGCAAGGCGGATCGGAATGTGGTGGACCAGGACATGATCGTCGAAGTGCCTCCTGACGCCCCGACCTACCATTTGCGCCGCGTGTGGCTTGACCCGACTGAGATCAAGGGCGGATATCAAGGCTATGCCAATCAGGTGCTCTGGCCCCTGTGCCACCTCACGCTGGATCGCGTGGCCTATCGCAAAGCCTATTGGCATGCGTACCAAGCCATGAATGCGCGCTTCGCGGCAGCTGTCCTCGGTGAATTACGCGGGAAGTCCGGTTTTGTGTGGGTGCACGACTTTCACCTGGCTCTGGTACCCGGCCTCGTCAAGGCCGCGTTGCCGGCCCAGCCGGTGGCGGTCTTCTGGCACACGCCCTGGCCCGGTCCCGATGCGTTTCGCATTCTCCCGGAACGTCGAGAGCTGCTCGAATCCCTGCTGGCGAGCGATCTGCTGATGTTCCAGACCCACAACTTTCTCCATTGTTTTGTCGAATGCGCCAAGGAGTTCCTGGGCGTCGAAGTCCGGAGCGATGACCTTCAGATCGACTATAACGGCCACACGACGCGACTCGTGGCCCGCCCGATCAGTGTGAGTTTCCAAGCCTGGTCGGAACGCGCCCGCACAACGCAAGTCACACGCGCCATGGACGTGTTACGTAACCTGCATGTCTTTCAGCCCGAGGTCCGCATCGGCCTCGGCGTCGACCGGCTCGACTACACCAAAGGGCTTCTCAAACGCTTCTGGGCCATCGATGCCTTCTTCGAGCAGTACCCTCAGTATAGGGGCCGGTTCACCTTTGTGCAGGTGGCCGTGCCGACCAGGGGCGATGTCGAGGCCTATCGCAGTTATCGCGAACTCATCCGCGAAACCGTGAATGACATCAATATGCGGTATGGCAGCATCTCCAACTCGGGCAGTCCCCAGGCCTCTCGCTGGCGACCGATCGAGTTCCGGGAAGGCCGCATCGGCGTGGACACCCTCGCGGCCTACTACCGGATGGCGGACCTGGCGCTGGTGAGTTCCGTATACGACGGCATGAACCTGGTCGCCAAAGAGTATGTCGCCAGCCAGGTCGACGAAAAAGGCGTGCTGCTGGTGAGCCACATGGCGGGGGCAGCCGCGGAAATGACCGATGCCCTGGTCATCAATCCCTACGACCTTGAAGGCGTCGCCGACGCCATTCGCCAGGCCATCGAAATGCCCTTGGAGGAACGCCGGGAGCGTATGCACCGCATGCGGACCTACCTCGAAGCCCATGACATCCGGGCCTGGTCGGACGAGTGCTTGCGCGATGCAGGAATTCTCCCACCCGATGATCGCCCCACGCATGAATAACCGGCGCCGACACCCATGCGCCTGTGGAGCCGGCCCGTGATCGACACGGCCTCAGTTCCACAGGACAGCGCATCGTCCCCCGGCCACCCGCGGCGCCCGAACCGGTACCGGACAGACACCGACCGATTCCGCATCCCGAGCCGACTGCTGAACCTGCTGCTCACCATGGGCCTCTGCCTGGCCTTCGGAGGCTGTGCCAAATTCTCGCAGTTGTTTGCCGTCACCCAACCCTCAGACCAACCGGTGGATCGACTACAACAGACAATCGTCACGCGACTGAAAGCCCTGGTCGAGCCGGATCTGCAGGATAATCTCACCACGGCGCTCCCGGCGGTTCGGAAGAGCCTGGCCGATCAGACACACAAGATTGCGAAGTTCAAACGCAACCTGGTCCTGCGGACGCTGGCCGATCCCTGGGACGGCCTGGCAGCCGCCGAACAGGCCGGGCTATTGGCGGCGACGGCGGCCGAATCCGGCGTCGAAGGACTGCCGGCCGTGATCGAAATTCTCGAAGGCGGTATGGATCGTACCGGTACCTCCTTTGCGCCGCTGACCTTTCCGGTCACGCTCGCGACTGAGGATCTCCTGACCTTTCTCACCGACGTGCTCGAACAGGCCTATCAGGACCGCGAACAGGCGCTCCGCCATCTCTCGCCACAGGACCGGGAGTTCTTATTCACACAGGCTCGCCCGCTGGTGGAACATTTCATCCCTCAGGTCGCCCCTCCCACGCAACTGTCGGAGGCCGAAGCCGCAGCCAGATACGCGACCCTGCTCATGCAGCAGGTGGACTATGCCTCGCTCATCAGCGCCGCACAACGGCTGGCGCGGCTCGGCAACCGGAAATTCCTGCAGCAACTCGATATTGCGTTGCACAACCGCAAACCGATCGGCCAGACCGTGCCCGGCATCACCGGAGATCTCCTCCTGGCTCAACAGACGTCGTACGGGCTGGTGGTGGTGGGAGGCCACGGTCCGAACACCTATGACCTCGAAAAGGGCGCTGCGCTGATCATCGACCTGGGCGGCAACGACACATATCGTGGAACGATCGGGGCGAGCCCGAACAGCGATCTGGGCAACAGTGTCGTCCTGGACCTGAGCGGCAACGATACTTATCAGCCGGCCCCGCTGGGTCTGGCCACCGGGCGCGCAGGAATCGGCATCGTCATCGATCATAGCGGGAACGATACCTATCGGCTGGCACCCGGCTCCGGAGGGGTCGGCCTCGCGGGTCTCGGTATCCTGTATGATGGAGAAGGACAGGATATCTACGAAGGAAACCGGTTCACCCAGGGGGCGGCCTTCGGCGGGTTCGGCTTACTGGTGGATCGCGCCGGAGACGACCGGTATTCCAGCTTCGGTTACGCGCTGGGCTTCGGAGCGCCATTGGGTGTCGGCGCGTTGATCGACGTATCGGGAAACGATTCCTACGAATGCGGCGGACGGTATCCCAGCGCGTACAACGAGACCGACGCGCCGAATGCGCATCCGCAGGACCCTGCGTTTCAATACGATTGTTTTGGGCTTGGAACCGGATCGGGACTTCGGGTCTTCAGTAAACAACCGGCCCACCGTGCGCTCAGCCTGGCCGGGGGGTGGGGACTCTTCATCGATCTCGATGGTCGCGACCGTTATCGGAGTGCGAACTTTTCCCAAGGGCACGGGTATTTTTTCGGTCTCGGCGTGAAACTGGATCTGAACGGTGATGATGAACACCAGGCCGCACGGTATGGCCACGGCACTGCCGCGCACTTCGGCGTGGGCTTGAACATCGATTACCAGGGCAAGGACAGGTACGGATCCAAAGGTCCCTTCTATAACGGCGGCGCGGCCTGGGACGGCAGTGTCGGCCTCGCCGTAGACGGCGGCACGGACAGCGATTTTTACGATCTCCCCGCCTCGACCGGTTTGGGAATGGGCGACCTCGGGGGATGGGGGCTGTTCATCGAAGAAGGCGGCGCGGATCAATATGCGGTGAGTCGGGGGCTCGGACAAGCGGCTGAACACAGCATCGGCGCATTTTTCGACCTAGAGGGAAGAGACGATTATTCCTCCGTCCCCCCGCCCGCCACAGGGGCACGCCCGGAGCGGCTTAATCGGAAAACCTTCATTGAAAACGAGGGCAGCCTCTTCATCGACCGATAGCAGAATGGCGGGTTGCCTGCCGACTTCTGACTTCCGCTTTCTGACAGCAACGCCTCTCGCCCGCTATCAGCCATCCGCTATAAGCCATCAGCTCCCAAGGTGGCGCTTGACTCCCCCTCTCTTGTGGCTATCTTAATCGGTAAGAACGAGCGTGACCGTGCCTTCTGTACCCGACACGTCGCTCTACCTGATGACCATCCGAGCACAGCGGAGGATACAATGAACGAATCGAATGCCCCGACACTCACGCATTTGCCCGTATTGCCCTTAAAGCGGACGGTGTTGTTTCCCGGCACGATGATGCCCCTGACCGTCGGCCGGGACCGTTCCATCGCCGCGGTCGAGGCGGCGCTCAAGACCGAAGATAAAACGCTCCTCGTCGTGGCCCAGCGGGATGCGCAAACCGATCAGCCCACGTTGGAAGATCTCTATCCTATCGGCACCAAGGCCGTGATCAAACAGACGGCTCGAACGCCGGAAGGGCACTACAACATTTTGATCCAGGGGCTGGAGCGGTTCGTGCTGCTGAAGCTCGACCAGATGGATCCCTATCTCCAGGCCCGGGTGAAACAGCTTGCGCCTCCGAGTGAGCAGAGCACGGAAGTCGAGGCACTGCATCGGGCCATTCTGGACATCATCACCGAACTGCCGAAACTGATCCAGACTCCCGGCGTGCATGAAGCGGTCGCCGCCCTGGGCACGGAAGAAGATCCCGTGGTCCTGGCCTATCGCATTGCGTCCTTGTTGAATCTCACCTTGGACGGCGAGCAGCAATTGCTGGCGGCGCCTACCCGGGCCGATCTGCTACGCGGGCTCTATGCGGCGCTGTCGCGGGAAGTCCAGATTCTCCAGTTGCGCGACAAGATCACCAGCGAAGCCAGGGAGAAACTGGGGAAGACGCAACGGGAATATCTCCTCCGTGAGCAGCTCAAGACGATTCAGCAGGAGCTGGGCGAAGGGAACGGGGAAGAAGACGAAGTCGGCGCGCTGAGAACCAAGATTCAGGAAGCCGATCTCCCCGAACATGTCCGGAAAGAGACGGACCGTGAGCTGGCGCGCCTCGCCAAGACGCCGAGCGCGTCGCCCGAGCATCAGGTGATCCGGAGCTATTTGGAACTGGTGCTCGAGCTGCCATGGAAAAAGTCCTCGGAAGAAGGACTCGATCTCGCCCATGTCCGGAAAGTCCTCAACGAGGATCATTACGGCATCAAGGAAGTGAAGGAACGCATCGTGGAGCACCTGGCGGTCTTGAAATTGAACCCGTCCGCCAAGGCGCCGATCCTCTGCCTCGTCGGCCCTCCCGGCGTGGGGAAAACCAGCCTGGGGCAGTCCATCGCCAAGTCCATGGGGCGTACCTTCGAACGCTTCAGCCTCGGCGGGTTGCATGACGAGGGCGAATTGCGCGGCCACCGCCGCACCTATGTCGGCGCCCTTCCAGGCCGGATTATCCAGGCGGTGCGGCGCGCCGGTGTGAACAATCCGGTCATCATGCTGGACGAAGTGGATAAACTCGGACGCGATTTCCGCGGCGATCCCGCGGCGGCGTTGCTCGAGATTCTGGATCCCGCGCAGAACCATACATTCCGGGACCACTATCTGGATCTGCCGTTCGATTTGTCGAAAGTGTTTTTCATCACGACGGCGAACACGCTGGAGACGCTCTCGCAACCGCTGCTCGACCGTATGGAAATCATCCGGTTGAACGGGTACAGCGAGCGGGAGAAACGCGAAATCGCCCTGCGGTACCTCTGGCCGAGACGGTTGAAAGAGGCCGGGCTGCGAGCCGAGGAAGTGAATCTTCCCGACGTGGTGCTGGACCATATCATCGGCCGCTATACCAGGGAATCGGGCGTACGGCAGCTGGAACAGATGTTGGGCCGCATTACGAGAAAAGTCGCCGTGACCTTCGCGGATCGGCCGGCCGATGCTCCGGCGACCCCTGTGGACATCACACAACCGCTCCTGGACGAGTGGCTCGGACAGGAACGATTCCAGCCGGAAGAGGCGCGAAAGAATCTGCCGGCCGGAGTCGCCACCGGTCTTGCCTGGACTCCGACCGGCGGTGACGTGCTCTATATCGAGACGACCCTGCTGCCCGGCAGTCACGAGCTGACCCTGACGGGACAGTTGGGCGATGTCATGCAGGAGTCGGCACGCGCGGCGCGCAGCTACCTCTGGTCGCATGCCGAGAGCATGGGGCTGGATATCTCGCGCTTCAAACGCAACGGGGTGCACATCCACGTGCCGTCGGGTGCGATTCCCAAAGACGGTCCCTCGGCCGGCATTACCATGGCGACCGCGCTGGCGTCGGCCTATGTCGGCAAGCCGGTGCGCAGCGACACGGCGATGACGGGAGAAATCAGCCTGACCGGGTTGGTGCTTCCGGTCGGCGGTATCAAGGAAAAAGTCCTGGCCGCCCATCGCGCCGGCATCCGGCGGATCATTCTGCCGAAGGCCAACGAGAAGGACTTGAAAGAAGTCCCGCAGGAAGTGCGCGATGAACTCACGGTCATTCCGGTGGAACGGATCGAGGAAGTGCTCCCGGCCGCGTTCAATCAGGATCCCGCGCCCTCATCCGAACGCGGCGAACCGTTGGCAAGCGCGACCGCCTCGTAAGCCATAGGGGGCCCCGGCTGAACAGCCGGGGCCCTCAGTGCCGGGCTCCCACACATCCGCTTCCCTTGCCCTTGCGTAATCACATATGTCAGGATCGAATGCCTGTTCGACCCGTGCGCAGGTCCTGCCACGACGTGAAGGAGATTGCCATGCCGCCCAAAATTGAAATCGGGGAAATCGTGAAGGTGACCAAACCCGACGACGAATGGAAAAAACTGCTGTCGCCCGCGGCCTATCAGGTGCTGCGGCATGAAGATACGGAACGGGCCTTTACGAGTCCGCTCCACGAAAATCACCAGACGGGCACCTATTATTGCGCGGGTTGTGACCTACCCGCCTATTCCTCGGAACATAAGTTCGATAGCGGCACCGGCTGGCCAAGCTTCTGGCAACCGATCGATCCCAAGGTGGTGGAGAAACGGACGGACTCCAGATTTTTCATGACCCGGGTGGAAGTCCACTGTGCTCGATGCGGCGGCCATCAAGGACATGTCTTCGATGACGGCCCCAGACCTACCGGCCTCCGCTACTGCATCAACGGCGTTTCCCTGAAGTTCGTTCCGGCCTGATTGCGCGATGACCTCTGCCGGCCCGGCGCAGGACGCGAGCCGATCATTGCGACGGCCACCGCTTCCCCGCCGGAGCGTGGCGCCGCACCTTGCAATTTGTCGCTGAACCCTCCTAGACTGCGCATGCCATGGCGTACTGCTCCCTGATACGACCGCTCCTGGGCCTCCTCGTGGCCGGGACTGCAGTGCTCGGTTGTTCACAATCCTCCGACGTAATCTCATCCAATCTCAACGCCTGCTTGATCGTCACAGAGGCCGATGTCGAATTGGCCATCGGCACCCCCGTAACGCCGGGCCTACGCCAGAATGACCGCCAATGCCTGTACCAGGCGAAGCGTAATCCCCAGGAAACCGTGACGGTGGAACTGAACCCCGGTCCTGACGGGGACACAAAAAGTCTGTTTCACGATCAGCGTTCAAAGGCCGGTCACCAACCGGTTCCAGGAGTCGGCGACGGCGCCTTCACCCTGCGGTCGCCGATCGGCGGGATTCAGTTGACGTTTTTGAAGGCTGATGCCCTCGTCACGCTGTCGCTCTCGGCCTCGAAACAACCCAACGCGCAAGCGGCCGTGACCAACCTCGCCAAGGTCGCCGCGACCAGACTCGGCGGCCCCCTTCGCACCGGTCCGGCGGCGGCAACCGAGCCAGCGCTGACCGCCACTCCTTCCCAATGGGCCGGTGATTGGTATGGGTGTCCGCCCGTCGGATTAATGTATGGGAAAGGCCATCTTGCCCTGAGCGAGGGCGGCACCTGGTCCCTCACGACCGCCGTATTGATGCCGGGCACCGTGACCGCAGACCGGGGACGCTGGCAGGCGGAATCCTATCAAGAGATCCTGCACGGAACCTATCAAGTGGCCGGGAACGACCGCTTCTCAACCACCGGCATTTTGAGTGTCACGTGGGACAAACTCGCCAAGAATCAGGGGCCGAACAAGTTCGACCCGCTGCTCTGGCAATCATTTGCGGCCGTCCCGCGCAAGGTCGCCGTCAAGCGGTTGCCGCCGGTTGAGCCCTCCCTCGTGGGCACGTGGGAAGGTTCCGCCAAGTTCGTCGATCGGCAGGAGGAATTCGTCTGGACGATCACCTCCGCCAACGTTTCGGAGTTCTACAAGGCAACTTCGCAGTCGGGTCGCATCGAGAAGGAGCAGGACCGCTTCCGCTTGATCGTCCCCCAAAGCAAAACTCCGCCCATGTTCGTACGGGTGTTGGCGCAGGACAGGCTTGAACTGACCGACAACAGCGGTACGGTTTCGCAATGGAACCGGAATGAGAAACTGCTCCCGCGTTGTTGATCCCCCGATTGACCGCACCAGCGACGCCCGCTCACTCCCCTCGGCTTGACCTGTTTTTTTCTGCTCGGTAGACTGTCGGCATGACGCGTTGGCTCATGGTAACGCTGCTCTGTACTGCGCCGCTGCTCTCGGCCGTGCAGAGCCAGGCAGCGCCCGGCGACACAGCACACGCTCCGGACTCGATCGAATCATTCGGTCTGCCAACTTCAGACGGTCTCCGCAGCCTCTACAACCAGGCCCTCGCCGCCCTACAGGAATATATCGAGATTGATGGAAGCCTACCGCAAGATGGTGAGACACAGGCACAAGGGGGAGAGTTTCGACTCAAAGTCTTTCCTCAGGGGAAATCCCGATCGCAGGAATATCTGAGCGCCGAGGGATCGTTCCGCCTCTCGCCCGATCCCGGACAACAGGAGTTCTCCCTTCGTTTCAAATCTTCCAAACGCCCGCCGGCGTCTCAGCCAAGCGGCGACATCATTTAGCCGCATCAAACAGGTACCCACTCCGCTGTATGGCAAAATCGGTGGACCCAACCCGCATTATTCACGAAGGCTTCTACTGCAACCGCCGATACGCCGCTCCGACAGGCCTGACGGCGGACGGGCTCGCCGCTCGTCTCGCTTGACGCTGGTTGAGAACGACAGCAACCCACCGCCTTCTGCTTCCATCCAGAAGCCATACGCTCTTCTTTCCCGCCATCAGCCATCGGCTCAGATGCCCGATAAGATACGCCCCATGGTGCACGCTTCACGAATGTCGAGAATGCCAACGGCAGACCGGGTCCACCGTCTGCTAGAAGGTGAAGCCGATGCCGCCGGAGACAATATGGGCTCGATAGTTCATGGTGAATGACGGACCGCGTGCACCGTTCGCGACTTCACTCTCCCACTGATAATTCGCCACAAAATATTTGTATTCCGTAAAGAGGAACATGCGCTCCGTGACGTTGGCGCGCACCCCGCCGAGAAACTGATAGGCGAAAGCGCCGTCGGCGGCATTCTCATGCACCGTGCCGATGGTGCTGTGCTGGAGATTTAAATCCCGCGCAAACCCTCCGGACACGCCTGCACCGATGCCGATATACGGTTGAATCGTCTCGCCGGGGTAGCGCAGCAATACATTGGCCATGACGTTGATGGACTGGAGACGGAAATTCGCGCTCCTCGTCACACCGCCTGTCGTGGCCGAAGGCGCATTGACCTTGCCATCGAGTCCGGACAGGTCCGCCTCCAATCCGACGAACCGGCCGGCGAACGCCGGAAAAATCCCGACCTTCAACCCGCCTCCCAACCCGCCCTGTACGTCGGTATTCGTGAAGGGATCTTCCTGCAGCCTCACCGGACGATTCAGGGGCCGGCTTCCCTGGAGATAGACACCGACATAGAATTCGGTTTTCTCCCCTTCCTGTTTGGCCTCGGGAGATGTTGACGGAGCCTTGGCTGCGCTGGGAGCCGGTTCCGCTGCCGACGCAACGGCATGACCTGTCACAAACAACGAACAGCTCAATATGAACGCGGCGAGGAACCATTGCGCTGATTTCATGGGTTACTCCTGTGGGCTAAACGGCCTAGCAGAACTACTCAGCTCTGCAATAGGCACTCATACCACGGGGACTCGTGACGACAAACTGATTCGGCAGTTTCTGCAGTAAGGTGGGACCGCGTCAGCCGACCGGTTACATACCGGGATACGCCCGATGATCAGCGAAAGGTAGATGAGAGCAGGGGCTATTTGCCGCAGAGAAATTCCTCGATGACATCCGCCGGCATCAGGCCGACGAGCAACGTGCCGTCCGGGCGTTGCAGGAGCGGCACGCCTTGATGATCCGCCTCGGCCCATTGATCATTCCAGGCCCGAAGAATCGCATCTACTGTGGTGGCCTCTGTGCCGACAATCTGCGCGGAGGCGAATCCCTGACGTTCGGCCTCCCGCTGCAGCACCGTCTCATCGGAGAGATCCTGCCCGTCCACCCAGAACAACCGATACAACGATCGCACAAACTCCCCGCCCCGAAGCGGGTCAATGTGAAGCGCACGCGCAGACGCGGCAATCGCCCGCCCGGTATGTGGTTTTCCAGGCGGCACAGCGACCGGCAACTCGGGCGCGAGCCGGCGGACCATCTGCACCTCCTGTTTCAATTCAGCGGCCAAGTGCCCTGCCCACCCAGCCATCGGGACCGGCAGATGCGGTGCATGCTGAACCCCCTGCCAGGAGATTCGATCCATCACGCCAAGTGAATGGAGGCGTTCATGCATCGCATAACAGAAGGGACAGTTGAAGTCGCTGTAGAGCCGGGACAGGTTCATGACATCACCAGTAGAATATTGAAGAACAAGACCGGGGATCGGAACCTCCAGACCCTGGCGCGAGACGTTTTACAAATCACGCTTCACGACTCCCCTCAAAGCTGGCGGTCTTTTTCACCATCCTGCAAGCCCGGATTATTGATGAATGCCGTCGCGAGGCGTTCGAGACGGAAGGACGCCGAGGCTGCTCGCACGTAAGGCCGACGCAGGCGTACCGGCAGTCCGTCGAGAAGGCCGAACGAGAACAGCCTCGCCGGGCAATGGGACCGAGCGCCGGAGCAGGTATCCATGAATAGTCCGGGCTAAGGCAGAATCGCGATGATACGAACCGGCGCCCCTGTCCCACCGGCAATTTTCATCGGGAGCGCCATGACCGTCGCACCCGACACAGGGACTTCATCCAGTCGCGCCACATTCTCGATCCCATAGAGGCCGGCTCCGTTGACAATCCGGTGCACCACAAAATCCTGCGAGGGGCCATAATCGATGCTGGCTGTATCGATTCCAATTCCCGAGATGTGTCGCTCCGCCACCAGAAACTCCGCGACTTCTTGCGAGAAACCAGGGAAATGCAGGCTCGCCGGCACATCCGGCGTGGTGCTGCCGAAATATCGTTCACGATCCTTCCAGTACACGCCCCATCCCGTGAGCACCATGACAATGGCCCCCGTCGGAATCGTATTGTGCGCAGACTCCCATCGATGAATATCCGACAAGGAGACGCGATAGTCGCGATCTGCCGCCACCGCAGCGCGAACATCGATGACCACGGCGGGGCCGATGAGGCGGTCGACCGGAATGCCATCGATCCCCGTTTGCCCCTGCGCGAAATGAACGGGCGCATCCATGTGCGTTCCCGCATGCTCGGACAGCGCCACCTGCCCTGTGGCATACCATTTTTCCGTCGGCGTACCTCCCCGCTCGGTCGAGTCACGATGAAAGGGAGGATTGGCGGGCCAGACTTGAGTGCTCTCATCGAACGTGTAGGTCAGGTCCACGAATCGTTGCGCTGCGTCGGCGGCACTCCAGCAACTCAGCACTATCACCAGGACCCATCGACCCGCGACCGGAACTCGCATCATCCACTGCCGGACTTGTTGCTTCGACACCATGATCCACGCTCCAATCACCAGACACGTACCATAACCTGCTTAGAACGCCCCACCTATCGAATCAGGCGAAAATACGGTACCCTCTCCTCCTCGCGCAGCGCAACTAAGAAGAGACGGGACATGCCGAACCGTTCAAGCCGGAATACCGATCTGCAATTTTCAGGAGAGCGCTTTTCCGTGGAGTATCGTCTGCACGGATCGGCCGCCGATGCACGCAGGCGGGCAGACCTGCTCTGCATCGACCAGACCGTCGAAGCGGCCGATCATGTCATTCCCGCCGGAGCAATTCGGGATCAGCTTCTGGGCCGGGTGATTCAGATTGAGGCAATCACCTCCGAATCTCACCGTGCGGTGATCAGTTTCCCCGTCGAACTGCTCGACGGGACCATGAGCGCCCTCCTTCACATGATCATCGGCATGGCCGGCCTGCAAGGACAGATTCGGGTCACGGACCTGTCATTGCCCGATGCGGTCGCCTCCCGGTGGACGCGACCCCGATACGGCTCGCGCGGTCTCCGCGACCTGCTGCGAGTCCCCCGACGTCCGCTGATCTGCGCGGTATTGAAGCCGCTCGGGTATTCTCCGCAGCAACTGGCTGAACTGGCTCACGAGTTTGCCCTGGGTGAGGTTGATCTGATCAAAGACGACCAGAGTCTGCGCGATCACCCTTTTTGCCGGTTTGATGAGCGGATCGCCCGCTGCGCCGAAGCCATCGCCAAGGCTTCGCGCCAGACCGGAAAACGGTGTCTCTATGCGCCGCATATCTCCGGCCCCTGGCCCTCTCTCGTGGAACAGGCCGCCAAGGCAATGCAGGCAGGTGCGGGTGCGCTCCTGCTCTGCCCCGGGCTGACCGGTTTTGACGCCGTAGCTTCCCTGGCTCAGCTGTCATCGTTGTCGCTGCCCCTCCTCGCCCATCCGGACTTTCTCGGGAGCCACTATGTGACGCCGGACAGCGGCATCGCTCCCGCGGTGCTCTTCGGTCTTCTCCCGAGGCTGGCCGGCGCCGATATCACCATCTACCCGACCTATGGCCTGAACTATCCGATATCGGAAGAGGACTGTCGGCAGATTGCCGCGGCATGCCGGCGAGCGCTCGACGGCTGCCCCCCCATTCTCCCGACCGCCGCAGGAAGAATGACCGCGTCGCGTATTCGCGAGATGGTCACCCTCTACGGTTCGGACATCGTCTTTATTCTTGGCAGCGACCTACGACGAGAGCCGACACCGATCCGCTCTGCCTGTCTGGATTTTCGTCGCCTTGTCGAAGCGGAGACATGCTCATCCCCCTGATACTGCTTCGCACACTGAAGGCGATACCTCCTATGCTATTGATATTACTCACATAAATGAATCATTCCCAACGTGCATCTGATGCAGATCCAGAAGCCTGATTCGACCTTCGCCGAAAACAGGGCCACTCGTAATATGTGCAGATACATCGGCCGGCCCCTTTGTTTATCAAGTTTCTTCTGCCCGGGTCCGATATAGCCCATAGCCTGAAGTGCTTACGTATCGACCGACGGTTCACGTGCAAAAGAAACACCCATGGCGCTGCTTCGAACCTCAGACGAAACATCCAAACTCGACACGTCCGACACCTTGGTGCTCCGTCCGGAGCATCTCCGCCTGGGCATGTATGTCGACCTGAATTGCTCCTGGTTCAAGCATCCCTTCCCGCGCCGGTCGTTCAAACTCACCTCCCAAAATCAGATCACGACAATCAAAGGGCTTGGATTGGCCACCGTGCTGGTCTATCCGCGGGAATCGGACCCGGAGACGGACGAAGAGGGTAACGCAATCCAGCCGACTCCGTCTTCGAGCGGCGTTTCGGAAACGACTGCGCAGACCAGCGGAACCGAGGCCGGCGCCGAACCGGAGGCTCCGACGCCGCTCGAAGAAGAGCAGCCCACCCATGGTGACTACCATCAGGCGGTCGAACTCGCCTCCACCGCCTATCGGCAGATGCTGGATCAGAGTTCGCAGATGATGAAGAACCTCGTGAGCGGATCAGAGGAGGGACTGCGGCACGCGCAGTCCATGATCGGCGGGCTCAGCACGCTCTTGACCAACACGGAAGCCGCCGGCACGGTCGCAAGCGCCTTCGACTCGGAAGACATCGCCAACGCCAATCTGCTGCATGCCCTCAATGTGGCGACGCTATCCATGATCGTGGCGCAGCAATTCGACATCGACCAGGACGCGCTCCAGCTCATCGGCATGGCCGGATTGCTCCTCGACGTGGGTGAGCAACGCATCCCGCGGCACATCCTGCAGAACCGGGCCCGTCGTTCCGAAGTCGAGAATGTGAAATATCAGCTGCATCCCTACCTTGGGGTCGAGATGCTCAGACGATTCCCCGGGTTTCCCGAGGAAGTGCTGGATGTCATCCGCAGCCACCATGAACGGTTAGACGGGTCGGGCTACCCCGAGAAACTCAAGGGAGATCAAATCTCGCTCCCCACCAGGATCGTGAGCGCCGTGGACCACTACGACGCACTCGTCAATAGTTTTCATCCTGAAGACGCCCTTTCGCCGGCGGAAGCGTTGGCGACGATGTACAAGCATCAACAGCGACTCTTTTCGCCGGAAGTCCTGATTGCGATGATCCAAACACTGGGCGTGTTTCCGCCCGGAACCGTCGTCACGTTGACCGACGGCTCATTCGGACAGGTACTCAATATCAATTTCAAACACCGTCTCAAGCCCCTCGTGCTTCTGTGCGACCAGGCTGCCCCCGCCGACCAGCCCCACACCGTCGATCTCCAAACAGAGTCGGAACTCAGCATTCTTCGGGCCATCCCGAGGGGCGAGTTACCGGCGAATGTGGTCGAGTACTTTCGCATCAAGCGATGGACCGGCTACTTCGTCCAATCGTCCATGCGTGCCGCCTAGCCGAACCGGGCGCCTCGCCCCGGGCAGACAGCTGGCAGCGCTGCCCTGCAGTATGGTATCTCCCTCGCATGGCCAAGCCACGCGTCCTCCTTGTTATTCCTCCGTTGACCCAACTGAATACGCCCTATCCTGCGACCGCCTACCTGACGGGCTTCCTGCGCTCACGGGGATATGAGACCGCGCAAGCCGACCTCGGCCTCGAAATGGTGTTGCGCCTCTTCTCTCGATCAGGGCTGGAGCAGGCGTTTACCCGCATCAAGCAGACGGATCGGCCGTGGCGAGGGGAAGTCCAACAGATCCTGGCGCTTGAAGACGCATATCTCGAAACTATCGAGCCGGTGATCGCGTTTCTCCAAGGGAAGGACCCGATGTTGGCTCCCCACCTCGCACGCCCGGGATTTCTTCCGGAGGGCCCCCGTTTTGCAGCTGATCGTCGGCCCGGAGAAGGATCGCTCGCAGCCTCGCCGACGGACACCGCCCGGCACCGCGCCACGCTGTACATTGAGGACCTGACGGACCTCCTCCAGAGTACCGTTGCTCCCCACCTGTTTCTCAATCGTTACGCCGAGCAAATCATGCAAGCCACCTCGTCGTTCGACCGGATCGAAGACGCCCTGACTCGACCGCTCAGCCTCACGGACGAATTGCTGCTCGAGGCGCTCCGGCCACATCTCCACCGAACCGTACCCGATGTCGTAGGCCTCACGATTCCCTTTCCCGGCAATCTGTTCGGCGCGTTGAGGATTGCGCAGGCGATCAAGGCGCAATCACCACAGATCGTCATTGTCCTGGGCGGCGGATATGTGAACACCGAACTGAGACGACTCGAAGACCCACGGCTGTTCCAGTACGTGGATTATGTGACGCTCGACGACGGGGAACGCCCGTTCCTCTGCCTCCTGGAGCACCTGGCAGGCGGTCGACCGGAGACCCTGCTCCGGCGGACATTTCTCTGCAAAGACGGGCGCGTCATATTTCGAGACGGCAGTAACGAAGCGGACATTCCAATGCATGAGCTCGGCCGACCGACCTATGCCGGACTCCCGCTGACCGACTACCTCTCGATCCTCGACAGCCTGAACCCCATGCATCGGCTCTGGTCGGAAGGCCATTGGAACAAGTTGACCGTTGCGCACGGCTGTTATTGGAAGCAGTGCACGTTTTGCGATGTCGGGCTGAACTATATCTCGCGTTATGAGATGACGCCGACCGACGTCCTGATCGAGCAGATCGAGGCGTTGATACAAGAAACCGGGCAACGGGGCTTCCATTTCGTCGATGAGGCCGCACCGCCGGCCGCGCTCAAAGCCCTGGCCCTTCGCCTGCTGGAAACCGGCCTGACCATTTCCTGGTGGGGGAACATTCGATTCGAAGAGGCGTTCTCCCCAGATTTGGCAAGGCTGCTGGCGGCATCCGGCTGCATCGCCCTCACCGCCGGGCTCGAAGCGGCATCGGATCGCTTGCTGGAGCGGATGAAAAAAGGAATTACGGTAGACCAAACGGCGCGGGTTGCGGCGGCATTTCGCCAGGCCGGCATCCTGGTCCATGCCTATCTCATGTACGGGTGTCCCGGTGAGACCATTGCCGACACGGTGGATTCACTGGAACGTGTGCGACAACTGTTTGCAAACCATCTCCTGCAGTCCGCCTTCTGGCACAAATTTACGGCCACCGCCCACAGTCCCATCGGGCTCAACCCGGCCGCGGAAGGCCTCACGATCCTCGGTCCGCGATTCGCAGGATTTGCCGAAAATGATCTTCGTCATTCTGATCCCAACGCCACCTGCCCGGCCTGGCTCGGCGAAGGCCTGCGCGCCGCCTTGCTCAACTACATGGAACAGGCCGGATTCGATATTCCGGCACAACGCTGGTTCTCACATCGGGTGAAACCGCCACGGGTGACGAAGACCTGGCTCACGCAGGCGCTGGAGGCTTCCTCCGACGTGCCACTGACCGCCGAACGACGTTGCGTCTGGACCGGCGGCCGGCCTGTAATCGCGGCAACCGGACGTACGCGCACCAGGGTCATTCTCCCGACACGCACAGAAGATTTTACGATCAGCCTGGCGTCTCCGCACGCCGAATGGTTGCTCCGCTTCCTGCACGCATCGACTCCTTCGCCCCGCCGGACGAACTACGACTACCCGCGCCTGGCCGAAGTCCGTGATCGCTTTCCGGCCGCCGGCGCACGCGGATTCGACCGATTCAGCAGAAGCGCCGCCTGGCAGTCGATCCGCCAAGCGGGCCTCCTCCTCGTGTAAGACTTCACGCGCCTCCACCCGCATACGACTGTATGGTTTTCCGTACATCATATGGATCGATGTGCGACACGTGTGCATTCATGAATCATGCACAACCGTGACATGTAGTACTTATTAGTATTTTCTTGTAAATAACAAAAAAATCGCACGCAACGTGTTGACATCCTTGCGTACTTGCACTAAATGTGGGGCCTACTTATGAGCTCACCTTACAGAGGAGATGCACTATGCTCATCACACGATTGCTAACCCCATTGCTGGCCACCGGCATTCTCTTGTCGGCGCCGCTTTCGGCCTTAGCTATCGCCGTCTATTCGTCCTCCGGCCCTAACGCCGCTTCGATTCAAGGTTCCGTCGATGGCTTCAGAAACGACCTGGGAGCGAACAACGGTGTGGGCGGCTCGTTCACAAGCGGTCGCCGGGAAATCAATTGGGACGGGGTACCTGCCGGATTCTCCGACCCGAACAATCTGCCGGGAAACTTCTTCAATTCCAATTCGGCTCGTGGCGCCGTATTCGAGACGCCTGGATCCGCATTCAGGGTCAGTGCAAACTCTGGTTCGGCCACGCCGGTTCGCTTCGGCAGCATCAATCCCTCTTTTCCAACCAGCTTTTCCGTGTTCAGTTCCCAGAAACTCTTCACGGCCATCGACAGCAACATCGTCGATGTAAGGTTTTTTGTGCCCGGCACCAATCAACCCGGAGCCGTCCGCGGGTTCGGCTCGGTCTTCACCGACGTCGATTTGGCTGGTCCTACCACGATTGAGTTTTTTGATTTTCACAACAACAGCCTGGGCAAACAAACTGTTCTCAATACACCTGGCGTGACCAGCCTGTCCTTTTTAGGCGTCTCTTTGGAACAGGCCATCATTAACCGCGTCAGGATCACGGCCGGAAACGCCGCCCTCTCGGCGTTGGATGGATTCGACTTTGTCGCCATGGATGATTTCATCTACGGCGAGCCGCAAGCCGTCCCGGCCCCGGCTGCCGTCCTTCTCCTCGGAAGTGGCTTGGCTGTCCTGGTATGGGCGCGACGAAAGTCTCTCCTTCCTGAATAGCCGCGCGTTAGCAACTTTGTAAAGCACAAGGGGGAGTCAGCCTGAAGCTGACTCCCCCTTGTGCTTCCACACATCGATTCCTCAGGCAATGGCTCTCTTGCCCCGCCACCGGTATCGCGCGTCAGGCTGCGCGACCCGGCTGGGCTATTCCGCATCGCGCTCTACACCCTTACAACGCAAACGATGTCCATAGATCCACGCATTGTGGATTGACGGGGACTGGATAGAGAACCAGGCGGCAAGGGGGGAACTACTCAATCGGTGGATGAATGTCCCGCAGATGACGGCTCTTGCTCAAACGAAAAGAGGAGCCGACCTCTTGGCCGGCTCCTCTCATCTCGACCGCCGTCGAATCTCGCGCTACTTGTTGGGCTGCGGAGTCAGCCGAAGATAGGGCTTGATCGCTTTGAATCCCTTCGGAAACAGCGTCTTGGCTTCGGCATCGTTCACCGCCGGCGTGATGATGCAATCCTGCCCGTCCTTCCAGTTCACCGGGGTCGCCACCTTGTATTTCGCCGTCAGCTGCAGAGAATCCACCACGCGCAGCAATTCGTCGAAATTTCTCCCGCAGGAAGCCGGGTAGGTCAGCATCAACTTGATCTTCTTGTCCGGCCCGATCACGAAGACCGATCGCACGGTCATGCTATCCAGCGAGTTCGGGTGGATCATATCATACAGATCGGCGACCTTCTTCTCCGGGTCGGCAATGATCGGGTAACTGACCGTACAATTCTGGGTTTCGTTGATGTCCTTGGTCCAGCCGCGATGCGAATCCAAGGGGTCCACGCTGATAGCGAGAATCTTCACGCCACGCTTATCAAACTCTCCCTTGATCCTCGCCATATATCCCAACTCCGTCGTGCAGACGGGGGTATAATCCTTCGGATGTGAAAACAGAATCCCCCACCCGCCGCCCAGCCACTCATGAAAGTTGATCGTTCCTTCCGTTGTCTCAGCTGTAAAGTTTGGGGCATCGTCGCCCAATCGTAGTCCCATGATTTCCTCCTTCGATGTCAGGTCCGACCTGGTGATGGCACTGCGTAAGAGAGCAGAAAGACAGGGTTAGAGTACCGTTTCTCGTCAGTCCGGCGCAAGCGGAAGCTTGCGAAGAATGCCGCACCACCGGTGCCGGGAGAAACCGCCTGCCTCCTCTCAAGTTTTCACTCATGTATCCGATAAGAACTTCAGGTGCCACAGGAGGAGCGCATGGAGAACACCAAACCACCCGCCATCGGACTCCGGATCTCCAATGATCCCATGTACCGTTTGCTTCGCGAGGGATGCATCAAGGAGTTCAACGTCAAACGGGCGGGAGGCGAGCCGGTCGATCTGACCCGCTGCGATTTGCGGGGCCTCGACTTGCGTGGGCTGGAGACGGATGGATTGGACTTCAGCGAGTGTTACTTTCGGCAAGCCGATCTTCGAGGTATCGACTTCCGCAACGCAAAGCTCGAAGGAGCCAGCATCAATGCCGCCAAGATTTCCGGGGCCTATTTCCCGATTGAATTGAGCGCGAGTGAAATCGAGCTCTCACTGCTGCACGGGACGCGAATGCGCTATCAGCCCAAGCCCTGACCCTGCCCGGACCGCTCAACTTCCCGTCAAATTCAGCCTGACCCTGACCTGTTTTCCCTCTGAAGGCGCCAGCTCTGCGTCCATCAGGAAGACGCGATCTTCGGGCAACCCGCCCTGCTCAATCAGATGTTCACGAATGGCCCTGGCGCGTCCCTGCCCCAACTGGCGCAATTCTGATTCCTCAACCGTCATCGCCGGAGAAAGCTGCTGTCGCAGTTCGTCGGCCGTCAACACCCGTTCGACGAATTTCCCCCCCGGGAGCTCTTCACGCTTCATTGGTTGCTTTCCCAACTTTTCCGCATAGAGATCGCTCAGAAGCTCAAACTCCCGCGAGGACGAGGGCACAGCCTGCAGATTTTTGGTCCCCCCCTGAGTAAACCGTCGCTGCACCTCGGCCCCAATTTTCTGCAAGGCCAGGGCTTCGCGGTCTCGCGCAGGATCGGCCGCACCCGCCACATCCACCCGCAACGCCGGTCGTTCCTGGAGTGCCTTGGCAATCGACTCGATCTTTCGCTGTTCTGCACTCTCCAACACCTCGCTGCCGGCCGTGAAGTCGATGAACTGCAAGTCTTCACCACCCCCGCCGGCAAGGCCTCCCAGCGCCGAAAATGGCGAGGTCGCCACTTTGGTGATCAGATTGACCAACGCATTCAACACCACCCGGCCGTAGCGAAAATCCGGTTCGTTCAAATCACCGCGTACCGGCATATCGATATCAATCCGCCCCCGGCGGTCCTTCAACAATCCCACGGCCAGCCGAACCGGCAGGCTCGTGGCATCCGGACTGTCGGTTTTCTCCCCGAAGGTCAGCTGATCGAGCAGGACCTTGTTCTCCCCTACCAGTTGCTGCTTCGACACCTGATACATAAGATCGAGAGAGAGCTTGCCCTTGGTGATCGGATAGCCGACATACTTGCCCGCGTAGGGCGACACGGCCGTCAGATCGACGCCCTTGAACAGGAACGTCAAGCGCGTATACGTATCCTCGCTGAGGGGATTGATCTGCCCTTGAATCTTGAGCGGTGCCACTTCGTCGACGGTCCCGGTCAACGCTACCTCCGCCTTTGCAATCTGCTTCGAAGACAGGCCCTTGATCGTGCCGCTCAGGTCTTGAATTCCGGTTGTGACAACCGGTTCGATCGACTCGTCGATGAACATGGCCGACAATTTTGACAATTGGACGACATTCACATCGATGGGGATCGGGGGCGTCGCCTTCTTGGGGGCCGTCGCCTCAACCGGCTTCGATACCGGCGGCTGTGCAGCACCTCCAGCAGGAGCCTTCATGACGCGCGAAAGATTCGTGGTTCCGTCTTTGGCCGTCACAAACCGGATCGCCGGATCGCGCCATGCAATCTCCCCGATCTTCACTTTTGTCGGGGCCACCTCCAGCGAGACCTTGTTCAGCCCCAGTGCCGTCCAGCCAAGGAACTCCTGGGCAGACACTCCGTCGGCCACATGCAGATTATTCAGCCCCAGCCGTCCCGTATACCGGATCATCGGTTCCGGGTCATGCTGACTGCGATACACCAGCTCCCCGTCCAACTCCAATTCGCCGTCTCTGATTTCTACCTGCATGCTGCGGTCGAGATAGGGCTGAAAGGGCCGCAGACCGATATGCGCCAATTTGAGGGTGAGCGCAGCGTGCAGGGGATCCAGTTGCAGAGTGCCGTTGCTCTCAACGGTGCCCTGTTGATTGAGCCGAAAACCGGCTACCACCGGCCACGAGCCCTTCAACGGCACATGGAGCCCCTTCACCGTCACATGCAGGTCGTCGAGTGCCACCTGCGCCGGCGTCTTCAGACTCCGATCTTCGAACGCCACCTGCGCCTTGCTCACCTCAATCGCCTGCACATCCACCGACCAGGGCTGCCCGGGATCCGCCGCAGGCCGCTGCGGCTCAACCGGGACCTCCGGGGAAGACGCCACCGGAGTAAAGAGTGGTTTCAAATTCACGACGCCGTCCTCGGCAAGCCAGGCACGAATCTCCGTACCGCTCAGCGCGATCGTCTCGACACCCGCCTCCCGCTTATGAAGGTCCATGCGAATGCCCTCGAACGCCAGCGCCGGCACCGAAATGACCGGATCACGATCCCCCGCCGCAGACAGCCTGAAATCGGACAGGACGAATTTTCCCTCGTTCACCTGCAGATTGACGGGAACAACCGATGTATCAAAGTGATACCGGGCATCGACGAGGACGGCCCCGCTTAGAATGTCGAATCGAAATCGATCGCGCAGGCTCGGCCAGAAGGTGTTGAGTTTGACGTTTGACAAAGAGACATGGCCGTCGGATTCCAGCGGATCGAGGTGGACCGTTCCTTCCCAGGCCAGCGTTTCCCCCTCACCGAACTCGGCCGAGAAGGCATAGGCGTTTTCACCCCCGCGCCGGGTGCCGAAATTGCGCAGCGTGATCTCAATCGGCACCACATCGATCGTCACCGGCTTGCGCTTCGAATCGTCCCGGTACTCAATGACCCCCTGCCGGATGCTCAGAAGGCGGATTTCGACCGGCGGCACAGGGGCCTTCTCCGCCTTAACATCGGCTGGCGGGGCAGGATCGGCCGGTGAGTCAGAAGCCGGTGGCACCAGCCCAAGCAAATTCAACGTGCCGTCGGCCCGGATGTGGACAAGGCCAAAGGGGAGGGTCAATCGGATTTCGTCGAACAGATAGGCCGACCGCACCAACGAGGTCCCTTCGAAATCCACGAAGAGTTCCTCGAACCCCAGCATGGGCGTCTGATCCGGCTCTCGAACCTCGAAGGCCGTCAGCGTCACCGAAAAGGTAAACGGATTGATCCGGACGTCACCGAGCACGACAGGGTGCCGGAGTCGTTCGGCCAAGGCAGGAATCGCGTAGGTCTTGACGGCATAGGGCGCGACGACAAAACCGAGCAGCGCATAGAGTGCACCGATGCCACAGAGCACAATCAGGGCTGTTCGATACCGCGACAAGAGCGTCATGTCAGGAACGCGTCGAGGAGGTGGTGCGCCCGGCTGGAATCGAACCAGCGACCCTCAGCTTAGAAGGCTGATGCTCTATCCGACTGAGCTACGGGCGCGTTGCTGGTGGTGTATCCGGTTCGCCAAGAATGATCGTATTGGACCGGGGTCGAGTTTGCGAGCATCTCGTCCGACTGTGTTGTGGTGAGGTCGCCGCCCCCCTACCTTACATGGATCGAACAAACCCGCATTGATGCCACTGGTGGTATTGAGTATCCTCGCACACCTTTGAAGTGCGGGGTCGAACAACCTATATTTGGTCGGGGCGAGAGGATTTGAACCTCCGACATCCTGGTCCCAAACCAGGCGCGCTACCGAGCTGCGCTACGCCCCGACTGAGTTCTGTCCCGCCATCATCTGCTCGAGCAAAGTCCTGGCCTGGGTAAAGGCTCGGGCCCGATGGCTGATTCGATTTTTCACATCCGGCGACAGCTGCGCCAGAGTCTGACGGTACTCCGGCAGGAAAAAGACCGGATCATACCCGAATCCACGGGAGCCCACCGCCTCTTCGGCAATGACTCCCTCTAATATTCCTTTGGCAGAAAGCGTCTGGCCGGCAGGAAACGCAATGGCCGCAACGGTCACAAAGCGGGCACCGCGCTTTTCTGTCGGTATACCCTGAAGCTCGTTCAATAACTTCCGGCAATTGTCTTCATAGCTGGCTTGTTCTCCGGCATACCGTGCGGCAAAGGCACCGGGACGCCCGCCAAGGGCATCGACTTCGAGGCCGGTATCATCTGCGACCGCCGGTAACCCCGTGTACCGGGTAATTTCCACCGCCTTTTTCATCGCATTCGCTTCACAGGTCTCGCCGTCTTCCACCACCTCCGGCGCATCGGGAAACTCGTCCAGTGTCCGGATCGTGATGTCCATACCGCCCAACAGGGCAACCAGTTCCTGCTTCTTATGCTGATTCCTGGTCGCCAGTACGATCTGCATGGTTAACTCAGCGAGCCGATCAACGACTTTTGCAGATCGACCAATTCACGGATCGCGCCCCAGCCGAGATCGAGAAACTCATCCATATCTTTCTTATTGAACGGCGTCTTTTCAGCCGTCCCCTGTACCTCGACGTACTGCCCGGCGCCGGTCATCACCAGATTCAAATCCACCTCGGCATGCGAGTCTTCTTCGTAGGCCAGGTCCACCATGACCTGCCCCCCGACCTTGCCGATACTGATGGCCGCCAGGTAATCGGTCAACGGATTAACCTTGATCAAGTCCTTTTTCTTCAGCACACCCACGGCGTCCGCGAGGGCGATAAAGGCGCCGGTAATGGAAGCCGTGCGAGTTCCACCATCTGCTTGAATCACATCACAATCGATCCAGATGGTCCGTTCGCCCAAACGGCCCGTATCGATCACGGCACGGAGCGCACGTCCGACCAACCGCTGAATCTCCAACGTGCGGCCGCCCTGCTTACCCTTGACCGATTCCCGGGGCGAACGATCGTGCGTGGCCCGAGGCAGCATGGCATATTCGGCTGTCACCCAACCGGCACCCTTCCCCTTCAAAAACGGCGGAACTTTTTCTTCAACCGAAGCCGTGCAAATGACCTTGGTGTCCCCCATTTCGATCAAGACGGAGCCTTCGGCATGTTTGGTAAAATTGCGCGTCACCTTGACCGGGCGGATTTGATCCCGCCGACGACCATCGATTCGACCTAGCCCTGCTCCGCTCGCCATTGAGTCGCACTCCTTCCTGCACAGCAAATCTAAAGGAGCGGATTATAGTGAACGGGGCTTCAAAGAGCAAATCCAGCCGCGCGGTCGGTGCCCGGTTTCTCAAACTTCGTTTCGGCTGGCAATCGGGAAAGCCCCCTGTATAATCCAGCGTGATGGTGCAGGATGCTGCTTTCCCGGGAACGTCGCCTGATCAAAAGCCAACGAACGAGCGTCAGAGTTGACGACCACCGCCCCGAGCCGGACAGAGTGGCCGGAAACCGTCACCCGTCTGGTCCGGCCCCGAGTGAACAGAGTTCCCTGCATTGACACAGCAACCGGCGGGCGGCACGGGACAGTTGGTCGCACCGCGGCTTGGGTGGCATAAAAGGTGCTTCTCCTCAATCCATTACGCGCTTCAGAGTTGACACCCAACGACCGATACTGACTCTATTGCTGATCGACCACCACGATTAACCTAGTCCGGCGAACCATATGAGCATTCCGAGCGTCACCGAAGTTACCACCCAGCAAGCGATCCTCGAAAACCGCAACATCTTGATTGTGGACGATGAAGAACCTATCCGTCGATTATTGGGCTACCTTCTCGAACCCCACGGCTACAAGGTGGCGCTGGCGGGAGAAGCACGCGAGGCCCGTCAACGAATGGAGAGCGGCTCCTATGCGTTGGTGCTGTGTGACGTGAACATGCCGGGCGAATCCGGCATGGACCTCATTCGCCACATCCTGACGCAATACCCCAGCACCGCCGTGATCATGATTACGGGCCTCGACAGCCCCGTCCTTGCGAATGCGGCCTTGGATATGGGCGCCTTCGGGTACGTCATCAAGCCGTTCGAAGCGAACGAGGTCCTCATCAACGTGGCCAACGCGTTGCGACGACGCAAGTTGGAAATTGAAAACGCCATGCACCGGGAGAATCTGGAAGAAGTCGTCCGGACCAGGACGATTGCCCTTCAGCAGGCCCTTGAGTGGCTGGAGCGGAGCGAGAAGGAACTTCGCCTCTCCCGCGAAGAAACCATTCAACGGCTCGCGATCGCGGCCGAATACCGCGACAGTTCGACCGCGCAGCACATTCAACGGATGAGCCACTACTGCGAACTGCTGGCCCGTCGCTACGGGCTCTCGCCCGAGCGATGCGATCTCATCCGCACCGCTAGTCCGATGCACGACATCGGCAAGATCGGCACTCCGGACCATGTGCTGCTCAAACCCGGCAAGTTCACTCCCGAAGAATTCAAGGTGATCACCCAGCATACGGAAATCGGGTACCGGATTCTGGCCGGGTCCGATTCGGAACTCTTAAAAGTCGCCGCGCTCATCGCCTGGACGCACCACGAGCGCTTCGACGGGACCGGCTACCCGCGCGGACTCAAAGGCGAGACGATTCCACTCGAAGGCCGGATCACCGCCATCGCCGATAACTTCGACGCCCTGACGACGCAGCGCGTCTACAAGCCGGCCTATGATTTCGATCACGCGAAGGAACTGATGCTCAAGGAGCGGGGCAAGCACTTCGATCCGGAACTGCTGGATATCTTCTTCGACTCGATGGAGGAGATCACACGCATTTACGATCAATTTGCCGATCCGACCTGGTTATCCTCCTCCCGCCACCGCACCATCACGCAGGACCAGGGGGAAGTCGCATGACCCGCGCATCACGCAATTGGATCGCGTATCTGTGCGAGAACCTCGCCTCCTCCGGCATGATGCCGACCTGGGAAGCCGCCACCTACCTGACCGACAACCTGTTCGGCGACAAGCCCAACCCCCGGCTCTTACGAACTACCTGCCCCTATGAGGATACGACGCACCTGCTGCACCGGTTGTACCAACCGCTGGTCGAAGCCGCCACGCGCGATATCCCGATTCCCACAGCAGCCATGATCCACGTCTTCACGGATATCAGTCTCACCGGAAAATCGGCGGTGCTGGTGGTGTATTTCCCGGGGCAGAATCAGCCGCACCAGCTCTTACTGTTGGATGCCGCCAAAGCCTGGGAACTGGTGTTTGAGAATTCAGAAGACTTCAATGCCTGGGCGGAGGAACGATATCATTGGATCAAGACATCGCTCACGAGTGTCATCGCCGGCGTATCCGTCTCCCCTGCCATTCCCGCGCCCCTCGAAGCCGTCAAGAACTAATTGGAACGTAAGAGCGTATGGCCATGGCTGATAGCCTGGCCCGGAGCCCTCCTCGTTCTTTCTGTCCGCCATACGCTATCGGCTACCTGCCATCGGCTCTTCACAATTACGCATCGTAGTTCAGATTGGGAGCCAGCCACCGCTCTACTTCGCTGACCGGTAGTTTCTTGCGGGTCGCGTAATCCTCCACCTGATCGCGATTGATCTTGCCCACGGCAAAATACTTGGCCTCCGGATGCGCGAAATACAAGCCGCTGACCGCAGCCGCCGGCAGCATGGCGTAGGATTCGGTCAGCGTCACCCCCGCTTGAGCCTCGGCATTCAATAAATCGAAGAGCGTCCGCTTTTCCGTGTGATCCGGACAGGCCGGATACCCGGGAGCCGGCCGGATCCCCCGATACCGCTCGCGAATCATGTCTTCGTTCGTGAGGTCCTCCGTCTTCCCATATCCCCATTCCAGCCGAACCTGCTTGTGCAGCCATTCGGCAAACGCCTCGGCCAGCCGATCCGCCAAGGCCTTGACCATGATGGAATTGTAGTCGTCGTGATCCTTCTCATACTTCGCGCAGAGCGCCGGCACGCCGATGCCGGCCGTGACCACGAATGCCCCCACGTAGTCGGCTCGTCCGGACTCCTTGGACGCGACATAATCCGCGAGCGCCAGGTTGAACTGGTCGGCCGGCTTTTCCATCTGTTGCCGGAGCGTGTGGAAGGTGGCCAGCGGCTCACGTCGATCCTGATCCCGGTAGAGATGAATGTCGTCGCCCGCGCTATTGGCGGGGAAGAACCCGTAGACTCCGCGAGCGGTCAACAATTCACCCCGGATGATCTCCTCCAGCAAAGCCTGCGCATCGGCGAGAAGCTCCTTGGCCTTCGGTCCCACCGTGGCGTCGTCCAGTATCGATGGATACCGGCCGCGCAATTCCCACGTATGAAAAAACGGCGACCAATCGATGTAGGGCACCAGCTCGCGCAAGGGCATGCGATCGATCTGACGCACGCCGGTAAATGACGGCACGGGGATATCGGCCGCAGCCCAATCGGTCGGCAATTTGTGTTTTCGCGCCTCGTCCAGACTACGGAGGACTTTCTGCCCACGATCCTGATGCGCCTGCCGGATACGGTCATAGTCGGCGCGGACGCCGGCAGAGAAACTCTCCCGCTGCTCGTCGTTGATCAAACTCCCCACGACACCGACGGCACGGGAGGCGTCAAGCACATGCACCGTCGCATGGCCGTACGAAGGGGCAATTTTCACGGCCGTGTGGGCCTTGCTGGTGGTGGCGCCGCCGATGAGCAACGGCACCGTGAACCCTTGTCGAGTCATCTCCTTGGCCACATGCACCATTTCATCCAACGACGGAGTGATCAACCCGCTCAGGCCGACCATATCCACCTGCTGCTCACGGGCCGTCGTCAGAATCTTTTCGCAGGAGACCATCACCCCAAGATCGATCACCTCATAGTTGTTGCAGCCCAACACCACACCCACGATGTTCTTACCGATATCGTGCACATCGCCCTTCACCGTCGCGAGCAACACCTTGCCGTTCGCCCGGGACGTGCCCAACCGTAATTTTTCGGCTTCCATAAACGGCATGAGATAGGCCACGGCCTTCTTCATTACCCGGGCGCTCTTCACCACTTGCGGCAGAAACATTTTCCCCGATCCGAACAGATCGCCGACGATGTTCATCCCCGCCATCAACGGTCCCTCGATCACGTCGAGCGGCCGGACGGATTTCTGTCGTGCTTCCTCCACGTCCTGATCGATGTAGTCGGTCAGTCCCTTCACCAGCGCATGGGCCAAGCGCTCCTCGACCGGCCTTGTCCGCCACTCGTCGTCCTTCACCGCCGCCTTGCCCTTCTGCTTGACCGTGTCGGCAAACGTCACCAACCGCTCCGTGGCATCCGGCCGGCGATTCAACAACACGTCTTCGACCAACAGCAGCAGGTCCTTGGGAATTTCCTCATAGACGGCCAGCTGTCCCGCATTGACGATGCCCATGTCGAGGCCGGCCTGGATGGCATGGTAGAGGAACGCGGCGTGCATGGCCTCGCGGACGACGTTGTTACCGCGGAACGAGAACGAAATATTGCTGACGCCGCCGCTGACCTTCGCCAGCGGCAAGTGCTGCTTGATCCATCGGGTGGCTTCGATAAAATCGACCGCGTAGTTATTGTGTTCTTCAAGACCGGTCGCGACCGTAAGAATATTGGGGTCGAAAATAATATCCTGCGGCGGCACCCCGACCTGTTCCGTCAACAGGCGATAGGAGCGCTCACAAATCTCGATCCGCCGCGCGACCGAGTCGGCCTGTCCCCGTTCATCGAACGCCATGACCACGATCGCCGCGCCGTACCGACGGATGAGCCGCGCCTGTTCGAGAAACTTGGCCTCGCCTTCCTTCAGACTGATGGAATTGACGATGCCCTTTCCCTGCATGTTGCGAAGGCCCTCTTCGATGACTTCCCACTTGGAACTATCCACCATGATCGGCACCCGGGCGATGTCCGATTCCGCCGCCAACAGCCGCAGAAACTTCTGCATGGCCGCTTTGGAATCCAGCATGCCTTCGTCCATGTTGATGTCGATGACCTGCGCCCCGCCTTCCACCTGCTGACGCGCAACGGTCAGCGCCTTGTCATAATCGCCGGCCAGAATCAGCTTGGAAAAGGCCGGTGAGCCGGTGATGTTGGTACGCTCCCCGACATTGACGAAATTGGACTCTGGCCGCACCGTCAAGGCCTCCAGGCCGCTCAGTCGCAAGTAGGGCTCGACCTTGGAGGGTTGCCGTGGCGTCACACCGTTCACGGCCGTCGCGATCGAACGGATATGGTCGGGCGTCGTCCCGCAGCAGCCGCCGACGATATTCAGCCAGCCGTTCTGCGCCCACTCGCGCAACTGCGGCGCCAGCGAGTCCGGCGTTTCCGGGAAACCGGTCGGCAGCAAGGGATTGGGCAATCCGGCATTCGGATGGCTGCTCACAAAAATCGGCGCGATCTGCGAGAGCTCTTCGATCAGGGGTCGCATTTCTTTCGGCCCCAATGCGCAGTTCATGCCCACGCTGAGCAACGGCACATGCGAGATCGAATTCCAGAACCCTTCCACCGTCTGACCTGAAAAGCCGCGGTTACTCCCGGCCTGAATGAAGGTGACCGAGGCCATGATCGGCACCTGCCGCGCCCCTTCTGCAAACAGCTGCTGGATCGCGAAAAACGCCGCCTTGGCGTTGAGCGTATCGAAAATCGTCTCGACCAGGAGCAGATCGACGCCGCCGTCCAACAGGCCGCGCACCTGCTCCCCGTAGGCTCGCACCAGTTCAGGATAGGTCGTGCCACGCGCCGCCGCATCGTTGGAATCGGTCGAGACCGAGGAGGTCTTGGTGGTAGGGCCGATTGCGCCCGCTACGAAACAGCGCCGCGCGGGGTGCGCCGCGACGACCTGTGCCACTGCCCGCTTCGCGCATTCGGCGCCGGCTTTGGACAGCTCATATCCCAGGTCGTCCATGCCGTAATCGGCCAGCGACACGGACTGTGAGTTAAACGTATTGGTCTCGATGATATCCGCGCCGGCTTCTAGGTACTGCCGGTGAATCGCCTCAATGACATCCGGCCGGGTGACATTCAGAAGATCATTGTGTCCCTTGAGATCTTTGGTCCAATTTCGAAAACGCTCCCCGCGAAACGCGGCTTCGTCCAGCTTGTACCGCTGGATCATGGTCCCCATGGCACCATCCAGGATCAGGATGCGCTCTCTCAGGAGCTCGCGAACTTCATGTACCGGCATGACTACCTATGTCTTTCTGCCACCGACGTCGGGCGTGCCACGACTGCGTCGATGACTGGCAATTGGACGGCCATCATATCGGGAACGGACTTTTTTCAGCAAGCTCTTGCACGGTCTTCGCCTTGACATTGACCACCCCGGCCGATACGATGCCCACCATTGTCTGCCCGAGCCTGAGACAATCCTATGGCGCATCAGACAGTCTCCCGCCTGTTCATCTTGTCCCTGTTCTGTATCGGTATCGTCTTGCTGAGACTCGATCTCCTGTGGGCGGGCCCCTACTTTGAGGACGGCTACCTCGGTCTCACGCAAACGCAACTGCATGACAAACTCGGTCTGCCGCAGGCCGTCCGGGACCGCAAATCCGCGCTGCGTGTCTTCACTTATTATCCGATCACCGATTGGGATCAGTATTTCAAAAAGGTGGCCTCGCCCGAAAACGGAGAGGATGTATACACCTTCAAACGTGACGGCATCGACGTGCGCTATTCGTTCAGTTACACCTTCGATCCGAACGACCACAACGACCAACGGCCGCTCTTCGTGCGCCTGGTGGATATCGAATTCACGCCGCCGGTCGCGTTGAACAAGGTTCCCCAACTGGTCCCTGAGTTCAAACCCTCCGAAGACGCCACCGCGCCGGTCTTCCGTTCGAACATCATGCTGCTGTTTTTCTCCGGAAGCCCTTCGCCGGAGGCGCGCTTTCTTGTGCGGGAAAAGGGGAAGGAGGCCCTGGACTGGTCACTCGCCTTTCAAATGTTCGCCCTGCAGGGACTACCCGATCCGCTGACCTCCAAGGCCCCGATCGACCGCTTGGAGATCAGCACGCAGAGTTTGCCGCTGGTCAAGCTCCGCCAACGCAACACCCACGAGCCGGTCCTGAACCCTTTCTCCAAGGCCTTCGCCCAACAGCCGCCTCCCCCGCCGGCCGTGAAAAAGATTCCGGTCCCCAAGTACGCCGATTGACGGACTCCGGACGGGCCTGCTCCCTGCGCCCCCATAGTCCAACGGTGCGCGAAAAGCTACGCCTCGCTGCAAGGCGGTGCCATCTTGCCGGGATGTTACTGGGCAGGCAGTTCGATCTGCTCCAATTGGCGGGCCGTGCGGGCATCTTGCGCGCGATAACTTTGCTCGGTCTGGCTTCTCATTTTTCCCAGCACATTCTCCATGGCCTGTTCCGATCCCTGCTGAGGCGAACCGGTCACTGCGTCGAAGAAAGACATGCCCGAGATCGCCACCTGATAGAGAGCGGCGACGCCGACCAGCACCAGCAGGAACTTGCAGAGCAGCCGGATGCCGGGATTGGAACTCATAAATATCGGCACCAGCAGTGCCAGCCAGCACAAGCCGGCCAGGATGATGACGGCGGTTTGATGGGCGGTGAGACCCTTGATCGTATGGGACCCGACTTTCGCCGCGATGACCGTGAGGAGATGCTCCACCACTCCAGAAGCAGACGGCGACCGGCTGACGGTTGCATCAGCCGCCGGCGAAGGGGCGGCGGTCGGAGGAGGTTCGGCAGCCGCCATCGTTCGCACCCGCCCGCGAAACGCTGCCGGTACCTGCTCAAGGTTATCGGTCAGCACGGCCTGTCCCTGGGCATCGGTGTAGACATAGAGCGGTCCCGCCCCCGCCACGCCGTACCATGTCAGGCAAATCCCCGGCAGGATCAGCCAATTCCAACATCGATTGATCGAATAACGCCAGAACCCCATGCGTCGCCCTCCACAGTCCTGCTTCAAGCATAGCAGGTCGAAACCGTAGCGCACGGGTAGGAAACCCGCCCCTCATGCCCTCCCCCTCCCTTGACGGACCGAAAAACGATTGTTTAGCATGCAGGGGTACCGAGACTCTTCTCCCTATTCGATGACGGAAGGACCATTGTGACCGATCAGACAACCTCTGCAGCTCCCGTTTCCTCCCTCCCCCCGGCGGCGGAGCCGACGCCCTTCATCCGCCAGCGGCCGGTCCGGATCATTATCCATACGTTTCTGGGCCTATTCGTGGTCGCCCTCATCGCGTTTCGTTTCGTGCCGGGCTGGCTGGATCCGGACTTTTCGAAGCACATCGAAAGCCACCGGGTGATGGTCGGCATGGATCGCAAACAGGTCCTCGACTCCTGGGGTTCCCCGAATACGATGAACGTGACGCACACCAGCGACGGATTGCGGCGTGAAGAATGGATTTTCGAAGACTGGGAGAGTCCGGCGGTGGTGAAACACCGCTACTTGTATTTCGAGGAAGGCAAGTTGATCGGCGGGCATTTTTCGGGATCAGATGTTCGGCTGCCCATTCCCACGACACCCGAGCCGGTCAAACCGAAGGGACATCCGTAGGCGGGGGTAGATTCCCGGCCATCCGCGCAAGACATCATCCCTCCACATCACCGGTCGTTTCACGAATCTGCAGGGCCAGGCGACTGATCAGCACCTCGGCCCGCTGCCTGTCACGTTCCTCTACCATCACCCGGCTGCCCAACAGCGCGACCCCTGGGTACAACGCCCCGACGTGCTCATGCTGCACAGCGTACCTGATCCCATTGCCGTCGAGCAGGCTCTTAATCAGCGCCAACTCACCGACGTCGCCCGATTCGCACAGGGTAACCAGCTTCGTGGAATGTTCAGGGTGGTGTCTTGGCATGAAGGTCGGTCTCCCGGTCCGCAGTTGGACGCCACATTCCGAACAGGCTTGCCTGGAACCGGCAAGGGGGCGGCTGACAGTGCGCGATTCGTTGCAATTCCCTCGGTTGGTTAATACACTGACTGATGAGTGAGTGCGGCACCTTCCATCAGGCCGGGCCTATACTGTGTAAACGAGGTGAGACGGAATCCATCGAGGCCAGGGACCGGCGGCCCGGCACGGACGGCTTAGGGGGTTTCAGTGATCTGCACGCGCCGTTCCTTCCCGGCGCCCCCCGACACGGTCAGCACTCGCTTCCACTCGCGGACTTGGTAGATCGCCCAGGCCTGAGGCTGGTCCTTATAGAAGGCATCCGGATCCTCTCCGGAGGCGTTCAGATAGATCGGTTCGGTAAATCCCTCGTCCAGGACATAATCCAGCAGGCAGTCGGTGGTAAACCCCTTGCCGCGCAGGGCGACCTCGGCGAGGAAGTTGAGAATCTGGTCGGAGTCTTGAATCGTGATAGGCTTCATCTGATCGGTGGCTGATTGTAGCCAGTGAGAAAGAAGGAAGGCAAGGCATGACACAGAAGAGATTGACCCGCACGCAATTTCTCGAGCGGCTGTTGGCGATCATGGACCGCAAGCACCACTGGGCCTGGCCGATCATCATGGGACCGGGAATTTCAAAAGCCCAGCTGAAGCTCCACTATCAACAGGAATTCCTGGTCTACGTCCGCGACTTTCCTGTCCTGCTGGCGCGCGTCCATGGGCAGAACCCGCCTCCCGACGTGCGACGCATGCTGGCCGAGAATATTTATGAAGAAGACACCGGTGGGCTCTCATTCGGCCGATCCCATCCCGAACTGTTTAACGAAATGATGCGCGGCCTGGGCTTCGACGGCGAGACGTTTCGCAGGGCGACACTCCTCCCGGCCAGTGCGCGATATCGGACTTGGCTGGAGAAGGTTACCGCGAGCCGCGACTGGGTGGTCGGGGCAGCTGCCCTCGCCGTGTTTGTCGAGGGCAGCGTCAAGGACCGGCAGGAGATCCAGGCGCCCTCCAAGCCGAAAACCGAAGCCGAGATTGAAGCCTATATCGATGTCCATCCTCTTATCCGTCACCATGGGATCGACCGACAGCACATGGATTTGATTCGCGCCCACCAGAAAGTTGAGGCAGGTCATCGACAGGATGCCTACACGATGGTCGTTAACTACGCCGAAACCAGAAATCAGCAGAACGCAGTCCTGGCCTGCGTCACCAAAGGCCTCGCCTTGTGGATGGCCTACCGCGACAGCATCGCAAAAGCCTGCAAGCTGAAGAAAGCCTAACCCGAATGAGACTGACACGGTTGCTGCTTCTAACACTCTGCCTCTTTCCGACCATCGGCTCTCTGCCATCGGCCCTCGGAGCCCCTCGGGTCGACGACATGGTTCTCGTACCGGCCGGTGAGTTTCGGATGGGGGCGACGGAGGAGAGCGGCGGGCTTCCGGATGAACGTCCGCTACGGCTCATCTACCTCAGCGCATTCCGGATCGATCGGCAGGAAGTCACCAACGCGGCCTATCAGGAATTCGTGGAGGCCACCGGATACCAGGCACCTGCCAACTCCGCTCCGGCATTGACGTTGTGGGAGCACAATGCGCCCCTGCCCGGCATCGAGCAACATCCCGTGGTCAACGTCAGTTGGCTGGATGCCGTCGCCTTCTGTCGCTGGGCGAACAAACGGCTTCCGACTGAAGCGGAATGGGAAAAGGCGGCACGGGGAACAGACGGGCGAACCTACCCCTGGGGCAACGAGTGGAACTTTGAGAACGGCAACAGCGCGAGCTACTGGGCCCGTCGGACGGTGCAGTTCGCCGACAGCACGGAATGGGAGGCGTTCTGGGTCAAGGGCGTCGGCGCGGCCATCTCCAAAGAAAAGGGCCTGAAGGGAGAAATCCTGACCTTGCCGGTGGGCAGCTTTCCGGGCGGTGCCAGCCCCTATGGAGTGCTGGACATGGCGGGCAATGCCGCCGAATGGGTGCAGGACTGGTACAACCCCAACGACTACCGCACGGCGGCGCTCACCAATCCCCAGGGCCCGGATCGCGGAGCCATCAAAGGGATGCGCGGCGGCTCCTGGCTTAAGCCGGCGATCAGCCTGCGCACGACCGACCGCGACTGGGGGACAATGGACAGCCGGCCGTCCGGAACCGGGTTCCGTTGCGCCCGGGACGCCTATTGATCGAAGCCCTTCCCGTCGCTGATTCAGACCGCATGCCCAACGCCCTCTTTTCCCCTCTGCTGCCTGCTCGAATTTCAGGAGATCCTAGGTGCCCTACGCAATCGCCGCTATACTGCGAGTGAGCGCGACGCATCATCCGCGTCGCCGGACGCCGATCGTTCGAGCAACACACCATGACACGCCACAGCCCCCGATTCACGACGACCGGGCTCCTCGTCCTGCTGACAGGTCTCATCTTCCTCGCCGAACTGACATCTGAATTCAGACTGGCCACCTGGCTTCCCTACTTCTTCTTGACCATTCCGGCTGCCCGCCTCTATCCCCGACACGTGGTCCTGTCTGCCGTCGGAGGATGGTCGCTGTTGATTGCGGCAGGATTCCTCGCTCCCTTTCCCGCCGACGAAGCGACGAACGCGCTCGTGAGTCGCGCGATCGGTCTCCTTGGTATCTGGATCATCGCGTATCAGCTCGATCGACAACCTGCCGCGTGCGACCTGCGGGAGATCAGCCAACCCACGTTGCCCGGCTCAGAAGAACGCCAGGTACAGGGGCCGGCGTCTCAGGCACCGGAGCCGGTCCTGCCGCGCGTGCCTGCGGAACCGGCAGAACAGAAAACCCGCGTGTTGCTGGTCGACGATTCGATTGAGTCGCATACGCTGATGCGGTTCTATTTCAGGAATACACCGTACGACCTGGAGATCGCCTCGGATGGCGAGCAAGCCGTCGCGACCTTCAAGACAGGCCGATTCCACTTTGTCCTCATCGACCTGCACCTGCCCGGGATGGACGGCTTCAGCGCCACCCGCGCGATGCGCGCCTGGGAAACCTCCCGCAAACGCCCCTCCGCCACAATCGTGGCACTGACGGCAAGCAGCCTGGCTGACACGCAGGCCCAGAGCCTGGCGGCGGGCTGCACCGAACTCCTGACTAAACCCATCACTAAGGCCCAATTGTTCGACACCCTGCGCTCATACCACCCGCCTTCTCCGGCATGCGACACAACCGCAGCGCAAGCTCCGGAGTCATCCAACGCGACAGAACGCATCGACGAGGAGCTCCGGCGACGCCGGCCCGCGTTTCTCGCCAATCGCCGCACGGATCTCACCATGATGCAGGATGCCCTGGTTCAGGAAGACTATGACGCGATTCGCACCACAGGACACCGCATGAAAGGCCTCGCGGGCTCGTTCGGGTTTCCCGACATCGGGGCGGTAGGACAACGACTGGAACAGGCCGCTCGATCCCGCGATCGTGCGGCGATTCGACGGGAACTCGACGGACTGGCGACCATCCTCGCCGGAGTCGATCAAGCCGCCTGAAAAGATTTCAGGAGACTCTTCGCAGGAACAGAGGGACCATGAGCATTCTGATCATCGACGACTTCCAGGAAGAGCGGGACCTGCTCTTCACCATTCTCCACAGTGCAGGGTTCGGCCCGCTTCTCCCGGTCGGTACCGCCCGGGAAGGGCTGCAACTCCTGGGGGTCGGGAAACGTGGAAAACAGCCCAGCGGAATCGACTTAGTGTTGATGGATATCGAAATGCCCGAGATCGATGGATTGGAGGCCTGCCAGCGCATCCGGATGGAAGAGCAGCTGCAAGGCCTGCCCATCATCGTCATCACGGCACACACGGAGGCCAAAGATATTCAGGCTGCCTATACGTGCGGCGCCACGGACTATATTCGAAAACCGGTGATCCCGGCCGAACTGATTGCCCGGGCGGCCAATGCGCTCAGCCTGAAACAGGAGATCGATGCCAGGAAACTTCGTGAGCAGGAACTCCTGGAGCGGACCAAGGAACTCGACCATGCATTCGAGCAGATCACCACGCTCCATGGTACGGTCCACATCTGCGCCAAGTGCAAACGCGTCAAAAGCGACGGCCCCCATTGGCAACGCGTGGAAGATTACCTACGCCGGCAGGCCCGCGCGAAGGTCGCCGAAACCGTGTGCGAGACCTGTCTGCATCAGGCCTATCCCCACCTGAAATAAATACGTCCCGGTCAGGGCTGAGTTTCCTGTCCGCCCTCCAGCGCAAAGTCCACCGCCTCGACACGCACCACCGGCATGATGAGTCCCAGCCCCTCTGCTTCATGGGAGAAGTCGTAAATCAACGACTCCTCAGAAATCAGCCGACCGGTGATCAGGACCGCAACAGGGGCAGGCGTTCCTCGCTGGATCAGCGCTCTGAGCTTGGCGGTCTCCTGCCCGGCCAACGCAATGAGCGTGGACGGCAGGTCCTCATACTTGAACCGCACCTCACCCCATGCGGTTCGGTTGAACTTCGGCCCCAGTACGACGCGGAATCCGCCCTCCTGCTCATCGAACCCGGACAGTTCGCCGAGCCAGACAAACGCAATCAGCCACTCCAGCGGCGCCTTCCCTTCACGCCGGGCATCGCGCTCGCGGTTGAGCGCAAAGAGCCGTTCATCGTGGCCCGGATCATGGTGCCCCTGCCCATAGACAGCGGCCCAATCGGGCGGCGCGCCGTCCAGTTCCACAAGAAACTGTTCAATCGATTGCTGATCGAGAAGGAGATGGGTCTGAGCGGGAAGGCTCGCCAGGGCGGCAACCAGGTCCTTGCGCAACGGCCTGACACCGGTCGACTCTTCTGCTCGCGTCGAGACAGGACTCAGGGAGCCCAGGAGCAGGAGGGTCAGGAGAAGTCGCACCCCTCTGTCGAAGCGAATCATGGGCTCAGGCGGCGGGTATCGACACCCGCTGAAACAGGTTGCGAAGGTCTTGTGTTTCAGGATGGTCCCACGACAACACGCCCATATCAACCAGCACTTGAAGCCGTGGTGAAGGATCCAAGCGGGGTAACGAGGCCGCAGGCACCGGCTGTGATTTCAAGACCTGGGCATAGACGCCGATCCAGGATTCGGTCACCGCCCGCAATCCGGGGTCAGTGGCTTTCATTCTTCCCAGCCTGACTTCCTGCAGCAACTTGATCAACGGGTCCGACTGTAAGAGCGTCCCGATCGCACGACGCACCTGCGCTTCCTGCTCGTCCATGATGAGGATGATCCAGTGAAATAAAAAATAATCAGTTCATCGAACAGGAACCGGGGCCGCGAGGATCCCCGCAGGAGCCACACCCACCGCCGGAACTGGAGGTGACGGGCCATCCGCCGGTTGCGCCGACTCCAAAGGCCGAAAACTGCTTGTCGAGGCCCGTGCCCTTGCACGCGGGACAGGCCGGCACGACGTCGCCCCGGACTAATAGTTCGAACCGATGGTTGCATTCCTTACAGACGTACTCGAAGATGGGCATGGTGCTGTACTCCTTGAGATTTAAAATATTATAAGTAAGGTTGGTTCCACTTCGCAATCATCAGCCGATGGGAGTCCACAGATGTGGTCAGAAGAGAGATCGTTTGTCTTTCGCATCAGTCTCGAAGCGCAATTCCCCGACGATTATGAAGGCCCTCACGATGAACATGCGTGGCTTCGAGAATGGGAACTGCAGATCAAACCGGTGCTCATCAAGAATCTCTTCGAGACGCTGCGAGAATATCCCGCATGGAAGGCCCATGTCCGCAATCGCGGAAAATCGCCGACGGAAGAAATTGAAGTCGCGATGACCCGTGATTTTTCACCAGCCCCCTGACCGGACGAACCACCATGCCTCAGGCGACCGGCCGCGGCCTCTACATTCACGTGCCCTTCTGCCATCAGCGCTGCCATTTCTGCGCCTTCTATCTCGAAATCCATCACGCGCGGGCCGCGGAAGAGTTTCTGGGTTCTTTGTTGACTGAACTGCGACTTTATGGTGAGCAGCGGCTCTTTGGATCGGAACCGTTGCAATCGGTCTACTTCGGCGGCGGGACCCCCACAACCCTGTCTGCTCCGCAACTTGCCACCGTCCTGTCGACGGCAAGGGAGACGTTCGGACTCCAGGATGGGGCTGAAATCACCGTCGAAGCCCATCCGGGATCGGTCACCCAGGACAGCTTGTCGCACCTCCGCAAAGCTGGATTCACACGGGTGAGTTTCGGCGCCGAATCCATGAATCAACTCGAATTGGATCGAGTCGGACGCCCCGGCAATCCCATGAGCACCGTACAGATGGTGACCGCTGCACGTAAGGCCGGCTTCACCGATCTGAACCTCGACCTCATGTATGGCCTCCCCGAACAAACCATCGACAGTTGGGCGGGCTCGTTGCGCCAGATCGTCGCGCTCGCGCCGACGCACCTTTCCTGTTATGCCCTGACGGTTGAAGAAGGCACCGCCTTGCAGACGGCGATCCGGCGTGGCACTGTCCCTGCCCCTGACGAGACCCTACAAAATGAGATGGAAGAACTGGCCGAGGACATACTGGGCGAGGCAGACTTCACCCGCTACGAAATTTCCAACTATTGCCGTCCCGGATTTGCCAGCCGACATAATCGCTTGCACTGGACCGGCGGAGACTATCTCGGCCTGGGCCCCAGCGCGCAATCCTATGTCGCGGGCCGGCGATTTGGAAATGTGAGCGATCTGAGCGCCTACAACGCCGCTCTCCGAACCGGCACTCTCCCTGTGACAGAATCCGAGCAACTCTCTGCCTCCGACGATGCCTGCGAACGACTGGTGTTCGGACTCCGGCTGACCGAGGGCATCACCCTCAAGGAAACGGGAGCGCTGGCATTTTCGGGTTTAGCCGGTAAAGTAGACGAATTGATCGGCGACGATATCCTCGAACGCAGGGGTGAGCGGGTGCGGCTCACCGCCCGAGGCCGGCGTTACGCGGATACTGTGGCAGTGGCCCTGCTGGCAAGCCTGGAGTCCTCACTATCCTCACTCCCATTGACTTCATGACCCGACAGAGGGGAGACTGACGAACCGAAAGGAGGCATCCGTCATGCCAGTGAACATGGACCCCACCAAGCGCCGCCGACGTCAGTCCGTCGAACAGGCTGCGGCCGCGGCCGACCAGGACAGCAGCCAGACCAAGCAGTTCGGAGAAGATACCGAAGCCGATCGGGAAAAGGCCATTGCGGAAGCGGAACTGAAAAACCTCTGGGACGCGACCGAAGTCATCGATATGGATACCTGGTGATTCAGTGCCGCCACCAGCAGGGATCGATTCGACCATTCCCGCGCACCACTCGTGCACACACCGATCCGATCTCACCGTCGATCGACAGTCGTACAATCCATGAACGCCTTGTCCTCCCGCAACGCTCTCTTTCACCCGTTCCATCTCTGTGCCCCGCACACCCTTGAGGCGCTGCTCGCACGGTACGATGCCGTCCATTTCCGCGACTACATGGCACTCCGTCTCACTCCGCTGATGGGCACCATGGCCTACCAGGACCGCATGGGGGACGAGCATCCGATGCTCGTCACGAGCGGCCGCCTGGTGCAAGGGTATCCGGTCAGCGGCCCGTTGGACGAGACTGCCGCAGCGGCCATCGATCGTGACCTGAGCGATTCCCGTTGGCGCACCCTGTTCCATGACGGGCTTAGAAACGATCGACGTTTTCAGCGCGGGCTCTTCGACCTGACGCATGCAATGAGGATCGGATCGTCGCTGGTGCCCGGCCCGGCCGCGTTGCTCCGACTGCTTGAGCCGGACCGTGCAGCGGCGCTCTACAACGTCGCCCTCGTGCAACGCCTCGCCAAACCGACCCCGACGCTGGACCACGCCTATCAATTTGAATATGGCCTGGCCCTGTTGAAGACCGCCGCAGCGCAGGTCTATACGATTCGCCTGTCCCGCGCGCACAACCTTCTGCCGGTCACCGACTCCCGCACCCACTATGTGCTGCTGAGCCGGACCCTGGCCCGAGACGGGATCGACCTCCCCCACGAATATGTCGACGCATCCGCAGGAACAGCATCGCCGCCGGTCACATCGAGGCGGCATGAGTAAACACGAGTGGGGATACGCAAGGAGCGTGATACCATCGACGTACCGCCGGCACCGGTTCCGGTTGCATTCAGCCCTACCTCACCTGCTACACTCCGCGCCTGGCGAGACGACCGCATGAGCACACTGACCCCTGTCATGACCCCTGAGGCCCTCGACACGACGGACGTGGGCACCGGCGACGACCTGGAAGCACGGGTCATCGTGTTCAATTGCGACTGCCACACCTATCAACAGGTCATTGCGCTCTTCTGCAAATGCATTCCCGGAATGAACTCTTCCCGGGCCTTCGAGCTGGCGTGGCGCATTGACCACGAGGGCCAGGCGACGGTCTATTCGGGAGAGCGAAAGGCGGCGGAGGAGATCGGAAAGAAACTGGCGGCCGGAGGGTTACGGGTCGGAGTGCAATAACAAAGTGAACGGGGCTGGTCTGCGCCGAAAGTCTCGACGCAGACCGAGTTTACTTGGCTCGTTTCTTTGCCCCTGTTGCCTTGGCGGTTTTGGGCTTGCCGGCCGCTACAGGCTGGGAGGTGGAAGGTTTGAGACTGCCCTTGGCGCTGCCATGTGCCCCCTTGGCGGCTTTCGCCGGTTTGCTGCTCGCCTGGCTGGCCTTTTGTTCCTGCGCAGCCGCCGCTTTATAGTAGGATTTATTGAGTTTGCTAAGCATGTCGCCGTTCAGAACACGCACCTGGTACAACTCGAACAACTTGCTGATGGCCTTGGGGTCGCCCTTGCGCGCCAGCCCAAGCAGCCGCCGCCGTTGATTCATTTCTTCTTCTTCAGTATGAGACGCTGCTCGCCGCTCCATAGCGCTCCTTTCAAAGGATGCCCGAAACTCACTGCGCAAATACGCCAAATGGCCGGATGAAATGCCCCGCAGTATAACAGATTCGGCCTAGCCAGTACTACACAAACATCGGTCATCCGGAAGAAAATATCGCGTCCGGGGCTGTTCGAGCCGATCCGGTCACGGATCAAGCCTCGGGTTGTAGAGGGGCGATGGAGGTCTCTATAATCGTGTTGTAGCCTTCACCACGATCCAAAGGAGTGCCTGATGGAACATACTGCAGCAATCGATACTCAAACCACTGTTGCCGACGACCCCCAAGCCCGCGCCCTGCTCCAACGGGCCTTCGAGAGCACGGCCCGATGGCAGGCTGATTTTCGAGGATTTTCAGCCGATCTGACCGTGAATACCAACGGCCAGCAGGTGCGCGGAACCGTGGTGGTCAAAGGACCACGTGAGGTGACGGTGCAGCTGCCGGACGAAGCGATTCAGAAGTGGGCCCAAGAACAGATCGGCATGATCGCCGTCCACCGCGCGCCCCGCAAATTCGAGGAATCGGACGGCAAACACCGCCTCACCATGGAAGCCGGCGAAGACCACCCGCTCGGCCGGCGGTTAGACATCCACGGCGACGGCATGCAGTCCTTCTACCGAATCAAAGATAACCGCATCACGCAGATCAACCGGAAGATGCCCCATGTGGCGTTCACCATCAACGTGGAAGAAAGCAGCACCACGCAGGACCAGAAGCAGCTGACCACCAAATACACGGTCTACTATTTCGCGCCGCAGGATGCCAAGCTCCGCAACGTCGAGAGCTTTACCGACACCCATGTGCGGGTCGGCAACTCCGATCTGCCGGCCACACGCCGGATCATCTCGTATGAAAACGGGGCGGTGCTGGTTCGGACCCTGACGTTCACCAACCACAAGTTGCTGGTCTGATGGATTTACGCACGACGTTCCCGCGCAGCATGCGCGTCACACTGGAAGGATATGTGCACCTCGCGCGCATGATCGATAAGTGCCGCGCTGTGCTCGCGGGAACCGAAGGCGAGTATATCTACCCCTGCCCCATGGACGACCGGCTCATGGCATTCGCCGGTATCACTGCGGCGCAGTTCACCGCAGCCGTGAAGCAACACCTGAATGACGAGGGCGTCATCCAATGGTTTCGCGGGATAGCCACACCACACGCCCAAGCCGAGCTGGATGAGTGGAACCGGATGATGTTGAGTCGGGGGCCCACCACGCCGGAGAAGCAGGCTTCATTTGATAAGTACCGGGACGCCGTGGATCCCTCCCGCACCGACCTCACCAGCTGGGCCGACCTCCAGGACCTTGAAGAAGGACGGACGGTCCCACGAAGAGCCTAGCGTTTATGGTTGACACCTGCTCCGCCTGCGCGTCGGGAGCAGACTCGTCCAACATTTTCATAGGAGGCACACCATGGCCCTGTTACAACAGGATCTTGTTCCTGCAAGCGGTGACTCGCTCATTACGTTCGACACCGATACCAACCTCGAATGGTTGAGCCTCACGAAGACTGTGAATCTTTCCATTTCAGATGTGCGGAACGGCGCCGGGGGCTATGCCACCACCTACGGTTTCCGTTACGCCAACGGCGCTGAGCTCCAGGCGCTGTGGAACCATGCCGCAATCACAAGGTTTGCCCCCAACCAGCCCGTACCAGCGCCCGATAGCAGCTCAGCGGGAATACAAAAGCTCATCGACTGGATGGGCGGCGCGACGAATTATCCGACAACCGGCACGATCCAGACGCAAGGAATCTTCATGGTTCCACCGGCACCCGGCCACCCGGGGGTGGGACAACTCTGGTTCTTCACCAACAATCCTGCTGGGTCCTACGCAACCACGGATATTTTTCCCAATGTACCTCAAGGAATGACGCCGGAAACCTACCGGAGTTCTGCGCTGGCATCGTATCTGGTACGCAATCACGTGGCCCCTAATCCTCCCCGTAACCTTCGGGTGGGCGACAAATAAATCGTGGCCATCGACTCGTTTGTTCACGGCACCTCTGCTCATTGAGAGGAAGCCCATGACGCGGAGAAGGCCGACTCATCCACGGCAAACCTGCCAGCTCCATGAAGCCGAACGGAATCGGCTTCATGGAGCGCCGGGGTCCCGGCAGAACCATTCACCGCAGCAGTGAAGAAGAGCCGGCACGACACAGCGGACATTCGATGGTTTGGTCAAACAGACACGCCCCACAGCCTGCCTGAACCGATGCCGGAACGGAATCGTATCCAAACAGATTCCCGTTGTATCTCTCCCGATACGTGTGGTTCACGATGATCCGTACTTAGCAGGCGCATTCTTGCTGCGCGCCTGATCCGGCCGCCAGGGCGACGTGTCTCATTCAGAATGGTCACAGAGCCACGAAATGATGGCAGTCTGACGAACTGGCATATGAATCGCATGGACTCTGGCTCGAGAGATCGCGCAATCGTCCACGCCAACACCATCCGCAGGAGGTACCGACATGGCTCTTGTTCAACAGAATCTTGTTCCCGCAACCGGCGACCATCTGGTGACGCTCGACACCGAAACCAACCTTGAATGGTTGAGCTTGAACGCAACAGCCAACTTATCCTATCTCGAGGTGCTGGGTGGCGCCGGAGGGTACACCACCACCTATGGCTTTCGTTATGCCTCCGGCCAGGAAATCGGACTGCTGTGGCAACATGCCGGCATCACAAAGTATGGCGTCACCCAGGTGGTACCGTTCCCTCACAGTAATCACGTGTCGATGGAAACCCTCATCGAACTCATGGGCGGCGCAGCGCTGTATCCATCGGTCACCAGCGGTTCTGTCCTGGTTCAGACACAGGGCATGATGAAGTTTCGAGGAGCGGGCGTCCCGACTCCCATCACCCCCATGAGCGTCGGACAGCTCTGGCTCTTCAAAAATAATCCAGGCGGGTCCTATGCGGACACCAATCCGACGGGAAACGCCGGGAAACGTACTCCTGAAATCGCCTCCTATCTGGTACGCAATCGAATCATGCCCGCCGGCTCCCTCTCTCGTGGAAAATCCGCCACGGCCGTGAATACCCGTAGCGCGAAAAAGAAGGGCTGATCCCAACCAACGGTGCAGCTCCATGAAGCCGATCACTCGGCTTCATGGAGCACCGGTTTCAATTTGCACAAGGTCTTCCACAAAGGACTGGTCTACTGCTCCCCGCATTGATTTGTCCTTCATAGAGGGATAGGCTACTACTCGTCCGGTCGCGGAAGATCGTAGATCGTGACGGGAGCAGACCTAATCCATCAGCGCCTCTTAATTGTTGCGTAACAGCAAGAGGGGTCGTATGGAAGACCTCAGTCCGCCAGATCACCATCAACGCCGATCCGACTAAACCTCCTCGGGCACGCAGTGAGGCAATCTACTTCGGCACGCGCATGGTGAGATTATGAAAACCAAGACAACGAGTGACCAACCTCTCCTCACACCGGACCAGACGCTCAACAGACACCTCTCCGCCAACACCATTCTGATCGCTGTCGATGACTCGAACGAGTCCGCCCGCGCCCTGCAGTATGTCGGATCGCTACTGCGGGACATTCGGGACGTGCAGGTGACGTTGTTTCATGTCCTGAACCCCATGCCTCGGGAACTGATGGAACACGGCGGCTCAGAGGATCCCGAGACGGAAGATCATCTTGGCGAGCAGCTGCGCAAGGATCAGGAAGACTGGCTGCGCGCGGAGGGCGCCATCGAGTATCCCATCCTGGTGACGGCGATGGAACGACTCGGGCAGACCGGATTTCCTCTCGACCATGTCACGCTCAAGTTGGGACATGAGCGCGATATCGCCGACAGCATCATGGATGAAGCCAGGGCCGGAGGGTATGGCACCGTCGTGGTGACCCGGCACGGGCCGATGGGAGGCAAGCGGCTCTTCAGTAGCGGCATCATTGACCGCCTGGTGCGGGACCTGTCCGGAGTCGCGGTCTGGGTCCTGGGATAATCTTGTGACAGGCGCAACTATCGTCCTGAAGCAGGAACGTTAGGCGCGCCCCGGAGGCTACCATGAACTGCACCAGTTGTGAGGCTGCGCTCCCGTTGCGGGCCCGCTTTTGTCCCTCCTGCGGTGCGCAAATAAAATTGCCGGAGGATCCGGCGTTCGATGAACCAGTCTTGCAAGCGGCCGGGTGCGGGGACGAATTGAACCAACCAGCGGCTCCGGGGCCCCTCAACCATGAAGCTTTGAAGACACGGCTGATCGATTGTTATGTGAATTTTTCCATGGCCAGGGAACTATCCGGATGGCTGCAAGCACTCGGGCTTCCATCAACGGGAACAATGCAAGAGCAACTCACCCGTTTACGACAACAAGAGGATTCGCTGGTGCTGCCGGCCGAAAGTCTTCCTCGTCAGACCATCTGGTACCTGAACCGATATGACGAGAAGATTCTCACGGAGATTTGCGAAGAGCTTGGTATCGACAACAGCGGACCAAAGGAGCGGCAGATCACCAGGATCTATCATGCCGTGGGTCTTCGTGAGGGCTGGCTCCAGCCGCTGTCGGAAGATGCACAAAACATCATCACCGAGACGTTTCTGCCTATCCTGAGGGTGGTCGATCACAGAAATTATGATGACCTTGACCAATGGGTCGAACTCGGAGATCTGCTCGACAGGGAAAGTAGGAATCGGCTCGATCATCAAGGCCATGGGAGCGCCTTCATGACCGTACTGATTCCCAGCTTACTCCAAGAGGGACAAGCCGTGCTCTTGCAGCATGAACTCAAGGAACGAGTCGGGACGGGATTGTGACCTAAATGCCCAACAGGCTTTATGGGAGCGGGATAGAGTTAGTCGGCGTGACGTAGATCACGAGCGTCGGCAAGCGAGAGGTACGCTACTCCACGGTGATACGCTTGATTGGTTACGAACCGACCTCACCAGCTGAACGGATCGTCAGGATCTCATCGACTCCAACAACGGCATGGAAACCAATTGAGCAATTGGCTGCTCAGATGATACGACTCCCCTGGTTTCATCACCCCACGGTTCCCCTGCTCTCCTCCGGTCTGTTCGTAGCAGAAACGTCGACTCCGCCAATCAACAAAACGTCGAGGCAACAATTGTGTTTTCGGCGATGCCACACAAGAGCCCGGTAAGGTACACACTTATACCATCTCGTCGCCAGTGCAAGGAGAGGTCGGCTGGCCACGCTATTGTGAGCGGCGATGGCGCACGGAGAAGCATCGTCGCCTTGCTCGGCGATGTCGGCGTACAAGCGGAGCGGTCTCGGAGGAGGGTATGGCGCTCGCAGGCGGCATTGCTTCGATGATTCTTCAAGCCCTGAAGCAGCTCGGGCCATGCACGGCGGAAGAGCTCGTGCAAAGGCTTCCAGCCTATACCTGGAACCAAGTATTCCTGGCGGTTGACCAACTGTGTCGGGACGGGCGGCTTACGCTCCGACAACCTTCTCGCTTCGTATATTTGATCTCCCTCTCATCGGCAGCCACATCCGAACGGAGGAACGCGGCGGTATGACCATCACGCCTCTCGGTCATGCTCCGAGTCTTTCTTCCATCAGGAAAGGGTACTCCTATGGAGACGATCATTGCGGCCTGTTGTTTCTGCAAGAACGTCCGAGACGGACTCCCCAAGGGTGGTGACGGAGAAGGGTCCTGGGTGACTCTTCAGACCTATCGCGCCAAATATCAGTTGGATGAGAGGGATCTCAAGCTGTCCCACACCTATTGCCCAGACTGCATGAAACGCTACAGACATCTTCTCTTCAGCACAACCGCCGACGGTCATGCGCTGCCCCTCTAGTGGGCCTCGACGGTCCGATCGATCGCCCCGCAGAAAGTAGAGACGAGGCTAATCACCACAGAAACGCTCCCGCCCATCCTGAAGGCGCTTGTTTGCAAGAACGACAATAGTCTCGACAAGGGAACTCGGAGACCTTCCCGGCAAAGGCTGTGCGAACCGGCCTGGCACCCAAACACGCGGAAGCGACTGCATGGCGATCTTGATTCTCGGCTTCCTCCAAGAGGCCATAGGGATCTTTTTCAGAATGAGCTCCATGCAAGAGCCGGGAAAAGCTCCTAACGACGGAGGGCACCTCTCGGCGGGCCTCAGACAGGCAGGGGCCGGGAAGCCATCCTCCCTGCCAAACCGACCCTCACAGCTGTCATGAGCTGATGTATTGGTGGAGATAGGCGATCAACGCCTCCTTTTCCTCCATCAACAGCGCAACCATATCCCGGAGCGAGACAATCCCGATAAACTCCTCGTTGTCGAACACCAAAAGGTGGCGACAGCGATGTTCCTTCATCAGATTCAAGCAATAGTGCGCGGTATCCTTCGGACTCACGGTGACCATGTTTTTCGTCATCACATCCTTGATCTTGACCTTCTCAGGATCTCGCTTCCGACCGACGACGCGCATCATCAAATCTCGCTCCGTGAACACGCCGGTGATTTTGGAGGAACTGGTGATGAGCGCCGATCCGACGAATTCCTCGGCCATCAGCGTCGCGGCATCGAGCACGCTATGATTTTCGTCGATCGTCACCACCCTGCGAACAATTTTCGAGGCAATATTCCACGCCATCGCCGCCTCCTTTCTGTGGGATGCAGGTGGAGGAAACCTGTCCTTGACGCTAGGTACCGGGGCCGGGTAACGCCGACGCCCGTCGAAACCGGCGTCAGAGACTTCCCTCATCGAATGACCAGGATGGGACAGGTCACTTTATGCAAGACCGCATGTGACACGCTGCCGAGCAGGAAGTGCTCGAGGCCTCTCCAACCATGCGATCCGACAATCACAAGATCGGCATGGCCTGCCGCTTCGGTAATGCAATGAGCCGGATCACCATGCTCGACTTGCGCGGTGACAGCAGGATACATGGTTCGCAAGGCTGCAGCCGTTTCGTCCACGAGCTGCCTGGCATACTGATCCATTTCAGCCGTCCATTTGTCGTATGGAAATTCCATCGTCGAATCGCCGATGGGAATGGCCGGCACCACGGTCAAGAGGGACAGCTCTATCGGCTGACTGAACCGATGCGTGCGCAACCAGCTGCGCAGCCTGAGCGAATCCTCGTATCCTTCCACGGTCAGCAACACACGTCGAAGGCTCCCCGGATCGCCCCTGACCAGCAGAGCCGCGCAGGGGGCATGCAACACCACTCGATGCGAGACGCTGCCCAAGACCAGCTCCGCAAGTCGTCCACGCCCCTGTGATCCGACCGCCACTAAGTCGGCACGAGCCGAACGAATCGCGTCCAGCACAACCGGCGCCGGGTTCCCGATCTTATACACTCGCTGGATGGAAGGAATCGTGACAGGCACCAATGCGCCGGTTTGGTCGAGCAGGCGCTCTCCTGCCGCAACCATCGCCTCTCGCATGGCGCCGGCGCTTTTGCGTCCGAGTGGTTGCGCAAAGAGGGGGTTTTCGAACGGCCGGAGATCGACCGCGTGGATGAGGGTCAATGATTCATGAGTGAAGAGACGGCAGATGACCTTGACGGCGTTGAAAGACTGCTCGGACCAGTCGACGGCAACGACGGTGCGCATCGCAGCCTCCTGATGGGAAGGCCTGTCGGCGATCGCTCTCCCGGGAGGTAGAGAATCCTCATCCAGTGGAGCGACATCCGCAGATCGCAGGATGTGTCATCATACTCCCTATCCGGCGATAGAGGGCAAGCACTGCGAAAACAATTAGCTGGTCGGGCTCGAGGCGGAACGTGCCGACGGAGAGAACCCCCCTCGACTATCGCAGCGAGCCTATTCTCTTGCAAGTCTGAGTCGTGAATGGAAACAGGAGTATGCCGCCGGGACCGGATCAGCTCCCTGTTTGCAAAAACAGCTATCCGGCGTACCGCACATCCCGGACATCGGCGAGTGATAAATACGCTTCTCCCCATTGATGAGGACTCTGGAGACTCCAAGGCTCCTCGCATTGGAGGGGCCTGAACCGTAGACCATAGAGCCCTCCATACACGAGGTAGGCCAATCCCGCCCCCGAGTCTTCAATCAGCTGGACGTAGGCGGGACATGTGGGAGCCTGTTCATTGTCGCTCCAGCCCGTCACCCAGCACCACTCACCGGTAGGGTTTCGATCATAGAGCCGGACTTGAACCACCGGTCGAGCGGCCCCGACTTCCTTGAAGCGCGCAAAAAAGCTGGTCTCGCAATTATCGTTCGACTCAACTTCCACGATCATAGGTTTCTCTCAATCCCTGCCTACCGAATGGCATACAATCAATTCAATCACAGGTTGATCTGTTGCCGCCAGCATAGGCATCATCTTCCAAACCGCGCTTCTGGAGGCTCCTCAGGCTCAGTCGCACTGTGCCGGGGGAAATTCTCCTGAATGATACATCCACAGGACGCGTAGCCTCCGTAATTCATCTGAAGGCCCGGTTTTTAGCGTGCTTATTCACACAATACTCCATCCGATGCAAAGGAGAATCACGCATGACCTCCGAGAACGTTCCGGCAGTGGTGGTCCGATATTTCAACGCAATAGGAAAGATGGACCCGGACGCCTGGGTCGCCTGCTTCGCGGAACAGGGAACCAGTTACGAGCCAGGATCCCCCACGCCCCTCCAGGGCCGAACGGCATTGCGACAATTTCTAGCGGAGGTTCTCGGAGCCTTTGAAAAGATCACTATGACGCAGGACCATGTCTTCCAGTCCGGCAACCGGGTTGCGGTGAAGTTCACAGGCCGCGGCACCGGCAAGAACGGACGAACGGTCGTCTTCGAAGGCATTGATGTATTCGAGATCAACCAGGAAGGAAAAATCCAAACCATGTGGGGATACTGGAACCCGGCGGCACTAATGGCGCAACTGCAGGGGGCATAGGATGTTGGGTACCAAGAGAAAGCAGGGAAACAAGCGATTTGCCCCTATTCCGTTCTGCTGATCGAGGTCAAAATCAACGTCTGCCAGCTTAAAGCTATAGCCCTGTTAAGTAATCCACGAACTGTTCTTGGAATAAGAACCGTCGAACACTGTTGTATGTGATGTCCCGGATGAAACCAAGGTTTTCAAGGACTTGAAGTTTACCCTCAAGATCTTCGTGTTGATCTAAATAGTACGCCAAGTAGAAGTCTGGGCTGTTATATACCCAGGTGCTCTTGAGAACAACAAACTCTCGGCTCGTTGGATGATTGCTCAGATCCTCGCGCATCTCTTCTAGCAATGCCGGCATGAGCCGCTCAATCTTCGCGTGACTAGATTGAGTCGCACAGCTACCGTTAGAGCTTTGCCCTATGGACACCGCTGCTGCTCGCTCTGCGGCACGTTTCCAACCTTCGAGCACGAATCGGCTGAAGCGAACGGGATCATTATCAATTACCTTGGCACAGGTCTGACACAACCAGATGCCATTCGATGAGTCCGCCCGCTGCTCTGGTGAAAGATTAACTTCATAACTCGCTCCACCCGGCGAGGCCGCCGAGATGTGGGCAGCAACTCCAATGTTGACGGTGCCACAGGGATCCAGCTGAGGCCCACTGGTTGGCTTACGACATTCCGGGTTCGAACAGAGAAAACCCACACGTTTGGCCAAGAGATCCTTCATCCCTATTGAAAAGTTATCGCGCATAGGCATTATCGAAATTTGCCAGCTAACACCGTCGCAGTTGAGAGATGATCGATAAAAAGGAACGCCTGGCTCCGCCCCTATGCTCGCTTCGCCTAACAGAAGAGCATGGGCTGGTGGGTCCTCGACTGGGCGCGTCCAACGAGGGCCTTCTGAGGCCGCGCGTTGCGCGACCAAGAGGACCCATCAGCCCACCCTCTCCCCTACTTCCACCCCTCCCCGCTCATCCCTCCACCGTGGCCCCCGAAATTACCCCCGAACCCGCCCTGTCCACTCCCCCAATAGTGGCCTTTTCTGATGCGTCCATAGGGATGGCGCAAATCAGGCCGGCTGAGCCACCAGAGAAACCACAACGCGCCGCTGGCCGTGGTGATGGTGATCCAGAAGCCCAGTCCGCGAAAGTGCGCCTTTTGCACGTTCGACACACGAATGTCCTGGGAGACCGACGCCAACCCCACGACGGTTCGATAGAGTCCCTCGCCGAAGTGGCCGTTCTTGATGGCGGGGTCGAGATATTCATGCCCGACCTTCCCGACCACATTTCCGCCCATCACCGGCAACATCCGTCGCCCCATGGTCACAGCCGCTTGCCGCTCCTGCACCGACAGGAGCACCAGCACACCATGCTCATTCTGGGCCGAGCCAATGCCCCATTTCTGATAGAGACCGACCGCGTAGTCATTGGCTGAGCCATAAGGTTTCAGTGCGGGCACGGTCACGACCACCATTTCCACCCCGGTCTTGCGCTCCAGATCCTGGCAGACCGACCGGATTCTGGCACGCCACTCCGCATCGATCACTCCGGCATGGTCGCTGACATAGCCCTGCGGGTCATAGGACGGCACAGGCTCACGGGCAAACCCGACCGGCACTGCGACCGACAGCAGCAGAAGGCCCAACCCCACAATGGAAGCGATGCTGATCCTGGATGGACGACTCATCGCGGCGCCACCGTCCCGTCCGGGCGGATCAGCGCGATCAGCGCGTCGAGATTTTCCGCATACCGTTCAAACAACCGTGGCACCTCCACCGGACCGGGCGAAATAATACCTCGCTTCAGTTCCAACACATCGGTCAATCCGGCAAGATCGAGTCCCGTCATCGTTCGAATTCCCGCGAGCAACGCATCGGACTGAAACAAGGCCGGCTGTCCGGCAATCCGTTGCAGACCTCGCAAGCAAGGCAGCAACGCGGTCAACGAGAGCGGCAACAACATGGTCATCGCTTCTTCCGTGCCGCCGCCTTCGATATATCGCTGCCGCAGACGCACCAGGTTCCCTTGAATGCCCTGCTGCACTTGATAGGCCAAATGCGTCCGGTCGATGTGCATGCCGATGAACGGATCTCGCCCCCAGAGCACGCGATGTTGTTCCTGAATTTCCAGGTACTCGAGGGGGAAGACGGTACCGGGTCTCGTCAGTTCGGCCTCTGTTGCCAGGAGCGGCACCACGAATTGCTCACGACTCCACCGCTTATGCGCCTTCGCATACCGCTTCATGCCCTCGCGCTCGTACCCGGACAGCATGAGCAACAGATTCAGGTTCGACCGGCCGGGCAGGAATTCCCCGCCCACGGCGCTGCCATAGAGCAGAATGCCCTCCAGCTGCGAACCGAGCAGCGCGGTGGTTTCCTTCACGTAGCGCTTGAGCAGTTGCTGAACCTCGGAGGGAATATCGAGTGCAGTTGGTTGAGTCACAAACACCTCTGTCGTGGTTGGGGTGGGATGCTGAAAAAGCCCTCCAGCGGCGTTCTCGCCTCGTTCAGGCCCTCAACGTACCGCAAGGGTACGCCTCCGGCCCTTCACTCGCTGCGGCCTTGCTGGACGGCTTTTTGAGCATCCCCAGGGGTAATTCGTTCTTGCCCTGAAGGTCGCGGGATAAGAAATTCTCGTAACCTACAAGGAAAGTCATCACCTTATGTTTCGGCCGCCGATTTCCGATCTGCGCGCGGATCGGGTAAGAGTCCGGCGGCCATCACGCGGTCCAACAATGAAAACGGCGGATGGCTTCGCAAGCCGGCGGTCGTCGAGAGCACACGATAGCGCAGTCTGGCATTCCGGTCGAGCGTCCGGAACACCCGATCCCGCAAATACGCCACCAGCGGATTACCGGTATTCCAGAATCGACATTGCTCATCGGCCAACCGTTGCAGCATGGACACCTGCGGCCTCCGGGCCACCTCGAACGCGCGTAACGACTCAGCCGAGAAATCGTTCTTCTTCAACCAACCGGGAATGAGATCCGCCACGACCACCGCGTCCACCATCGCCTGCATCCGCCCCTGAGACGCATGCGGGTTCATGGCGTGGGCCGCGTCCCCGATGAGCAAGGCGCCGTCCGCCACCCATCGATCCGTTTTCACACGTCCGGTCGGCATGTAGCCCGTCTGACTCCAATCGACCAGTCCTTGGACAATCCCTTCCAGACCGGGATCGATCCGGACCCAGGCCCTCCGCAGCGCTTCAAGCCCCTGGGCTTTCACGGCCTCATAGGATCCGGCCTTGATCATATAAAAGGCATAGACCTGCTGCCCGGCGGCGGGAAACAACCCGAGGATTTCGCGTTGCCCCACCAGATACCTCGCCTCGTCGAAGCCCGGCGGAGCCTTGAGAATGGCGATGAGATAACTTTCGGGATACCGGTGCAATTGGGCGGTGATACCGAGCGACTCTCGCACTTTGGAAAACGCGCCGTCGGCGCCGACGACCAGCCGTGCCGAAACATCGACTGGTTCCCCGTGACGTGTCCCCTGCAAACCGATCACCCGCGAACCGTCGAACCGGAGGCCGGTGAAGGTGGCGTCGTACCAGAGCGCGCCGGGATTCTGTTGTTCCAGCGCATCGAGAATGGCATGGTGCGCCACGTTCGGCAACGTCACCAGGGCGCGATTGTAAGGAGCCGGCAACTCGCCGTAATCCACCGTACAGAGCCGTTCACCGCCCGCACGGCAAAAGTTGAATCGACGGACCGACCGCACCGCGTGGGCAGGAAGCTTGTCCAATAATCCGAGGCGATCGAGCACCCGCTGACCGTTCGGCTGCAGGATCTCGCCCCGCAAGCCCTGCGGCGGCCCGACGGCCCGTTCCAGCACCAGCGACCGCACGCCCTGCTGTGCGAGCATCAAGGCCAATACGGCGCCACCGCCGCCCGCCCCGACAATCGCCACATCTGTCTCGATCATTGCACGGCCCATGCGCGGCTCGTCCTACTGAGTCCAGGTCATAAATCGTTCGTGGTCGTTCCACATGGTCAGAAACTTCTCGCGGGCCTTCGCCGTCAGTCGCGCGTCGGTGATGACATCGAGCCGTTCGTCATTGTACCGGTTCCCGCTCGTCGTGTGGTTGGCTGAACCGGACGTATGGATGGCATCGTCGATCACGACCTGCTTCAGGTGCATCAAGGCATCATGCCGGTTGACCCGAATGGGCACGCCCGCCAGTCGCAATGTATTCACGGCGCTATGCTGCTTCGGATCGTTGAGACGTTCTCGATCAGTAATCACCCGGACATCGACGCCGCGATGCTTGGCCTCCACCAGGGCCTTCACGACCGACGGCGCCGTCAATGCGTAGACAGATACATAGATGTACCGCGTCGCATGGGCATAGAGACCGACCACCCGATCGATGGGGTGATCCTCGGGCGCATAGTAAATCTCAATCGTGGCGGAGGCACAGACTGGGAGCGGCACCAGAAACACAAACCCGGCCACAGTCAAGGCGATCAGTGTAAGACAGGTCGGACGACTCATGCGTGGTCTAGCTGGCAGAAGAGATTCGATGAACGCAAGTGAACTTCGATGACTGACACATGAAACACAGACGGATTTCCGCAGGATGCTCAACACGTTCGCCTAGCAAGGCCGCAACGAATGACGATCCGAGGCGTACCCTTGCGGTACGTTGAGGATCTGAATGACGCGAGAACGCCGCTGGCGGAGGTGTTCAGCATCCTGCCGGAACAGATCACTCTAGGTCGAAGAGCGTTCGAAAATGGTCGTCGGATTCTTCCCACGCGTGAGGTGAGGTCGTGGACAACCACTCGCGCAAAAAGCCCTTCTGCTCCGGCGTCAACATCTGCTTGATCTGATGCGACCGGCCCTGCAAGGGTTGGAGAAAACCGGCGCGCGTACGAAAATCGAGCGTCGCGGTGCGCACATAGATGTTCGTGTACATGGAGGGACTGTCGTCCTCGCCTTCCCCCTGCACCCACACCGACAAAAATTTTTCCATCTGCAACCCGGCGCTGTCCAAAGCCGGTTCCGCATCATGAAACAGCTCGTTTTCCGACTCTTTCAGGGGAGCCGCCTCGTGCGCGCGAAATAAGAAATTTTTCTTCCACATGCCCTACCCTCCAGACCGGCGCATACTGTAAGCTAGGCATGGTGAAAGTCAAGAAAGCGGCCGCCCGCTCCGTGCGACCCCGCAGCGACCTCCGCCACATCGACCCGCCGGGGTCTGTTGCCTTGACAAAACAAGAATGCGTTTGCTAACTTCTTGAAATTATTTAGCTGTTTACAGAAACTCGCAGTGAGCTCATCGAAACACTGAGCACCTACACGTAAGGCGCAACAAGAATACCTTTTCACAGGATACTCAATATGGCCGTCCAGCAAGGCCGTAGCGAACGAAGGGACGAGGCGTACCCTTGCGGTACGTTGAGGACCTGAGAGATGCGAGAACGTCGCTGGCGGACCTTTTCAGTATCCTGCCAGACTCTTATCTTCCCAGGAGCAGATATGCAGGTCATGATCAACGGCAAGTCCGAAGAGATCGCAGGGGGCAGCGTGCTGGATCTCTTGAAAGCCAAGAGCATCGAACCCCAAATGGTGGCAGTCGAAGTGAATGACACCATGCTCGAACGGACACACCTCGAGACCACACAGCTGAAAGACGGCGATCATGTGGAATTTCTGTTCTACATGGGCGGTGGCCGGTGACCGTCAAGGCCCATGCAGATATCACCGAGTTGATCGGCGGAACCCCGCTGGTTCGACTCAACCGCCTGAGCAAGCCGGGCGGGGCCACGATCTACGCCAAAGTGGAATCGTTCAATCCGGGCGGCAGCATCAAGGACCGCATCTGCTTGAACATGATCAACGAGGCCGAGCGCCTGGGCAAACTGAAACCGGGCGGCACCATCGTCGAACCGACCAGCGGCAATACCGGTATCGGCCTGGCGCTGGTGGCGGCAGTGCGGGGCTATAAGCTCATTTTGGTCATGCCCGAAAGCATGAGCATGGAACGCGCCAGCCTCCTGTCGTCCTATGGGGCACAACTCGTGCTGACGGCGGCATGGGAAGGGATGAAGGGCTCGATTAAGGAAGCGGAGAGCATCGTCGCGCAGAATCCGTCGTATTACATGCCCGACCAGTTCTCCAACCCGGCCAATCCGGATATGCACCGGAAAACGACCGGCCCGGAAATTGTGAATGCGCTGGATGGCCGCGTGGACGCCTTTGTGGCAGCGGTCGGCACCGGCGGCACCATCACAGGCTGCGGCGAGGTGATCCGTCAACGGAATCCGGACGCCAAGATCGTAGCCGTGGAACCGGCCGGCTCTCCCGTCCTGTCCGGCGGAGACCCGGGGCCGCACAAGATTCAGGGCATCGGCGCCGGATTCGTCCCGAAGGTGCTGAACCGGACCCTGCTCGATCGCGTGGTGACCGTGACCGACGATGAAGCCTATCAAACGGCCAAACTGCTCGCGAAGAAAGAAGGGCTGCTGGTCGGCATCTCCGCCGGCGCCAACGTCTTCGCCGCGCAAAAGATCGCCGAAGAGCTTGGACCGGGGAAAAACGTCGTCACGATTCTCTGCGACACCGGCGAGCGATACATCAGCATCGAAAAGTATTTCAACATTTAAACGCTTCGAATGAGTGTTTGAGGCGGAAGCTCAACATGGCCTCTCAGCAAGGCCGCAGGCGAGACGAACCCGGAGGCGTACCCTCGGGGGTACGTTGAGGATTTCGGCGAGCCGAGAACGAAGCTGAAGGCCATTTTCAGTGTCCGGAAGTATTTCAACATTTGATCGCGTGCCAGATCACTTTTAGGGAGAGGAGGCTCAAAAGCGTCAGCAGCAAGGCCGCAGCGCGTGAAGGTCCGAGGCGTACCCTTTCGGTAGGTTGAGGATCTGAATGACGCGAGAACGCCGCTGGTGACGGTTTTCAGCCTCCGTCGGATATGGAATTTACAGAAACACAAATCAATCGCTACAGCCGGCATATTCTTCTGCCAGAAGTCGGTGGCAAGGGGCAGAAGAAGATCGTGCAAGCGAAGGTCCTGATCGTCGGCGCAGGAGGGCTCGGCTCCCCTGCCGCGCTCTATCTCGCGGCCGCCGGAATCGGCACGATCGGCCTCATCGACAGCGATGTCGTGGACCTGAGCAACCTGCAGCGTCAGGTTATTCACCAGACCCCCGACGTAGGCCGCCCCAAGGTCGTCTCCGGCAAAGAAAAGATTCAGGCGTTGAATCCCGACGTGAACGTGGTGATGTACGAAGAGCGACTCACCGCCGGCAATGCGCTGAAAATCATGAGCGGCTACGATGTGGTCATCGACGGCGTAGATAACTTCCCGACGAAGTTCTTGATCAACGATGCCTGTTTCTTCGCCGGCAAACCGTTGGTGCACGGCGGCATTCTTCGATTCGATGGCCGCGTCACCACCATCATCCCGAAGAAGTCGGCCTGTTATCGCTGCGTGTTTAAGAAGCCGCCACCCGAGGGACTGGTCGCCTCCTGTCAGGAGGCCGGTGTCATCGGTGTGCTGGCCGGCATCATCGGAACCATCCAAGCCACCGAGGCGCTGAAGCTGATCCTCGGCATCGGTCGCCCGCTGACCGATCGGCTGTTGGATTTTGATGCGCGCCGCACCCAGTTCAGAGAAATCCGCATTAAGCGGAATCCCGATTGTCCGCTGTGCGGCGAACGGCCCACGATTACGGAGCTGATTGAAGACGGCGACGTCGCCGGGCCGACCTGTGCGCTCCCGGGTCAACGTAACTTGTAGCGAAGGTGTCTCCATGTCGAAAATGAAAGCGCTTGTGTGCCGGGAATGTGGGAAGGAATATCCACCCAAAGCCATCCACGTCTGTGAGATGTGCTTCGGCCCGCTGGAAGTGAAATATAACTACGACGAGATCAAGAGCACGATCTCGCGAAAGAAAATCGAGCAGGGTCCGAACAGCATGTGGCGCTATATCGACCTGCTTCCGGTCGAAAGCACCGCGATCATCGGCCCCCACGCCGGGCTGACGCCGTTGGTGCGGGCGAAAAATCTTGGCGCCTATCTCGGCATCGACGAGCTGTATATCAAGAACGATACGGTGAACCATCCGACCCTGTCGTTCAAAGATCGGGTCGTCTCGGTCGCCCTCACACGCGCGCGGGAACTCGGCTTTGAAACAGTGGCCTGCGCCTCGACCGGCAACCTGGCCAACTCCGTCGCGGCTCACGCGGCAGCGGCTGGCATGAAGTGCTACGTGTTCATTCCGGCCGACCTTGAAGCGGCGAAGGTGCTCGGCAACCTGATTTACAAGCCGAACGTGGTCGAGGTCGAGGGCAACTACGACGATGTGAACCGGCTCTGCAGCGAAATCGCCGGCGAACATGGCTGGGCCTTCGTGAATATCAACATTCGCCCCTACTATGCCGAGGGCTCGAAGACCCTTGCGTTTGAGACGGTGGAACAACTCGGCTGGCGCACGCCGGACCAGGCCGTCATTCCCATGGCCTCCGGTTCCTTGCTGACGAAGATCTGGAAGGGCCTGCACGAAATGCACGCGCTGGGGCTGGTCGATTCCGTGCGCACCAAGATCAACGGTGCGCAGGCTGAGGGCTGCTCCCCGATCGCGACCGCCTTCAAGGCCGGTCGGGACTTCTTCAAGCCGGTCAAGCCGAAGACAATCGCCAAGTCCCTCGCCATCGGCAACCCGGCCGACGGCTACTACGCTTTGAAAGCCACCGCGGAGAGCAAGGGCGCGATGGACGCGGTGACGGACGAGGAAGTGGTCGAAGGCATCAAGCTGCTGGCTCAGACCGAAGGCATTTTCGCCGAGACCGCCGGCGGCGTGACCATCGGAGTGTTGTGCAAGCTTGTGAAGCAGGGATTGATCAAGAAGGGCGACGTGACGGTCGCCTATATCACCGGCAACGGGCTCAAGACCCAGGAAGCGGTTGTGGACGCCGTCGGACGTCCGTATCGCATCCAGCCCAGCCTGGTGAACTTCCAAAAAACATTCAAAATGGGAAAGAACAGTGGTGGTGACTCATGATTAAGGTTCGTATTCCAACGCCCCTGCGTCCCCTCACAAAGGGTCAGGGCGAAGTTGAATCCGCGGCAGCTAACATTGTGGACATGATCGGATCGCTCGACGCGACCTATCCGGGGCTGAAGAACCGGCTCTGTGACGAAAAGGGCGACTTGCGCCGCTTCGTCAACATCTACGTCAACGAAGAGGACATCCGTTTCCTGAACGGGAAAGAAACCTCGTTGAAGGACGGCGATGAAGTGTCGATCGTTCCCGCGATTGCCGGAGGATAGCCATGACCAGCCTACGCTTTCATATTCGTTTCCCCGAGAACAAGATCAAGGAGCCGATCATTTATCAGATCGGCCATGAGTTCAAGGTCGTGACCAACGTGCGTCGGGCCGATGTGCGCGAGACGACCGGATGGATGGATCTCGAACTGACCGGCGAGACCGAAGAAATCGAACGCGCCATCGACGGCATCCGTACCAAAGGCTGCGTCGTCGATCCGATCGAACTCAACGTGGTGGAATAGCAGTCTGAACCAGACCTACACCTCATCCCGACCGCGTTCAGCTCCATAAGAGACGAGACACATGGAATTTACCGAGCAACAAATACAGCGTTATAGCCGACACATCATCCTCAACGAAGTCGGCGGCAAGGGACAGGTCAAACTGTCCAAGGCCAAGGTCCTTCTGATCGGAGCCGGGGGACTCGGCTCGCCCGCAGCCCTGTATCTGGCGGCTGCCGGTATCGGTACCATCGGTCTGGTGGACGGCGACGTGGTGGATCTCTCGAATCTCCAGCGGCAGATTCTGCATACGACCGCCACCATCGGCGTGCCCAAGGTGGAATCCGGGAGAAGGATGCTGTCGGCCATCAACCCCGACATCACGATCAAGACCTATCAGTTGAACGTCGATACCGAGAATATTCTTGGACTCGTGTCCGACTATGACATCGTGTTGGACGGCTCCGATAATTTCACCACACGCTTCCTCGTCAACGATGCCTGTTTCTTCGCGAAGAAGACTCTCATTTCGGCCAGCATGTTTCGCTTCGAGGGACAGCTCACGAGCATCAAGCCGCACGCCGGCTACCCTTGCTACCGGTGTCTCTACCCGGAACCGCCGCCGGCCGGATTGGTCCCGAACTGTCAGGAAGCCGGTGTACTGGGGGTCCTGGCCGGAACCATGGGCATCCTGCAAGCTTCTGAAGCCATCAAGGAAATTTTGGGCATCGGCGAGACGATCGCAGACAAGCTCGTGATTTACGATGCGCTGGAGATGAAGTTCCGGAAAGTATCGCGCCCGAAAGATCCGCGTTGCCCCCTGTGCAGCGCCACGCCGACGATCAAGGACTTGGGCGGGGACTACAGTGTCGCCTGCACCATCTGATATGCCCGATCTGTCGATTCCGCAACACATCCTGGATCAGATCGTCACGCATGCACGCGAGTTGGCGCCGTTCGAATGCTGCGGCCTGCTCGCCGGGACGAACAAGACCGTCACACACCTCTACCGCATCACCAACATCGTGGCCGTCGAAGGGGCGGAAAAACTCTCGACCTTCGATGACGACAAGGTCGCCCATCTCGAACGGCTGTCCCCTGAGGAGCGGGCTGAGATCGCCTTCGTGATGGACATGGGGGATTTTTCGGCCGCTAAGAAGGACATCCGCAAGAACGGCCTGGACCTCCAGGTGGTCTACCACTCCCATCCGAAAGACCCGGCACGCCCCTCGCACACGGACATTAAGATTGCCACCGACTACGAAGAAATCTGGGAACGCATCAATCTCCCCGTTCCCGCCTATCTTCTCGTGTCACTCATGCACTCCCCCGCAGCGGACATCCGCACCTACTGGATCGCCGGCGGCAAAGTTCGCCCAGCCGACGTGCATATTATCTAGCCACCTCCTCACTCCAATAATTCCAGCGCGCACCTCTACCAATCGCCCGGCAACGATGCCATAATCCGTCTTTGTCCTCTCATCCAAGGGAGCAATCGATGCGATTCATGCCATTCATCATCGCACTCATCCTCTGCCTGACCGGGATCACGAACCCCGGACACTCCTCCGCCGCTGAAAAGAGCTACTACAGCCCGATCATCAATGTGGATGTCGATAACAGCCGCATCCTGATCTCAACGCTCGGCGCGGTGTTTTGGGTGGAGGTTCCGGAGGAGGCCAAGGCTCACATCGAGAAGCTACCTCAATCAGGACTCGTAGATATCGTCGTGGAAACACGCGAGGGGCAACCGCCGCTGCTGAAAACATGGAAGGTCAAATCCGGCGAATCCACCTGCCTGCACTTCGACGGGAAGGTCTGCAAGTAGCCTTCGCACGCAGGTCGAGAAGGCCAACCCGCAGGCCGTCCTACCGGGTGAGCAGCGGTGGTTTCCTGGAATCCTCGTGGGACACTTGACGAAGGGCGCGAGGCAGCTACTCCGAACTGCCCAGCATGTCATCGATCAGCGGACGATTGATGTCGGTGCAGCCCATACAAATCGTGTCGAACAGCGCCTCATGATCCGCGATAAAGTTCCTGGCATCAGGCAGCTTCTCGGCATACACCTGATCGTAGCAGGTCTCACACAACATCATCAGCCCACGTGAGACGGATACTGTCTTCCGGCCTATACTTCCAGCCATAACGAACTCCTCTATATATCGTCACTCGGTGCGCACAGTTTCTGCTACACCGATCCCTTTTGCCTCGCGATCCAGAAATCTTCAGGCTCCAGATCAACACCACACGCCGCGCACTCATAAATCGACTGTCCCTCCGGCAACCGGATTTCCGTCCGGTCGATCCGGCCCCGACAGACATGATAAAAACGCCCCCGGGCGTCTTCATTGTCGAGCGGATCACTCTCGTAAATCAGCACCATATCCCTTACTCCCTTTGATCATCATTCATGAAGTCTGCGCAACCGTCATACTCAATATGCAATCGACTCTTGGATATTGACCGCGTATGTCCTATACATATTCGTAAGGATGCTCAAAATGGCCGCCCTGCGAGGCCGCAGAGACGTGAATGAGCGAGGCGCACCCTTGCGGCACGTTGAGCTCTTTCACGATGCGAGAACGATGCTGGCGGACGTTTTCAGCATCCTGTTAGATTTTAAACTGGGCCTCGTACAGACCGGCATACACTCCGCCCCGCTTCATCAAGGCCTCGTGATCGCCTTCCTCGACAATCGTCCCGCGTTCCACCACAATGATACGATCCACGTCATGCAGCGTGGCCAGCCGGTGTGCGATGATGAAGGTCGTTCGCCCTTTGGTGAGATCGTTCAGGGCTTCACGAATCTTCACCTCGGTTTCCGTGTCGATATTGGAGGTGGCCTCGTCGAAGATCACGATGGGCGGATCTTTCAGGAGCACGCGGGCAATCGAAACACGCTGCTTCTGCCCGACCGACAATTTCACCCCGCGCTCCCCGATCCAGCTATCATACCCGTCCGGCAGTCGGGTGATAAAGTCATGGGCTCGCGCCGCGCGGGCGGCCGCTTCCACACGCTCATGGCCGGCCGAAAGATCGCTATAGACGATATTCTGGCGCACGGTACCGTTGAAGAGAAAAGGCTCCTGCTGCACCAGGCCGATCTGTCCTCTCAAAAAGTCCAGCGGCAGATCTCGCACATCATGCCCATCGACCAGCACCGCCCCGCTGCGCACGTCGTAAAACCGCATCAACAGCTTCAACAGCGATGTTTTGCCTGCCCCGCTCGGCCCCACCAGGGCGATCCGTTCGCCCGGCCTGACCGTGAGATTCACATCGGACAGGACGGTGCCGTCCTTCCGGTAACCGAACCCCACATGGCGATACTCCACCGCGCCTCTCAGCCGTTCGACGGGCCGCACCGCACCGGGCCGGTCTTCAACCTCCGGTTTGGTATCCAGGATCTCGAATACGCGCTCACTGGCCGCCAACGCATGCTGCAGCATGTGATTCAACGAGTGGATTTCGTTGATCGGCGTATAAAAGAGCCCGAGGTAGGCGAGAAACATCACCAATTGGCCGACCGTCAGTTCTCCGGCCAGCACTTCCCCCGCGCCGTGCCATAGAATCAGCAGCGTGCCGGTGCTGCCCACAAACACCATACCCGGCCAGTACCAGGACCACAGGAACATGGCCCGCAGGCTGTTTTGACTGTACGTCTGGCTCAATGTCTCGAAGCGTTGGCGTTCATACTCGTGTTGATTGAAGCCGATGGTCTCTTTGATGCCCGACAAGGCATCCTGAAGATAGGCATTGAGGTCCGCCACGCTTTTTCGGATCTCGGCGTAGTACCCGTGCACCCGTCGCGTAAACCAGGCGGCACAGACGATCAGGATCGGAATGGGCAGCAGCGAAAGCAGCGCGAGTTTCCAGTTCAGAACGAACATCATGATCGTGATGCCGACCAGGGTCAGCGAGGCCGTCAGCAATCCCTCCAGTCCATCGACGAAAATCCGTTCGACATGTTCGGTATCGCTGGTCACGCGGGTCATGATCTCGCCCGTCGAGCGGTTCTCGAAATAGCTCAACGACAGGCGTTGCAGCGCCCCGAACACCTGCATGCGCAACGCATGCACGGCCTTCTGTTCGAGCAGATTGTTGAAGCGGACCCGCATCGAGCTCATCAGGTTTCGCAGGACATAGGAGCCGAGGAGCGCTCCCAACACCCAGGGCAGCATCTCAGGACGCTTCGACTGGATCACATCGTCGATGACGATTTTGACGAGATACGGCGGAACCAGTTCCAGCGCCGTGGCGAGCCCCGCGCACACGAAGGTCACCACCGCCAGCATCCGGAACGGCTTGAGGTAAGACAGAACGCGTAGAAGCGAGCTCACGACGACTCGACGATCCGGGACGGATCAGATGACACTGGCCGGTTCCTTCTGCCAATACTTCTGAAATTCATCCATCTGGGTGAGGGTGGAGAAGTCGGTCATGCGGTCGATGAACAACTTGCCGATGAGATGGTCCAGCTCATGTTGAATACAGACGGCATACAAGCCGCTGGCTTCGAAATCGAACGGCTTTGCATTCCGATCCAGTCCGGTCACTCGAACGGTCGAAGGACGCGTGACTTTACCTCGCAACCCGTCGACGCTCAAGCAGCCTTCCCATCCTTCAACCTGCTCGGGCCCGTAGAACTGGATCGTCGGATTGATGAGCACCGTCTTGGGGAAACCGCCTTCACCGGGGCAATCCATCACGACGAGTTGCTGCGATCGTCCCACCTGCGGAGCGGCTAAACCGATCCCCGGTTCGTCGTACATGGTTTCAAACATGTCGTCGATAAGTTGCTGGAACGCGGCTTTTTTTATCTCCGCCGGCGTCAGAGGCACAGCCTTCTGCCGGAGAATCGGATTACCGAGTTTGCTGATCGCCAAGATCGCCATCCTGCACCTTTTCTCTCAATGTCATCGCGCGAGCGACTCACGCCGCGCAACCTGTTCCTTCAATACCTACCACGGGCTTTTGATTCTCCGCAACCGCCCGAGTCCGGTCGTCACCCGGCCCGTTTGCGGCTCTTCGGCTCCGGCATTTCAAACGTCTCTTTCGACTGATTCCACCATTCGATCCATTCCTGCGCCCAAGCCTGACGATCCTGTTTGCTGGAAGCATCCCAGTCGTGAAACTCCGTCTCGTGCCGGGTCACGGTCCAGAGCGACTGCACCGCGGACAGGGCCACGAACCGTTCGTCATCCCCCAGCAGATCGATGAGGGGCTGAATCACCTCTTTCCGACGAACATATCGCGCTTCAACCGCCGCCGCTTTGCGAATCGACGCATTGGCATCTTTCGCCATCACCTCAATGGCCGGCGCGGCCTCCATCGGATCCAGGCGCACCGCGACCCGGAGCGCATGCTCGCGAATGCGAGGCAGTTCGGTTCCCAGCTTCGCCGTATCCAACAGAGCCGGCACGGCAGCCGGCGACTTGATCATGGACAGAGTCTCAATGGCATTGTACCGGATCCGCGGGCCCGGCATGGCCAGCGCCTTGGTCACCACCGACAGAACGGGCTCGCCCAGATGCACAAATTCGCCCATCGCCCAGAATTCCTGCTTCCCCTCCAACAAAGGCAACAGCGCCTCGGCCCGCTGCAATTCCTCAGGCGTCAAGGCCTTGGTATTCGGAGCTACCGAAACATCCGGCACCGGCTCGGACTTGGGCGGCGCCTCATACGGCATCTGCACCGGCCATACGGCGGCATCGGACCAGGCTTGATCTGCAGTGATTCCCACCAAGCCCAGGCACACCAGGCCCCGAACCAACAATCGACCGACCATGCGCTGCTTCACACCCATCATAGTGACCTACCCCTTACAGCATGACCATTAATGTGGAACCACCGGTTCCTGCTCTGCTTCCACTGTGCGCGTGCTCGCCGTGCGACGATGCACCACTTCATACAAAACCGGCAGCACAACCAGGATCAGCACCGCCGCAGTCAGCATACCACCCACTACCACCCTGGCCAACGGTTGTTGCGCCTGTGAGCCGATCCCCGTGGCCAAGGCTGCAGGGAGCAACCCGATGGCCGCAGCAAGCGTGGCCATAAGAATGGGACGCATCTGCACATCCGCCCCCTTTAAGACAGCCTCTCGCAAATCGAGCCCGTGCCGGCGAAAATCCTCGATACGTGAGATTAGCAGGACTCCCCCGAGAATCGCTACTCCCAGCGTCGAAATCACCCCCACCGCCGCTGAAATGCTGAAGTGAGTTCCGGTGAAGACGAGCGAGAAAATACCGCCGATCAATGCAAACGGCACCGTGACCAACACCAACAGCGCGTTCGTCAGAGAGTTGAAGGTCGTGTAGAGAAGAAACAGGATGATCACCAGACTCACCGGCACGATCATCGTCAGGCGTTTTTGTTCGGCCGTCAGTTGATCGTACTGGCCGGCCCATTCAAGCCGATACCGTTCCGGAAGCGAAACCGCTTGAGCCATCTTGGTCTGGGCCTCCTTCACGGTGCTCTCGAGGTCGCGGTCGCGGACGCTGAACTTGATCGGAATATACCGTTCGTTGTTTTCCCGATAAATGATGAATGCGCCGGTCTGAGTCCTGATCGTCGCCACCTGTTTCAGGGGAATCCGCGCGCCGTCCGGCGTATTGACCAGAATATTGCCGATAGTCTCGGCATCCCGCCGAAACTCGGGAAGAAACCGAACTACCAGATCGAACAGGCGTTCGCCCTCGTAGACCTGGGTCACCCCCTGACCGCCCACCGCCGCCTGCACCACCGCGTTGACGTCGGAGACGCGCAACCCGTACCGGGCGCTGGCTTCCCGATCCACCTGGATCAGCAGATTGGGCTGTCCTACCAGCCGGAAAATTCCCAAATCCTTCACGCCTCGAACGCCCTTCATCACCGCTTCGACTTCGACGGCCTTCGCCTCCATGGTCTTCAGGTCGTTGCCGAACAACTTGATGGAATTTTCCCCCTTCACGCCGGACATGGCCTCTTCCACATTGTCCTGAATTACCTGGGAGAAGTTGAACACGATCCCGGGGATGACCTTCAGGCGCGCCTCGATCTCCTCCACCAACTGGTCCTTGCTGAGCCCCGGCCGCCATTCCTTCTGCGGCTTCAAATTCGCGAGGAACTCCGCGTTGAAGAAACTCGTGGGGTCGGTCCCGTCGTCGGGTCTCCCGAGCTGAGAGACGATCGTGACGACCTCGGGAGACTGCCGGAACATCTGCCGGATTTCTCCGGTCAAGCGGGCAGCTTCGTCGTAGGAAATATCGACCGGCATGGTCGCACGAACCCAGAGGTTCCCCTCCTCCAACGCCGGCATGAATTCTCCACCGATGAATTGCAGCGCCCCGAATGCCCCGACCAGCAGCAACAGCGCCGCGCCGATCACTTTCACATTGTGGCGCAAGGCCCATTGCAACACCGCCAGATAGGTCCGGCGAATCGCGCCGACAAACCGCGTATCTTCTTCCTTGACCACTCCCGTCAAGAGCAGCGAGCACAGCACCGGCGCCAGCGTAAAGGCCATGAGCAGCGCGCCGAAGAGGGCAAAACCATAGGTGATGGACATCGGCGCAAAAATCTTTCCGGGGACGCCGGTCATCGTGAACAGGGGAATGAACGCCACGACGATGATCGCCGTCGAAAAGAAAATCGGCTGGCCGACCTGGCGGGCCGCCCGCACGATCTGTTGCGGCACGGTCAGGCCCAGGCGGCGATCGTGGCCGAGATGGAAAAAGATACTTTCCACCATCACCAGGGTCGCATCGACGATGATGCCGAAATCGATCGAGCCGAGCGAAATGAGGTTGGCGGACTGCCCGATCATCACCATCATGGTGAAGGTGAACAGCAGCGACATGGGAATGGTCAACGCCACGATGAGGGACGCGCGGAAATGACCGAGAAACACGAACAGAATCACGAAGACCAGGACCATGCCGCTGATCAAAATATCGGTGACCGTTTCAACCGTGGTATGGATCAGCGCCGTCCGGTCGTAGAAGGTCTTGACCTTCACCCCTTCCGGCAATTTCCACTTGTTCAATTCCTCGACCTTTTCCCGGACCCGCTCCAGTACGGACAGCGCCTTGTATCCGCGCTGCAAGAGGATCACCCCTTCGACGACGTCGTCGTTATCGTCGATGCCGACCTTCCCCAACCGCACCCGATGCCCCACCGACACGGTGCCCAACGTCTTGACGAAAATGGGGGTACCTTCCTTTTCGGCCACCATCACATTTTCGATATCCGGCAGACCGTTGATCAGCCCCAAGCCACGAATGTTGTAGTTCTGCGCGCCGACGGTGAGGTAGTTGCCGCCGACGTTGGCGTTGCTGTTGGTCAAGGCTTCCATGACCTGCGCCAGGCTGACTTGATAACTGATCAACTTCCCGGGATCGATATCGACGTGATACTCCTGGGTCGTGCCCCCGAAGGCCGTCACATCGATGATCCCCGGTACCCGCCGGAACTCCCGCCGAACCTGCCAATCCTGAATCGTCTTGAGGTCGGTCAGACTCGTCTTTCCGTCTCCGGCCAGTTCATAGCGGTAGATCTCCGCAATCGCCCACCAGGGCGACAAAGCCGGCTGCACATTTTGAGGCAGACTGACCGTGGCCAGGCGATTGATGACTTCCTGCCGGTCGAAGAAATATTGCGTCCCGAAATCGAAATAGATCTTCACGTCGCTCAACCCGAAAATCGACAGGGAACGGATATCGGTGAGACCCGGCATACCGTTTAAGGCCACCTCGATGGGAATCGTGATTTGCCGCTCGATCTCTTCCGCAGACCAGCCGGGGAATTGCGTGATCACCTCCACCATCGGAGGCGACGGATCCGGATAGGCAACGATGTCGAGTTGTTGAAAGGCATAGAGCCCGCCGAAGAGGAGACTGAAGCCCAGCGCGCAGATCAGGAACCGCTGAACGAGGGAGAGCTCGACGATACGGACAATCATGGGGCGGGATACCTCTGGGAAAGGCAGGAGAACATGATCATACCTACGACCATTACTTCGCCTCCTGCCCCTTCACCAGCACGGCACCCTTGATGACGATGCGCTGGCCGGACGTCAGTCCCTCCAGAATACGGACCTGCCCGCTGGAGACGTTGGAGACCACCACTTCGCGTTTCTCATAGTGATTGGGAGCGTCGACCAGGTAGACGAAATGTTTGCCGTCGATCTCGACGACCGCTTCCTTGGGGATCGTCAGAAACGGCGTGGCGTCGCCGACATCCAACCTCAGCCGCGCGAACATCTCCGGTTTCAGACGCTGGTCCCGATTGTCGACCCAGGCTCGAACCTTGATCGTGCGGGTATTCGGATCGACGACATCTCCGATCGAAGCCACGACGGAGGCAAAGTCGGTCCCCGGGTAGGCTTCCACATTGATCCGCCCGACTTGGCTGACCTTCACCAAGGCGAGGTCCCGTTCGTAAACATCGGCCACGACCTGCAACCGATCCAGATCGGCCACCGTGAACAAGACCTGCCCGGCATCGCTTCCGACGGACTGTCCCGGGGTCACGGCCCGCTCGACGACGGTACCGGTCAGCGGACTCTTCATCTCGAAGCGTGAGGTAATACGCTGTTGGGCGAGCGGCTTCTCCAACTCTTGAGCAGGAATGCGCAGGGACAACAGGCGTTCCTTCGCGCGCCGGAATTCCGCGCGCGCTTTAATCAAATCGTTCTCGGCCTGTTTGAGATCTTTCAGGGCCAAGGCCTTGGTCGCAAACAATTCTTTCGCAAGCTCCTGCGCCCGCGTGGAGTACTCCAACTCCGAGGCTTCTTTCACGAACTCCGAATAGGCGGCGGTAATATCAGAACTGTCGATCACCAGCAACGTCGCGCCGGCCTCCACGCGATCGCCCAGCTTGGCTCGCACCTCCACGACCCGCCCTTGTAATGGAGAGGAAATTTTGGAGTACCGGTCTTCCCCGTAGGCGACCTTCCCGACCAGGACCAGCTCGGGCTGGATCGGTTTGAAATCCACCACGGCCGTCTCAATCTGTCCGGTGGACTGCGGCGGGGGCTGAACGGCCGCATGTTCCGGAGTCACGGGAGGCTTCGAAGAGGCCGGCTCTTGCGTTTGACTGCAGGCACACAGCGAGAGCGCCACGGCTACCACTGCGACCGACCGCACGCCAGTGATCATGACGAGATCTCCTGCCCGACCGAACTCTCCAATTGGAACAGATTCCGCTGATAGGAAAAGAGGGCCTCGATGAAATTCTGTTGAATGGTCCGGGACGTCCGCGCCGCATCGAGCAGATCCAGGATGGTGGCGCCTCCACGTTCATAGGCGCGCTCGACGATGGTGAAGGTGGAGCGGGCATCTTCCAATACCCCCGCCAGATAGGCCTCCACCAGCCGGCGACTCTGGAGCAGATTCTGGTAGGCCACATCCACCTGGTTTTCCACCTGGTTGACCGTACGATCCAATTCCGCCTGCGCCGACTGCACGCCGACTTCAGCCTGGACGATCCCGCCCTGGTTACGATTGAACAACGGCAGGGGCACACCGAGATTCAGGATCCCCATCTGCTGGTTGTCGGGACCTCGCGAGCCCTGCACTGAATAGCCTGCGCCGATCGTCACATCCGGAACCCGAAAGGCCTTGGCCAGTTTGAGATCCGCCTCTCGTTGCGATAGAGCCGCCCGCCGGCTCTTGATATCGGGGCGGACGTCCAGGGCCACCGACCTGAGCCGTCCCATGTCGGGATCCACCCGCCGGTAGTCCATTTCGGTCGTCAGCTCCAGCTTCGACGCCGGAGAGAGACGCAGCAGTTGCCGGAGATCGGCTCGGGCGGACTCGCCCTCCTGAATCGCCTCGATCACCTGCGCTTGAAAATCGACTACCTGCAGACGAATACGAATCAGATCGACTTCCGCGATATACCCTTTTTTAAAACGGATCGTGTTGACGTCTAAAATACGCGCAAACCGGTCCCGGTTTTCTTCGGCCAGAGACAACCGGCGCTGCGCCACCAGCACTCGATAGTAGGCGTCCTTGATCGTGAACCCCAACTGCCGGACGGCATCTTCAAAATCCGCTTCCGCCGACTGCACCCCGAAGCCGGCACTTTCGATGCGGTAACCGCGCTTGCCGGCCAATTCAAACAATTGCTGCACCTGCATGGTGAGCGCGCCGGTTTTCGCCAGCGTATTGCCCTGCGTAAACGAGGCCACGTTTCCCAACTGCGCCACTGGATTCGGAAAGAGCCGTGCCGTAATCTGCTGCCCCTTGCTGGACTCGATCCCGTACTTGGCGATCAGCAAATCCAGGTTCTGCCTCAGAAAGAGGGCCATCGCCTCGGACAAGTTCAGACGGACTACCGGCGGAGAAAACGGAACCGGCGGGGGTGAGGTTGATTCAGCGGCCTGCGCAATTCCCCCCCCGATTGCGAGAAAAGCCAGCAGGCCGATCGCCAGCCAGGCACGGCGGACCAGGGCCGATAGGCACGGGCCTACCCGCCGGCGATCTCTACAGTGGAGCATGTCGTCTCGCATTGTGCAGGAGTATCGAACCATCGAGGACAGCGCGCGCATTATACTGATTCTTCAGTGTTTTTGAAACAAGACCCACGATGTTCGGTCACTGCATTTTCAGTTCCGTCCAGGCCCGGTCATAGAGACGGATGCCCCTGCCGACATCCTTCATCCACTCCAACCGATCAAGTTGATCGACCGGCGGATACACCGCGGGATTGTCCCTTGTCGAGGCGTTCACCAATTCACGGGCCGACCGGGAAGCAGAGGCGAAACGCAGCCGCTCCGACGTGCGCGCCGCGACCTGAGGCTCCATTAAATAGTTGATAAACCGCATGGCTAACCGTTTCTGCGGCGCCGTCCGGAGCACCACCAGACAATCGGCCCACAAGGTGGCCCCTTCCTTCGGGACGACATAACGAATGGACGGCCGCTCGACCATGGCCCGCGCCACGGGGCCACCCCAGGCATGCGCCAGGACCACCTCCCCTGAAGCCAGCAACTGGTCGTAATGGTCGCTCGTATAGGTTTTCACCAGGGTTTTCTGCCGCAGCAACCGCTCTTTCGCCGCCTCGATCACCTGGGGATCCGTGCTGTTCATCGACTGCCCCATGGAACGCAATACCGCGCCGAAGACTTCCCGCTGGTCGTTCAGCATGCTGATGCGGCCTTTGTACCGCTCGTCCCAGAGGATCGCCCAACTGTCGGGCGGAGTCGGAATCACCGCAGAATCGTACCCGATCCCCACGCTGCCCCACAGATACGGGATCGAGTACCGCCGCTCCGGATCGAAGGGCAGGGCTTGTAAATGCGGTTCCAAGAACGACGCGTTGGGCAGCGCCTGCTGGTCCAATTCACTCAGCAGCCCCTGCTGGATCATGATGGCCACCATGAAATCCGACGGCACCGCCACGTCATACCCCGTCGCGCCGCTCTGGAGTTTGGCCAACAACTCTTCGTTGCTGCTGAAGGTATCGATCACCACCTTCACTCCCTCGCGCCGTTCGAATTCCTGAATAAGCTCCGGCCCCACATAGTCGGACCAGGTAAAGTAATGCAGGACCGGTCTGGACCCGGCAGGATCACTGCCCCCGCCTTGGCCGCAGGAAGACAGCGCCCCTGCCAGCCAGAGCAGAGACAGCCCCCAAAGGCTTATCCGTCGTAGAGCAGTCCCCACTCAGACCTCGCGGCGTTGAAGATGAAGGGAGACGGCGACACAGGCCATGGAAATGACCAGCAGCAGCGCGGAGAGCGCGTTGATCTCCGGCGTGACACCGGACTTGATCATCGAATACACCTTCAACGGCAGCGTCGTCGCACCGGGACCGGCCGTGAAGAACGTCACCAGAAAATCGTCGAGCGAGACCGTAAACGCCACCAGCACCGCGCCCCAGATCGCCGGACGCAAGAGCGGCAACGTGACATGCCGGAAGACCTGCCAGGAGTCCGCGCCCAGATCAGCCGCCGCCTCGCGCAACGCCGGATCCAGCTTGCGCAACCGCGCGCGGATCATGATGGTCACCAGCGGAATATTGAACACGATGTGTCCGAGCATGACCGTGGTGAGGCCGAGCGGCATCTTGAGCATCACGAAGAGCAGCATCAGCGCCACGCCCATCATGACCTCGGGAATGACAAGCGGCAGCACCAGCCCGCCTTCGATGAGCTGCTGCCGGCGAAGCGGCATACGCTCCATGCCGAGTGCCATCAACCCACCCAGCAAGGTCGCGCCGATGGTCGAGATCACGGCAATAAGCAGGCTGTTCACGGTCGCAGCCAGCAGCGCCTCGTCATGCCAGAGGGCGGCATACCACTTGAGGGTCGTCCCCCGCCAGGCCATCGACAGGTGGGCGGCATTGAACGAATAGAGCACGAGCACGAGAATGGGACCGTAGAGAAACAGCATCGCCAGACCGCTCACGAGGGTCAGGCCGGTCGATCCTCGCCTCATCGTCCCTCCAACGGCCCGGGAGTCCGCGCGGCATGGCGGTAATACAGCACCACCGCGGCCATGACGATCGCCATCAGCACAAAGGACACCGCCGATCCCAGCGGCCAGTCCCGCACGACTAAATACTCGTGTTGAATGAGATTGCCGATCATCATACTTCTCGCGCCGCCCAACAGATCCGGCGTGATGAATGAGCCGATCGACGGGATAAAAACCAGGACACAGCCGCCGACGATGCCCGGCATCGTGAGGGGCACCACCACCTGCGTGAAAACCGCCCAGCGCGAGGCGTACAGATCCCAGGCCGCTTCCACCAGAAGCGGATCCAGCCGTTCTACGGCGACGTAGAGAGGCAGCACCATAAAGGGAAGATATCCGTAGACCAGTCCGATCACGACGGCCGTCGGCGTGTAGAGCAATTCCAGCGGGGCGTCCACTATTCCGAGAGCCAGCAACAGACCGTTCACAAGTCCGTCCTGGCGCAGCACAATCATCCAGGCGTAGGTTCGCACGAGAAAGTTCGTCCAGAACGGTAACATCACCAGAAGCAACAACACCGGCTGCCACCGTGCCGGACTTCTGGCAATCATGTAGGCGAGCGGAAATCCAAGCGAGAAACAGATCGCCGTGGTGAGACTCGCGTACCAGAGCGATTGCCCGAGAATCCTGCCGTACAGCGGATGCCACAGATCCAGATAGTTCGCCGCCGTGAACTCCCACACAATGCCGCCGTAGGTTCCACGTGAAGCGAAGCTGATCGCAAACACCAAAGCCAGCGGCGCAAGGAAAAACAGGCCCATCCACAACAGACCGGGAGCGGCCAGCCAACAGGAACGGCAGGAGGATTGACCAGGCTCGGGAGGCGAAGACAGGTCGTGAGAAGGCATGGTCACTCGAAGAACAACCGCGCATCAGCCAAGGACCAGTGAAGAAACACCGGATCTCCCGCCGCGAACGCCGGGAGCGACGTGCCCGAGGTCATCCTCGTTTCCCAGAAACGGTCGCGGCCGATCCGCACCAGATACTTCGTGTCGCTCCCGGCAAACAGCACCTTCTCAATCTCGCCGGAGAGCACCGGGTCGGATGTCGACGGCCGCTCCTGCGCCATACGGATGTGTTCCGGCCGAAGCGAAAGCGTGGCTGAACGGCCGGCCGGTTCCGTGCTCTCGGTGCGCACCGTGAGCGGCGCCTGCTCGTTGTCCGCCGGTTGAAACAGGCGGCCCTCCCCGATTGAAGCACCGATCGTACCCGGCACCTCATTCGACACGCCGAGAAATCGGGACACGAACAGATTACAGGGCCGCTCATAGACCTCGCGCGGGCTTCCTACCTGCCACATGCGCCCCTGATGCATGACGGCAATGCGGTCCGACATCATCATCGCTTCTTCCTGATGATGCGTCACACAGACACAGGTCAGCCCGGCCTGCTCTTGAATGGATTTCAGCTCCACCTGCATGGCCTGCCGCAGTTGTTGATCCAGCGCGGCCAGGGGTTCATCGAGCAGCACCACAGCCGGTTTGTTCACCAATGCACGGGCCAGGGCCACACGCTGTTGTTCACCTCCCGACAACTGGGCCGGCATCCTCGCCTCTTTGCCGATCAACTTCACCATCGCCAGGGCCCGGCGCACCTGTTCATCGATGAGCGCGGACGAGACCCGCCGCATCTTCAGGCCGAAGGCCACATTCTCGAACACCGTCAGGTGGGGAAACAGCGCGTAGGACTGAAAGACCAGGTTCACCGGCCGGCGATTCGGCGGTACACCGAGCATCGACTGTCCGTCGATCAACAGATCGCCTTCGTCCGGATCTTCGAAGCCCGCCAGCATGCGCAGAACCGAAGTTTTTCCCGCTCCGCTCGGACCAAGAATGGAGAAAAACTCGCCCCGACGCACATGGAAACTCACCTGATCCACGGCCGTGACCGCACCGTGGCGGCGCACGATCCCGCGTACATCGATCGTTGGAGGTGTTGAGGAAAGCGACTGTTCAGAAGCCGTGAACGGAGGAGTGGACGAGGTGGCCATCGAAGGCTGAATTCAAACCGCCGCGCCGACAGCCACGGCTCAATGCTCCAAATCGACTTTGGAGCTGACATCGCGCAGATGTTTGCGCACCCGCACCCGATGCTCATGTTTCCGCAAGAGTTCGCGACGAATGACCTCGCGATCCTCGGCCACAATGCGCACGAGCCGGTCGTTGTCTTCGGCATGGTTCCGCACGAGCTCGGAGAGGCGCTGTACCTGCCGCTCCAGCCGCTCCAGCCGCCACACCATTTCCATCATCGGATTCGCGGCTTCGATCTCGGGCTTGACGACCGCCTGACGGGCATTCTGTTTCTTCATGTCCGCTCCTTCGCATTGAGCCCGACCGGATGTCGGAGCCGCACGTTGAATCGTAGTATCGTCCGAGATCGAGTTGAAGTCAATCATTCTGCGTCCTTTCTATTCATCCGTCGTCCTGCTACAATCGGCCCGTCTATGGCTAAGATCTTCACCATGGTGCTGGCGGGCGGGAAGGGCGAACGCCTGAATCCGCTTACCGAGCAACGCGCGAAACCGGCGGTGCCGTTCGGCGGAAAATATCGCATCATCGATTTCACCCTGAGCAACTGCCTGAACTCCGGCCTGCGGCAGATCGCCGTCCTGATCCAATATAAGTCGCACTCGCTCGATCGACACATCCGCATCGGCTGGAACATCCTTAACGCGGAATTGGGCGAATACATCACGTCGGTGCCACCGCAGCAGCGCATCAGTGAAGACTGGTACCGGGGCACCGCCGACGCGGTCTTTCAGAATCTGTTCCTGCTCGATCCTGAACAACCCGAATACCTGCTCGTGCTGGCCGGCGATCACATCTACAAGATGAATTACGCCGACATGTACAACCTGATGCAGGAGAAACAGGCCGACGCCGTGGTGGGCGCAATCGAAACACCCCTGGCCGATGCCAATCGTTTCGGCGTGATCGGCGTGGACGAAGACCACCGCATCCTGAGCTTCGACGAAAAACCGGACAAACCCATGGCGATTCCGGGCGACCCGGCCCATGCCTACGTCTCAATGGGCATCTATCTCTTCCGTACCGAGGTGGTCCGGGAACAACTCATCCGGGATGCCAAGGAAGGCACCAAGCACGATTTCGGTCGAAACATCATCCCACGCATGATCAAAGAGAACCGAGTGTACGCCTTCAAGTTCCAGGACGAAAACAAGAAGGCCGTGAAGTACTGGCGCGATATCGGAACCCTCGATGCCTATTGGGAAGCCAACATGGATCTGGTCGCCGTCGATCCGCTGTTCAACCTCTACGACAAGGCGTGGCCCATTCGCACGTATCAAGGGCAGTTTCCGCCCGCCAAGTTCGTCTTCGCCCAGGATTTTCAGGGCGGCCGCATGGGGGTTGCGCTCGACTCCATCGTGTGCGGCGGCTGCATCATTTCCGGCGGCCGCGTGCAGAACTCGGTGCTCTCGCCGCACGTCCGGGTCCACGACCATGCAGATGTGCGGGAATCGGTCGTGATGGAAAACGTCGTCATCGGCGAGCATGCCCGCATCAGGCGGGCGATCATCGACAAAGACGTCATCATCCCGCCCAAAACCGTGATCGGCTTCGACCCGGTTGCGGATCGTCAACGTTTCAAAGTCACCGATTCCGGATTGGTGGTCATCTCAAAGGGAATGAAACTGCATGCCGCCGTCGATTCATCCGGTTGATCTGGTCGCGACGCTCCGCCAAAGAAATCTCACTCCTGCGATTATCTTTCTCACATCGAGACGGGCCTGCGACGAAGCGATGCAGTCGTTCGAACGCAGCCAGGTCATCCTGCCCAAGACGCAGCAGGAACAGATCGCCCGCGTCCTGGCCCAGGTCACCGAACAATATCCCAGCATCGCGGAACACCCGCTGATCGACACGGTTCAACGGATCGGTGTGGCGGCGCATCACGCGGGCCATCTCCCCTCCTGGAAGATCGCCGTCGAAGAACTCATGCGCACCGGGTCCCTGGATGCCGTCTTCGCCACTACGACTCTCGCTGCCGGCGTCGATTTTCCGGCCCGCACGGTGGTCGTGACGCAATCCAGCATCCGGAAAGCGCGCGACTTTACCGACTTGACCGCCAGCGAGATTCAGCAACTGGCCGGCCGGGCCGGCCGCCGCGGCAAAGACCTGGTCGGATTCGCCGTCATCACCCCGTCGCCCTACATCGATCTCACCGTCCTGACCAAAGGGCTCACGGGACAACCGGAAGCGATTCACAGCCAATTCGTCATCAGTTACCCGATGGTGTTGAACCTGCTCAAAGCGCACCCGCGCGAACAGATCCAGTCCATTCTCGCGAAAAGCTTCGCCCAATTTCAGTTGAACCAGCGCACGGCCGTGCTCGAAACCAAACTCGATGGACTGCGCGCCGAAATGGAACCCTTCGGTCCACGTGTCTGCTCGGATTGGATCACGCAGTGGCAGGTATTCGATCAGGCCCGAAAACGGAAGAAACCGCGCGGCCTGTCGGCCAGGCAGGAATCGCCCGATGTCGCCGCGCGCCTGCATTTCCTGACGCCGGGACGCGTCGTGGGGCTGATCCGGGGACGCGGCATCATCCTGCGCCAGTATCGAAGCAAAGGCCAGCATGCGCCGATGGTGACGTTGCTGCGGGACGGCGGCTCCCTCAATGAATGCCCCGCGTCCATCGTGACACAAGTCTTCGATCGCACGTTCGACTGCGAGGAAACCTCCTCCTATCCCTGGTGTACGCCGCAGACATTGGAGCAACTCACACACCATCTGCTGGATCTGCCGCCGCGGCTCCCGATTCTGCCGATTCTGACGCATCAGAACGAAGAGATTCCGCTCGATAGTTCCATCATCCAAACCCTTGGCGATTTCGCCTGCCCCACCTGTCCCTCGCGTCAGGCCTGTCAACGCGACTTCCCCAAGGCCTCACGGATCCGCCAGGAAATCCAGCGGCACATGAAATCGATTCAAGCACTCCAGACCAGCTTGTGGCACCGGTTTCAAGAGCGCATCGATGTCCTCGAACGCTTCGGTTATCTGAACGCGACGGCACAGCTCACCGCCGACGGCGAGTGGGCGCGCTTGATTCGCATCGACCATTCCCTCCTGATTACGGAACTGATCCGGGCCGAGGCCTTCGGCGCCATCGATCCGCCGCTGCTCGCCGCCGTCATGGCCAGTATCGCGCACGACGACGATCGCCCCGGGTCGTTTCCACGCGGCAGCGCCGGGCTGGTGACGCTCCTGTTCCAGGTCCGGAAGCTGGCAGAAAGTCTCGCGCCGCACGAGGCGCCTCCGATGCTCCGTGCCGATGTCGCGGCCTTGACCGAACGCTGGGTCGCGGATCAGACGCTGACCTGGATCGGCCTGGCCCGCCTGACTACGATGGCCGAAGGCGACATGTTCCGGCTCTTCGCGCGCACGATCGAGTTTCTCTCTCAATTGAAAACCCTCAAAGCGACCCACCCCTCGCTGGCTGAATCCGCCGATCGAGCCATCGCGGGCATGCGCCGGGGGGTGCTGGAGGAACTGCCTTGAACTCGTCGTTCGTTCCTCGTGAAGCGTCGTTCGAGAAGCACACGATTTTTTCGAATTCGACGGATCAATGCAGGATTCCGTTTCCATTCTTGCGTGTCACGTGTCACGTGTCACGCCTCACGAGGCAGATATGACGACGCACGAACTCGAACAGCTACTGCTGCAGCAACCGGTCTCCCTGCTGCACCGCTTGGCGCGTGGACGGATCAGCCGACATTTTCGTTCCGGCAAACGCAAGCTCATCGATCTGCTGCTCCAGGCTTCCGCTGAAAATCGCCCCGGGCTGGAGTCCGACCTGGCCGCCCTGATCGAGGAACAATCACATCGACAGGCCAGACCCGCCGCGCCGGCCCCAAAACCGAAGGTGTCTGCGAGACCAGCCACCTCCCCCGTCTCAGCACGCCCGCACCGGGCTGAGGAACACGGCCACCATGAGCCGCCTGTCTCGCTTCATGAATGGTTGTCGGGAATCGGAGTTCCGCAGGCACAGCCGTTTGTACCGGATGCCTGGCAGGTGGATGCGTTGGCAAAGCTGGCGGAAACCGACGTGGTGGTCAGCGTGCCGACCGGCAGCGGAAAAACCTATGTCGCCATCGAGGCCACGAAGCGGGCGATGCAGGAGAATCGTACGGTCATCTATACATCTCCGCTCAAAGCGCTCTCCAATACGAAGTTTACAGAATTTTCCCGCCTATTCGGACCGGGGCAGGTCGGCATCCTCACCGGCGACCGCCGGGAGCATGCCCAGGCACCCCTGCTCATTATGACCACGGAAATATTGCGCAATCTGCTCTACGATGCGGCGGGGGGTGAAATCGACGTGCGCCTGGATACCTTGGGGCTGGTGATCATGGACGAATCCCAATACCTCGCCGACCCGGAACGCGGGGTGGTGTGGGAAGAGACCTTGATCTTCTGTCCGTCCCAGGCACGCCTGCTGTTGTTGTCCGCCTCGATCGGGAATCCCCAGGATATTGCGGATTGGCTAACAGCTATCCGCCCGAATCCCTGCGCGCTCATTCGCCACACCAAACGATCGGTCCCGCTCCGGGCCGGCTATCTGCACCCGAACGAGAAACTGACGCCCCTCTTCCGGACCGCCGGAATCCCCTACGGTCAGCCGCACCTTCTTCATCCCGAAGCCAAACGGCTCTTCGCAGAATACGAAGACGAAACCGGCCCATCCCGATCGCGCTGAGTGCTGCCGCAGAATCCCGTTACTCGTAAAGCGTGAAACGTCTCTCGCGAACTGGAGCGTATCCTCGCTCCCCTGTTCCCATTCGTACGAACGACGAGAGACGAACGACGTGCGCGGACACAATGCCAACCGACGTGTCGGTGCTCTAGCGCAAAATGAGGAAAACACCGGACAACGGCTAGAACGAATACGTCAGCCCGATGGTGGGTCCGTGCCGGAGAGTTTGAAACTGGGTCAGGGAGGCGGTAGCCGACGAGCCGTCGGAGCCGTACAGCTTCCACTGGTCACCGACGAGCACGCGATTCCAGAACACGCGATACCCACCAGTCAAGTAGAGCCGGTCCCAGATCCTGATTCGCAGATTGATATCCGAATTGGTACCCAGGCCCAGGCCCGTCATTCTGAAGCTCGGATCCTGTGCGAGGTCGGTTCTGAGGTGATGCACATCTTCATTGTTCAAATAGGACAGGAGCATGGCTATTTTGGCCTCAATGCTGATGCGCTTATCGACCCGATATTCGACCTCGCCGCCGAACCGGCCTGATACCCAGGTAGACGTGTTGGTAATCACCGCCTGGTTACGAAACCCGACCGTACCGGCAGGCGAACAACGAAAATCCTGGTTCGGAGAAGATGCCGTGGTACATTCGGCTTGTGTGACCCCGTTTGCCACATGCCGCTCCCGCCAGTACTGCAACCCCACAAACATCGCCAGGGTGCCTTTGTTTTCGGGAAAGGTGAACGTCGTCGCACCGACATCCCCGTTCAGATACCAGAGATTGTCTCCCCCGATGTCACTGAAGGTGCGCGAGAATCGATGTTCGCCGCTGACGGTCGCGCCCTGAGCCGCAGCCCCTTGTGCGCTGAGAAAATCGTCATCTGTCAGGCGGCCTCCGCCGATCGAACCGTACCCGAAGGCGCCGCGGAAAAAGATTTTGTTTTTCAACTGCACCCGACCACTGATTTCGGTCACATTGGTGCCGGTATCCTTGTACTTAAGTTTGGAACTTGGATTTCCAAGGTTGGCATCCAGGCCTGAGGCGTTGTGGCTCCACACCGTCTCACCCTGGCTGAACCATTCGGACACGCCGATATCGACACGGGCGATGGAGGAAGACTGGGCAGGAGCGACTTCCCCCGCAGCAGGAAGCGCACCGAATCCGGCCAGGCAGGCGCACACGGCACACACTAAACGTCGTAGCGAGACCATATTGTCGTCCCCTCGGCTCCGCCGCTCCGCATCGATAGCAAGGGACTACGTATCCCCTCGGAAACGGCGCGCCCACAGATACCCTACCTGCAGAACATGGTCAACAACTTTCTCTCACCCATGCCCATAGGCCCGTATGGCCACCCGCAAACGTCTCTGGTGCATACCTAGGGATTCTCTCTACACCATAACCGGCAAGGCTGTCGGTTTTGTACAGGCAGGTGCCGACACCCTACAGGGGTCACCCCTCTCATCCACTTTTTCTACGAGATGTCTTCCCACGAGTCCTACGGGAAGCAAGTGAAATTTTTACTTGCCTATTCCGCTCTCTTCCGTTAGGGTCGGCACTGATAGTAATCCTGACGGGATTCTCACCGAACTCCGCTGAGCGATTCCCGACAAATAATTCAGAAGAACGCCGAAGCGATTTGTTGTGGCACGACTGTTGCTCACCAACGACCGTTTCCTTTTTTCTTTTCGGGGATATCACCTAAGGGAGTACTGACTATGAGGTTGCACGATACCACCGTGAATCAGCATCCAGCCCGGCTCGTCGCACGACGCGCGAAGGGATTGCTTACGGCCTTGATGCTGACTCTGTGGTTCTGCGACTTCGGCACGGGAGGATCGTCGGCACTCGCGCAGAACATCCAGTTTACGCCGAGCGCACTGTCCTTGACCGTCGCTAAAGGAGGAACGGTCAGCGGCACCCTGAGTCTCAAAAAATCGGATACGGCGCAACACACGTATTTCATCAGTGCCAACCAATCCTGGATCTGGCTGAATCCCCCCTACGGCAGTACCCAAACCATCAGCACAGAAACAGACGTCCTCACGGTCACGGTGAATACTGCCGCCATGGGACTTGCGGCCGGAACCTATTCGGGCACGATTTATATCGGGCAGGCCGGGCCCGGCGTGTCGACGACCTGGCGGATCCCGGTGACTACCACCGTGACTGCGACCAGCACGACACCGCCGCCGCCGCCGCCGCCCCCGTCAAGCACGACGCCGCCCCCGCCGCCACCCTCGACCACGCCACCCCCGCCGCCGCCCTCGACGACGCCGCCTCCGCCGCCACCGCCGACCGGCTCATTGACGCCCATGCTCCAGGCCTTCCCCTCCGCACTCTCGCTCACGGCCGCGAAGGGGAGCACTGCGTCTGGCGTTTTCAACCTGCAGAAGTCCAGCACTCAACAGAGCACGTATAGCATCAGTGCGAACCAATCCTGGACGGCCCTCAATCCGCCCTATGGCAGCACGCAGACCATCACCACCGAGATCGATCCCATCACGGTAACGGTCAACACTTCGGCTATGAACATCGGGACCTATTCGGGGGTCGTCTACATCGTCGAGAGCGGGCCCAACGGATCGCAGACGCTGCGCATCCCTGTCGCACTCAATGTCACGGCAACCGGGACCACACCGCCGCCACCTCCGCCGCCCCCGTCAAGCACGACGCCGCCTCCCCCGCCACCCTCGACCACGCCACCCCCGCCGCCGCCCTCGACGACGCCGCCTCCGCCGCCGCCGCCGACCGGCTCATTGACGCCCATGCTCCAGGCCTTCCCCTCCGCACTCTCGCTCAGCACAGCGAAGGGAAACACCGTGTCCGGAATCTTTAATTTACAGAAATCGAGCACCCAACAGAGCACGTATAGCATCAGTGCGAACCAATCCTGGACGGCCCTCAATCCGCCCTATGGCAGCACGCAGACCATCACCACCGAGATCGATCCCATCACGGTGACGGTCAACACTTCGGCTATGAACATCGGGACCTATTCGGGGGTCGTCTATATCGTCGAGAGCGGCCCCAACGGATCGCAGACGCTGCGCATTCCGGTGTCGCTCTCCGTACTCGCGAGCGGCACGACTCCCCCGCCGCCACCGCCTTCGCCGACCGGCAGCACAACGTCTCCTCCACCGCCGCCTTCGGGCACGGCAACCGGTACCGTCACGGTCACCTGGACCGCAAACAGTGAAACAGACCTCAGAGGATATCGGGTGTATGTCGGCACAAGATCCGGCGTTCGTTCCCAGTCATTCGATGTCGGCAACGTCACCTCGACACGCCTGACCTTGCCGCTGGGATCGACCTATTGGTTCTCCGTGACGGCCTACGACTCAAGCGGCAACGAAAGTTCTCCTTCCGGAGAAATCAGCAGAAGCCTCTTCTAAAATATGTATGCCGGATAGACTTGACCGTCCTTCCCTCAAGCCTGTATAACCAGCGCTGCTCCTTTGAGCCCGCTCCGAAGGGACCGCTCTTCGAGCGGGCTCAAAACATGTGATGTGCGCCCGTAGCTCAATGGATAGAGCATCTGACTACGGATCAGAAGGTTACAGGTTCAAGTCCTGTCGGGCGCACCACAATCCAGCCCCACGTTCAGACCGCTCATCATTTCATCCGCTGCTGTCCGGCACTTCGACGAATCTCTATTGCCGCACGTTGCCGACCTCCGCTCATGATGGTCCAGAACGCTTTGTATCGGACACTCGCTGAGTCCCCGGTTCAGGGGCACTCCTCGCAACACCCCCTACCATGCACGATCGTCTGTTTCGCAAACATGCCGGTTGAAAATTGTGATCGCGCGCTCAAATAGGCCGAACCGTCGAATCCACACGATTTCATTTTTCCTCGTTCCCTGCTCAGCCTTGCCACGAATCTTCGGCGCTACGCTCCGGATATATCGGTGACGAGCAACTCCGCTGACTTGCCTACTTCCACGCGCTCCCCACGCGATGCCACCCATATCCGCATAACTCGCCGTCACGCCTGACCAATGCAATTTCCCGCGTTCACACGCTGCCCATCGCTCAACTAGGGCCATGCCTAGTGGGAGGTGCACAGCATCCTGTTACTGTGGAGTCAAGCAGAGGGATCGAGCGATGAACCGTGTGGCGACCGCACCCCGCTGAGCTTGAGGTCAGGCAATCGAACAACATCGTCAATTCCAAGGAGGTCAAGAGATGCACACAGAAGAGTCTTCCAATTGGTCAGCATTCCTAGCCGGTGCATTCATCGGTGCCGGGGTAGCGCTGCTGTTGGCGCCTCAGTCCGGAAACGAGCTCCGTTCAACCTTGCGCGATTATGCTTCCAAGGCGAAGGACGAACTGGACGAGGCCACGGAGCAGGGACGCGCGGCTTGGGATCACGCCGTGGATCGGGGGCAGGAATATGTCGAGGGAGGAAAGCAAACCCTACGAAACGCAGGGCGCGCCGCACGGGAATTCGTGGAAGAGACCGTACAGACAGCGGAAAAAACCGTTGGCGATGCGACTTCGCGACGAACGTAGTAGTCGAATTACCGGCGGCCGAACTCGAGCCACCTCACAACCGAATCACATGCTGAAAGGAGCCCATCATGCTCGCACATCTGACCCGTTTCGTGTTCGCTCTGGCCATGCTCTCGCTCGTCGGCTGCCAGTCCACCACCGGCAAAACCGCGGGACAAACCATCGATGACGCCACCATCACGGCTTCGGTGCAATCCAAACTGTCTTCCGATCGCTTGTCGAACTTTTCTCGTATCGACGTGGATACGGAACGCGGGGTGGTCACTCTGAACGGCGTGGTCATATCCACCGAACAGAAAATGCGGGTCGCAGAACTGACACGTGGAGTGAACGGCGTGAGGACCGTGAACAACAACCTGCAAATTCAACCGCAACCACAGTAAGGATGCGCAAGACAATTCTGAGCAGGGACATGGGGAATCCTAGCGTGGCAGGGCTGGTCTGCAGCCCTCGCCCCCTAGCCTGTCCGTAATAGATAACCAATGTGACGCGATAGTCGTGAGGGAGCAGAAAGGTTGCCCGACAGGGGGCATGCGGAGCCTGTCATCCTCCGAGAGACCTTGTTGAGAGACCCCGATCGCTGGAACACCTACAGCTGTCTCCCCGTTTTTCATAGAGGATGATGGGAGCGCCCCTCCTTTATCAGCAGCAACCGCCAGACAGTCGCGAGGCTCGCGCACAGGCCACGAACATCGGAACACGACTCAGAGAACGCCGCTACCACATGCTTTACGGAGGCCATCATGAAGCACCATACACAACCTGTTCTACCGGCGCTCTGCGCAGTCTTGCTGCTCGGCAGTGCCTGCAGTCATTCCATCCCGCAGTCCACATCCAAACCGGTTCCCCCTCCGATCACCAGCGCGGTTCCTTCCTTCTCAGCGATGGCGAAGGAAGAGTCACGGGCGCCGCTCTCGCAGATGCCCTTTCAGGTCAAGGCCGATCTGACGCCGATTCAGACGGCCCTTCGAGATGCTATTCCTGAACGCATCACGGAGTCGGGACATCCGCTCGGGCAAGAATTCCGTTGGACTTTTGTGAGGAGCGGCCCGCCACAGGTGCATATCCAGGACGGCCTCGTCGCGATTCATGCCGAATATAAAGGAGAAATCGAATCGCGCGGCAGTGCACGGGCCTGTCGCCTGGATCCTGTGTTTGCCACCATGGACATCACGGGCACACTCGCCCTCCTGCAAGAAAACGAATCCGTCTCGTTCGGATTCGAACCCACTCATCTCGCGGTGAGAACCAAACCGGAGAGCGACGCACGCTGTAACATGTTCAACGTGCCGGTGACCGACCAGGCACCCGATCTGTTCGGACTGCCTGAGATCAAGATCGCCCTGACGGACGCCGTCCATGCCGATGCATTTGCGATTCCATTGCAACGGCTCTGGGATGATCTCGACGGTCCTCTGTCACTCACGATGGCAACACTGAACACCCATGCCTGCCTCTACGGCAATCCACGAGAAATGATTCTCGGACAGCAGAAAGGTACGACTCAGGACACGGTGATTCTGGGCTCGGCAAAACAAATGCCCTTCATCACCTATGAGCCGACCTGTGCGGAGGCCGCTCCCACCGTCGCCCTTGTTAATTCGGGTCCACTGTCGGCCGCCAATAAGCCCTACACGATGCTGGCCCGGGTCCCGTTTTCTTACCAGCAGCTCTCGCACCAACTACAGAGCAAGCTGTTCCATCAGACGGTGGTACTCGATTCCACCGCCTCGGACAGGGCCGTCATTGAACAGGTCTCCGCCGCGGACGCCAGCGGCCGCGTCCTGGTGACGGTCGAACTCAGCGGCGATCTCAAAGGGACGATCTACTACTGGGGAACGCCACGCCTGGATGACGGGGGACGAAGCCTTTCCGTGCCGGACCTCCAAATGGCCAATGAATCGAAATCCGCCATCGACTCCATTCGTATCGGCTATTGGCAACTGGTGGATCGGGAACTGAATACGAAACTCCGGCAGGCCATGGCGGTCGACATCTCTGCGCATGTCGACCGATTGAAACACACGCTGACCGGAACACACCGGTCGGGAGGCGTCACGATGGATATCCTTGTGACACGGCAGATGCCTGACCAGGTCCGGTCCTCGCCGCAGGGCCTGACGGTCATCATTTTGCTGGAAGGGACCGCCAACGCCACCGGCCAGGTCACGCTGGAGGGCCAAAGGACCAGGGCGTTGCTCCCGCGGGAAAGCCGCTAACTCGCACCACAGGGAGAGGAGGCGTCCAACGACGCTTCCTCTCCCTGCTCCGAATGTCGCCGCTCACCCTGGCGTCGATGATTAGGGTCCTACCCAGTGCGCACACGAACGATTGACTGATACGGTGGCGTTGAGACGCGCCAACGACCACGCGTCACTCATTGGGAGGCAACCTCATGGCGAATACACCGACGATTTCGAACACCCACGACGCGGTCAAGTTGATACGCGACGACCATCGTCATATTCTGGCCCTCTTCCAGCTGTACCGTGCCTCACCGGCAGATTCCCGACAATCGTACGTCGATCAGATCCTGCAGCGATTGGCAGACCATTTCCACATGGAAGAGCGGCTGACAGAGGACGTTCGCCATCAGGGCAACGAATGCCGGATTCTCGTGGAGCAACTCCTCGTGGAACATGAGGAGATCAACGCGATGAGAGACGAGTTACAACAGGCTGAGAACGACGACGACGAATCTTTGGATGCATTCTTTGAAGACATGATGCAGACCGTCCGTGCCCATTTCATCGCGGAGGAGCGGGATCTCTTTCCGCTCTTGAACATGGGACAGCACCCTGCGCACCGGTAATCGCACATCCGTCATGGCTTCACAGGATGACAGGTCGTACGACGGACGATGACATACCCTTCTCCGGGGGGAGAAATGGAGTGGCACTGAATGAGTCATTCACCACTACGCTTTGCGGTCGTTGGTCTCGGGCACATTTCCCAGGTTGCCGTACTTCCCGCCTTCGCCCATGCACAATCCTCAGCACGGCTGACCGCGCTGGTATCGGACGACCCCCTGAAGCGTCGCCTCCTTGGCCGGCAATACGGGGTCGCCCACACGTATGCCTACAAAGACTACGAGCAGTGTTTGCGAAGCGGCGAGATCGATGCCGTGTACATTGCCCTGCCGAACAGTCTCCATCGCGAGTACGCCGTACGGGCGGCCCGTGCCGGCATACATATCCTGTGTGAAAAACCCCTTGCCGTGACGACCGCCGATTGCCGAAAGATGATCCGGGCCGCCGAGCGCTATCGCGTCAAACTGATGGTCGCGTATCGTCTGCATTTCGAGGCGTGTAATCTTCAAACCATTGCCTTGCTACAATCCGGGCGCTTAGGTGAACCGAGGCTCTTTCATTCGGTCTTCACCCAACAGGTTCGTCCCGGCGACATCCGGCTGAGCCAGCGATTGGGCGGAGGGCCGCTGTATGATATCGGGATCTATTGCATCAACGCGGCACGATACCTCTTCCGCGACGAACCGACGGAGGTCAGCGCGCTGGTCGGCCGCGGCTATGACCGCCGGTTCCAGAAAGTGGAAGAATCGGCCGGCGCAATCCTTCGCTTTCCACACGATCGCCTGGCGACAATGACCTGCAGCTTCGGCGCGACCGATGCCGCCATGTATGAAATCGTCGGTACAAAAGGCCGGGTGCGTGTGGAGCCGGCCTACGAATACCTGGGCGGCTTGAAAGCGTCCATCACCGTGAACGGGAAGACACGCGTCCGCACGTTCAAGCCGGGCGATCAGTTCGCCCCCCAACTCATCTACTTTGCCTCCTGCGTACAAGCCGATCGCCAACCCGAACCGAATGGGCTCGAGGGCTTGCTCGATGTTCAAATTATCGAAGCCCTGCACCGTTCCGCCAGGCACGGTCGCAGCGTCCCGCTCCGACTCGCGATGAAACAGGTGCGGCCGGACGTCCGGCTGCAAATGCACCGGCCGCCGGTCTCCAAACCGAAACAGGTTCGTACGACTTCCCCCACTCTCTGAGGGCGCATGTCGGGGATCGAGTCACGCCTCCGCCGGTGTGACTAGGGCTTTGCCCAGTTCATGCAAGGATCGCAGACCGTTACCTTGAGCATACCGACGACACCGAGGAATGACCGCCCGTGACGATGAAGGAGAGTCTCAATGACACAAGAAAAAATCGACCGCGACAACATAGCAGGACGGGTACAAGGAACCGTTCACGATGCCGTGACCGACACCATGGCTGCGGCCGATCGAACGACTCAACGAGCAGGTGAGGCGCTGGAATCAGCCGCCGACCGACTGCGTGAGCGGCTTCCACAAGATGGTGCGGCCGGTGCCGCATCCGATGCCGCCTTGCGAGGCGTGAAACAGGCGTCCCGCCTCCTCCAACAACAGGGGTTAAGCGGGATCGTCGAGGATCTTGAAGTGCTCATGCGGCGTTACCCGCTCCAAACCCTGCTCATCGGGGTCGGGTGCGGCTACCTGCTCTCCCGATCGCGGGCTGAGTGAGGAAAGGGCTTCGGACATGGACAATCCACATCCCATTTCATTCGCCGCGCTCGTCAACGGGCTCATAGTCGACCTCCGCTCCCTGCTGCGACAGGAAATTCAGCTGGCGCAACACGAGATGCAGTACGAGCGGAACAAGCTCATCTCCATCGCCATCCGAAGCGGGATCGGACTCCTATTTGGCATGTTGGGCAGTCTCTGTGTTCTGCTCATGCTGGTGTATGGGCTGCACGCCGCCACACCGCTCCCCCTCTGGGCCTGCTACGGCATCGTCGGAATACTCTCGATAGTCACGGCTGCCTCGGTGTTGTTCAGCGTCGCCAGACTCGGGGGAACGCTACGACTGTGGCCGTTTCGTACTTTTCACTCATTGAAGGAAGACCTCCAATGGATCAAAGAACAAGTGCTATCGACCAGGACTTGAAACACATCGTACAGACCAGAATCGCGATAGCCGAGAAGCTGCGACTGCTGGAGCAACGGATCACACACCAGGCGGAGGATGTCACAATGACCTGCTCACAGATGGTGAATCGAACGACGACCAATTTGCATCAACTGATGGACAAAACAAAATCAGCCATGACTCCTTCTCCGCAAGTCGCCGAGCACCCCTGGCTGCTGTTAGGCGGCGCGCTCTGTGCGGGATATGCGATCGGCCTCATTGAACGAGGGACCAGGCATGCCCGGAATGGAGTGTATCCCTACTATCCTCCGGGCGCCCGAGGCTCGAGGGTCATGCCGGGACCGGCTCAGCCGAAAGCAGCGGCCGGCAAAAAGGAAGGAGTGTACGACTATTATCCTCAGAATTCTCGAGCTTCGCACAAGGCCGCCGGTGCAGGCCGGGGAAGCCTGTGGGAGTCCGTGACACATGAGTTCGGACAAGAAACCGAAGAGGCAACGCGTATTGTTATACAGGCGGGACGTTCGCTGATCTTTGAACTGGCGCGTAAGGCCATGCCGGAGATCGCTCGCACGTTGGGCGTCAATCTGTCTACGCTGTTATCCGACGATCGCCGCGCACCGGCCGCACCGGCGTCAGCGAACGAGGCGGAGGGGTCCGGCAAATAGCCACCCACTCCCGGGCGGCAGTGACTCCAATAGCCGCACCCAGCCTGCAGAAGTTCGTGGCCATGAGCGGAGCATTCGCGATAGAGGCGAGAGTGGCTCAGGCTCACGTTGTGATGGAGTTTGCCGAGAATGGAGAGAACCGTGCCTGCGTCCCTGAGTAGTTCATCGCCCCGATGGAATCCCTGGAAACTGGGTGGCCTCGGCTGGAAAGTATTGGGCCGGCGTTTGTGGAGGGAAAGTCTTCGCGATGAAATTCCCGGGCGCGCCGCACAGTTGGCCTATTACTTTCTGCTGGCTCTCTTTCCGGCACTCTTGTTTCTCACGGCATTCATCGGTCTTTTTCCTCTGAAACAGACCATGCCCGAGTTGATGCAATATCTCAGGACCGTCCTGCCTGCCGATGCCCTTTCCCTGCTGGAAAAATATCTGGAAAACGTGATGAAGGGCAGCAGTGGTGACATCCTGTCCCTTGGACTGTTAGGCGCCCTCTGGGCCTCCTCCAGCGGCGTGACGGCGATCATGGAGGCGCTCAACATAGTCTATGGGGCCAAGGAAACCAGGCCGTATTGGAAGGTGAGGCTGGTTGCCTCGCTGCTCACGATCGGCCTCGCCGGGTTCATTCTCGTTTCCATCACGCTGATTCTCTATGGCGCCCGCATCGGTGAATGGATCGCCGATATCGTCGGGCTCGGATGGCTCTTCCTCATCACATGGAACCTTGCGCAATGGCCGGTCGCCGTGACGTTGATGCTCTTGGCCCTGGCGATTATTTATTACGTCTGTCCGGACGTGAAGCAGAACTGGCGTTGGGTCACACCTGGATCTGTCTGCGCGGGGACACTCTGGCTCCTGGTGTCCCTGGCATTTAAGGTCTACGTTGAGCATTTCGGAAACTACAATGCGGCCTATGGCTCCATCGCAGGGGTGATCGTTTTGATGTTATGGCTCTACCTGACCGGCGTGGTGATCCTGCTCGGAGGCGAAATCAATGCGCAGATTCAGCAGGCCGCGTCATCCCCCCGCAGCAGGCAGGAACGGGATCCGCAACCAGTCCCGGCCTCTGCAACATGAATGAGCGGCGCTTAAACAATGGACACGATGCTCAATGACACCTATCTATCCTGACCCGCGAACGACACCACGTTCGCCTTTGCCAGGGAGAGAACATGCCCCCCCTGCGCCTGCGGATCGGCACTTATGGCAGATCACACCGATCAGAGATCTCATGTGGTTGAGCGGGATTCTATTCTGCCTCTGGTTCGGTTACTACCTGCGCGGAGTGTTTACGCCGGTCATCATCGCGCTCTTATTAGCCTATCTGTTCAACCCGCTGATCAGACAAGCGGAAAGCCGCTGGCGCGTGCCCAGGCCCGTCACGATTTCCGTCATTCTCTTCGGTTCAGCCGTCGTGATCCTTGGATTGATCACGTGGCTTGGCCCGCTGCTGGCGGAACAGGTGCAGTCGTTCGCGGAGCGGGTTCCGTCTTATATACAAAGCGTCGCGCAGCGCTATCATGTCCGCATGGGTGACTTCTCGGAGCACCTCTCGGGTCTGGCCACAAGTCTCAGGGACGATCCGCTTTCCATCCTGCAGCCGATCTTCTCCGGAACCGGCCAGGCGTTTGGTGTTCTGGGGACCGTCATCGGCACAACAACCGACGTCGTCCTGGCATTCATCCTGATCCCGATCTATTTCTTTTTCTTCGCCTGGCATTTCGACGGCACGCTCGACCGAATAAAACGATACATCCCGGTCGCCCACCGCTCACGGGTCCGGCATATCGTGCAACGGATGGATGCCGCCGTCAGCGGATTCTTTCGCGGTCGTCTGGCGATCGCCCTCGGGTCGGCGGTCCTGTACTCGCTTGCCTGGGCCTTCACCGGCATACGCTATTGGTTTCTCCTCGGCTTGATCACGGGCATACTGACGATCATCCCCTATGCGTCGTTGATCGGCTGGCCGCTCGCCATTGCGCTGAAATACCTGGACGTCCTCTCGTCCAATGCGGGCGGATTCGATCTGATGACGATCGTGATCTGGCCTTCTCTCGCTTACCTCCTGGTGCAGTTCATCGAGAGCTGGCTCCTCACCCCCTGGGTCCAGAGCCAGTCGATGGACATGAATGCCGTCACGGTCATGATCGTGATCTTCATCGGCGGGGCGTTGGGCGGCTTCTACGGACTTTTGCTCGCCATTCCCTTAGCGGCCTGCCTGAAAATCCTTATGCAGGAACTGCTGCTTCCCCGGCTCGCCCGCACTGCCGTTTTACCCGGACCGCTCGACGATCAAAGGAGGGCGACATCATGAGCCGCACCGTCGCAGACCTGTTCATCGACCGTTTGATCGCCTGGGGCGTCGACACTGTCTTCAGCCTGCCGGGTGACGGCATCAACGGCATTTACGAAGCCCTCCGCACCCGCCAGGATCGGATTACTCTGATTCAGGTGCGCCATGAAGAGTCCGCCGCCCTGGCTGCCTGCGGCTACGCCAAGTTCACCCGGCGATTGGGAGTCTGTCTCGCCACGTCCGGACCCGGTGGCATTCACCTGCTGAACGGATTGTACGACGCCAAGAGCGACGGTCAGCCGGTGCTGGCGATCACCGGGCACACCTTCCACGACTTGATCGGGACGCACTATCAACAGGACGTGAGCCTGGACAAACTGTTCAGCGACGTGGCTCTCTACAGCGAACGGGTGATGGGGCCGGCGCACGTGAGCAATGTGGTGGATGAGGCGATCAAGACCGCCATCTCCCGTCGCACGGTGGCCCACATCACCATTCCAAAGGATACGCAGGATTGGAGCGCACAGGATCACGGCTCCAAGGCCAACGTGCAGGGACATAGCGGAGACCGGTACAGCGATCCGCTGCCTTTACCCGCCCCATCCGTGATGGAGCGTGCCGCCGACCTCATCAATGCCGGGTCGAAGATCGCGATCCTCGCAGGCCGCGGCTGCCTGGGCGCGAAGGCTGAAATTCTCCGGCTCGCGGAAACGCTCGGGGCTCCGATCGTGAAGCCGCTGCTGGGGAAAGGCGTCGTGCCGGACGATCATCCCTTGACCACCGGTGGAATCGGCCTGTTGGGCACCGCCCCCTCGCAGGAAGTCCTCGAGGCTTGCGATACCCTCATCATCGCCGGCAGCAGCTTCCCCTATCTGGAGTTTTACCCCAAACCGGGGCAGGCCAGGGCTGTTCAAATCGACCTCGATGCGAGCCGCATCGGTCTTCGATATCCGGCCGAGGTGGGATTAGTCGGGCAGTGCTGGGATGTCCTCCGCGCGTTGCTGCCGCTCCTGAAGCACAGATCCGACCGCACATTTCTGACGGAAGCTCAGGGGTGGATGACGCAATGGAACCAGTTGATGGAGGAACGCGGCGGTCGCATGGACATGCCGCTGAAACCTCAGGTCGTCGTTCGAGCGGTGAATGAGTTCCTTGCCGACGATGCCATCATCTGCTGTGATACCGGGACTGTGACCACGTGGGTCGCCCGGCACATCAAGATGAGAGAACAGATGGAGTTTTCCGCCTCCGGAACGCTGGCTACGATGGGCAACGGACTGCCCTATAGTCTGGGAGCCGGCATAGCCTACCCGGGACGACAGGTGGTCTGTATCGCGGGAGACGGGGGATTCACCATGTTGATGGGTGAGTTGGCGACACTCGTGAAATACGCCCTCCCCGTCAAAATCATCGTCTTGAAGAACAATCTCTACGGCATGATCAAATGGGAGCAATTGGCTTTTGAGGGCAACCCGCAATACGGCGTCGATCTTCAGCCGATCGACTTTGCGGCCTATGCGAGAGCCTGCGGCGCGGCAGGGTTCACCGTGGAAGACCCCAACCAGGTTCGAGAGGTGCTGCGCCAGGCATTTGCCACCGCAGGCCCTGTCGTCGTGCAAGCCGTCATTGACCCGCTTGAGGCCCCGCTGCCCGGAAAGATCACCACCGAACAAGCCTGGCAATTCGCGAAGGCGCTGGCGAGGGGACAGGACGACCGCTGGGGCATTATCAAGACGCTGGTGGCCGGAAAAATCAGGGAAGTGGTCTGAGGTCAACCGGTGGCCGCTGCAAATTGAACGGAGGGAAGAGCGATGGAATCGATCGGTCGCAGACGATGGGCCATTGCGGATGGATACATCCCCGGGCGCAGTCACGGGCCGGCTCCGCAAATGACGAGCCATGAGACTGTGTGTATCCTGAATACCTCGGACCAGCCCGCGGAGGTGCGGATCACCATTTATTACGCCGACCGGGAACCGGTCGGGCCCTACATCGCTTCAGTGCCGGCCCGCCGCACCAGCCATATTCGATTCAACGACCTGACCGACCCCGCACCCATTCCTGTCGATACCGATTATGCCGCCGTAGTCGAATCGAATGTGCGCATCGTGGTCCAGCACACCCGCCTCGACTCACGCCAGGCAGAAAACGCGTTGTTCAGCACGATGGCATTCCCCGCCTGATCGCCGGGCCGGCATCGCCCCTTCTCACGCTAGGCGGCTTGCACGACTGGCGTGACCTGTTCCTGCGGCCGGCAACGGTTTCGCAAAATCACTTCGTCGACGATGTCGCCGCACTGAATACAACGCATGGCCCAGAACCAGTAGCCGCCCAGGCTTTCGCCGATATCCATGCAACGTTCGCCGATCATCAGGCCTCCGCAGCGCGCACAACCGGAGGATGAACTGCGTACCAATTCGGCGGTCTGTCTTCTCCGATCGATGTGTGGCATGGTCATGCTGGTGGTATTCATGCGACGCTCCTTTCGTTGTGAACACTGGCGGGATACGCGGCCCCTCCCACCGTTTGTCATGCTCACAAATATCAGCCCGCCCTGAATCACTCCACTAGCACTCCCCCCAGGTCTCTCTTGAAAGCACCCTGGCAATGCGGCTCCTGCGCTAGGTGAGGCGGCGCAGCATGTTTCTGGTCAGTCGCTGTTTCGTTGAACTGTACTCCGCCCAAGGGTCCTTGGTGAGCCGCCGGAGCCGCTCCTCCACATTGAGGAGCGTGAAACTATCGGATGGCATCTGCTCCGACAATTCGTTCCATGTGATCGGCATCGACACCGTGGCGCCCGGCCTTGCGCGCGTCGAATAGGCGGCAACGGCTGTGGCTCCTTGCCCGTTGCGCAAATAATCGACATAGATCCTTCCCCTTCGCTTGGCTTTCGACATGGTGGCCACGAACCGGTCCGGTATCATGCGCGCAAGATGTTCCGCGACGGCCTTTGAGAAGGTCTTGACCTCATCCCAGGTATGCACACGCTGCAACGGCAGGACGACATGCAGACCTTTTCCCCCGGTGGTTTTGACGAACGACCTCAGATTCAGTTCGCTCAACAATGCGCGAACTAACTGGGCTGCTTCCATGACGGACGGCCAGTCGACGGAGGGATCAGGATCAAGATCCAGGATCATCCGGTCGGGACGATCCAATTTATCCTGCGTCGCTCCCCAGGTGTGGATTTCCAGGACGCCCATCTGCACCAGCGCGAGCAACGCGTCGAGCGTGTGAGCGGCCATATAACAGGCCGTCCCGTGATCCTCGGGCACCTCCACTCTTCCGATGACATCGGGTATCTGATCGTTCGCGTGTTTCTGGTAAAAACATTCCTTTTGATATCCCTCAGGGCAACGCAGAAGGGTCAGGGGTCGATCCTTCACATGCGGAAGAATCCAATCGCTGACCGTCTCGTAATATCTGGCAAGTTCCAGTTTGGTGACCGCTGCGTCCGGAAACAGTACGCGGTCCGGATGACTCAGGGTCATTCCTCCGACCACGGTCGGCCCGGCCGACGAAGCCTTGTTTGGAACAGTCCCACGGGTGCCCTTCTTGCTCCCAATGGCTCTCGGATGACCCGTGTGTTTGACGGGTTCCTTCCGTGACACGCTCCCCGATGTGCGCTCAGCGACAACGGAGCGAGCATCCTTGTCCTCCCGTAATCCCTGAAAGGAGGCATGCCGAAGCTGGTCTTCATTCGTCCACTCGGCGAATGCGACCTCGGCGACCAGCGTCGGCTTCACCCAATGCACGCCGGCCGCCTGGCTCCCGCCCGGTGGATTCACGAAGGGGGAACGGGTTTGTTGAATAGGCTTCATCCGGGCATGCAGTTACTTGAGGAACTGGTCGGAAAATCCTGTTCCGGTTCGTCCGGCATACCGCAACCGGCCCTGTTCGTCGTATACACCGAGCAGCAAGGCACCGAACGCGGTTCGCGAGTCGAATTGGTCGCTGAATCCGCCGATGACAAATTCCTGCCGCCGGCCACATTTTACTTTCACCCAATTGCGATTCCTGCCTGCGAGATAGGAGGCGTCCCCGCGTTTGGCGATCAGCCCCTCCATACCGCTTCGACAGGCTTCGGCAAAGGCGATCTCCCCTTGTCCGGCGATGTGATCGCTAAATCGAATCAACGCCGACGGACGGCGGTTTTGCAACAGGGCCGACAGGAGACGCTTCCGTTCGAGCAGAGGCGACGCTCGAAGGTCGTACCCGTCAAGATAGAGCAGATCAAACACGAAATAGATCAGCTCCTGGTCGATGTGCGCATCGAATGCGTTCTGCAAACGTTGAAAGCTGATGCGTCCGTTCGGCAGCAATGCGACCACTTCACCGTCCAGCCAGGCGGTCCTGACCGGAAGGCCCGCCGCCGCCGCGGCGATGTGAGGCAGCTTCGCAGTCCAGTCATGGCCGTTTCTGGTCAACAAGGTTGCGGTGCGGTCTTTCACCCGACACAGCATGCGATAGCCGTCATACTTGAGTTCATGAACCCAATCCGGTCCTTCAGGAACGCTCGACACCAGCGTCGCCAACTGCGGTGCGATCCAGGAGGCCAGCGAACCTTTGCGCGCTCCCGGAGCGGGGGCTCCTTTGACAGGACGACCTGTGGAGAGGGACGAACTCTTTTTCACCGCGCGTGGCTTCGATTCCCCTACGGCATGTGATCCCGTGGCAATCTGCTCCAGGTCCTTCCCGCTCGCCACACTTTCCGTGAGGGTCTGTGTGACCTCGCCCGGTTTGCCCCGTCGGGCCTCTTCATCATTCTCCTTGATCAAAAGCCAGTTTTCTTTGCCGCGTTCCTGTCGACCACCCATGCGAACCAGATTCCAGATCCCGTGCAGCTTTTCTCCATGCAGAGTGAATTTGAGGCGTCCACGACGATACCCTGAACCGGGGTTCCCGATCGGTTCCCAGTAGCCGCGGTCCCAGAGCAACACCGTGCCGCCCCCGTACTGCTTGGCAGGGATAGTCCCCTCGAATTGCGCGTACTCCAGAGGATGATCTTCCACATGGACAGCCAGTCGCTTCTGCGCCGGATCCAGGCTGGGCCCCTTGGGAACCGCCCAACTTTTCAGTGTGCCGTCCAGTTCGAGGCGAAAGTCATAGTGCAGCCTGGTGGCGGCATGCTTCTGAATGACGAACTGCAACCGGTCGTGGAGCAACACGTTCTTCCCCCGCGGCTCCGGCGTGGCTTTGAAATTTCGTTTTTTCCGGTATTGCTGAAGCCCCATGCGGCTCACCTCCCTCGAGTCACAGCCCCCCAGCCATTGATGGACAGTATAGGTGGGGAATACAGCCGAGTGTGGCCATCTCAACCTGACCCGCACAGCGATCAAAACATCCATCTATCGAATGTGACCGACAAGGGCAGGCAACCACGGCTGTATTCGGTGTCTCCACGATCAACATCTCGCGCGGAGTGGTTCAGCATGTCGCGGGGCCCGGCGATTGGACAACAACACCGCTCTACGACGGGCTTTTAGAAGCCTGGTGCGTTTTCCTGCAGACCCGCAAGAGTTCCGCGACGCTCCAGGCTTGGGCGATGCATCCTCGTGCATGATAGGGAGGCTCTGCATCGAATATCTCGCTCACCGTGCCGATGCCGTCCTCCAGCAAATGGGAGCGGAAGCCTCCCAGGAAATCTCTCGCCTTGGCAGCATCCTTGTAGACCTTGAGCCAGGCGTCGATGAAGGGCCCGATCAGCCAGGCCCAGACCGTGCCCTGGTGATAGGCGGCATCCCGGTCGCGGAGGTCTCCGAAATACATCGGTTTATAGTCGCGATGGTCGCGCGAGAGACTGCGCAGACCGACCGGCGTCAGCAGTTTGTGTTCCACGGCATCGACCACCGGACGCCATCGCGGTTCGTCAAGAATCGGGTAGTGCAGGGCAATCGCGAGAATCTGGTTCGGGCGAAAGCTGGCATCATCGCCCTGCTCGCCGTCGATAACATCGAACAAACCGCCTCCATCCGGCCGCCAGAAACGCTCGTTGAAAGAGTGTCGCGCCTGAGTCGCCATCGCCTCCCACTCGCTCGTTTCCTCTCCGGCCATCTCACCCCACTGCACCATGCACCGGAGCGCGTTATACCAGAGCGCCTGAATCTCTACCGGCTTGCCCCGACGAGGCGTCACGACCCATCCGTCCACCTTCGCATCCATCCAGGTGAGTTGGTAGCCTTCTGCCCCGGCCCGCAGCAGCCCATCGTGCGGATCCACCGCGATACCGAAATGGGTTCCCTTCACATGGTGTTCGATGACGGATTTCAAAACAGGCCGCAGCGCCGACAGGGTCTCGCTGTCGCCGGTCACCTGGTGATAGCGATCCAATGCATGAACATACCAGAGCGTCGCATCGACGGTATGGTAGAGGGCCCTTCGTTGCCCTTCCGGGAACAGATTGGGCAGCAGTCCATCATGGATATAGTTGGCGAAGGTGCGAAGAATCGACCGCGCTTCTTGATAGCGGCCGGTACAGAGCGTGAGCCCCTCCAAACTGATCATCGTGTCGCGTCCCCAGTCCGTGAACCAATGGTAGCCGGCGATGACCGTCCGCGCTTCATCCCCCGATGCCCTTGCCAGCGCCTGCTCTTCCATGCGTGAACCGGGCAGGACGATAAACTGGTCGGCGGCAAGCGTCAGCCAGCCCTCCATATCATCCTTGCCTGCATCAGGAAGTTGGGCCACCAACTTCTTCAGCCGTTGGGCTTCCGCGTCGAAAATCGCGTCGGGTGTGAATTCGAGGTGTTCCCAAGGCTCAGTGCTGGCGACAAACGCGATGGGCTGATCGGTCGTCAAAACCGCGCTGAAATACCCAGGACTTGCAAGGTTTTCGACATGCTCGGACCCGCGATCGCGGTCCACGCGATAAGAAACGCCGGAACTGAGCAGCGAGTCGGCCACGAACACTCCGGCCTGAGGGCGGAGACACATTTTTAACGACGGCGCCTGTTCACACAGGACCAGTTCATAACGACCGTCGATCACCGTGAGCGGAAAGGGAGGCTTCCTGGAGTCGTGGAGCGGCGCATCCAGCATGCGAAAGGTCACGAAGGGGCGAAAGTGGAGGTGGACGGCCTCGCCCTCCAGCAGCCGGTATTCCACATAGACCGAGTTGTGGCGGTACGGCATGATGACCCGTTTTTCGAGCCGCCGTCCCTTGAAGGCACAACGCCACACCGGAGTCTGCCACTCGCGGGTGAACGCACTGATCACCTTGGTCAGGTCGCTCTCCAAACGCCCGTCTTCAAATTCGATGCCGCTGAGGAGCAGGGATTCCCCCTCCACGACAACTTCTTCGTCCAGGCGAGGAATTATGACGGTGCGCCCCCACGGCGAGGGAAGATCGGGCACAAACATCCCGTGGTAGCGACGAGTCGGGGCACCGAGCAAGGTTCCGGAGGCATAGCCGCCGAGACCGTTCGTCACCAGCCACTCTTTGGCGAGCAGACCATTGTTGTCCTGAAGCTGTTCGAGCGCGACTGAGAGAGTCATACGATCCCCTCGCACCATGGCCACCCCGTGCCAAACCTGCTCCGCGCCGCATCAGGATCACATTGCCTTCGCTAATCCTGCACGGAATAGAAGGCCGCGCATCCGCCTGGAATGACCCATCCGGTTTCGGTCAAGGGCTCGATGGCCCCCGGTCCACCGTATGCCGGGGCATCGCTCGACCAGACCAATCGCCAGATTCCGCCGACCGGCGGGGCAAGCAACGGTTCAGGCGCAGGCCGGTAGTCACAATCCGCCCCGAGATTGATGAGGAGCAATCGATCATCGCCCCGATCACCGGCGTACCGCAGGACGAATGCAGCCGGTCCGATTACCGCACCATCCACGCGATTGCGAGCCTGCCGGGCGATGACCGGATCCTCCCGTCGAAGACGAAGCAGATCCCGATGCAATTGGATATCCCCCCCATGCCGCTCGCGCTCCGACCAATCGAGTTTGGATCGCTGGAACACGGTGGGGTCTCGAGGGTCGTCGATGCTCGACTGAGCCTCCGGAGACCGATAGCTCGGGAACTGAGCGAGGAACTTCTTTCTGCCCTGGTGGATCTGCCGTGCCAACTCGCCAGCTGGAAAGTCGGCAAAGAACAAAAAGGGAGCGGATGCCCCGAACTCCTGGCCCATGAACAACATCGGCGTTTCGGGAGCCAGCAGGAGGAGTGCCGTCAAGGCGCGATACACACCGGGACTGGTCTTCTGGTGCAGTCGATCTCCCCGCAGCTGATTGGCCACTTGATCATGGTTCTGAAGAAAGAAGACGAACTGTTCAGCCGGCTCGGCGAGAACGGGCGTGCCACGGGGACCGTCTTGCCATTGATACCGCTGTCCCTGGTACAGAAACGCCCGTTTCACGCAGGAAATCAGTTCCTGCGGCGTGCCTCGATAGTCCGTGTAATACCCTTCGCGTCGTCCCGTGGCGGCCACGCGTGTGCTGTGATGAAAGTCTTCGCTCCAGACCGCATCGAGTCCCCACCCCTGTCCCTCAACCGGCTGAATCGTGTGGACCCACTGGGCCTCGCATTCGGCGACCAGGATGATCGATCGCACCCCTGCCGCTGCTCTGGCAGCGTGAGACAATTCTGCGATCACATGCAGCGGTCCCTCATCATGGAATGCGTGAACCGCATCCAATCTCAGCCCATCGAGATGGAACTCCTCGATCCAGTAGCAGGCATTCTGGATAAAAAACCGCCGCACCTCTTTGGAGCCGGGCCCATCGAAATTGATCGCCTGTCCCCACTCGTTCGGATAGCGATCGGTGAGATACTCACTGCTGAATACGGGCAGATAATTCCCATCCGGTCCCAAATGGTTGTACACCACGTCCAGAATCACACCCAAGCCTCGCTGGTGGGCTTCATCCACAAACCGCTTCAACGCATCGTACTCGCCGTACACATGCGCAGGCGCATAGAGGCATACCCCGTCGTATCCCCAATTCCATCGGCCGGGAAACTCCGCCACCGGCATGATCTCGATGACGGTGATTCCCAGGTCCTTCAGCGCATCCAGACGCGTGATGGCCGCCTCAAAGGTGCCCTGGGGGGTAAACGCCCCGATATGTAGCTCATAGACCACCTGTCCATGTATCGTAAGACCGGGCCACTGCTGATCCCTCCAGGCAAACGAATCAGAATCGACGATCAAGGAAGGCCCGTGCGGCCCCTCCGGTTGATAGCGGGAGCAGGGATCCGGGTAAACACTCTGTCCGTCCACGCGATAACGATAGGTCATGCCCGGCCGCGCCTCCGGAACGAGACCGGACCAGTAGCCGTCCGCTCCCCTCGTGAGGGCATGAACGGTGTGATGGGGGCCCAGCACTACGTCGAGCCGGGCCGGCTTGGGCGCCCAGCAACGGAACCGCACGCCTCCCTCGACAACTTGGGCCCCGAGCCAGGTATGCCCGGCCGACGGGGCCTGATTGCCATGCGGTTGCCCCGGCACGACGGGAGCCGGCCCGCTCATGATGCGATTCCTTCGGCAGCCCCCACGCGAGCTGATTTCCCTGGTCGAGTCATGCCGTCTTGCGGCTGACATGCCGCTCACTTCCCGGCGACGGTCGCTTCGGTTTCGCGGAGCGCTGCACGCTTCGCTTGAGGAGAGCCATTAAATCTACGACCTTGGCGCGACCCGGCTTGTCTTGGGCTTCACCTTCCTCAGGTCCCGTCACGACTTCGGTTTTTCCTGCCTTGATCCGCTTGTTGATCAATCGCATGAGATCCTCACGGTAGGTGTCTTTGTATTGAGCCGGCTTCCAAGGCTCCGACATTTCCTCGACCAACTTCGTGGCCATCTCCAACTCGCGGGAGGTCACTCCGGCCGTCTTTAAACTGTTCGTGGGAATCTGGAGTTCCTTGGTCGGCCGGAGCTCGTTGGCATACCGCAGCGTGTTCAACACCATCATCTCATTCCATGGAATCACCGCGGCGATGTATTGGCGAGTCCTGATCACAACCGTGGCAATGGCGGCCTTTCCTGTTTTGGCCAAGGTTTCGCGCAGCAGTGCATACCCCTTTTCTCCCCGCTTATCCGGGGCCAGAAAATAGGGCGTCTCAAAGGAGGTGGGCGAAATATCCTCCCCTCGCACGAAGCTTAGGATATCGATGGTTTGAGTCGCTTTGACATTCGCGCGCCGAAAATCTTCGTCCGTCAGCACGACATACCGGTTCTTCTCATATTCATACCCTTTTACGATCTGCTCCCACGCCACCTCCTTGCCCGTCTTTTTGTTGTAGCGCTTGAATCCAACCGGCTTCATGTCGCGACGGTCGAGGAGCGTGAGATCGAAGCTGTTCCGGTTTTCAGCCGAATACAGCAGAACCGGGATATTGACGAGCCCGAAACTGATAGAGCCTTTCCAGAGCGATCGAGACATGACGTCACCTTGCATGAGGCACCTTCCGGGGGGACCGAAGACAGCTCCTCTCCTGGAGCGAGGGAGCACATCATACAGAGCTCCAGACAATTGACACCTGAAACCGGCTCGCCACAGCCATCACAGACGAACGACACCATCTCTGTGGACAGCCGACAACCGTCCCGCCGGCACACGGCATCCCTGCAAGGGCTGCAATCGTACGGACATATCGTCATCCTCAGCTCCCGATATCCGACGCTCCCTCATACATACCATGGTCGGTGCCGCCGCCAACTCGGATAACCCCTAGCCGCCGCAGCTTGGTCGAAGCCGTCCTCCGCACACTAGGCTCATACCTAGCTGTATTCTCCACCCTCTCCTCTACTCTCACAGCGAGAGCCTCATCGACCCGTATGGAGAACCTACGCAAGGAGATCCAGGTGAAGAACGAGTCGGGACGAAGCGTTTCCATTTGGATGTCGCAGGACCTCCCTGCTGCCCCCCTCATCGCAGGAGCCCACGCCGACGTGTGCATTGTAGGAGCGGGAATCGCCGGGGTGACGACGGCCTACTGCCTGCTGAGGGAAGGCAACTCCGTCATCCTGTTGGATGCCGGACAGCCCGGGGGCGGCATGACGCAACGGACAACGGCGCACCTGTCGAACGCCATCGACGATCGCTACGTCGAAGTAGAACGCCTGCATGGCAAGAACGGCGCGAAACTGGCCGCTCAGAGCCATACGGCAGCCATCGATTGGATCGACAACATTCGATTACAGGAACGGATCGAGTGCGACTTCATGAGAGTGACCGGGTATCTCTTTGCGCCGTCGGATGACGATCGGGATGTGATCGATGAAGAATGGCAGGCTGCCAAAAGGGCCGGCGTACCTGGGGTCGAGCGACTCGACCGCTTGCCCGGGAACCTGTTTGGGAGCGAACCCTGCCTGCGGTTTCCCGGACAGGCCCAATTTCATCCCTTGAAGTACCTGTCGGGCCTGCTCAAGGCCATTCAGGCTGGCGGCGGAGTATGACCGACCCGGAACAATCTTAGACAGGAGAGGGAACCGAATGCGTTATTTAGCATTGGCCGCCGACTATGACGGAACATTGGCGAGTGCCGGCACTGTCGGCCAGGACACCGTCCAAGCCATCGAACGCCTTGTGGCCTCCGGCCGGAAACTCATTCTGGTCACCGGTCGATTGTTACCGGAACTCTTGGACATTTTCCCTCAGATCTCCCTCTGTGAGCGAGTCGTCGCGGAAAATGGCGCCGTCCTCTACCGGCCGGCCACCAAGGAAATTACCCTGCTTGCGCCTCCTCCTCCACCGGCGTTCCTCGAGGAGGTCCAGCGGCGGAAAGTGGAACATCTGTCCATCGGACATTCCATTGTGGCAACCCGGGTTCCGTACGAAACAGTGATCCTGGACGTCATTCGGGATCTCGGTCTCGAACTACGGATCATCTTCAACAAGGGCGCCGTGATGGTGCTCTCTCACGACGTCAATAAAGCCACCGGGTTGAGCGCAGCCCTCAAGCAGTTGGAGTTGTCACCCCACAACATCGCCGCGATCGGGGACGGAGAAAACGATCATGCCATGCTGGCATATTCCGAATATGCCGTGGCGGTCGAGAATGCCGTGCCGATGTTGAAGGCAACGGCGGATCGCACCACCGTCGGCGACCATGGCCACGGGGTCATCGAGCTGATCAATGAGCTGGTCGAGAATGACCTGGAAGTAGCGGAGCGATCCGTGGCGCGACATCGGATTGCGCTCGGCACACAGGAACACGGAGGCGACATCACGTTTCATCCGGCGCGACAAAACCTCTTGCTTGCCGGCACGTCCGGCAGCGGAAAGTCTACGCTGGCGACGGGGCTACTCGAGCGGCTTGGCGAGCAGGGTTATCAGTTGTGTGTGATCGATCCGGAGGGAGACTACGAGAGTTTTCCACAGGCGATTATCCTCGGAACCCCGCAGGATGGTCCCAGTCACGCCGAAATTCTCACGGCATTGGCCAATCCGAATAACCACGTGGTCGTGAACCTTGTGGGACTTCCTCTACAGGACCGGCCTTCATTTTTTCTCACCCTGTTGCCCAGGCTTCAGGAACTCCGGTCGAAATCAGGCCGCCCCCATTGGATGCTCGTAGACGAAACGCATCATCTGTTGCCTGTCGATGGAAACCCCACGACACCGGAACTGATGAAGGATTTAACCGGCATGATTTACGTCACGGTTCATCCCGACCACATCGAACATTCGATCCTCAAGACCGTGGATATCGTGTTCGCCCTGGGCAAATCGCCGGACGGGACGTTGATGCAGTATTGCGCGGCGATCCGACAGCCGCCTCCGGCTGCGACTGCCGCCCGGCTTCAGCCGGGCCGGGCGATTATGTGGGATCACACCTCCGGGGTGACGCCTTTCGTGCTTGAGATCGCTCCAAGCACCATCGAACGCCGCCGGCATCGACGCAAATATGCGGAAGGCGAATTGCCTCCGGAGCAAAGTTTTTACTTCCGCGGACCGGACGGACAGCTCAATCTTCGCGCGCACAATTTACTGCTTTTCATGCAACTCGGAGAAGGCGTCGACCAGGCGACATGGATCCATCACCTCCGCTCTCACGACTATTCGACCTGGATGAAGCAGGTAATCAAGGACGAGGCGCTCGCACAGCGCGTTCTCGAAGTGGAACAAGAGATTCATCTGCCCGCAGAAGAGAGCCGGCAACTGATCCGGATGGCGATCGAAGAACGGTACACCGTTCCAGCAGGCGGGGATGAATAGACCTCCTGACCCGGGACCCGATTGCCCGTAGCGCCAGGGGATCGCCTAGTAGCGTCGGTCCCCTCCCTGCGGCATCGTAATAACAGCCGCAGAGATTCACCATGGGAGAAGTTCAGCGGCCAGTCATATTCACTCTGGTAAGGAGACGAGATCATGCCGATTCTTCTATGGCTTCTGGGAGTACCGATGAGTTTGATTCTGGTGCTGTGGTTGTTCGGCGTAATCGGGTTCTGATCACGAACCCTGGGACAGGCCGTGCAGGTCGTCAACGAGACGTTGAATGGACGTCACCGCCTTGCGCCTCTGCTGTACGGTCAGAAGGCGGTCGGTTTCCAACACCAGGCGTGTGAGGGACGCCCGCAATTCTTTCACCATCTCACGATAGACGCCCGGCGCGGTCTGATCCGACTGTACGAACATCGTTCGCAATTCCCGGCTCATCTCATCGAGCGTTGCAGGGCGTCGGAGCAACGTCAAGAGTTCCTGCTGACGCTGCCGGCGGTAGTGCCACAACACAGGTTGAGTATCGGGAAGAGCCCTTGCGAAAGGGCTGATTCTCGCCACCTGCTCAGGGCTCAAGGGACCCAGCCAATCCTCGGCCATGGTCAGCATTTTCCTTGTACGCTCGTCGAGACGATTGGCGCTCGATCCCTGCAGCGCCCGATTGGCTTTCTTCTCCTCTTTACGAAACATGTCCTCCAGATTTCGAATCTGCCGCTCGTTGACGGTCACCAATAGGGCGCTGCCGTCCGGTACTGCCCGCTCGAACAGGTCCGCTCGAAACCGGTCGTAAGACGCGTATACCCACTCCAGATCTTCCCGTGTCAGTCCCCCGTTCACCCGTTGTTGCAGCTCTTTCAAAAACTGTTCGTACTGTGGAATCGCTTCGGCACGGTGGCGGGTAAGCAACGGTTTTAAGCGGGCCGTGACATCCCGGCGCTGGCCCGCCGTAAGGTCCAAATAGTGGTCCAATTGCCAGCTGATCAGCCAATCGGCATGCCGGTACCCGAACGTCAGGGCACAACCGCTCAGCAGAACGACCATCGACAGCAGGCAGGGCGCCGCAGCACGAAAACCTGTCCACAACCTCTTCCTAAGCATCGTCAATCCGATTTCCAATGGCGGCACATGAGGTCCATGAGCCATGCATTTCGTCCTTCTCTATCAATAACCAGTCAGGCCTCGCACGCATACTGGGGGTCTCCCGAGTACGGTCGCGAGCGAGGCCTCGGTACTGTGAGTATCGAATGCGACGGACCTGCACTAATCCTGGAGGGACGGCATCCCTGCACCACCATGTTCATCTTACCAAGGAGGACCTCGATGAAAACCGCTCTGTATTTGATGCTCGCATTGGCGATTGTCTCAACGGCTGCCTGCTCCAACTCACCGACGGCGTCGAAAACACACTCGGAAATGGAGGTAGGCACGAAGACCGGCATGGTGAAGAACATCGTCATCAAGGACACCATCGTCCCTGATGCATTGACGGTTCGGGCCGGAGACGAGGTTCGGTGGATCAATCAGAGGCAGGACTCTGTTACTGTCACGATCGACGAGCCGCTCGAGCACAATGTCTCCTGCCGAAACGGGTTCTCCAAGGCCATGGGTATGGGCGTGGATAACTCCACCACCTTGTCCAGCAATGAGACCGCGGGCCTCTGTTTCAGTCGGGTCGGTACCGTGAGATACTCGGTCCGGCCGGCTGCCGATACCAAGACCAGCATGGCCAACACCCACGGCTCCATCAACGTTCAGTAGGCCGGCGCTCCCTCTCCATAAACAACCGCCGTCCACACCAACGGTGTGGACGGCGGCTTCTGTCGGCACAACCAGCACAAGACCTCGCGACATACGTTCTATGATATAGGCCCGGCGAGGGGCACTTCCCTTGTCCAATGCCGATGCATCTCAATTCCCTTAATGAAACGGGCCGCGATCTGCTTGGATAACGGGTCCGGCGACACAATAATACCCGGATCACCCGACCAGTTTTTTGACTGCCCCTTGAGGCTTTCGCGAGGTTGCGCCGTCGGATCGACCGCCCCGACTGCCGCTTCAAAAAAGACAACCCCTTCCCCCGTTGCGGCAATCGTCTTGCAGTGCAGGTAGGCGTCCTGAACAAACAGTCTGGCTTTGGCGGTTCGCAACAATGCGCTGACGCTCGCTTCACCGCCGGGAACATAGACCGCGTCGAATAAGACCGATCCTGTCGTCAAGAGGCTGAAATCGATCTTCATCTGACTGCCGTTCGCGGCTTTGACGCTGCCCGAACGGGTCCCCACGATCTTGCCCTGCCCTCCGGCAGCCGACAGGGCGATCTGCATTCCCTTGACCGCCTCTCCGTTCACTCCATCGGCAACAAGAATCGCCACTTTCCTGCTTTGGATGCCTTCCTTGGAAGCCGGCACCATGCTCAACGCCGCAGATTTCTCCAGTGAGGTCGTCGCCCACTTGGGCTGAAAATCCTTCGGATCCCCGTCCGCGGGAATACTCAAATTGAGCAGACGGTCGACCTTCCTGACCGACAGCCCCAATCCCTCGGCCACGCGTGAAGCCAGATTTTTGTCGATCTGAGACAGCATGCCGACCATCCGCTCGCGAATGGGAAGGCTCTCGACCTTGCCCAATTCAAACTGCAACGCCTGCACCAGGTGTTCTTGCTCCGGCACAGACTGGCTCCGCCAAAACAGCGCAGCCTGACTGAAATGGTCGAAGAAACTCCTACTCCGCTCCCGCACCTTGCCGGCAGACAGCCGTTCGGCATAACTCAGGAACCCGCCCATGTCTGCCCTCGCCTGCATGGGACAACCACCCCCCAAGGTGTTCGGCTGATAACTCACCGGCCCGGAATTGATCGTTTGCCGCATGTGCCCGTCACGCTGATTGTTATGGATGGGCGCAAGCGGACGATTGATGGGAATCTCATGGAAGTTCGGTCCGCCCAACCGGATGAGCTGGGTGTCCGTATAGGAGAACAATCGGCCCTGCAACAACGGATCGTTGGTAAAATCGATGCCGGGAACGAGGTGCCCGGGATGGAACGCCACCTGTTCGGTTTCGGCAAAAAAATTGTCCGGATTCCGATCGAGTGTCATCTTTCCGATTCGAACCACCGGCACCAGTTCCTCGGGAATGAGCTTTGTCGGATCCAGCAGATCGAAGTCGAACGTATGTTCGTCTTTCTCCTCCACAATCTGCACCCCGAGTTCCCATTCCGGATACTGCCCCGCCTCGATCGCCTCCCACAAGTCACGCCGGTGAAAATCCGGGTCCAAGCCGGAAATTTTCTGGGCTTCATCCCACAATAGTGAATGCACACCGAGGAGCGGCTTCCAGTGAAATTTCACGAACCGTCCGACGCCCTTGGCATTCACGAAACGGAAGGTATGCACCCCGAAGCCTTCCATCATCCGAAAACTCCGCGGGATGGCCCGATCCGACATGACCCACATGATCATGTGCATGGATTCCGGCATCAGCGAGATGAAGTCCCAGAACGTGTCATGCGCCGAAGCCGCTTGCGGCATTTCATGATGGGGCTCCGGCTTGACCGCATGGACCAGATCGGGAAATTTCACCGCATCCTGGATGAAGAAAACCGGGATGTTGTTGCCGACCAGGTCGTAATTCCCTTCCTCCGTGTAAAACTTCACGGCGAAGCCGCGCGCGTCCCGCGCCAGATCACTGGAGCCTCGCGACCCGGCGACCGTCGAGAAACGCACAAAGACCGGAGTCTTGACCTCCGGGTCCTGTAGAAATTTCGCCCTCGTCAGCGAGCCAAGCGATTTGTACACTTGAAAGTAGCCGTGTGCCGCGGCGCCCCTCGCGTGCACCACTCGCTCCGGAATACGCTCGTGATCGAAATGCGTGATTTTTTCACGGAGAATAAAGTCCTCCAACAGCGTGGGCCCGCGCGCGCCGGCCTTGAGGCTGTTCTGATCGTCATTGACGCGCAGACCTTGATTGGTAGTCAGGATCTGCTCGGCGGACTTCTCCCGTGCGTTGTCTAGGGCAGCGGTTTTTTTATTCTCCCGCCTGGAACGATCTTTGGGCATGGCACAGTCCTCCCCTGGCCGGCCCTCGCCGGCACTGTCGTCTATCGAGTGGTTTTCCTGGATGAACGGGCGCCGGTTTTTCGACCGGACGCTTTGGCCATCAACGTTTCCTTGCGCTTGAGGACCGTCGCCTCGAGCGATTCCCATTCGATGTCGCACTCTTCGGCTTTCGGAAACATTTCGCCTTCCTCTTCCTCGATATGGTGCTTCACCAGTTCGCTGAGCACGCTGAACTTGGCTTGAAATTTCTCGTCCCCCGGTTTGAGTTTCTTCAGTTCAGCGATAAGCACATGGACGAGGTGATGTTCCTCAACCGCCTCGTTCATCATGTCCGCCTCATCGAGCTCCGCCCGAATAGCCGGATAAATCACACGTTCTTCCAGGTCGGCATGGATTTCCAGTTCCTGGATCGCCGTTTTTGCGATCTCGCCTCGTTCCCGCCCCTCTGCCGATTCGAAATCCTCGAACAGCTTCTTGACCTTGTCATGATCCTCTATCAACATTTCAAATATCGTCGAGACAAATCCTGCCGCTCGTGCCATGGTCAGCTCCTTTCGAATGAAGAGATTCCTTACTGCCAGGCGCAACCTATCACGCGGGTCGAACCTGGTGAGCTCGTGGAAGCCCTAGTTATCACTAAATCCGAGACTCCCCTGTGCGAGAACTAGGGCTCCTCCTAGTGGACTGGCCGCGAGCGTCGTGTATGCTGAACAAATACCTGTTCAGGGCTATCAACCATGGAGGTGAAGCCATGACCACGCCACGGTTCATTCCCATTTGCTGCGGCTGCAATAACGTGCGGGACGATTCACGACGTGATGAGAGGGACCCGGGATGGGGAACGCTGGACGCGTATCTCACCACCCATCATCTGACAAGCGGAGACTATCGGTTGACCCATACCTACTGCCCGTCCTGTTCAGTTCGATTTTCAAAATTGAGCCGTGATCGTGCGGCCATCCCGAGAGCCTCCGCAAGCCGATCTTTGTGACCCTCTCTTCCCGCGCTGGCATCCCTCCCGAACGGCAGGGGTGGTTTGTTACGGCAGATCAATGTCGGCCTTGACCGGCAGATGGTCCGAGGCCAGTCGGCTCAGGGGAGTATCGTGCGCTTCCACTGTGAGCAGCGCCTTCGCAGGAGAAATCCAGATCCGGTCCAGCGCCAACACCGGCCATCGAGCGGGAAAGGTGACCGGAGCGGCCGGGGAACCGAACACCCGACGCAATCCCCGCAAGGATTTTCCCCACACGTGCCACTCATTCAGGTCACCCATCAAAATAGTGAGATCACGCCGGCTGAGTGCCAGGAGTCCCAACAATCGTTCCGCTTGTTGCGGCCGTTCGCGAGGCCATAGTCCCAGGTGAGTATTGAGCACGTGAACCGTTCGGCCGCAGATTGTGAGCTCGACATCCAGCGCACCCCTCGGTTCGTGGCGACCCACTGAGAGATCCCATCGTCGCACCCGATCCACCGGGTACCGGCTCAGCAGCGCGTTGCCGTATCCCACACCTCCCCGTGACCACACAGGTCCGGCGATTGCGATCATCCCGGTTCTCTTCGCCAGCCATGGCGCAATTGGGGCGTTGTCATGCCTTGGAAAATCAACTTCCTGCAAAGCAATGATGTCAGCGTTGAGTTCTTGCGCGACACGCAGGATCCGGCCGGGCTCATATCGCCCGTCCCTGCCGATGGCGCGATGGATATTATAGGAGGCCACCCGCAGGCGCATCGTTCTCCTGTTCACACAGCCTCAAACAGCCGGCACCACCTGCTGAACGTTGCCGACACCAGGCGCAGTGCCCCTGACTTGTAACCGCCGCGACAGGTACCAGGCGAAACTCCATGCTGCGGCCATGAGCAGGCCCAGCACGCCGAAGGCGACGGGACTCGGATTGCGGAGCGCTTCCGCCAACCGGTCGACGAACGCCGACATCAGCACAATTCCAGGGCTCATGCCGAGCGCGGTCCCCAGCATAAAATCGCGCAGCGACAGCGAGGTCGCCCCGGCAACCAGATTCACCATGGAAAAGGGCGCGACGGGCAGGAGCCTGACGATCAGGATCGCCCAGAATCCTCGCTGGGCAATCCGGCGGCTCAAATGCGCCACTCGACGACCGGCAAACCGCTGCACCCGATACCTGCCCAAGGCCCGGCCCAGGCTAAACACGGTTACCGCGCTTAGGAGCGCGCCGGCCAGGGCGGATGGCGCACCGACCAGCGGGCCGAAGGCCAGAATCGTCACCACGATCAACACCGTGATAGGAACCGCGAGCACACCACCCACCAGGAAACCGCCCAGCATGACGAGCGAACCGGTGGGTCCCTGGCCGAAGGCCCGCACGGCATCGACCAGGTCGTTCACACTCATCCACTCACTCAGAGGGCTCCATCGCCACGCAGCCGCCAGGAGGCCCAGCATCAGCAGCGCCGAATATCCAAGGAACACCCGGCGCCCCACATATGCCCGTTCCCGATGCTGAACCACGGCCCCCAACACCTCGTCCGCGGCCATGGGACGTTCGGGGTCGATCAGGAGTTGTTCGGGGATTGAAATTGCTGCCGCAGGGCTCTTGTCGAAACATCCGTCTTCCAGACTCCGGTCTCCCCCCCGCAGACTGTCGATGGCCTGCGTCAACGAACCAAGACGATGCGTCTGTTCCGCCACGGTCTCCGGAGCGACGCCGAGATGCTCCGCGATCAGACCATTGCGAAGTCTCGCAATGACATCTTGAAATCGGGACCGCCCTCCTGATTCGATCGCGAGATTACACTCCGTATCGAATCCCATCGAACGATTCGACACATTGGCCGACCCCAGGCAGACAAAATCTTCGTCTACGATGAGCAACTTACTGTGCACCGCCACCATCTCCCTGCCCTGCGTCCCCGGTGCGGTGGGAGCGTAGATGCGCACACGTCCATAATGGTCGGCGAGCTCCAGTTCGTGCAGGACACGGGAACGGAGCGCATCCATCGTCTGACGTTCCAACCATCCGTCGCAATTGTGACGAAGGACTAACACGACTTCCGGACCGTCCTGCTCCATGAGCCGGGCCGCCAGGGCCCGACTGATCGCATTGGCCGTAAAATACTGCGACTCGATATAAATGGAGCGGCGTGCGCGCTTGATTCCTTCCAGATAGGCCTGTTCGATCTCCCGGACCTCAGGTTGCCCTGCATAGGCAGGCTGGGTCCGCATGATACCGACGTCGCACTGTTCCACGTCCGGCACGAGGGTGCCCGGCCAGAGCTCCTCTACCGGCCGTTGAATGGCAAGGGGAAGTCGCCGCCCCGTCGCGTTATACCATCGGTCACGAGCCAACTCACCCAGGGCAGCGGCCGCCTCACCCGACACCATCATTTGAACATCGTGAAACGGCGCATAGGGGTGCCCGTCCGCGTCGACACGACGGGGATCCTGACAAGCATGCGCAGGGGTATCCCATCGGGATTTCGTCAAATCCAGCCCCCCGACAAAGGCAATCGTGTCGTCGATGACCACCAGCTTCTGGTGATGCGACGCGCCGATGGGATGTTGCCCATCCACCTGATAAAAGAGCCGGCGATGGCCGCTCCAGCCAGTCTGGGCCATCGGCATCCACTCACGCTCCAGAGCGTAGATCATGGCGAAGTCCCAATTGAGCACATAGACTCTCAGCTTTCGCTTGCGCCGTAGGAGCGCCGACGCAAACTCCCCGAGTTTCGACGGAAATTCGGAGGGCACGGCCGGGCCCCTGACTAATTCGATCTGCGTATCGAGATCCCATCCGACAATCATGATGGAATGTTTGGCTTGCAAAGCCACATCCCGAAACGTCTTGAAATACGCCTCCCCATCGATCAAGAATCCGCACCGATCGCTTCGCTCCACGCGCCAGCAAGTGCGGCCCCGCGCCAGAAACGACGGCGGTGTCTGTTCCTGCCCCTCGCATGCCTTAAGAATTTCGCCTCGCTCCATGCAACACCCTCCCGCATCCAGTCTCACTGCCGTTCCACGCGCAGTCCGTCTCCCACGCGATGCGCGCAGTTACCTTAACTCAGGCGACACAGGATGCCCAGCTGGTCAAACCCCTAGCTCTGGACCATCGATCAAGAGGTTTCCCTAGTGGGCGACGGACATACTCTTCGGTAGGCTGACATCTGGATTCACACCATGAGGAGGACAGACTGATGACCATGGCTGCAGCGCCCCACTCCATCGACCAGCACAGAATCGACTGCATCCAGGCCTGCCTTGATTGCGCCCGACTGTGTAATACCTGCGGGGATGACATGATCGGCATGCCGCATGAAACGGAGCAGGATCTGATGACCCGCTGTATTCGACTCTGTCGAGACTGCGCCGACATCTGCCTGCTCGCGGCTCAGTGGATGGGCCGGACCTCTGCGTTCGCCGTCCGGATGTGCGCCTGGTGCGCCGAGGTTTGTGAACTCTGTGCCGCTCTCTGTGAGGAACAGGCCCCGCACCACGCCCTCTGCGGTGACTGCGCGGCCGCATGTCGTCGCTGCGCTGAACTCTGCCATAAGATGGTGATGGAAACAGTGCCGAGTTCCTCCGGTGGTACGGCTTAGCCGACCGCATCTCATCGTCAGTCATCAGGGACCGGCTCGAGAGGAGGTCATCATGGTACGCACCATCATCGGAATAGGCCTGGTGAGTGGAGCCCTGCTCGCAGGGTGGAGTCCTGCATGGAACGAGGTGCCGGCTCCCGTTCCGCACCCCGGTCCCGGGCCGACCGTTCCACCGAAACCGTCCGACCCGGTTCCGGTTTCACCCGATCCGAAACCAGCGAAGCCGCCTCATCCATCAAATGATCCACATGTTTATCTCATGGCAGATACGGCAACCGATCCACAGGACACCGTCTCCGGGGTACTGGTACAAGTGGATGTGATCGCAAAACAGGGATTGCTTACGACCGATCTTGGTCGGGAGGTGGCTTTTCAGATCCCCAAACCGGAACTCTTTCTCAATTTGTCCGTCGGTCAACGAGTCACCCTGAAACTCGATGATCGACAACAGGCCATCCGGGTGATGGAGACCACGGCACCAGAAATCCCCCCTCCTTTTCCCGCACAATAAGCTCCGTTGTCGTACCCGCCCGATCGAACTAGGGGTTTCACTAGTGGGGCGACCTGGCCCAAGGTGCTACTACCCGTGGGCAGTGTGCATGTGGCGTCTTGGACGACTCAGAGGTCTCTAGGACGGGGCACCTACGGTTATCATTCACCCCGATGCGGTTGACCGGCAGATGAATGCAAGCGAAACCTTCAGTTGGTTGACCGGCAGTGAAATGGGTGGCCGGATCCGGGCATTCGATTGGCCCCGGACCCCGCTTGGGCCGATCGAACATTGGCCTGCCGCACTCGTGTCCACCCTGGGTGTCTGCCTGACGGCGCAATATCCCATGGCCATCTACTGGGGGTCGGAGGGCTGGCTCCTCTATAACGATGCCTGGCGGCCTATCCTTGGCGATAAGCACCCGTGGGCGCTCGGTCGCGCGGCTCACGAAGTGTGGCCCGAGTTGTGGGACACCATCAGTCCCCTATTCCATAGCGTCCAGACGACCGGTCAAGCCGTCTGGCGAGGTGACGAACTCTTACCCATGCGACGGTTCGGTTATACCGAGGAATGCTATTTCGACTATAGCTTCAATCCGATCCGAAGTCAGAGTGGAGTGGTGGAAGGCATCCTCAACATCGGTCAGGAGACTACCTACCGGGTCTTAAACGACCGGCGCATGCGCCTCCTGCGTGAACTGGCCTCCCGGTCGGGGTTCGCCCATAGCCAGGAAGATGCCTGCAATCTGGCCATCGAAGCGCTCGCTACCGATCAAGCCGACGTACCCTTTGCGCTCCTCTACCACATCGACCGGGATCGTCGGCGCGCGCACTTAATCGCGTCCACGGGACTGGCTCCGGAAAGTCCGGCTCGGCAACAGACCGTGAGCCTCTCGCCGGAGGAGCCTGATTCCGGGTGGCCGCTGTCAGCCCCTCTCCAGGAAGGTGTTCCACTCATCGTCGATGACGTAGGCGACCGCTTCGGGCCCCTGCCCGGCGGGCCCTGGCCGGAACCGACCAGGCAGGCCCTCCTCCTGCCGCTTAGCACGGTACGCTGGGATGGCCGCGCCGTCATACTGGCGGCAGGGATCAACCCTCGCCGGCCGCTGGACGACGACTACCGCTCGTTCTTCACCATGGTCGAATCTCACATCGCAGGAGCCCTTACCAATGCGGAGGGGTACTCTTCTGAGAAACGCCGGGCTGAGGCCTTGGCCGAACTCGATCGCGCGAAGACCGCGTTCTTCAGCAATGTCAGTCACGAACTTCGAACACCGCTCACTCTCATGCTCGGGCCGCTGGAGGAGGAACTCCGTGAGCGTCCCCAGGCACCCCGCCTCGAGGTGGCACATCGCAACAGTCTGCGGCTGTTGAAACTGGTCAACACGCTGTTGGAATTTTCGCGACTGGAAGCAGGCCGCGTGGAGGCGCGTTATGAACCGACCGACCTGGCAACCTATAGCGCCGAGCTCGCAAGCCAGTTCAGATCGGCCGTGGAGCAGGCAGGCCTGGTATTCCGTATCGACTGCCCGCTCTTGCCTGATCCGGTGTATGTCGATCGTGACATGTGGGAGAAGATTGTTCTGAACCTGCTCAGCAACGCCTTCAAATTCACCTTCCAGGGTGAAATCGCGCTCTCACTGCATGCGCAGACAGGCGGGGTGGAACTACAGGTCCAGGATACCGGCGTCGGCATTCCGCCCGACGCCCTCCCGAGACTCTTCGAACGGTTCTACCGCGTGCAGGATATGCGCAGCCGGACTTATGAAGGGAGCGGCATCGGCTTGGCGCTGGTTCAGGAGTTGGTCCACCTTCACGGAGGAACCGTCCGGGTCAACAGCCAGCTCGACCGAGGCAGCACCTTTGTCGTCACGCTGCCGTTCGGACACACCCATCTCCCGCCGGACAAGATCGTCGCGCGGGGCCGGGCAACCACACCCAAGACGGGAGTCGAGCCCTATCTGGAGGAAGCGCTCCACTGGCTGCCCGAACCGGATCGTTTGACGACGCCGGCCGACGGGAGGCCTGAGCCTGCCGAAGCCCCGCTCTCCACAACGCGCGAGGAGACGGCCCGACCCAGAGTTCTCGTGGTCGATGACAATGCGGATATGCGGCAGTACATCACCCGTCTCTTGATGGATCGGTATCACGTTACTGCGATGCCGGAAGGCATGGCCGCCCTGATCGAAGCCCGCCGGCAACCGCCGGATTTGATTCTCAGCGATATCATGATGCCGCAATTGGACGGTTTCGGACTCCTTCAAGCCCTGCGCGACGATCCTGCCCTCAAGACCATTCCCGTCATTTTGCTCTCCGCGCGCGCGGGTGAAGAGGCCAGAATCGAAGGGCTGGGACGTGGCGCGGACGACTATCTCGTCAAACCTTTCGGCGCCCGTGAGTTACTCGCGCGAGTCGCCACCCATCTCGACATGGCGCGCGTCCGACGTGAGGCACAAAAAGAGATTGCGCACAGCGAGGCGAGGTTTGAGGCCCTCGTCAGCCAAGCCACGGCTGCCGTCGCGCAGACCGATCTCACCGGGCGATTCCTGTTCGTGAATCAACGCTTCTGCGAGTTGCTCGGATACGGTGAATCCGAACTGCTCGGGATGAAGATGCAGCAGGTCACCGATCCGGATGACCTGCCGGCCAACCTCGAACTCTTTCATCGGTTGACCGCGGGCGGTCCGGACTTCGTCATTGAGAAACGATACCGGCGCAAGGACGGGTCCGCAGTCTGGACCAGAGTCAGTGTCGGCGGGGTTCGGGAAGACGGCAAATTGCGGCATATCCTCGCCGTGGGGCTCGACATCTCCGACCGCAAACGTCAGGAAGCGGAACTCCTGGCCCTCACCCACCGGCAATCTCTCTTGTACGATCTGGCCGATGTCGTGAATCGGGCGGAAGGCTTGCCTGCCCTCTACGACAAAGCCATCGACACGATCATCAACGCCCTGCATGCGGACCGCGCCTCGATTCTTCTGCTCGACGACGAGGGCGTGATGCGCTTCGAAGCTTGGCGCGGTCTTTCGCACGAGTATCGGAAGGCGGTTGAGGGCCATTCACCTTGGACCCCGGACCTGGAGGACCCTCCCGCGATCTTCATCCCCGATGTTGCGGAATCCGACATCGATCCTGCCCTGCAATCAACGATCCGGAAGGAGGGTGTCTCCGCGCTGGGCTTTATCCCGCTGACCTTCGGCGGCCGGTTACTCGGCAAGTTCATGATGTATTTCGACCGGCCCCACGTGATGGACGAGCAGGAGACAGGCCTGGCGCAAACCATCGCCAGAACCCTGGCCCTGGGAATCGAACGGGCCAGGGCCGGCGAATTGTTGCGATCCAATGAGGAACGACTTCGTTTGGCCATGGCAGCCGGCTCGATGGGTGCGTGGGATGTGGACCTCGCAACCGGCGAAACCGATTGGGACGACAAACAATACGAGTTGTTCGACAGACCCAGAAACAAGCCCCTCTCCCATGCGGAGCACTTTTACGAATCCGTCCACCCCGACGATGTGCCTCGCGTGAGAGAAGCGGCCGCGCAAGCCGAGCTGACGGGCTCATTTTCCCAGGAATTTCGAGTGATCGCGCAGGACGGTTCGATTCGCTGGCTCTCCGGGCACGGGACGGCGGTGAAGAACGACCAGGGACAGGCCGTCCGGATGGTAGGGATCAACTACGACATTACGAGACGGAAGCACGTGGAGGAAGCCCTCCAGCGGTCGGCCTCCGACCTGGAGCAGCGCGTCGTCGAACGCACCCTCGAACTGTCCCATTCCCGGGAACAGCTTCGGGCGCTCGCCACCGAATTGAATCTCGCCGGACAGCGGGAACGGCAGCACCTGGCGACTGAGTTGCACGATTATCTGGCGCAACTCCTGGCGCTGAGCCGGATCCGTCTGGCCCAGGCCAAACAGCAACCCATGACGACGGCCCTGGGAAAGATCCTGAGCGAGTTGCAGGACGTGATGGATCAGGCCCTGACCTATACCCGCACCCTCGTGGCCCAACTCAGCCCGCCGATTCTGAAAGAATTCGGATTACCGATGGCCCTGAAGTGGCTGGCGGAACAAATGATACAACGGGACCTTCAGGTATCCCTGGAACTCGGAGCGGAGCACCTCGACCTGCCGGAAGACCAGGCCATGCTGCTGTTCCAATCGGTACGCGAACTGCTGATGAATATCGTCAAACATGCGTCCGCCGAACAGGCGCGGATCACGGTCAAGGAAGAGGAAGGCTGGCTGTCTATTACCGTCGCGGATCAGGGCCGGGGCTTCTCCCCTTCGGACTCCATTCAGGCAGCGGGCTCCACAGGCATCCCGGGCTTCGGACTGTTCAGCATACGCGAGCGCATGCTCGCGCTTGGCGGCCGCTTTGAATTGCGCTCCCAGCCCGGCCAGGGCACTGAGGCCACGTTGACCGCACCGCTTGCACCGGACAGGGCGCGCGCGAAACAACCGGCAGGCATGGACGGGACGGTCCCGGACACTGCGCCCGTCACTACAAAACCGGAGGCGACGGAGCAGGTGCGTCCGACCGGCGAACTCGAGCCTGTCGATCGCCCCATCCGCGTGTTGATCGCCGACGACCATGCCATGGTGCGACAGGGTCTGTGCGGACTGCTGGCCGCCTATGGGAATATCCAAGTCGTAGGAGAAGCAGCCGATGGTGAAGAGGCGGTCACCTTGACGATCCAATTACAGCCCGACGTCGTGCTCATGGACGTCAACATGCCGCAGATGGACGGAATTGAAGCCACCAGGCGGATCAAGCAAGTCCTTCCCGCGACGATCATCATCGGGCTCTCCGTACAAAACGCAGCCCATGTGGGACGCGTGATGAGAGAAGCAGGCGCGGCGGCCTTTCTCAACAAGGAGGCGGCGGTGGAAGACTTGTACCAGACCATCCAGGTCGCCCGGACGGAACTGCAGCAGGTCCCATGATACGATTCCAACAATCCCCCAATCCCCTGCTGTCCGGCGCAATCGTCTTGCTGCTGGCGGCGGTCTTCGTGTTCGATTTTTACACGCCGCTCGGCCTCACCGTCTGGGTCCTCTACCTGGTCCCGCTCGTATTGGCCTATCTGTTCTGGTTTCCGGTGACTCCCTTTGCCGTGGCGGGAGCCGTCACGGTCCTGACGGTGGTAGGCCTCTTGCTCAGTCCTCCGGGGATCGATCCGTCTATCTCCCGCATCAATCGCCTGGTCGGTATCGTCACCTCCTGGGCACTGGCCGCGTTCGGCGCCCATTTCATCCGCAACCGGCTCGCCATGCGTAAAGAAGAATGGATGCGGGCAGGCCAGACGCTCCTCAGCGAACGGATGATGGGAGAGTTGGCGCTGAACAGCCTGGGCGAAAACCTGTTGCACAGCCTTGCCCAATACCTGGGAGCGGAAGCGGGCGCCATCTTCATCGACGACGGAAGCGGCTTTCGCCGCGCCGCGACCTATGGGGTCCCGGAAGGCACCGCCCTGCCGGAACGGTTCACGGCGGGCGACGGACTCCTGGGCCAGGCGCTCCAGCACACACACACGGTCGTCGTACAAGACTTGCCGGAAGGGTATTTCACCATCGGCTCCGGTTTGGGACGGAGCGCTCCGCGCCACCTGATGATCGCGCCATTGAGCGTCGATGGACGTGTGAACAGCGTCCTGGAACTCGGATTTTTCACCCGCGTGACGGAATCCGATCGGGAGTTCGTCGATCGCGTGGCGGAATCGATCGCCGTTGCCGTCCGGTCGGCCCGATACCGGACTCGCCTTCAGGATCTGCTGGAAGAGACCCAACGGCAAGCCGAGGAGTTGCAGGTGCAAAGTGAGGAACTCCGCGTCGCCAACGAAGAACTGGAGGAACAGAGCCGGGCTCTGAAGGAATCGCACGGCCGCCTCGAACAACAACAGGTGGAACTGGAACAAACCAACGCCCAGTTGGAGGAGCAGGCCAAGATCCTTGAAACTCAGAAGGAAGATCTGAATAAATCGACGGCGATTCTCGAATCGCAAACCAGACAGTTGGAGCGGGCCAGTCGCTACAAATCCGAGTTTCTGGCCAACATGTCGCACGAAATGCGGACGCCCCTGAACTCGACGCTGATCCTGACGAAACTGTTGGCCGACAATCCCCTGGGCAATCTCACGGCCGACCAGATCACATCGCTCACGACGATCGAATCCTCCGGCCATGACCTGCTGGCGCTGATCGACGACGTCCTGGACCTGGCCAAGGTGGAAGCGGGACGCATCGACCTTACTCCGCAACAAGTGCCGATTCCGCGGCTCCTCGACAGCTTGCGGTCGATGTTCCAAGCAGTCGCGGAACAACGGGGACTCCGGCTCATCATGCAACTGCGTCCGGGCACGCCCGACTCGTTCGAAACCGACTCGCAACGACTCGAACAGGTGTTGAAGAATCTCCTGTCGAACGCCATCAAATTCACCGAGGTCGGCGAAGTGTCGCTCGAAGTATCCCGCCTCCCGGACGACCGTCTGGCGTTCACGGTTCACGACAGCGGCATCGGTATTCCGCATGACCAGCATGAACTGATTTTCAAACCCTTCTGCCAGGGAGACGGCACCACCAGCCGGAAATACGGCGGAACCGGACTCGGGCTCTCCATTTCCCGAGAATTCGTTCGATTGCTGGGGGGAGACATTCGTCTGTCGAGTACTCCCGGCCAGGGCAGCACCTTCACCGTGCTCCTTCCCCAACACTTCTCGTCTGCGCCGTTACCGGATCCTGCCCGTTCGCGCCAAGGACAGCCGCCGCCCACGCGGATCAGACCCGGCGACGTTCCCTCCATGCCTGCAATCCCGTCCCAACACCGGGGCGCGACGACACTCATCGAGGATGATCGGGAACGGCTGGCCGCCAACCGGCGGGTGATTTTGATCGTCGAGGATGACGAACCCTTCTCGAAGATTCTTGCGGACCTGGCCCATGAACTCAATTTTCAGGTCCTGGTCGCCGCGACAGCCGCCGATGCCCTGGCGCTGTCCTCGCGCTACCTGCCGAGCGCGGTCATTCTCGATATCGGACTTCCGGACCACTCCGGGCTCTCCGTCATCGACCGGCTGAAAGCCGACCCCCGGACGCGTCATATTCCGATTCACGTCGTTTCGGGTCTCGATTATGAAAAAACCGCGCTCTCGTTGGGCGCCGTCGGCTACATGCTCAAACCGGTGAAGCGGGAGCAGCTGGTGGACGCCTTCCGGCAATTCGAGACCAGACTGACGGATAAACCGCGGCGGGTGCTGATCGTGGAGGACGATCCCGCCCAGCGGGAAAGCCTCCGGCTGCTGCTCGGTTCGGACGAAGTCGAGACGATCGGCGCGGACAGCGCGGCGGAATGTCTCGCCTATCTCGCCGAGCGAACCTTCGACTGCATGGTGCTCGACCTCACGCTACCAGATGCGTCGGGCTTTTCGTTGCTCGAAACGCTGAGCCGGGAGGAACACCTCGCATTTCCACCGGTGATCGTCTATACGGGCCGGGAGCTTTCTCCCGATGAAGAACAGCGGCTGCGCAAATATTCAAGTTCGATCATTATCAAGGGCGCGAAATCTCCGGAACGGCTGCTGGACGAAGTGACCCTGTTCCTGCATCAGGTCGTGACGGCCCTGCCGCCTGAGCAACAGCGGATGTTGGAGAAGGCCCGCAGCCGGAACGCCGTGCTCGAAAGCCGGCGCATTCTCATCGTCGAAGACGACGTACGGAACATTTTTGCCTTGAGCGCGGTCCTCGAACCGCATGGGGCGAAGATCGAGATCGCGCGGAACGGCCGCGAGTCGCTGCACATTCTTGAGGAGTCGCTCCGGGCCGACGACCGGCTCATCGACCTGGTGCTGATGGATATCATGATGCCTGAAATGGACGGCCTCACCACCATGCGCGCCATCCGCGAACGGCCCGAATGGCAGAAACTCCCCATCATCGCCCTGACGGCCAAGGCGATGAAAAACGACCAGGAGCAGGCGCTGGCCGCCGGGGCGAACGACTACATGGCCAAGCCGCTCGATGTGGATCAGTTGCTGTCGCTCGTGCGGGTATGGATGCCCCGATGACCTCCGACACGGCGCTGAAGACAGAAGATCTCGAGCTGCAGCTGTTTCTGGAGGCCGTGTATCAACGGTACCACTATGATTTTCGGGGCTACTCCAAAGCCTCGATCAAACGGAGGCTCCTGCTGGCACGCGAACGCATGGGGTGCACCACCTTTTCCGCGCTGCAGGAGCGGATGCTGCACGATCGCGCGGTGCTTCCCCAGTTGCTGGACTATCTCACCGTGCAGGTCAGCGATATGTTCCGCGATCCCGGCTATTTTCGCGCGCTACGGGAACAGATCCTGCCCCACCTCAAGACCTATCCTTCATTGAAGGTCTGGGTGGCCGGCTGCAGTTCGGGTGAAGAATTGTACTCGCTCGCCATTCTGTTTCGTGAGGAAGGGCTCGAGAACAAGACCATGTTTTATGCCACCGACATCAATGCCGGCGCGCTCGCCAAGGCCGAGGCGGGGGTCTATGATCTCCAGCGGATCGCGCTCTTTACGAGGAATCACCGTCTGGCCGGCGGGAAAGGTTCCCTGTCGGACTACTATACGGCCGCATACGGGGCGGCCAGGCTGGATAAGTCGCTCCGCCGGCGAACGGTCTTTTCCGACCATAGCCTGGTCTCGGATTCGGTCTTCGCCGAGGTGCATCTGGTGTCCTGCCGGAACGTGCTGATTTATTTCGACAGGCCGATGCAAGACCGCGCCATCGGCCTGTTCAAGGAGGCCCTCGTCCGAAAAGGGTTTCTGGGTATCGGCGCCAGAGAGAGTCTGCGCTTCAACGCCCACGTCCAGGCGTTCACGGAGTTACTCCCCGGCGAGCGGATTTATCAGAAACGAGGCGATGAATGACGACTCTCCCCCTGCAGGAATGCCTGCGAGAATCACGCGCTATCGTCATCGGAGCGTCCGCCGGTGCGGTCGCCGCGCTGTCGTGCCTCCTGCCCCCGCTGACGGCAGACTTCCCACTGGCAATCCTGGTCACGGTACACGTGCCCGCCGACAAGCCCAATAGCATTCCGGCCTTGTTGCGGACGAAGTGCCGGATTGCGATCAAGGAAGCCGAGGATAAGGAGCCCATCAGTCCCGGCACCGTCTACTTCGCTCCGCCTGACTATCATCTGCTCGTGGAGCGGAATGGACGCCTGTCGCTGTCGAATGAGGAACCGGTGAACTTTTCCCGCCCGTCGATCGACCTGCTCTTCGAGTCGGCCGCGGACGCGTACGGCAAGAACTTACTGGCGATCATTCTCAGCGGCGCGAACGAGGACGGCACCAGGGGGGCTCGCGCAGTCAGCGACGCCGGCGGGATCGTCGTGGTGCAAAGCCCGGATTCTGCCGAAGCCCGCATGATGCCGGAATCCGCCTTGACGGCCTGTCCCGAGGCGCGAGCGATGAACCTGAATACCCTCAAGGAGCTGTTGTGCGCCTGTGGAGGCACCGTCCAGTGCTGACCGATTCACCCGCCAAATTCCTCTTAGTCGACGACCATGAGCCCAACCTCGTGGCCCTGAGCGCCGTCCTCTCCCGTGACGACGTCGAAATGTTACGCGCCAGGTCCGGGAGGGAAGCGCTCGAACTGTTGCTCCGGCACGACATCGCTCTGGCCGTGATCGACGTGCAGATGCCGATCATGGACGGCTTTGAATTGGCGGAACTCATGCGTGGCTCCCAGCGCACCCAGCATGTGCCGATTATTTTTCTGACGGCAGGGCCTCAAGACAACCTGCGCCGCTTTCGCGGGTATCAGGCCGGCGCCGTCGATTTTCTCTACAAGCCCATCGAGCCTGACGTGTTGCGCAGCAAGACCGGGATTTTCCTGGACCTGTACCGGCAGCGGGAAGAGCTGGCCCGGCAGCGTGACACATTCATCACGCTCGCCGAAGAAAAGGCCCGCCTCCTGCGGGAACGAGACGAGGCCAATCGCCGGCTGCGCGAAAGCGAAATGCGTTTCAGGACATTGGCCGACAGCGCGCCGGTGATCATCTGGATGAACGGACCTTCCGGCTGCGAATTCGTCAACCAGACCTGTCTCGATTTCCTGGGCATCGACCGCCTGGGCCAGATCGACGTATCCGACTGGGCTCGCCACGTTCATCCCGACGATCGCGACCAGACGGCCGCGGTCTACCGGCAGGCGGTCGAGGGCCGAACCCGTTTCGAGGCCTCGATGCGCTGTCGACGACGGGACGGCACCTATCGATGGATTCGTTCTGTCGGCATGCCGAATCTCTCTGCCGACGGAGAGGTCTTGGGCTATATCGGGGCGAGTTTCGACGTCACCGAAAGCAAGGAAGCCGAAGCACGCCTGCAACAATGGAGCGTGGACCTTGAACGGGCCGTCAGCCAAAAAACGTCCGAGCTGCTGCAATCACAGGAGCAGCTTCGTGCGTTGGCGACGGAGTTGAACCTGACCGAGCAACGGGAACGCAAACGACTGGCCACGGAGCTTCACGACTACCTGGCTCAATTGCTTGTGGTCGTGCGGATGAAATTACGGCAGACCATTCCAATGATCACGGGGGAGCGGGCCCCCGAGCTGTTGAAAGACGCCGACCACGCCCTGACTCAATCTTTGGAGTACACCCGGTCGCTTGTCGCAGAGTTAACGCCCCCCACCCTCAAGGAATTCGGTCTGCTCCAGGCGCTGACCTGGCTGGCCGAACAGATGCACCGCCACGGGCTCGCCGTCACCGTGCGACAGGAGGCAACGCCCCTGCCGCTCCCGGAGGACCAGGCGGTGCTCCTCTTTCAATCCGTGCGCGAACTGCTTTTTAATGTGCTCAAACATGCGAAGGCTACACAGGCGACCGTCGTGCTCACGGTGAAAGACGACGGCCAGTTGGAGGTGGTGGTGGCCGATGACGGCTGCGGGTTTGTCACTGCGCCGCAGAATCGACCCGGAACCACCGTCAACCGCTTCGGGCTGTTCAGCATTCGAGAGCGCATGGCCTCGATGGGCGGGCAATTGGTGATCGAATCCGTCCTGGGCGGCGGGACACGCGCCACCCTCACGACGCCCTACTGGGACAGCCGGGAGCAACCGGAAGACGACGACACCCTGACCCCGGCGGAATCACGGGCACCCTCGCTGCGAACGCGGTCCACAGACGTGGAGCACCGTTCCCATCACCATCACCCCACGTCGAAAATCGGCATTCTGCTGGTGGACGACCACGCGATGGTCCGCCAGGGATTGCGGAGCGTGCTGGAACATTATGACGACGTTGCGGTGGTGGGCGAGGCTTCCACCGGTCGAGAAGCCATTGAGTTCGTCGAACGGCTGCGGCCTGCGGTGGTCGTCATGGATATCAATATGCCGGAGACCAACGGGATCGATGCGACGGTCGAAATCAAGGCACGGCATCCGGACGTGGCCGTCATCGGACTCTCGGTTCACAACACCGGCCAGGCACGGGAGGCCATGCGGCAGGCCGGCGCCACCACCTTGCTCTCGAAAGAATCGGCCGTCGATGAACTGTACGCCGCGATCCGCCAGTCGCTGGCAGACGAGGGAGTGCCACGTTGAGTCGCCGGTCACCACATGACGATCGAGCGCCAGCGATGCCCCAAATCCGCGGTCGGGACGGACATTCGCACTATGCCCGCGTCGATGGTGACCCTGGCATGTTCGATTTGGGCATCCGTCGGGAGCGGCACGTATCGTTGCAGCAACCCGCTGCTGAGAATGATCCCCTGCCGGGCGAATTCAACGGCAATCTCCTCGGCACTGGACATCTCCGGCATCGGTCGAAAGTCTGCATAGACATTGAACCTGCCATCGGACTCGGATACTTCAATCAAAGGGCCATGCTGAACGACAGGCGAGGAGCCGGGCAGGCCGCCTGTCCCCTGTGGTGATGCTTGGCCTGAGGCATTCAAACGCATTCCATCAATCTCGTCGCCGAGTGTGTGCTTCATGCTTGCTCCATTCATGGTGATGGGAGTATCTCTTTTCCCAGCTGGTACCTTACGACATATCCTCGGGTGGACCACTAGGATTTCCCCAGGATTCGGACCTTGAAGATGCTAGCGGTTTGCCTAGTTGTTCGCACGGGCCGAACATCCTAGTATCAGGTCCGCGCCCGAGTCGATCGCTGTTCTCGCACGATGAGGCACACTGAGATGCATTCGACAGACGGAGACAACGCCACTCCTTCCGAGATTCCGCTTCAGATCGATCTCCTCCTGTCGCGTCTGGCTGCGATCGTGGAGTCGTCCGATGACGCCATCATCTCCAAAGACCTCAATGGCTGCATCATGAGTTGGAATCAGGGGGCGCAACGCCTCTTCGGCTACACGGCACAAGAAATGATCGGACAGCCGGTGCATCGCCTGATCCCCAAAGACCGATTCGATGAAGAACCCAGAATTCTGGAACGCCTCCGCTTGGGGCAACGGATCGATCATTACGAAACGGTGCGGCAGCGAAAAGATGGAACGATGATCGACGTGTCGCTTTCGGTCTCGCCGATCAAGGACCGGGAAGGCCGAATTGTCGGCGCCTCGAAAGTCGCCCGGGAGATTTCGGAGCGAAAACAGGGTGAGCGTGACCTGGCAAATCTGGTCGAAGCCCTTCCGGTCGCGGTCTACACGACCGATGCCGAGGGACGAATCACGCGCTACAATCAGGCCGCTGTGGACCTCTGGGGCTCCAAACCCGTACTCGGCACCACCAGATGGTGCGGTTCCTGGCGGGTATACTGGCCCGACGGTCGCCCCATGCCGCTTACAACCTGTCCGCTCGCCCAGTGCCTCAGGCTCAACCGTCCGATACGTGGCCTTGAAATGATCATTGAACGCCCGGACGGAACCCGGGTCCCGGTCGCACCCCACCCCACCCCCCTTCGCAACGCGGCCGGAGAATTGGTCGGCGGGGTGGACGTGCTCATGGATCTCACGGAACGAAAACGCTCGGAACGTCAACTGCAGGAGTCCGCAGCTGAGCTCGAACGTCGAATCGAGGAGCGCACGCATGAACTCGTCCTGTCTCAGGAACGGCTGCGGGCACTGGCCTCGGAACTGACGTTGACTGAACAACGCGAGCGCCGACGGCTTGCAGTGGAGTTGCACGACTATCTTGCGCAGCTCGTCGTGGCCAGCCGGCTAAGGCTTTCGCAAGCCATCCCCAAGGTTCAGGATGCAACCGCATCGGCCGCGCTGACGAACGTGGACGAGATGCTGGATCAGGCATTGACCTACACCCGATCGCTCGTGGCCGAATTGAGCCCTCACATCCTCTACCAATTCGGCCTCTCCAAATCGCTGGTCTGGCTGGGAGAGCGGATGAAGCAACATGCGCTGGAGGTCACGGTCAAACCGGGTCCGACGGCATTTACCCTGCCCGACGACCAGGCCGTTCTGTTATTTCAATCGGTCCGCGAATTGCTGTTCAACATCGTCAAACATGCCAAAACAGATCACGCGGTCATCACGATCAACGTCGATGAGCAACGGGAACTCTGGATCTGCGTCGAGGATGAGGGCGTCGGATTCGACGTGACGGAACTGACCGACGGCGAGGACAGCCGGGGTAAATTCGGCCTGCTCAGCATCCGGGAACGGATGGAAACGCTGGGAGGAGAATGCGAACTCTCCGCCGCGCCCGGCGCCGGCACCGTCGCTATCCTGCGCCTGCCGCTCTCCGGGAGCGTCACGGCCTCGACTTCCACTCCCCCCGCGATTCCCTCGCATACGCCGGCCGCCGCGTCCAAAGACCCCGCCCGACGGATCAGAATCGTGCTCGTCGACGACCACGCCATGGTCCGACAAGGACTGCGCAGCATACTGGATGGTTATGCGGACCTGATCGTCGTCGGCGAGGGAGCCGACGGCCAGGACGCCGTCGTGATGGTCCGTTCGCTTCGTCCGGATGTCGTGATTATGGACGTGAACCTGCCGCTCATCGACGGCATCGAAGCCACCCGCATCGTGTCGCGCGAATATCCCTCCATCGCCGTCATCGGCATCTCGGTGAGGAACGACCCTCAGGTGCATGTCGCCATGACGGAGGCAGGAGCGGTGGCATTCCTCCCGAAAGAATCCGCAGCCAGCCAACTCTACGAAATCATCCTCCGCCATTGCCCGGTGACCTCTATCTAAGATTTCGCCCCTGACGGACAGGAACTAGGGTATCCCCCAGTTCTCATTCGCCTCGGAGCGCGGTATGCTGTCTCTGCCTGAGTGTACCGCCGCTTGCCTTGCTGTTCCGACCTGACCGACTCTTGTGCCTGCACCGGGTATGTCCTTCGATGAAGAGCCTGCGAAAGGCTGTTCATCTCACGATGTGACGGCATCAACCGAAGGTATGTTGTTCTCGCATGACCTCGATGCTTCTCACATTGCAGCGTGTGGTCCTGTCGGCCGCCGGACTGGCGATCGCGTTCCCAGCCCTCACGTTGCTCTGTTGGGCCTACGACCATTCGCTGCTCTTTCATCTGCACACGTCTTTTCGAACCCTGAAACCTACGACCATGTTGGCGGTCCTCTTCTGCGGCTTCTCCCTCTGGTTGCAAGCTGAAGAGAGCGCCGTCACGACCGCACGGCGGTATATCGCCCAGGGCGCCGCGATCGTCGCCTGCCTGCTTGCCACCCTGATCCTCTCGGAACACCTCCTTGCTCTCGACCTGGGAATCGACCTCTGGCGCATTGCACTCCCGGAAATCTCCAGCGATGCCCACCCTGGGCGCACGGCTCCTGCCACAGCCGTCGCCATTCTGACGCTGGGACTGGCCCTGCTGTGGCTTGATACGAAACCGTTCGCGACGTACTTCTTCGATCAGTCTGCCGCACTGATGGGAGGAACGATCGGCAGCATCGGGCTGGTCGGGTATTTGTACGGGGTTCAGAGCCTCTACAAAGTGGGGACCTTCACATCCACCTCCGTCTATAGCGCCCTCCTGTTGGTGACATTGGGCCTGGGAATTCTCTGCGCGCGACCGGCGAGGGGCCTGATGGCCACCCTCACCAGCGAGAAGCTCGGCGGTGTGATGTTGCGACGCCTCCTGCCCTTCGCCGTTGCGTTGCCGATACTCGCCGGATGGATTCGCATTGCAGCCCAACGGTCGGGAAAGTACGACTTCAATTTCGGCGTGGCACTGGCTGTGGCTGCCGTGATGCTGATCATGCTGGCGTTCCTCTGGCTTCTGGCAGGAAGCCTGAACCATACCGACGGCCAGAAGAAACACATCATGCAAATTCTCCAACAGCGTGAGGCCCGGCATCGCCTGGCGTTGAGAGCCGGCCGCATGGGCACCTTTCACCAGGACCTCGACAACGAGTCGCTGGTATTCTCCCCTGAACTCGAGGCTATTTTCGGACTGCCTCCCATGAGCTTCGCCAGCACCTTCGCGGCGTTTCAACAACTGATCCATCCCGATGATCGACAACGGATGCGGCAGACCGTTGCCGAGGCGGTTGAAAAGCGGACCGCCTACGATCTTGAGTGCCGGATTCTTCGCACGAGTACCAACCGTGAGGGTTGGATTGCAGTGACCGGGCAAGTGCTCCCCGACTCGACCGGGCATCCACGGCAAATCACCGGCGTCATGTTCGACATTACCGAACGGAAACGATCGGAAACCGCGCTTCGACAGAGCGAAGAACAACTGCGGGTCGTCACCGATGCATTACCCGGCCTCATCGCCTACGTGGACCGCGATGAACGATATCGCTTTGTGAACGCCGGCTATGAACGGCAGTTTGGACGGCCTCGCGAACAGATCATCGGCACCTCCGTTCGGGAGCTCCTGCAACAGGATTATCCCCAGGTACAATGTTTCATCGAGCGGGTATTGGCCGGCGAGCAGATCTCATTCGAAACCACCATTCTGGGCCAGACCGGCGAACAAACGCTCTTGGAGACCTACGTCCCCGAACGGACAGCCGGGGAAACAGTCGAAGGCTTCTACGTCCTGATCACCAATATCACGGACCGGAAACGGACTGAGCAGGCGTTGAGGGAAAGCGAAGAACGGTTTCGGCATCTCTTTGAGCAGGCTTCCGACGGTATCGTCATGGCGGATATGTCGGGCCATTACCTGGATGTGAATAGTCGGGCATGTCACATGCTGGGATATTCTCGCGAAGAACTGCTCGGCATGGGCGTGACCGACCTGCTCGATCCGCATGACTACAAACGCCTGCGGGAGATCAAGGCCGAGTTGCTGGAGGGACACCGTCATTCCGGTGAGTGGAAGTTGCGCAGAAAAGATGGAGCGACGCTGTCCGTGGAGATCAGTGCCAAACTCCAGCCCGACAGACGCTGGCATGCCATCGTCCGCGACATCACCGAACGCAAACGGGCCGAGGCCGGTCTGCGGGAGAGCGAAGCCCATTTCCGCATGTTGGCCGATGCCACTCCGGTGCTGGTCTGGATGGCGGGAACCGACACCCGCTGCACGTGGCTGAATCGATCGTGGCTTGAGTACACAGGCCGTCCCCTGGAAGACGAGCTCGGCATCGGATGGACAGCCGGCATCCATCCGGACGATCGGACCGAATACCTGCGAATCTACAAGTCGCACTTTTCCCGGCACGAGCCGTTTGAAATGGAGTACCGCCTGCGCCGTCAGGACGGGACCTATGGGTGGATTCTCGACCGGGGCGTGCCGCTCCTAACGCAGAACGGAGAATTCAGCGGGTACCTCGGCTCAGCCATCGACATCACCGACCGCAAGCATGCCGAAGAGCAATTGCAGCAATGGACGGTCGAGTTGGAGAAACGGGTGGATGAACGAACACAAGCGCTGGTGCGTTCACAGGAACGTCTCCGCGCCCTCGCCTCCGACCTCAGTGCGACCGAACAACAGGAACGCCGGCGGCTGGCGACGGAACTTCACGATTATCTGGCGCAATTGCTTGTGGTCGGGCGCATGAAACTGGGCCAGGCTAAACCGCACGTCCAAGATTCCAAGACCCAGCAACTCCTGAGCGAGGCGGATGACGTCCTCACGCAATCACTCAACTATACTCGTTTTCTCGTGGCGGAACTGAGCCCCCAGGTGCTCTATCAATTCGGTTTGCCTGCGGCGCTCAAATGGCTGGGTGGCCAAATGAAAACCCACGGGCTGACCGTCGTCGTCCATTGTGACCGCGATCATCTCCCCATGGAGGAGGAACGCGCGGTCATTCTCTACCAGAGTGTTCGCGAATTGCTGTTCAACGTCGTCAAGCATGCACGGACCACCGAAGCCGCCATTTCCCTCTCGTGCCGCACCGATCACATGGTCTCCATCACCGTCTCGGACCAGGGCTGCGGATTCAACCCGTCGACCACGATGGAAACCGATCGGGCGCTCCCCGGTCGATTCGGGCTGTTCAATGTGCAGGAGCGGGTTGAGGCGGTCGGCGGGCGCCTGAATTTGGATTCCACGGAAGGCAGGGGCACGACCGTCACGCTGACGGCCCCCATCGACATGGATTCCCGGTCCGAGCCGGGGTCAGGGTCGTCGCGCGCCAAACAACTCCTCGCCTCGCCCGTCCATCCTTCCGAACGGCTTCGCATCCTCCTCGTCGATGACCACGAAATGGTTCGACAAGGTCTACGGAGCGTGCTGGACAACTACGAGGACCTGGAGGTCATCGGCGAGGCGGGTGACGGCGAGTCGGCGATCAGCATCGCCGCAGCACTCAAGCCGGATGTCGTGGTGATGGATGTGAATATGCCGAGGATCGACGGAATCGAAGCCACTCGCCGCATCGTCTCAGCGCAACCCGACATCGTCGTGATCGGATTGTCGGTTCAGAACGAACGCCATGTGGAAGAGGCCATGACCAGGGCGGGGGCGGCGGTCTTTGTGACAAAAGAACGCGCCGCCGGCCAGCTTTATGAAGCGATCGTGCGCACAGTCCGCACGAGAAAGTAGGAGCGGCCTCTAGACGGCGGGTGGGCGCTTGCCCATCACCATGCCGATCACCGCCAGAATCAGAAAGACGACAAACAGTACATAGGCGATGTGGGTCGCGGTCCCGGCCACACCGCTCACTCCCAACACCCCCGCGATCAGCCCGATAACTAAGAATGTCACAGCCCAGCTCAACATGATGGCACCTCATCTGAAATGGTGGACGATACGCTCGCACCGCATGGAACCACTATCAATGCGACGGATGCTTCGTGGCACAGCCATTGTGCCCGCAGGCACAGGCTCCGCTGGGAGCCGACGAACTGCGGCAGGCGTCGGAACAAAACTCCCGCCCCTTCTCAGCAGGGCAGGAACAACCGGGATGCGCACATGATTTCCGGCCGCTCGCGGGATCTGGCATCATGACCTCCTTCCAGACGATCGGGGCCGTCGTTCACGACGGAGTTACGAAACCGAACCAACACCCATCAGCACCACGAGTCCCGCCGATAAGTCGAGCGGTACAGCTCGAGACGTTTCTCCCGCCGGTCCTCTCATCCCCAGAAAACGGGCCGCTCATCGTGGTCTTGGATCAGAACCAGAGATGGACTCCCATTCCAATCCATTCGACCTTTTGTGTGAACAGTTGTCCGTCCGGACTGGGGCCGGAAAAGTATTCGGCCAAGACCTGAAGCTTTCTGTCGCCGATCCGGGCATTTTCAAACTGCAACCCTCCCATAATCGATTGGGCGACATTCCAATTCGTGCGGGCGTTGGCCTGAAAATCCGCATACACGACCGGCCGCACCTTGCCGCCGAAGAACAACCAGGGGCTCTTGAACTCGATTCCACCCTGGCTCGTCTCACGGCCGAGGGTGCTGGGATCCTTTCTGACGATCGTACCGACTCCACCGTAGACCCTCAGCCATGTCGTCAGGTCATACGAAATCTTGAGATCGATCTCTTCATAACTCAGATTGATTCTGGCGACCTGGGCATTGTTGAGGAGAAACTCATCGCCTAAATGCGAACTCTGATGACGAACCCGGAAAAACCCGGAGAGTTTGTCCGCCCGATAACTGGCCAATAACCCGACCATATAGTCGGCATTGATCAAATCGATGGACCGTTTCTCCGTATCGAAGACGCCGAACACGCCGGCCTGCATCCCCAATTCCCATTGCCCGTCGAACGGAGCGGCGTTCCGGTAAAAGGCAAACGATTCGCCGAACGCGCTGGCAAATTCCTTCCCGGACGAAAGACTGTGATAGGACGCGCCGAAGTGTGGCCACCTCAAGTCCGCATGCAAGGGATCCACAAGTAATCCCCGCGGCAGGAACTTTGATTCCGCTTCCGGGGTCACCGCCCGCGCTGCGGTGCCCCCCGACGAAGGTACCGGCTCCTTCCCCGCCTGAACATCGGCCCGCACCACGCCGGGTATCTGCTCTAACGCCCTGACGATCTTGGCAGGGTCTTCTCCTCCCAGCCGTTTGACCTGGACTGTGACGGCGCCCCGGTCTACTTCTATCACCGCCCCGGAAAGGTGAAACTCATGCTCCAGGGTTGCGGCCGCATAGCCCGCGATATACTCATCGGACATGGCGGCCGCCGCGCCAACCGCGGTGAATGCGCAGGCCACCCAGGCGAGAAATATCACCTGCCATGGAGTAATCATTCCCTTCGGACGCCTCCCGGAGTCATGCCCGGTCCCGACCGTCTCCGCCGGCTATCCAGGGTCACAGAGCGAACCATCGCCACCTCTTAGAAATGGAAGTTGAGGCCGACCGTGACCATGTGGCCATTATCCTGGAACTTCTTGTCCACGATGTTCTGGTCTCGGGACTCAATTTTCTCCAGCCAGATGTAGCGATAGGTGCTATCGATCGAGACGTGCTTATTGAAGAAAAATTGCAGACCGCCGCCGGCATGCGCGCCGAACCGGTTCTGCGTGTCGTCAAACCCGCCCGGCCCTTTGACCGTCGTGTAGTGCCAGCCGCCGCCGCCCAACAGAAACGGAGCCAGCCTGGTGGTCCCCAAAGGATAGATCAACGCCGACACCATCACCGGGTAGCTGTGCACTCGTGTGTCGCCGATATCATTCCTGCGGTAATCCACCGAACCCTCAAATGCGAAGTACCGGGACGGGTGGAGTCGAACCTGCCCGCCTCCGAACCAGCGACTCGACCCGTCCTTCGGATCGACATAGGTGGCGCGACCACCGATCGACAGCAGCCCGATATCGATTTGCTGAAATAGCCCTTTATCGTCCGCAGCCTGCGCAGCTGCCGGGGCGGCCATGCTTCCGACTACGAGCGTCAATCCCAATACGAGCATGAGTATCGAAGGAGAAACTGTTTTCATTGCTGACTCCTCTCTGAATGTGTCGTGTATTGCATCATGAGGGCGATTGCTCTCGTTGAGTTCCGTGGGTGTCGAACCATTCATCGACCCAGCGCTTGACATCTTCGCGCCGGTCGCCGTATCGCTCCTGGATTTTGCCTTCCAGCTTATCGACGCTCCCTTCGATCGCGAGCAGGTCGTCATCGGTAAATTCGCCCCACTTCAGTTTCAATTCCCCCTTGAACTGTTTCCACTTTCCCTGCAGCTGGTCCTGGTTGACTGCCACGATGGCAGTGCCCGGATGTTCGTCAGCCCCATTTGTCTCGCCGAAAGATCGGTCGCCGGCCTGGCCCATACCCGATGTCAGAACCATGCCTGTCAGCGTCATCGAAAGCAGTCTCATCCTGAGTTTCACGGCCTCTCTCCTCCGATACATCTAGTACATCGCGCGGTGCGCGCCGGCCTGCGCGGCCGGCACGCCCGTCTCCATCTAGTGATCGATTTTCGTTTGACCACTCTGCGCATCGACATACACCTTCTGCGTCTTGTTGTTGACGTCGACGATCTCCACTTCGTAGACGGTTCGTCCGTCTTCCTTTCCGATCTCTGCTTCGACAGCCTTACCCGGCACCGCTTTCAACGCGTGCCGGACGGCGTCTTCAAGCGTGACCGACGCGGTGGAGGCCAACTGCTTGTTGGTTTCGAACAATGCCCAGGCGGGACTCGCCAGGACTCCGGACAGTAATGCCATCGCAATAATTTTTTTCATGTCTCATGCTCCTTGTGATCATCGATAGAGTGTTCTGTAAGAGCGCTTACCACCGTCAACTGGGGCGTTGAGCCTGGCGTGCTTCGGTTCCAGGCCTGCCCTGTTGCGTGTACCAGTCGTCGGCCCATCTCACGACCTCTTCCTTCTTGTCGCCGTAGCGTTCCTGGACGCGTCCGACAAATTTGTCGTAATCGCCTTCGACCTGCATCAGGTCGTCGTCCGTCAGCTTGCCCCACTGCTTTTTCACTTCACCTTTGAACTGGACCCACTTTCCCTTGAATTGATCGGCATTCATCGTGATCCTCCTTGTTGTGATGTCACCGCCGCTGAAGCGGGTGGCGCTGATATCGCCGCATCTACGCTCCGGCGTTGCTGGGCAGCCTCTCGAAACACCCGGTGGTCCGGAGTGCGGAAGGCCAGACCGGTCTTACCGCCACGGTAAAGGACGACAGTGTTCCTGTCGTCATCTTCGCCGGTCCTGACGACGACCGTCTGCTTGACTCCTTTGGATTTCAGATGCTTCATCGGCGCCTCCATCCTGTACATGTTCGTTATATCGCTCAGGGCTTCCGGCCAGGACTGGATAGACCCCTAGTTTTTCCAGCGGCTTACCCCGGCCGATCGCATCCGCATATACGTACTTCATCCATTCCTCAGCATGACGAAGCTGTCGAGCACACTCGGCTCGGTTGATCGCCCGGCCGGTACAAACGTAGACGTGATGCTATGTCGTGAATGAGGCGGTCGGCCCGGGTGCGCAGGGATCACGCCCCGTGGCCGGATTCCCGGCAAAGGATCGCCATGGAACGGGCTTCGATGGTGTATGGCTCGCCGCCCTTGAATGTAGTGCTCGACCGACGGGGTGTGGGATCGCAGGTATCCAGCCTGAGGACCCAGGACGTATTGTCCTCGCATGCAGGCAGGACAAATGGAATAGATTCATGGTGGGCGTTGAAGAGCAAGACGAATGTCTCGTCGGCGATGGCATTGCCCCGCGAGTCTTTTTCTTCGATGGCGTCGCCGGCGAGGACGAGACCGATGGCCCTCAAGTGTCCCTGGTTCCAATCGGCCTCATCCATTTCCTTACCGTCCGAGTGCAACCAGACAATGTCTTTGATGTCGGACCCGTGGATCCGCCGCCCCTGGAAGAAACGCCGGCGGCGAAACACCGGATGGTCCTGCCGCAAGGCGATGAGCCGGCGGACGAACGCCAGCAATGTCCGGTTCTCCCGGCTGAGGTCCCAGTCGTGCCAACTGATTTCGTTGTCCTGACAGTAGGCATTGTTGTTCCCGAGCTGGGTCCGGCCGATCTCATCACCGCCGCACAACATCGGCACCCCCTGCGAGAGGAGCAGAGTGGCCAACATGTTGCGTTTCTGGCGCCGGCGGAGTTCCAGCACGTCCCGATCCTCGGTCGGTCCTTCCGCCCCGCAGTTCCAGCTCAAGTTGTCGTTATGGCCATCCTGGTTATTCTCGCCGTTGGCCTCATTATGTTTTTCGTTGTAGGAGACAAGATCCTGCAAACTGAATCCGTCATGCGCCGTGATGAAGTTGATGCTGGCAAACGGGCGTCGCCCGCTCATCTCATACAGATCGCTGCTGCCGGAAAGCCGATACGCCAGCTCGGCAACCTGCCCTCCATCTCCCTTCCAATACCGGCGGATCGCGTCACGATACTTTCCGTTCCATTCGGCCCAGCCGACAGGGAAATTGCCCACCTGGTATCCGCCCGCCCCGAGATCCCATGGTTCGGCAATCAGTTTCACCTGCGACAGCACCGGGTCCTGGTGAATGATGTCGAAGAATGCGCTCAGGCGGTCCACCTCATGCAGTTCCCTGGCCAGTGTGGAGGCCAGATCGAACCGGAACCCATCCACATGCATGTCCAGCACCCAATAGCGCAAACTGTCCATGATCAACTGCAGCGTTCTCGGGTGACGCACGTTCAGGCTGTTTCCACAGCCGGTGTAGTCCATGTAGTAGCGCGGATCGTCACCCACTAGCCTGTAATAGGCGGCATTGTCGATCCCGCGAAACGACAGCGTCGGCCCGAGATGGTTGCCCTCAGCCGTATGGTTATAGACCACGTCAAGAATCACCTCGATGCCGGCACTGTGTAACGTCTTGACCATCGTCTTAAATTCACGCACATGCCGGCCTCGAACCGGAGACAGGGCATACCGCATGTCCGGCGCGAAGAACCCGATGGTGTTATAGCCCCAGTAGTTCGTCAGCCCCTGGTCGGTCAAATGTTTGTCTTGCACCGCATGGTGTACCGGCAGAAGCTCAACGGCCGTCACACCCAACCCCTGCAAATACTCGATGACGGCCGGGGTCGAAAGTCCGGCGTAGGTGCCTCGCAAATGATCCGGCACATCCGGATGACGGGCGGTAAACCCTTTGACATGGACTTCGTAGATGATGGTCTTCGACCAGGGCGTGCGGAGCAGATGGTCGCCTCCCCAGCTGAATGCTTGATCGATCACCACACACTTCGGACTCTCGCCGGCATTGTCACGATCGTCCCTCGCCAGATCTCCTTCCGGGTCGCCGATGCGGTAACCGAACATACGATCGGATAATCGAATCGTGTCGGCGATGGATTTGGCATAGGGATCGATCAGCAGCTTGGCGGGATTGAATCGATGCCCCGCGGCGGGCTCATAGGGCCCATCCACGCGATAACCGTAATGGAGGCCGGGGCGACCCTCCGGCAGGTAGGCGTGCCAGGTTTGATTGGTCCGTTCCTCCAGCCGAATCCGGTGGGATTCTTTCGAAGCATCCGGCCCATCGAACAGGCACAACTCCACCGACGTGGCATTTTCCGAAAAGAGAGCGAAATTGACCCCCTCCCCGTCCCACGTGGCTCCCAGCGGATAGGGTCGGCCCGGCCATACCTTCATCATCTCTCCATTTCAATCATAGGGTGAACCGAGGCAACCGTGGTGAGAAACCGGGTCATTTGAGGAGACTGACCAGATCCTCGGCATGCTCCTCTTCCTTCATCAGAATTTCTTCGAGCAACCTGCGCGTGGTCGGGTCATCGCTGCCGACGAAGGCGATCATGTCCCGATAACTCTCGATCGCGATTCGCTCCGCCACCAGATCCTCCTTGATCATGTCTTCCAGATTTTCACCTTCGATGTATTCGGAATGGCTGCGGTCGGCCAAGCCGTCGGGTGAAAGGTTCGGTTCGCCGCCCAGTTGGACAATGCGCTCGGCCAATTGATCCGCATGGGCCTGCTCCTCGCCGGCATGGGTCAGAAATTCTGATTTCACACTCTCCGCGTTCATGCCTTCCGCCATGAAATAGTGCCGCCTATACCGCAGCACACAGACGATTTCAGTGGCCAGCGCTTCGTTCAATAATTTGATGACCGTTTCCCGATCGGCCTTATAGTCGAACGTCAACGCTCCCTCTTCGATATGTTGACGGGCGCGCTCTCGAATCGTCTGCACATCCTTGATGATCGACACCTGGGGCTTGACTGGTTTCATGACGACTCCTTTCGCGGGCTGGACGACTTGGATAATAGATGTAGACCTCTCCGGTGCTGCCCTCAGGGCACGAGATCGACACGCAGATGGGGCCAGGCGGACTCCAGTCCGAGCTCGGGGCCTGCCTCGACGCGCAGACTGCGGTCCGCGACCCGTTGAAGAAGCCCCTTCGACTGCGTACCGACTACCAATGCGCAAGCAGCCAGCGAGAGAAACAGACCGACTTGTTTTCCGGTTGTATGAAATGGCATGCGCTGTTCTCCTCTCCCGGGTTCTTTAAGTGCCTGTGCGTAGAGTAGAGGCAGACGGTCCCGGAGACGTACTAGGAGGAACCCTGGGGAGCGAGGTCAACTGCCCTGGCAACCACGTTGTGGTGTGGACTTAGACTGAAGAGGCGTGGACGGAAAGAACCCCGACCAGCTGTTCGTGGCGATTCATCACCGGTAACCAGTCGGACTGCGACCCGTGCATGACCGAGATAGCGTCCGCCAGCAAATCATCTTCCAGACAGCACGGCACAGACGTTCTCATGAATCCGGAAATGGCGGCATCTTGAGGCGCTTCCTGCACTCGACGGTTCAAGCCGATATCTCGGTCAGTGAGCATCCCCACCAACCGTCTGCCGTCATACACCACGATGACCGGCACGTTGAGCGAGGTCATCATCGACGTCGCCTCCCGCAAACTCGTCCTAGGAGAGGCCACCGTGACCGCCCAGCTCATCGCACTCTTTACCTTTCGAGCCTCCCCCGGGAGCACACCCAATTGCTCATCCAGCGTGGACTCCAGGTAGATGCTGGACCGACCTCGTCTCGCCCTGGCCTCCTCCATTGTTCGAGGACTTTCGGGTTTCATTCGGGACCTCCATTTTTCATCCATACCACACTAAACCGCCTGCGGACGCACCTCGTGCACCGTCAGTCGCAACCTGCCATACTCAACCGGTTTATCCGGATTTCTGGTGTATTTCGTTTTATCTTCACCGATCGACACCATGCTCAGAGGAAGCGTCAGGTGTTGTTTGTAATGGGGAAATGCGGTCTCCAGGAGGAGCGTGACGGTTTGGCCTTCACACTCGATCACCTCGGCATTCAGGTCACGCTCATCATCGAAATCCACCGTGATCCGCTCTTCGGGATCAATCCACCGACGGATCGTCATGACTTTCTCGGGGGAATCCATACGGTGCCTCCTCGTAACGCTCTGATCGGGCGTCATCCACTCCATCTTCTCACGCAACCTGCTTGCTGCCTACTAGCGATGTCTCTAGTGCCCTACTGAACGCATTTTGACAGCGGCGCGATGAATGAGTCGCTGTTCCAGCAGCTGTGGAATCGGCGGCCTGGTCGGCAGAGGCGGAATCGGCGGGGGAAAGGGTTGCGGAGGAAACGGGCCTGGGTCCGGCTCAGGAAAAGGAGCCGGATCGGGCGGTTGCGGATCCGGATCGTGTCCGATGACAAGCAGTTCCATAGCCACCTCCTCATCGCGGGAGGACCACGGCCGAACAGGCGGCCTGCAGTCGCTCCTCCACTGCGCTCCAAGAAATGTTGCTGAAGAATGCCTCGATATATTGCTTCCGCTCCTGCGGTTGATAATCCAGCAAGTACGCATGTTCCCACACATCCATGACGAGGATCGGCAGGAAGCCGGCAACATTGCCATGCTCGTGGAGCGAGACCCAATGGTTGGAGACGAGGCCGGTGGAGGGATCGATATTGCAGATCGCCCAGCCCACACCACGCAGCATGCCTACACTACAAAAGTCCGTCTTCCAACGCTCATAACTCCCGAAGGTCCGCTCGACGGCCTGGCCGAACGGCGACCCGTCCACCGGACGATCCTGCCCTCCTCGTCTGAGATTGCCGAAGTAATACTCGTGCAGAATCATTCCGTTGTATTCGAACCTCAGACGCCTCGTCAGCTCTGAATAGGCCGGCAGTTCTTCCTGATCACCCTTTCCGTCGCGAATCATGTCATGCAGGCGGTCCCGAAGGGCATTCGCCGCCTTGACGTACCCTTCATACAGCCCGAAATGAACCGCGAGACTGTGATCTGAAATGCCTGACAATCCGAACAAGTCGTAGGATTTCGCTGTATACGGTTCGATCTTCCTCATTCTGTCCCTCCGTTCATTTCATCACGTCATGTCTCCCCCGCGATGAATGACACCCTCTCACGGAGCCATATCCTCCCCAACTAGGTGATGCCCTGGCGTGGACCGATGCCGGGGAGTTTCCTAGGAGCGCGACCAGAGGTATCGTGATATGAGAGAATGAATGTCCGGGGAGCCGCAAGGGGGCCATCGAGAGTTCCCGGGCGGCTACAGGTGTCACGACGAAGAGAGCCTGCTCTTCTAAGACTGTTCAGGAGTAGATGTTCCTGAACCGCCGATCGAAACGAAGCAGGCACGGAGGCAGAAACGCTGTGTCAAAAGCACGTATCGTCATCGCCGATGACCACAGTATTGTGTTGGAGGCCTATCGCCAACTTCTCGAGCCGGAGTTCGAGATCGTCGGAACGGCCGAAAACGGTCAGGAGCTTCTGAACATCGCGCCGGGACTGGCTCCCGATATCATCATGCTCGATATCTCCATGCCGACCATGAACGGCCTGGATGTCACGAAACAGCTGCGCGCGGCTGTTCCCCGGGCGAAACTGATTTTTGTCACCATGATGAGCGAACCGTTTTATATCTCGCAGGCGTTCGAGCTGGGCGCCTCCGGCTATGTGCTGAAGCAGTCGGCTTCCACCGAGCTCCTATCGGCGCTGAATGCCGCGCTCAAGAATCAGCGCTATATTTCCCCGCAGCTCTCCCTGGAAGTGCAGGATGCCATTGAAACGCCGTGGGTGAAGCCGGAAGGATTCTCCTCCAAACTGACGCCGCGTCAGCAGGAGGTGTTGCAACTTCTGACGAAGGGATTTTCCACGAAAGAGATTGCGGCCACGATGCAAGTGTCCACCAAGGCAGTGGAATTCCACAAGGGCAATATCACCCGGCGGCTGGGCATCCGAACGACCGCGGAACTGACGAGGTTCGCCCTGTCACAGGGCCTCACCAAGCTGGACGATCAACATCCCTGAACGCTCAGACGTGAGGCCCGGGGACCGTCGGTTGCTGCGGCATCGCGATCAAGCCGATCGTGATGGCATGTTTGGTGAGTTCGGCGGTACTGTGGACGCCGAGTTGTTTCATGATGCGGGTCTTGTGAAACTCGACGGTCTTGATCGATACGTTGAGAGTCGAAGCAATTTCCTTGGTGGATTGCCCCTCTGCGATCAACTGGAGCACTTCCCTCTGGCGTGCACTCAACTGGTCGTTCGTTGCCGTGGCACGCGCCGGGCCCGGCGCAGCAGGATTCAGCGCCTGCTCGACCAGATTTTCCGCCACACTCGGGGAGACGTATAGTCGCCCTTTCAGCACTTCCTTGATCGCAAACACCAATTCTTCCGCGACAGACTGCTTCAGCACATAGCCCGACACGCCGGCGCGAAACGCCTCCGTGACAAAATACTGCTCGCCATGCATGGTAAGCACAAGCAGCTTGACCTCCGGAGAGGACTTCTTGATCTGGCGGCAGGCATCGAGCCCGTTGAGCAGAGGAAGCGCGATGTCGACGAGCGCAATGTCCGGCTTCTCCTTTTCCACGGCCCGCACCAGGGCCCGGCCGTCCGCAACCCGGCCGCATAACTGGAAGTCATGCTCCAGGAGTTTTTCGACACCTTCAGCAACGAGCGTATGATCATCAGCTATGAGAACTCTTGGTTTCATGGGTGTGCTCCGGGCTGAGATGAGAAGGTGGCCAGGAACGGCTGCAAAATCCTACCACCCTCTTGAGACGATAGCGAGGGGGTTCCTCCCGTTAGAGCTGTTTCGACCAGAAAAAAATGATTCCATGGCCGCCCTTGGTCGGCGGCGCTCCTCCTGGATCGCGATAAATGCCGAAATTATACGTGTAATTCAGCTCGATTTGCGATTTCCAAGGGGCACCGGTGACCAGCCCGCCCCCCAGGGCCGGCATGGAATCCGTAATGTTTTTGACCGCGCCGTTGCTCGTGAAGACCGGACGCTCGACCAGTCCCCATGTGGCTTCAAGATAGGGATACAGGAAGAACAGCGCTTCATAACGATACTGAAGATTGGCGACGGCATACCGGGTCGGGAACAGCTCGTTGAAGGCGACGCCATGGATCATAGGAAGCGAGATGGCTTCCCATTCATATCCCGTCGGCCTTCCCGGCAACCGAAAGGCTGAAAACCGATCCAAATCCTTGCCGATGCCTCCATGGACACTGGTGAGGAGCCGATGCTTCTCGCTCTCAATGAATGGAAGCCCGGTCGCCGCCAAGGCATAGGCGCTGGCTTGCAGATACGTCTGTTCTTTCCTGAAATCGGGCGTATCGAAGGGCGCGCCTCCCCATTGATCCCATTTCGCCCGATGGCCATGAATGAGATCTCCCCCCATGGTGACCCCTTCGTGGGGCAGTTCCATCAAGTTTCGCTTTAATGCATCGGCGCGTATTCGAAAATGGATGCGTCCCTCGTACGTGTCTTTAGGCACGCCATACTGGGCAGAGGTATGGCCGGTTCCTTTAAACCAGCGATAGCCGGCTTCGTATGTCACGGACATGTTGACGGCGCTGTCCTGTCGAAACGGATGCACAGGCAACCGATACCCCAGCCCTGCTCCGGCAAACGCATAACTCCACTCCAATTCCGTGCCCCGTTGGCGCTGCCCCTGCACATATTCCGAACGGCCCATGGGAAGAATGAAGTTGTCCCAGGTGAAGATCAGCGACCAGTTGGGATACTCCCGCAGGCCGATCGTGTAATCCACGTCATTGACCACTCCGGAGAAGGTGCCGCGGAGACGCCGGTTGTCGTCGTCCCAATTGCGCCACACATAGAGGGCGCCGAACGGCAACATCTCCATTTGACTCGGCCCGTTTGGAATCGACTGAATCCCGAAACTCGCCGCCGTGACACTCCTGCGATCGCGCGGCGGCACATAGATTTCTTCGCCGAATAATGTCGTCCGAAATTCTTCCCCGGCGATGGGCGTCGGTTCCTCTCCCTGCGCAACATTACCTCCTAGGCCACACAGAACAAGACCCACGCCACATGCCAGCCCTCGCGCCACGCTACGGAATCCTCTTCGATGTCGCACCGCCATAACACCTCGCTCAGTTGCTTCGCTCACCACCTCGGCTGCTGGTGTCTCCTTATAAGACAGCGGTGACGTGACTCGTCCTAGTAAAACCCCTGGACTTACCCTCGGGAACGGCGAGTATTTACGCGCAATCCTCAGCCGATCCTCCGGGAGGGGCGGTATCGAAACGGATGTCTCGACGGAACGGCATACCACTTCGCTTCGGCGGCAGGACTGGACTGAGACTAGGTAGATCTCCAGTATCGCAAGCTCTTGATCTTCGGTAGGCTCGCTGTGTGACCAGGCGTCGTCTGCAATCTCAACCGCATCAGTCGGCCTCCACACCCTTCGGCCGAAGGTGTGCCCGATTCACACTGGCCCTCGCCGAACTGTGCTTCATTGTTGTCACGAACGAACTCCACGCCGCCCCGATAGAAGTGATCTATCCCGAGGGTGTCAGCGAGGGTTTCGTCACGCTGAAGAGCATGGATGGCAAGAAGCTCGCCGATGGGGAGTTGAGCCAGCTGACGACAGGGACCGACCGATTGGCCAGCCGTCTCACGTTTCGCTTCACCGACGGATCTCTGTATGACGAGACAGTGACATTTTCGCAGAAGAAGCATCTGGCCATGTTGAGCTATCAATTGAAGCAGCGCGGACCGGCGTTCCCTGAACCCTTGACGATTTCGCTCAATGGAGAAACGGGGCAGTATCAGGTGCGCCGGCACGAGCAGGGGAACCATGAGCAGATGCTGACCGGCCGTCTAGACCTGCCGCCGGATGTCTACAACGGGATGACCATTACGGCGCTAAAGAACCTGCGCGGCAAAACCGGCGCCTCCATCCACATGGTGGTCTTCAACCCGGAGCCGAAAATTTATGAGATCGATTTGCAGCTGGTCGAGCATGAAGAAACACGGAATACCAACCGTAAGGAAGTGAAGGCCACGGCCGCACATTACGTCTTAACACCGAAGTTGGGATGGTTCATGAGCGCGCTTGCTTCCCTCGTGAGAAGAACGATCCCCGAATATCATTTTTGGGTGATTAAGAAGGACGCGCCGGCGTTTGTCCGCTTTGAAGGGAGTTTGTACCCTGACGGTCCGACCTGGATCGTCGAACAGATGTCACCCAGGGTAAAGTGACGGATGGGCATTGGATCATAGGGAGGGAACATGAAAAGAATCGTCGAGAAAAAAACGCAGGCCCGCAAGAAGAGCCGTTCGAAGATGCGACGGGCCACACAGCGCGAGATCGAGCCCGCCACTCATGTCATTGAGCGGAAACCACGAGGAGCCTCGGGCATGGCCCCAAAGCTGAAGAGGCGGGTGGCGAAGAAACCCGTTGCGCCGTCAAAAAAGGCCTCGACCTCACGCGGGCAAGCCCAAAAGGTGGGTCGTGCCGTCGGAAAGATTCTGGGCAGGGTGATCGGCACAGTCGAACAAACAGTCGCGAAGGTGATGCCGAAGTCGAAGCCAAAAGCAGTACGCCAGGCCCCATCGAGCGGCCGGCGCAAACAGCGTTCATGAGAGTTCGGACTGTCAGAATGAGGAAACCACCAGCCTCACAGTGATCTGCTTAAACCATGGGGAGGGTCAGCCATGAGAAAAACACCGGCACTGTTTCTTGTATCGGCGCTTCTCCTGTATCTGCCGGCCGCAGGTGTGGCCTCTGCCGATTCCGGGGCCGCCTTGCCGCCCACTGAGTCCGCGCCACCTTCGCACAAGCCCGGCCTGGCGCCTCCGGCGTCGCCATCTCAAACTGACCCTGGGATCCTCAAACAACCGGAGCATCTTCCTCCGCCGGCGCCAGAAGCCGTCGTGCCTCCACCGGTGGTCGATCCCAAGATGGCGATCGACCCCGAGAAGACTCCACGTCCGAGTTCGCCGCCTCCACCATCATCTGGAAATCCTCCGAGTAGGACTCGATAGGCCTATCTTCCATGACGAAAGAGAGCATGTTATGTTGAATTCTTCACTCCGGGAATCGACGCCTCTCACTGAATCTCCCCGTCGCGGAGGTACATCCATGAGTGCGCGCGGAACCCTCGTGTCGATCCTCGCATGGCCGTTGAAGGGACTCGTCAGGACGCTCCTGAGCCCTTCCCTGTATCAGCAAGTGCGGGTCACGTTGCTGGGTGAACAATCAGGGCTGGGACTCGACTGGCGATGGGCCAATTCCCTGCGCCGCCCGCACCCTCTCCGTCGGGACTTCGGTTGGCAGGCGGGACAACCGATCGATCGATATTATACCGAACAGCATTTTCTACCGGCCTGTCGCGCAGACATTCGCGGCAGGGTGCTGGAGGTCGGGGACGATCGATATACCCGGCAATTCGGTGCGGAGAAGGTCGCGGTATCGGAAGTTCTCCATCTTCATCCCGATACTCCCGGCGCCACGATCTGCGCGGATTTGACCAGAGCGGATCACATACCCTCCGACAGTTTCGATTGCATTATTCTCACGTTCACCCTGCAATTTATCTTCGATGTGCGGGCGGCGATCAGAACAGTGGCACGCATTCTCAAACCCGGCGGTGTCGCACTACTGGTGTTTCCCGGTATCACCCAGATCTCCCGCTATGACATGGACAATTGGGGGGAATTCTGGCGCTTCACCTCTTTATCGGCACGAAGGCTCTTCGAGGAAGTGTTTCGACCCGACGATGTGTCGGTCACCACCTATGGCAATGTCCTGGCCGCGACAGCAAGCTTGCAGGGATTGATCTCCTCGGAATTGCGTCAGGATGAATTGGACCATTGGGACCGGGATTATGAATTGGTGATCGGCGTTCGTGCGGTCAAGCGATAGGCCCCCTGGATCAGAACAGCACTTCCCTCTCCGTCACTTGCTCTTCTCGCAGTCCGCTCGGCTCAAGAGAGGCCATCACCATCCGTTCGTGAAGCTCCAACGCATCGTCCAGGCGATATCAGGCGGTGACAATGCGCAGTCGCGCTCTAGCAGTCGCGCTCTAATAGAACGGCGGCCGATAGAGTTGATGATTGACGCGGCCCACGAGCACAACCTGGACCGACGCCCCTTCAAGCGCTCCGGCACAGCCAGGCCCGCCCGAATCCCCCCGACGATCAGCACCGGTTGCATCGCGCGCCCCCTCCATGCCCGGCCGCCCTATCCGCATATCAGCTGCTTGAACCCAGGTGCATCAGACCACCTGATCTTGAAACGCAAAGGGCAGGCTCTCTCACAAGAGCCTGCCCTCATCATTTGGCACTATAGGCCGAGCCTACCGCTTGCTGCTCGGATGGCCGCCTTCGAATCCAGGGGCCTATCCGGGAGGTAATCCACTGGTTCCACTCGGGCCGCCACCGCCCACGCTTTCCTCACCCATCGGCCCGGTTGCTCCCGGCCCCTTCTGCCCTGGAATGCCCGGGTTCCCGGAAGCGGAGGGCGCTTCGCGAACCTGTTCCATCTTATCCATATACTGCTTGATATCCGGCGACAGATCCTTGCTGCTGTTCATGGACACCGGGTTCTGAATGTCTTCTTTCTTGAGATTCAACTGAAGTCTGTCGCCCTTCGTCACAAACTGACTCCAGCGAATGGGAATCGGCCGCTTCGATTCGTTCGGTACGAACACGACGTATTCGATGTCACCCGTCTTCGTATCTTTCAAGACTTGATGAATCTTGCCGATCTCAGCGCCTTGCGTATTGAACACAGACGCATTGGCATACTTACTCCCCTTTTCCTCTTCGAGTTTTCCCTGTCGAACCGGCGTATCCGCATAATCTTCAGGAATGCCCTGCTTTCCGCCGGTCAAGTCGGTTTTCTTATCCGGCTGGAGCGTCTCAGTCGGAGTGGAAGTTCCCGCCCCTTTGCCCATGGTGGAATCGAATGTAGACGTGCCCCCTTCACGGGCTCCTTGCGTGAATCCCGGTGAGCTCGTAGCGAGTAACACAGCAATCGTTCCTGCGTATATGGCTATCTGTCGCATCATCACGTTCTCCTTTTTGTGGCTGTGCGGTCGTCGGCCGTGAACCTCAGATGAACGTCTCACCAGTACGGCTTGTAGCCATAATAGGTGTGGAGGCGCTCCCCCCAGGCAGTGTCCGCCATATCCGGCCAACGATCCTTATCAAACCCTTCGGCCTGCTCCAGCCGTTCCCTGGCCACGTTCAAAATGAAGAAATCTCCGCCTGCGGACATCGCCAGTGCCTCCCAGGGGAGCGCGAACAGTTTGTCGCCCAACCCGAGAAAGCCGCCGAACGACAGGACCGCATAAGCAATGCGTCCCTTTTCGAGATCGATCATCAGTTCATTGATCTCTCCAAGATCTTCTCCCGCCTGATTCTGCACCGGCGTGCCCTCTATCGTAGAAGCCGCCAGCAGTCGTCGCCCTGTATGTAACGCCATGAGTAACCCTCCTTGTGTTGGTATGCGATGCTGTGAGGCAGTCAACTCGACCTCGTATTGTTAGTCATAACGCCGGAGGTCGAGATGAACAGCTAGGAAGGCCCCTAGAAATTCTCCGCACGGGACGAGCGTCACGCGCAGCGCATCAGCAAAGCCACAGGACAATGATTCAGGACTTGCCCGACCGGCAGCACTTGGCGCGCCCCCAGGTTGACCGTCTCGAATCGTTCTCCGGTGAACAGGTGTTCATAGGCTGATCCGGCTTTCCATGATGGAACCGTCAACCACGTGTCCCGCCAGGTGTCATCGGGCCCGCCCTCGCTTCTCGTCGCGGCCAATCCGGCCATGAGGCGCGGAGCGACGGCCACCACCGCCTGATCCTGGTGCAATCGCGCGAATGCGCAGAGGTGGAACTTGTGAGGGCCCTCGCAGTCCAGCGGCACATAGTCACCATCCAGATACAGATCCGGATAGGCTCGCCTATGGCGCAATGCCGCCTGCAAGATGAATAGTTTCAGTCTCCCGTCCTGCCAGGATTCCAGGAGGCCCCGGAGAAAATCGGTTCGATCGGCGGCCTCGTGTGTTGCGGCTCCATCGAACTTCTTCAACATCGTGGCGCGAAGCGCGTAGTCCACCGGACGGCGGTTGTCCGGATCGACAAGATTGAATTCCCATAATTCTGTGCCCTGGTAACAGTCGGGCACGCCGGGAGCGCCCGCCTTCACCAACAACTGCGACAACCCGTTGTACATGCCGTATCGAGCGACCATCGCCTGAACGGGCAGAAAGTCGTTCAGAAACGGATTGGCCTCCCGTCCTGACAAGACGGCGCGAATGAACCGGCACAACGCGGCCTCATATTCAGGGTGGGGGTTGATCCAACTGCTGTGCGTCTTCGCTTCTCGAACCGCCTTGATCATGTACCGCTCGATGCGCGACACGAAGTCTTCGTACTCGACTTCGTCCATCGTCATGAGCGGCCAGGCGCCTATCAGGGTCTGGTACAACAGATACTCGTCATTGCGATCGGGAGCAGGCTGCTCCTCGACCTCGGTCCGGTACCGCCTATTGAGCCTGGCCCAGCGGGTGATGGCCTTGCTCCAACGCTCTCGAATTTCCGGGAGCACATTGATTCGAGCACGCACATCTTCGCCACGTTTCGTGTCATGGGTTGAGGTGGCCGACATCGAATAGGGCCGGCCGGCGCGGCGTTCCCGAATGGCCTGGTGAAACGCCTCCACGGAGGAGCCGAAATGAGCCGGATCTCCCCCCACCTCATTGAGCGAGATCAGTCGGTTGTAGACATAGAAGGCCGTGTCCTCCACGCCCTTGGCCATCACCGGACCTGTTGTCTGCTGAAACTTCGCAACGAACCGGATCTGATCCTCCTTCGTCAGTCCAGTGGACGGGTCCAGCTTTCCCAGGAGCAGGTCGCGGACGAAATCGAATATCTGACCGTTCAGTGTTGGATTGCGCCGTTTGGCCCGGGCGACCGCCAGCACGATATAGGCCTGATCGCGGTCAAGCGGAGCCTCGCGGCCGGTCGTCAGATACGAACGATAGACGGGAAAACAGGCGATGATTTCCCGGACGGCATGGGTCAGGCTGTTGAGGGTAAAGTCCCGGTAGTGCCGGTCCCGCTCGGAAAGTCGATTCAATTGGTGGCCGAGCACATTGAGTTCGCTGGACATGGAGGCACGCATGATCAGTTTCTTGGACTGGTACACCAGCTCACAATACGGTCGACGCTCTCCGATAAAGCGCGTATACAGTGCCTCCATCGCCTGTTCCTGATCAGCCCGGACAAACAATCCATTCACCAGGTTGAGAAAGTCATAGCCGGTCGTGCCGGCGACGGGCCAACTCCGGGGAAGCTGTTCGCCTTCACCCAGAATCTTCTCGACCAGGACGAACAGCGACGGCGCGTCTCCCTCGCACTCCCGAGGCAATTCCGCAGCAGCCCAGACTTGCAGCTGCTGCAGATAGTGCTCCGGATCGTACAACCCATCGACATGGTCGATCCGGAGACCGGTCGCAATTCCTTGCTTGAGGAGGCGGAAAATCAGCCGGTGAGATTCCGTGAAGACACATTCCTCTTCGGTCCTGATGGCGGCCAATTCATTGACGTCGAAAAAACGCCGATAATTGATCTCCTCCGACGCCACCCGCCAGGACGCGAGCCTGTAACTTTGTTCGTTCAGCAGAGCGTCGAGTTTGTCGAAGCTTGCCGACAGCCCTTTCGTGCCGTTATAGATCTGCACGTTGGCCAGGACATGCGCGTGCACTTCCCGGCAATCCGTGATCAATGCAGCCACCCTTCTCCGGACTATTCCTGTTTCTCGATAGCGCTCGGCGACCTTTTCAGGATCACGTTCCCGGCCCGGCGGTAAATGGCACAGCGCGGTCAGGATGCTCTGCAGTTCGAGGATGGCTGCATGCTCTGCCCCCAGGATTTCGATGAGCTCCGTGAGCCGGAAGGACAGGATCGACGCCCAGGACTTGGGGGCGAGTGGAAGCCGCTGCCGGTAATACGACACCAGGAACCCGCCCTCCTCATACTGCAGGCGGATCTCCTGATTTTCGAGCACCGTTCCATACTGCTCGCCGAGGATGGGGAGCAGCACCTTATCTTCGAGCTCCCGTTTCAGCGGTGTCCAATCGATATCGAAGGCCGCGGCGTATCGAGCGCCCGGACCGTTTTCGAGCACATCCCACCACCAACGGTTGTCCGGGGTGCCGATGCCCATGTGATTGGGGACGACATCGACCAATAATCCCATGTCGTGCTGTTTCAGCGCGTCAGCGAAGAGGGCAAACTCTTCTTCGCTTCCCAATTCAGGATTCAAGCGACCGGGGTCCACCAGATCGTACCCGTGCATACTTTCCGGTGCCGCCCTGAGCAAGGAAGACGCATAACAATCGGTAATCCCCAACGCGTGCAGATAGGGCACCAGGGCGGCGGCATCCTTGAACGTGAAGGTGTGGTTGAATTGGAGACGATAGGTCGAAACAGGAATCCTCGGCATGACTTGTTGAACCTCGGCCGACTCTCAGTGGGAGGACAATCGGCGTTTGAATCGCTCAGCCCGCAAGTCCGGCTTGGGACACACCATGACATCGGCGGCCATCCAGGGAGCGTTCGGTCCGACCTCCCGATCCCCATGCCCCAATTCCACCCCGGCAGGAACTTCATTGTTCCGGTCGATGACGACTCGACGCAGATGCGCCTTCGCGCCGATCCTGGCGTGATCGAGAATGACCGAATCTTCTATGTGGGCACCGGCTTCGATCCGCACATGGCGACCGATGATGCAACGACGAATGTCCGCCTCGATCAAGCGGCTCCCCTCTCCGATCACCGCATGATCCAGATAACAGTTCACCACACTGGCGGGTGGGCCGAAGGACGGTTCACTCCGGATGGGCCACTCCGGATTGCGCAAGTCGTTGAGCGGCATGTCCCCGAGCAAGTCCATATTGGCTTGCCAGTAGGCCGGAATAGTCCCGACATCCCGCCAATACCCCGGTTCCTCGTAGTACGCCAGTCCGGGAATTTCGTTCTCCTGAAAGTTGTACGCCATCACTCGTTCCTGACGTATGAGGCGTGGAAGAATATCTTTTCCGAAGTCATGCGATCCTTCTCTCTCCGCGTTCTCCTCCAAGGCTCGGATCAACACGTCCGTGTTGAACAGATAGTTGCCCATAGACGAGAGGGCGCGATCCGGTTGTCCCGGGAGTCGTTTGGGATCCGAGGGTTTCTCTTCAAATCCGACGATCCGGCTGCCTCGATCGACATCGACGATGCCGAACCCCTGCGCCGACGCCAGGGGAACCGGCAGGGTCGCGACCGAAACATCGGCCTCCCGCTCCTGATGAGCACGGACCATCTGGCGGATGTCCATACGGTAAATGTGGTCGGCTCCGAACACCGCGACGATGTCCGGACTGAAGTCGTGAATCAGGGTGAGGTTTTGGTACACGGCATCTGCGGTGCCTTCATACCAGCCGCGATGCAGATTCATCTGCGGCGGCACCACCGTGACGAACTGCCGGTCACCGTCGCCGATATGCCAGGCTCGCCGGAGATGCTCGATCAACGATTGCGAGCGGTATTGCACCATCACATGCATGGCAGTGATGCCGGAGTTGTAGAAATTGCTCAGGACAAAATCGATGAGACGGTATGTGCCTCCGAAGGGAACGGCGGGTTTACTGCGTACCTGCGTTAAGGGCATCAATCGTTCACCCTTGCCGCCGGCAAGAATCAAGGCCAGGACACGAGGTTGGTTGAGACGCGCATGAGTTCCCATATTACTCCTCGGCTACTATCGGCATGCTGCGGACGGACGCGGACTACAGCGCGCGCATAAACGCCACCAGCGCAGATTTTTCGTCCCCATTGAGTTGGAGGCCTGCCACGAGGTTAAAAAATTCAACCGTATCCTCCAACGTCAACAATCGCCCGTCGTGGAGATAGGGCGGCGAGTCCTTGATCCCCCGTAACGCAAACGATTTGATCGGACCGTCGGCCTCGGCACCGAATCGTTCCAGAAACAGATCATGGAGCATGTGATCGGTATAGGCCGGCGGCTGATGGCAGGTGACACAGCGGGCCTTTCCAAAGAACAGGTCCTCGCCCGCGATCTCCTGCTGGCTCGCTCGTGCACGGTCCAAACGTCCTGTCATAGGATCCAGTTTCGGCGCCGGTGGAAAATCGATCATATTCTGGATTTTCGCCATATGTGCCACCTGCAGACGATCGATGACGTTCATCCCCTTCTTCATCGCGCGGATCGGATCACCGTTAAAATAGGCAGTCCGCTGTTCGAATTCGGTGAAGTCCTCGATGGATCTCAGACTTCGCTTGGAACCATGCACCTGTTGATTGAACATCCCCCTGAGACTCACCGTGTCCAGGCGTAACCGGTCGCGTTGAGGGCGGGTGTCCGGATTGAGATGAAACTGCCCGGTGGTGTGAAAATTGACATGGCAATCTAAGCAGGCCACTCCCAGACTCGGCTTGGGCGATTTTCGATCCGGCGTCAGGTTGAATTCCTCCTGCGGAAACTGGGTCACTAACATCCTCAACCCATCCAACTGAACGGGTGTAATCAGTCCGCGAAACAGGCGATCAAAATTATCCGCGCTCAGCACTTCTCCCTGCGAGACGTCGCCCAATTCGGGATGAGTGGTCAGGAAAATCGGCGGGGGAAATTCGGGAAGAAAACAGTCCGGCAGGTCGAAGTCCACATCGAACCGCTCGAGCCGGGGAAACTGTTCCACCTGTTTCTGAGGAAACACCTGGCCGCCGACCTCATGTTTGACGTGCGGTAACCGCATGAATCCGGACGGGAACAGTTTCTGCCGCCGAATGTCCTCGGTGCTCATGTGGGAGAGTTTGTCCCAGGTCATGCCGTTCTTGAGCTGTACCGTGGGTCCGATCGGCTGCGGTTTTCCCTTGGTCATCATGACCCCGGTCTGCGCCTTACATTCGAGCGTATAACGCGCCTGCAATAATGCAGCGTGATTGGCCATGACCTTCGGCTTGTCCGCAATGTCTTTCCTCATCACTTCTTCGGCGATGTGAGCGGTGGATTGACCCGAGGGCGCGCCGAACAGATCGTATGAAAAGTCCACACCGTCGAATCCCTTTTCCTTTGTTTTCTCGATCGCGGACTGTGAATGATTCCGTTTCTCCTCACCATGTCCTTGAGCCCCCACAAACACCACACCGTACACAATGGCGACGCCGAGAACAGTCGCTCCCAGAAGCCCCGCTGTGACTATTCGCCTGCTTCGTAACGTACGCATGTGAGACCTCATGTGGTTGAGAGACGCGTTCCCGGACGGTTAGTGAGTGTGAATTTACCGGCGCATGGCCTAATGCACTACTAGGCAGTTCCCTGGCGACGAAGACCGGTGCCGTCAATAACCAGGGTTGGCCCTAGTGATGTCGCTGGGCGGTATTGCCGTACGATCGCAGCTGTGTGATCGAGGCCACCGAACGGGAGGACGCACCATGCATTGTCATCGTTGCAACAATCTGATGTTCCCGATTGCTTTACAGGACTGGGGCGGCGGATTGATGAGGAAGGATTCGCCCGCATGGCGTTGCTTCGCCTGCGGAGAGATCATGGATCAGCAGATCCGGGACAATCGGAACAGAGACCATGAGAGCGAGGAGGCCCGGAATAATAGAGGAGCACGACATCGTATCAACGCCATAGCGCTACAGCGATAGACCGGACCGACCAGGAATGGTGTCTCAATCGTCCTGGTCGGATTCCTCATCGGGTACCGAGGTCCCGGCCCGCATGCAGGATCAGACAAGCCGTTTCTCTGATGTTAGGTGCAATGAGATCGGGCCAACGCATGGCGGTCATATCCCGATCAATCTTACTCCCGGTCAATCAGAGTATGGTGTTGCATCCCAGACAGCGACCCACTTCAATGTTGTCCTGCCGGTCTCCGACAAGCCACGAGCGGCTCAGATCAATGCGCAATGCCTCCGTCGCATCTAGGAGCGGCACAATCCATCTACTGAACGGCGCCGCTTGGTGCGACGGACAACAGCTGCACAGGTTCCGCTTCCCTCATGGCGTTCGGCGTAGACGGCAAGGGAGTCCGAGGCGAATAGGACCATCGTGAACCCTGCCAGGGGCAAGAGGCGATGGGCTTTCCGTTCCGCCCCGCCGGCCATAGCTGAAGCCGCTCGAGAGTACATTCCGGCTCTCCCGGCCATCTCTCTCGTGACGACAAACACCGCCTTGTCTCGCATTCCGGGCGACATGTCGTTCCTTACGAAAGGATCGGCTTGCGTCGTCGCAGTGCTCCCCTCCGCTTCGCCTTGCGCGATTCTTCGAGCGCCCATTTTTCGGCAGGCTGAATTCCCTCGGTTATGGCGTGGCCGGCGTAGGGTAGTAGCCCTCGAATGGATGCCGCCCGATCGTCAGCACGACCGCCACCAGCCCCAAAAGTAGAATCAGGTAAAATCCCACCCTGAAGGCGCCGGTGTAAGGTGTGTTGCACACCCCAAACGCATACAAGGCCGTGAAAATCATTCCTATCAGCACAGTGGCGACGAGCAACGTGACCATAACGTCACCTCACTTTCATCGGCGGGCTTTCATCATGCGGGTTCCTTTGTGGAGGCTTATCGGAAGGTGGGTCTTGTCGCGGAGGCTTTTCCTCAGGCGGTTCCTGCCTCGGTGACTTTTGACGACCCGGTTCCCTGACTGGTGCTGAAGCGCCCATAGGTGTACCTCCTTGACCTGATCGAATTCACCGTTCAGCCGGTCTCCACAATGACGTCCAGCCTCCGCCAAAACGTTCTTTCACCGGGGTTCGAACAAAGGTCAGCGATATTGCCGCAATCCCGACGGCCAGGCTGCCGCATGCTCGTTCGTCCGGATACTCCAGAAGAAACGGCGCGGCGACGAGCCAGACGCCCAGCGCGAGATTGGCCCATTGCACCGCCCGCAGACACTCCGACATCGCGATCGCCCCGAAGGCGGCCATCCACACCCCGACGAGCTGGTTACTGAGGCGAGCATGGCCGCCATACCCCATGACATCAGGGGCCGCCGCCAACCAGACTCCGAGCATGCCGGTCATTGCCGGGGCCCACACGATCAGGCAGCCTTTCGTTGGATGGTTATCCGCTCCATACCGCCTTGCCCTCCCCTTTCCAAAAGGTGGTCCACACCGCTTTCCTTTGTTCTTTGGCCCGTTTCAGGACCTGCAGACTGGCCAACACTTCGTCCATCGCCGGTCCGATCATTACGACGGAAATCACGGCCGACGAGAGACACACTGTGCACCACGTGTGCAGAAGAAGAGGCTGGGCTGTCACCAGCAGGACACTGACCAATCCCAACGGCCCCACCGCCAACCCGAACAGGATCACCATCCAGGGCATGGTTTTCCACCGCATGGTCCCACCGATTGCACCGGCCACGGCATCGATCCCATACGCCATCGCGCCGAGAATCGCGTCCGGCACCGGAAGCACTCGTGAGAGCGGCGAATGCAAGACGGTCTCGCTGCCCCGCCCAAACCACGGCTCCCAGACAGTGTCGATGATGCCCCATTGATAGAGGCCGAGATACCCCGAAATGAGAAAACCGAGAATCGCCACTCCGATCAGCCACAGACGTTCGGACCAACTCGACGGGTTATACGTCCATCCGGGCGGTCGAAGAGAGCCGGTCCCCGTCACTGTGTTTCCTCCAGCTCGGCGGGGAGGCTCAACTGATGAGCGCGATACCAGGCCACCGGGTCCCGTTTAAGCGCGTCGATCATCTTCGGCAGCGTGTCCCGGAGTGAATGCCGGGGCTCCCAATCGAGCCACTCCTTGGCGCGGCTCACGTCCAAGGCATAATGATCGTCGGCAAATTCGATCATCCAGGGTTTGATGAACGGATCCTCCAGCAACGGCGTCACCCCCTGAATCCAGGCGCCCGTCTTCGCCACTATCTTTGGAATTCGCACGGTGTCCCATTCCTCGCCATGCAGTAACCGACCGAATCGGTGCTGCAATTCATCGTATGTCAGCGGCTCCGGTTCGCCCAGCAGCATCACCGCCGTCTCAGGCAGAGTCCGGCGACGTTCAACCGCGCGCACAATGGCGTCGACCAGGTCTTCGAGGTGCAGAAATGATTGGCCATGGGAAATATGTCCGGGGAACATCTTGCTCGTGATGTGACGTTCGCTGATGCGCTCGATGTGATGTGCCAGCGGAATAGAGTGACAGGCATCGTCATACACACCGGCAATTCGCAAGACAGCCGTCGGATACTGCCCCCGTTCGCTCTCAAGCACCTGCTCAGTCTCCACTTTCGATTGTGGATAGGGCCAACGGGGGTCAAGCGGCCATTTCTCAGTGATCGCTTCTCCGGGTTCGCAGGGTTTGTGCACGAGCATCGTGCTGGAGAAGATGAATCGCGCGACCCGAAACCCGAGGGCATGCAGGGAGCGGAGCAGGCGTCGGGTCCCTTCGACCGTGACTTCACTATACTTGGGACTCGGCTCACCCGAGAAATCGAAATATGCGGCCAGATGAACGACCGCGGCGATATCCACGCCGAAGCGCCCTCTGACCATAGTGAGGGCTTGGACCACGCTGTCCTCCGAGGTGAGATCACAGGGGATATTCTCCACTGAGGACGGCGGATGCGGTTCGCCGGGCCGGTCCAGTCCTGCCACTCGAAACTGAGCCGATAGTCGATCGGCAGTTCGAGCGCCGATGAGCCCGCTGCTTCCTGTTACTAAAACGAACTCCTTGGGTATTGTTGTATGCATGGAACCAGTACTCAGCAAGAGCAATGCCGAAGGCACTTCGGATAGCGCCATCAGACTTACAGACTTTTGATTGCCGTGAACCGACGAATCCCCCCTGCAGGGGCCTTGTTCAGGCTGAAGAATGTTTCTCCTCACGAGCACTGAGATCTGCCTCGTGTCCCGCGATGGCGTTCGGTTCGGATGAATTGTCCCATGGAAGACATTTTGTCCCCGGAATCGGGAATCCCGCTCGTCATGACAGCCGGGCCATGCTTGTGGGTGCGGCCTCTGGTGGAAGGAAACACTCCACGATGGTTGGGAGCGACAAGGCGCGGCTCTTGCTAGGAAAGCAGGCGTGACCACATTCAACATGAGGGAGTCATCATGAAATATATTGCTCGCAGCGCATATCCACACCACGGCATTCGGATGATGATCTGTTTCAGCCTCCTCGGAATGTGGGGCTCCTTGCTGCCGATGGCGGAATCAGCTGATTCCGGACAGCGTATAAATCCTGGCGAGGGAGCTCAATTGCGAGACGATGCGGAAACACTCCTGAAAGGGAATCGCTCTGTCTTAGGAAAGGTGCTGGCCATCTCGTCGGATCAAATCAAAGTCGACATCGGGGAGGTGCAGCCCCGCTTCCTTCCCCTCAAACAGGCCCAGCAGAAAGGGTTCCCTCAAATTACGGAAGGGGATGATTTGATCGTCGTCTTGAATGCAGAAAATCTCTTGGTGGACTATCACCCGCTGGACGGGCACGCCAGTGCCCATACAATTGTTCGTGGAGAGATCGCGCAGAACCTCCCGGTGGGTCAGGAACAGGTGGTGATTAAGTCCGCGGGTAAAGAATTGTCCTTCACCATCCGTTCACAGGCGCGCAGCAAAGTTGCCGCGATACCTGTAGGCGTGGCCGCTGTCTTCCTGATCGATGAGACGAACCAGATTGCGGATGCAGGACTGTCCGGTCAACAAACCGGTAAACAGGCCGATCGACTCACAGACTCCATGCCGCCCATTAAGGGCGCACATAAGCAGATAGACGGAACCGTGACGAGCCCGCTCCGGGCCAACCACATTACCGTACGAACGGCCAATGGATCGGAGAAACCCTTTGAAGTGCGGGAGCTCCTTCACTCAAAACTCGCCGCTCTTCGTAAAGGGGATGCGGTGATTCTGCTCGTAGACACGGATAATAAAGTGATCGATGTCGCGGTGCCTCCGCGGGGACGGTGAGTCAGAATGCTTGGGGCCGCTTAATCGCCACCCTGCGCGGTGACGGCAGTCGCCATGCCGTATTGACGGAGTTTCCGCAACAGCGTCTTTCGATGGATGCCGAGAATAACGGCCGATCGGCCCACATCATGCCGGTGCGAATCCAACACCCGCAGGATGTGGTCCCGCTCCAAATCCTCCAGCGTCACCCATCCCTGAACGCGCGCGAGAGACTCCGGTGCAGGGTTCTTGACGGCCGGAGGAAGATCTTCCGGACATATCACGGCATGTGGACTCAGGGCGACGGCTCTCTCAATCGCATGTTCGAGTTCCCGAACGTTGCCCGGCCACCAGTATCGGCTCAACAATTCCATGGCCTTGGAGGAGATCTCCTTCACCGGCGGCAGTTTTATCGCCCCGTACAGGTTGAGGAATCGTTGGGCCAGGGCGGGAATGTCCTCTGCGCGCTCTCTTAAGGGCGGTATGTCGATCGTGACGACATTCATTCGATAGTAGAGATCTTCGCGGAATGTCCCTGCGCGAACGAGGGGTTCGAGCGGCAGCTTGGAAGCCGCAATGATCCGTACGTCCAGCGACGTCGAGGCGCTGCTGCCGACACGCCGAATCTCCTTCTCCTGAATCACTCGCAAAAGTTTGCCCTGAAGAGCCGGAGACAAGTCAGCGACCTCGTCCAGAAAACAGGTCCCGGAATGTGCCTTTTCAAGGAGCCCTTTGCGCGATGACACCGCCCCGGTAAAGGATCCACGTTCATGGCCGAACAATTCGGATTCGAGCAGGCTGTCTGCAAGCGCGCCCCCGTCGACGGTAACGAAAGGGCCTCCGCTTCGAGGACCGCTGACGTGAATGGCACGCGCGATGAGTTCTTTTCCGGTACCGCTCTCGCCTTGCAGCAAAACGGTGCTGTCGGTTTGTGCCACCCGGGCGATCGCCTTATACACCTGCACCATGCTCGGACTGCTGCCGATGAGGCTCCCGAACGGAGACGTGTCATCCGGCTGTCGGTCCGAGGCAGTAGAACGCTCCGAACAGGGAGCGGTACGTTCCAGTGCCCGTCTGGCGACGCATCGCACTTCCTCGACAATGAATGGTTTCGTCAAATAGTCGAAGGCACCGGCCTTGAGCCCTTCCACGGCAGTTCTGAGAGAACCGTTGGCGGTCATCAACACCACGGGCATATTCGGGAAGCGGGTGCGAATTTCAGTGAGAAACGACAGGCCATCGGCTTGAGGCAGTTGCAGATCCGTTAAAATCAGATCCGTGTTCCCCTGCTCGAAATATCGCCGTGCGCTTTGCGGGTCACGCGCCGATAACACGTGGTATCCCTCATGGGACAACATGTCGCGCAATTCCTGAGCCGCGTCGGCGTTGCTGTCGACGAGAAGAATTCGGCCATGTGACATAGTCATGTGACAACGTCCCTGAAGGCGATCAATCAGGCCCGGTATAGAAATTGTAGACTACGCTCCGGGAGCAGCATCGTAACCTGGAGGAAACCCTGGCCTCGGAGGACTCGTGAGCACGACATCACATAGTGACAGAACAGGCAAACAGGAAATCAATCAATTGCGCCAGCCACTATCAAGTGTGCTCCGGTATGCCCGCAGCATGCTCTGCTTCCTCGCTCTCTGGAGTGCCGTCACATCTTCCAATACCAGCGCTCAGATTCTTCAAAAACCAGAGCCCATTCCACCGGCGCCCATTCCAAGGCCGACCCCAAAACCACTTCCTCCGTCACCGATCCCGGCTCCTGCTCCAAAGCCGATTCCCCCTGCCCCTCCCCAATAACTTCCGTTGCTCCTGAGGTTAGTTTGTGGCGAAACTCGTGGTCTCCTGCGGAGGACAAGTTGTCCCGCACGGGATACTTTGCCCGCCTCGCGACTACGCCGCTGACCTCACCCATGCTCCAGGCGCGACTATTACAGGCCTGCGCCGTCCGGCATGCGGATTGCTCAATGGTCCGGTTGAGTCACGGCTGAATCATTCACAGACTTTGAGTGCAAGGCTCCGGATGAGAGTCGCCTCACGGAGAGGTTGCTCTCGCCCTCCACAAAATGAGGCAGGTATGAAACACCTGAGCTTGTGTGGGCTGATGGTAGTAGTCTCGGCAGGAATCTCGCTTTCATGCGAGGCGCTGGAGTTTACCGCAGAGCGACTATCCCGCACCGGTCAGGATGTTCACCATGCTCGGATCTTCTACCGAGACCACATGTGGCGGTTGGAATACAATGAGCCCGGCGCCGTCAGCGCGACGATCGTCCGGGAGGACCGTAACCAGGTCTGGCACCTGATACCCTCGATCCATCACTTCAGGACGGAGTCATACGGCAGCGACTATGCGCTGCACCTCAGGTTACGACTGGATCATGAGACATCACGAGAATTGATCGGCACGCAGACCTTAGATGGGCATCCGACCACGCTCTACGAAGTGGTTACAGCCGCTCCCGGGGGACAACACGAAACTTACTATCAATGGGTCGCGAACGATATAAATTTCCCACTCAAGCTCGTCAAAAAGAACGGGGACTGGATGGTGGAATATCGTGACGTCAAGCTGGGCCGACTCGCCGATTCGTTTTTTCAGCTTCCGCACCGGTATGTGCCGATGGAACCATAAGGGGATCCTCCATGACCGATTCAACGCCCCTGCATCAGGCCCCCGGAGCAAGTGGTCATGTCATCGTCGGCATCCTGCCGAGCGTGGCTGCCGCCAGACTGGTTCTTGAATCTTTTCGCTCGCATGGTACTTCCGACGCGCAGATCGGACTGGCGCTGCGTCAAGCGGAAGCCCCCCTCTCTGCTACCGGAGAGGAGAGGCCCTCACCCGCAGCAGAGGAAGCCACCAAGGGGGTTGTGGGAGGCGGTATCATCGGAGGGCTCGCCGGCTTGCTGGCCGCTGCAGGTTTCCTAGCCATTCCCGGTCTGGCTCCCCTCCTGGCAGGTGGATCGCTCATCTCGTTGTCGGGAGCAACCGGTGCCTCACATTGTGGCAGCGAGCGGACTCGGCGCTGTCACCGGTGGCCTCGTCGGAGCGCTGATCAGCATCAATATTCCTGAAACCGCAGCCCGCCATGACGAGCAAGCGGTAGACCTGGGCAATGTACTCATCACCGTCACAACCGACGGGGAGTCCCGGAAGATTCAGAATCTGCTGACTTCCGCAGGGGCCGACACGGACATGCAATCGCAGTCCCCGGTACGATCCCCGGTCGCCCGGGTTCGTCGACAAACCTGTAACGGGATGAGCGCTAAGAAAGGAAGGAGGGAATCACCGGAAAACTTCCCGGACACATTCAGAATCTGATCGCGATCCGGCTTTGCCCCGAGAGGGGGTCGAGGGTGGTGACCATTTCTCGTACTTTCCGCTCTACCACCGGTTCGATACGTTCCCTGAGAATGTCCTCACAGGATACAAACATGGCTTCATGCACTTGGCGAAGCAAGGCGCACCCCTCCTCGGATCGAGCCAATCTCATTTCAGCGGGTACGGATCCCTGTCTCGTAAGCGTCACATCAATTTCATCCGGGGACATCTGAACCCGGACATGCGCATAATTTGACTTCATGAACTCGGTGTGAAAGTTCAAGATCGCCAACATCACGGCATATTCGATGTCCGCTTTATTCCGAGCCTGCGCCATATTGACCTCTCACCCATGGTGATTGCAGCAATTCCGGCACCGTCTCTCAACCTCACAGCCTCTTCAGCGGCTCCTTACGACGTCGCAGTCACGACTGCAAGCCTGGCCCGTTCTCCGCGAGGCTCCACACGGGCCTGTCGATGTTTCAGAATGACTGGATCGACAATATCACCGCACATGAGGCAGTGCATGGCAGGAAATCCCTGTCCCTGCGTTTCGGATATATGATCGTAGACCTCGGCATACATCGGGCTGTTACATCGCAGGCAATTCATAACCGTCTCCATGGTGTATATGCTGGTGCTGTTGGGCACAGCAGGAACGTCTCCTCGATTACCGTGCAAACCTTAGTCCACGCAGGTATGGCCGCAGGACTGCGTTCCGCGTGCCAGGATTTCCGGTGAAAATGAGCGATTCCAAGCAAGCCGCGGCCGGTTATGACGACGATCAACGGCCGCGCCGCTTTGGATTGCCTTCCTCATGGTGTGTGCGCGCGCACGGATGCACGAACAAGCGTGCACGGGTACCCGTCGGCTGGTATCGGCGAACACACGTGCGGCGGTCCAACTTCGACCGTGACGATGTGTATAGCGGTATGTGAACGCGCCTGAAGCGGACCGAAGTCAGGAGCAGTCGGGTCTGAATCGGTCAGGCGGAGGAATCGTGCGGGAACGGGGTGAACGTCACGTCAGACACGGGGTTTGCGGCGGCGATCCAACATCCACCGCGTCACCCCCAATTGCTTCGCGGCCAGGGTCTTGTTGCCCCCGGATCGCGCCAGGACCGCTTCGATGATCCGATCCTCCAGATCGGCCAACGATTGGGCCCCGACCCGAAAGCTGATGTGGACGTCCCCTGAATCGGATCCGTCCGCCTCAGCAGAGGAGGCGTCCGGGGACGCCGCAACCGGCATCGATCCAGCCGCCTGAACATCGATGGGAAAATTCGCCGCCTCCAGCGTCGTCCCGGCGCAAAACAGGACGGCCCGTTCGATAAGGTTGCTGAGTTCGCGGACATTGCCGGGAAGGTGATACCCCCGGAGCAGAACTTGCGCGCTTTCACCAAGGGTACGCACGGGCTTCTTGAGCGCCAGCGCGGAGCGATTCAGGAATTGCTCCGCCAAGGGAATGATATCTTCCCGCCGCTCGCGGAGCGGGGGCACCGTCAGAGTCACCACATTCAAACGAAAATATAAGTCTTCGCGGAACTCGCCCCTCGCCACAGCCTCTTTCAGATTGCGATTGGTCGCCGCCATCACCCGCACGTCGATGGGAATAGTCGCCGCGCTTCCGACCCGCCGGATGGTGCGCTCCTCCAGCACACGCAGCAATTTGGCTTGCAGCGGCAGCGGCAGATCGGCAATCTCGTCGAAGAACACCGTCCCGCCTTCGGCCATCTCGATCAAGCCGCACTTTCGACCGGTCGCACCGGTAAAGGAGCCCTTCTCGTGCCCGAACAACTCACTCTCGAACAGATCGCGCGGGATCGACGGACAGTCCACCTCCACACATGGCCTGCCTGCGCGGGGGCTATTGTAGTGGATCACACGCCCCATATATTGCTTACCCGTTCCCGTTTCGCCCTGCAGCAGCACCGTCACCCGATCGTTCTTGATGAGTTCCTGCACCTGGGCCAGGAAACTTCTGGTGACCGGACTCTTGGCGATCACTCGATCCAGTGCATAACGGGCGACATCCTGCCCGCTGTGCAATTGTACCTGGCGCTGCAGCGTCAGGAACTCCGTCGCCCGACGCAGCGTATGAAGCAGATCGTCCATGTCGATGCTCTTGGCCACGAAATCGAACGCCCCGAGCCGCATGGCCTCTACCGCGTCCTTCACCGTGCCTCGCGCCGTCAACACGATCACCGGCAGCGCCGGCGATAGCTGTTTCACGCGGGCCAACACTTCGAGACCGGAAAGATTCGGCATCACAAGATCCGCCACCAGCACGTCCGGTTCGAAGGACCGCAGGAGCCCCAAGGCGTCCTCCCCCGACTCCGCCGTTTGCACTACATAGCCCTGGTCGCGCAGCCGCAACGCAAAGGCTTCACGAACCGAGGCCTCATCTTCCAGCAATAAGAGATGCCACGCCATGTTATGCCTCGTGTTTGAGGGGCAGCCACACATCCACGACCGCACCGCTCCCAGGGGGACTCTGAATGACGAGCTGTCCGTGATGGCGCTCCACGATGTCGCGCGTGATGGTCAACCCGAGCCCCACCCCCTTCGCTTTCCCGTTCGTAAAGAAGGGCTCGTAGATATGTGTGAGATCCTCACCCGCAATCCCTTTGCCCGAATCCGCGAAGCGCATCAACACGCCCGGAACTCGCCGGACGTCCGGCGAGAGGGTTACGTTGAGACTCCCGCCGCCCGGCATCGCATCGATCGCATTCATCGCAATATTGAGGCAGACCTGCAGGATATGGGCTCGCGATGCGTCAACCGCGGGCAGATCCGGAGCCATCGACGACTTGACCCGAATGTGATTCTTGATCAGGTTCGGCCGAAGGAGCGTCAACGTATCGTCGAGCACCGCGGGAAGCTCACACACCGCGATGTCAAAGGGACGAGGGCGCAACTGCCCCAAATGAGATTCCAGGAGTTCGTCGATCCGCGCGGCCTCCCGGGCGATCAAGCGGCACCGGTCACGCGCCTCCTGCGGCAGCGATGCTTGATCGGCAAGATGCGTGGCCAGGCTGCCCAGACCGATGAGCGGATTGCGAACCTCGTGGAGGATGCCGCCGGCAAGTTGGCCGACCAGCTTGACCTGTTCCGTATGTCGCAACGCCTCCAACATCTGTTCCCGCTCGCTGAGGTCGGTGAGAATCGCCATGAAGTACTGCGTGGTCCCGTCCGACGCCTTCACCGGACTGACACTTTCCCACACCAGAAACTCGGACCCGTCCTTCCGTCGATTGACAAATCGTTCGACAAACGGGTGGCCGGCGCGAATCGACGCCCACAGCCGCTCATAAAACTCGGGGGGATGTTTTCCGGACTTGAGAATGGCGGGACGACGGCCCAAGGCCTCTTCGCGGGTCCACCCGGTCATCCGCTCAAGGGCCGGGTTCCACTCCATGATCCGGCCGGTGGTGTCTGTCATCATCACACCGTCCTGGGCGGACAGGAAGAGGCGATGGTAGAAATCCATCTGCGTTTCTTCATGACGCCGCCGCTCCAGCACCGTGCCGATGGTATTCGCCATCGTGCAGAGAAACTCCTGTTCCTTCTGGTTGAACTTGCGAACCCGCTTGGAATGGGCGGTCATCACCCCGTACACCCGGTCCTCGACCAGCATCGGCACGCACATCCCCGCGACCGCCCCGTGTTCCGTGAGCAATTTGGACGCGGAAAACCTGGTTTCCCGGCGAAAATCATCGACCACGACCGGAACCCGTTCCCGGATCGCATATCCCGCCTGAGAATGGGTGCCGCCTTCGATCGTCAGTTTGCCGATGAGATCGCTTCGCAATCCGATCCCCGCCATGATGTAGAGATGGCCGTCCTGCTCGCGCGGCACCAGGATCTTGCAGAGTTCCACTTCCAGCGCCGCGGCCGTCTCCTGCACCGCTTCATTCATCAACGCCTGGGCGGATAGGCCGCTGACCGCCAGAGTACCGATACGCGCCAGCGCCGATTGAAACCGCGCGACGTGCGATGCGTCCTGTGCGAGCACTACCCGCTCGGTCACATCTTCCAACACCATCAACACACCGCGGTCACCACGGTAGGGCACCACATTCAACCGGCAGGCATAATAGAGCGGACGCCCGTCCCGATCCGTCACTGTATATTCGACCGTCTTCCGGGATCCGAGCGCGCGCGCGTTCCAGTCAATGGCGTCATCGAGCAGACGCCTCCGAAGGGCATGCTCCCCCTCTCCTACCCGGGGAGATACACCCTCTACCAATTCCGCGAATTGAGAATTTTCGAAGATGAGAAGGCCTTGGCAGACGAAACAGAGGCCCCCGTGAATACAGTCGCTCAACCATGCCAGGACCTCGGCGGCGGCGATCTCCGACCGGACCGGCATGGACGCCTTGGAACGTCTACGATGGGTAGAGGCCATGAATGTCGCGCTCGCCGGGAATGACACGTGCCGGGTTCAGCACGTGCACGCGTGCGGGGTCAGTATACCGAGCGGATCTCCACCCGTCGAGAGGGGGACACCGGTCCCGACGCCCGCTACGGAACCACGAAGTGATCGCGGCGTGTCACCGCAACGTCACTGACGAACATGGCGCCGGAATGTTTGTGAAAGAGCGGGCCCAGTCCCGCCAGAATCGGCTCGATCCGTTCTTCGGGCACGACGGTGAAAATGATCACCTGGCTGCTGGTGTCGTCGAACAGCAGGTGACCTTCATGGAATCCGTGGTGCCCCTTGCCGGAGACATTGTTGATGATCGTATAGCCGGTGGCGCCGACCCGATCGAGCAGGTTGGTTACTAATTTGAGGTGCTCTCCCTCGACCACGATGCGAATTTCTTTCATCGGATGCAACGTCAGCATACTTCGCCCCCTCCTCCTGTTCTTCCAGGCCTCGCGATGTCAAAGACTATGTCTGCCCACTCCACCTTGCCGTGCGTCAGGGGCGCGAGGCAGCCGGCTCCTCGCCTTCCCGCACCGGCCCGCCGGACTCCGGCGGGGCTCCCGGCACACCGGCATCGGGACGGCGACCTGAACTCCCCTCCAATTCCCGGCGCGGTTCCGCTTCGTCCGACACCAATCGCCAGCCCTGCATAATGTCGTAATGGTAAAACGCCGCTTCGTTCGGCTCACACACCACCAGCGACACCCACTCGTTCTGGAACAGCCGTTCGAGTCCGGGATGTTTCGCAATCACCGACTCGACGAGGGCACGCGGAGCCTCGATCACCGTCAGCAGGCGCATCGGCTCGTGGTAGGGAACCGGGCCGTCCAGGACGGTCTGAGCCGGCAGGCCGAGACGAAGGTCGCTGGTCGCTCCGCTCATCACCCCCACTCGTCCGACGATATTGTGGTACACCTTGCTCCCGCTGCCGTACACCTCGTTGTCGACGGTGGAGAAATAATGCTCCATGTTGATCCACTGCGCCACGATGAGGGGAGCGGTCATGATCGTCTCCAGCAGTTTGCCCGAGGCGTCCTGGCGATAGTCGTAGGAATGCAGAAATGACCGGCCCTGGAGATCCAGGGGCCGCGTGAGTTCGCGCCGGCCGATGATGAGCAGGTTGTTCCTCGACAAGCCCCACTCAGGGCGGACCTGGGCCCAATCGACACTGCGCCGGCTCGCCCGTTGCTGCGGGTCGCGGCGGGTCGGTTTCGCCGACGGTCTTTCCAACGCCAGACCACGTTCCAACGCCGCCTGCGTTCCCGCCTCCTCAAGATCCTCCAGCAAACGCACGAGGTCCTTCCGGTGCGTCGGCGGCACATCTTCCAGATCCACGATGCGGACATCGTTCCTGGTCGTATCGTGCAATGCCGCGACGAAATGCGTATCGCCGGGGATCTTGATCCCGCGCGACTCCAGCACCTTTCGAACGGCCGGATTGTTGGCCATCGACGCGAAGGCCCGCGCGTTCGGCAGGCCGCTGTTGCCGCCGCAGGCGCCGCAATCCAGGGCGGATTCGTACGGATTGTTGTCCGACGTACTGCCGTGGGAACACATCACCACCAGCCGTGAAAATCCGGACGTGAATCCCATGAGACGGAGGGCCGCCTCGACGCCGTAGGCCTGTTCCGCGACCGAAAATCCATGCAGGGTAATGCGCTGCATGCGGGTGGACATGCCGCGAGGTGTGAGAGCCAACTCCCGACGCAACCGTTCATGCAGCGCACCCGCTTCCGAGGGAGCAATTCCGAGCGCGTTCGACACCTCTCCCCTGCTTTGCTCGTCCTGATTCTCCAGTGCCCCGAGGCGGATCGTCTCGATCAAGGCGGGCGTGATCGCGGAACCGAGCGCGGGAAACTCTCGCCGGAGCGCGGCGCGGATGGATGCGCGCTGTTCGGCCGCCACCATTTCTTCCGCCTCTTCCCTGGTCAACTTGTCGATCGTCAGGGTCGTCGCCAGCGGCGGCAGCCACAGCCCCTTCACCCAGGAAGTCAGGCGGTGATACCAGAGTGGACAAAGGGTCTTGCCGAAAAAGGGAACGCTGAAGAACCATCCCAGGGCTTCGACCATGACGTAGGGCGTAATGACGTTTTCCTTGAGATCGTGGAGAAGCTCATGACCGGCCTTGTTGAGCCGCGCAAACAACCGGTGCCGACTCGCCGCCGCCCCATGGTAACTCCGCGGGATCTCCCTGATGTGGTTTTTGGGTTTCAACAGCACGGGCGAATGCGTGACCGGATGCTCTTCGCCGAACGCCTGATACTTGACGGGAATGCCGAAAAACCCCGCCACCCCCAGCGTCTCATATCCTCCGAGCTGTTCGAGATGCCGACGTAGCACCTCGGATCGAACATCGATACAAAACACCATCTGCGCCAGGGGACGTGACGATCCACCGGAAGAAGCCCGATCGCCGGCGTCCCTCAGCTGCGTCGCGACGCCGCTCAATTGCCCGACGATGTCCCGGCGGTGACGTGCTTCAAACGCTTCCAGCCAACGCTGGCTCTGCTGCCCGGCAGGGAATCCATCCAACCAGTTCAGTATCGTGGACACATCGGCGGGCTCTGTCTCGCTGATCTGTTCCGGATCGGCACCCATTGCAAGCGACAGCGCCCACAAGCGGCGGGCATCCCGCTTCACGGCTTCAGAAGCGCGCCATCCGGCGGTCTGTTCATGGACCTGCTTCCCGATGCCGTTCCACTCATCCGACTTGGCTGTCCGATGAAGCCGGCCCCATTCCCGCGCCTCTGCGGCGGCCGAGGCGGGCAGCCGGCCCTCCGTCAATTGACGCCGGAGCCAGTGGGCATAGGGAGCCTGATCGATGGACGCGCGAATGGCATCGTAATGCCCGGCGATGTCCAGCGACCGGCGACAGTGCAGCGCCACGAATTCGCGTTCGTAAAACAACCGAACCGCCAGGTATTTCACCAGATCGACCGGATAGCGGGCCTGCCAGGGATGATGCTGCTCCTCCGACCGCCACTTGATATAGCCGGTCCATCCGGGCAGGGCGGACAGATGCAGGGCAAAATAGGACTCCCACGCCGACTTCGGGATGCCCATCACGGCCAGACTATCCAGCACGGCCTCTTCCGGCCGATCACCCAATGCATCGATCTTCTGCGCCGCGTCCGCCACACCCAATAGCCGCAGGCTGGCGTCATACCGGGCCAACCGCTTCCACGCGCGGTAAAACGTATGTTGCCGATCGGGCATCGTCCAGGAGGCTTCCCCTTCATCCAGAAACGCGCTGCACCATTTGATCATCTGCTCGTTGATATCCGACAGGAGCGATGTCCCCAACGTGCGGTCGCACCAGGTTGAGAGAGTTTCGTGGGACAACAAATCAACCGTCTCCCAGGGAGTCAGCGTCTCCGTTTGGCTGGTTCTCGCCTGCCCCACCGCAGTCGCGAGCCACAGGGCCAGCTGATCCAGCCTGTCCTCAACCGGTCCTGAAGGATCCGCATGCACCTGAGCCGCATCACCCAGGCCATGCACCATGGAGAGCCGCAACAGGTCCAGATGGGAGATTTCATGCCCCGCGAACAACACCTGCCGCTTGCTGGCCAAGGGGGCGAGCACCCGGGTCACGTCTTCCTGACGGATGCGGCCCTGTTCGAAGTAGCGACGATACAAGGCGCTGGGCAGATAGCCTTTTCCTCCGAGCAGCTGTTCCCCGCGTTTCACCGCTTGACCGAACGGAAGATCTTCCAGCCCGTGCAGAGGATTGTGGTGAATGAACGTGCGCATGGGCCAGTAGGACGAAATCGCCTCCCCGGCCAACTCCACATGGGAGCGCAACTCCATCCGCTCGGCATCTGTGAAGGTGCGTAATTGAACCGTCATGCCACGACTCCGTTTCAGCCTGCCCGTGCGCAGCCGGACTACCGGCGAAAGGCGACCCGACCGATCATGCGAACCAGATCCTCAACATAGAGGCCGTTGAGAAACATCACGTAAGCCCGGACACGCAGGGTCTCGGTCCAGGCCGGCATCAGAAGACTGACGCCTTTGGCTTTCCCATAGATCATTCCCCAGGCGCCGACAATCAAGATCGCGGCGAGCCCGATCACCAATTCGAAGAACGAACGATTCCATTCTGCCGCCCGAAGATAGGATTCCGCTATCCCGTGGCCCGGAAACAAGAGATGCGTAAATGCCTCGCCCGCCCACAGGTAGGTGAGCCCGATGAATGCCAGGGTACCGAGCATGGTCAGCGACACAGCCCAGGATGCGCCCGTGTGTAACCGGTACAACGTGAACATCGCCTGCGAGGTCGTCACCCACCCGAAAAACAGGAAAATGACCGCCCCCTGCGCATCCTGCAGGGGAATACTGACGACGCCATGTACAACCAGCAGAATCACCAGCGGCAGCACCAACGTCGCGACCAATCCGGTGGTCCAGGTCATCGGTGAGAAGGTGTGCGCCTCATCCGTCCGGCCGACGGGAGGAAGTTTAAATTCCGTCCGCGCCTTATGAATGACGGAGCCTGAATTGAGGAACAGCGTGGCCTTGAATAAGCCATGCGCGCAGAGGTGGAACACGGCAAGGGCAAAGGCGCCTAAACCGCACTCCATGACCATATACCCCATCTGGCCCATGGTGGAATAGACGAGCCTGCGCTTTACGCTGGTCTGCGTGAGCATCGCCGTGGCGCCGATCAAGGCCGTCACGCCGCCGATGACGAACATCAGATGGAGCGTCGTCGGCGCGAGACCGAACAGCGGCGCCAGCCGGTTCACCAGAAACCCGCCCGCATTGACGATCCCCGCGTGCATCAGGGCCGACACAGGGGTCGGCGCTTCGATCGTACCGATCAGCCAGAAATGAAACGGAAATTGGGCGGACTTGGTCATGACCGAGAGGACCAATAACAGGGTCACGACGGTCGGCACATCGCAGTCCCACTGCAAGCCCGGCCAGACCGTCAACGACGCCGGAGCTGCCTGCAACCGGGCAAACAGATCGGTCATATCCCAGGTCCCGTACGAGCCGTAGAGGACCATCAGCGCCACGGCAAACGCGGCATCGCCGAAACTCTGGACCCAGAATGTCTTTTGCCCCGCATCCCTGGCCGCAGCGCTCTCGGGGTTGCACACCAGCAGCCTCGCCAATAGCCAGGTCACCAGGTGTCAGCAGACAAACAACCAGAACAGGTTGCCGCTGCTGACGAGGCTCAACAACACAAACGTGAGGCCACCCAGCAGCGCGAAGAAGCGGACGTAGCCTGCATCGCCGACCATGTACCGCTCGGAGTACACATGAATGATCAGGCTCACGAGACTGATGAGCGCCAGCATCACCGCCGCCAGGCGATCGACCACGATCGTGTAGGTCATCGCGCCTGACTGCGCGCCTATCAGGGCCAGCTGGATCGTCTCTCCCGACAAAACCACTGCCAGCGTGGCAAGCGAAGTCAGGGCGGAACACCAGAGCGCGCCAATCCCGATACGCGCAACCCGGTCGCCCAGATCCCGCCAGAACAAACTGATCAGCAGCGTGCCGAGAAGAGGCGCGAAGATCGTAACCAGAGGAAGTATGGCAACCATAGGATCAGACTCTCCGAGAAACGCGTACTCTGTGCCGGGTCATCAGCAAGAAAAGAGCCTGGCCGCCGGATCGGCGAAATAGCGCGAATTCCATCGAATTTGACGCCTCTCCGCGTAGAGATTCAACATTGGGGCCGCCTCGACCTCATGACCGACGTGCATCACTGCACGAACGTGCATATATGCACAGCTTGGTTGGCGAGGTCAACGAATGGAAGAGAGCATCCGGAAGCCTATGAGGTCCCACGGTTAAATCTGAGATGCGAAGACGGCAGTAGGCAGTCAGACGGGCACCCGTTGATGAACAATTGCCCGCTACGGTTACCACACGAAAAAAGAAACCCTGACGGAAATATCTTCTCGATCGCACACGACTGTGTTGCCCGTTCGAATGTTGCTTCGCATTCGCCTCGTTCTCTGCTCGTTTCTTGATGTGCTTCGCCTCCTGTGATAGCGTCTACCCAGAAGCCTATGCCCACGCGTTCCATTCACAGCCGATTCCTCCGACTCGACAGCCTGCTCCGCGCATGGGCAGTCCTCTGGTTGTTGGCGTTGCCGCTCTTCCATATCCATCCCGAGACGGATCCCCATCATGGAGAAGCCGGTCACATCCACGCCGCTGCCGTGCACACGGTCTTTTCGGCCGACCTTGAGGGCGAATTCGAAGACCACCACCACGAGGCGCATCACCACGCACAAGTCGCAGATTCGGGACCTGCTCTTTCTGCGCAAGGTCCGCATGCCTGGGAAAACGACCACGAACTGAGCTTCGCGCTGCTGAACGATGCCACCGACCGCAAGCTCGTGAGGCCCCTGCTCACGCATCTGCTGTTCGTCGCACAACACTTCCTGCCCCTTCCTGAGCGCCGTGACCCGGAGGTGGAACAGGGCGATCCGACCGTTCCCTTCCCCCTTCTCGCTTCTGAGATTCCTGCACGCGCGCCGCCGTCCTCACTCCTCAGCTAATCGTCATCTGTTCTGACATCCTGGATTCTGATCGCACAGCGCGTGCCGGTCGAGGTGTGCACCTCGCACCATCGCGAGCCGATTGCGAACGGAGGAGGCTCCCGATGATTGGTCGTCTCGTCATATTGATCGTCTGCATGAGCCTGGCCACCGTCCCCTTCGCAGGCGGCACGGTGGCAGGCGCTGAAACGCCTCGCACCGCCGCCTATTCCTTGCCGGATATTCTGGCGCTGGCGGTGCAGCACAGCCCTACGCTGGCCGGTGCCGAGGGGATGGTGAAACAAAGCCAGGGCCAACAGATTGCGGCAGGCGCCTATCCGAATCCGTCTGTCTCCGGCAGCGCGGGGCGTGGCGCCATTCGCGACCCGAGCACCGGCACGCGGGTGACCGAGCGCACATTCACGGTGGAACAGCCGCTTGAATGGACCGGCAAGCGACAGGCCCGCCAGGAAGCCGCCGATGCCGGAACGGCCGGGGCGACGGCGGCATTCGAGGACACCCGACTCACCCTGCTCGCCGACGTGAAAGTGGCTTTCTACCATGTGCTCTTCGCCCAGCGCGATGCGGAACTCGCCGCGCAAAACGTTGCCAGTGTGGAGGAAGTCCTGCGGACCGTACACGCGCGCGTGGCGGCCGGAGAAGCCACCTCCTTCGACAGTATGAAAGCCGGGGTGGAAGTGCAGAAGGCCAAGAAGGAAGTCGCCCGGGCGAACAGCACCCTGTTGGTGGCCAAGGCACGCTTGAATACGCTGACCGCCGGGTCGCTCGGAAAAACATTCTCCATCCAAGGCGATTTCGAATCGCCCAAAACGGGGGTGAATGCGGAGGCCCTGGCGACGCAAGCCATGGAACAACATCCGGCCCTACGCCGCTTGAGCAAGCTGGCGGAACAGGCGGAACATACGCTGCGGTATGAGCGGGAAGCCCGCGTGCCCAACATCAGTCTCCTGGGCAGTTATCACCGGGAGGCGGGTGATGAATCGGTCACCGCCGGACTCAGCGTCCCCCTCCCCCTCTGGTACCGGCGGCAGGGAGAAATTCAATCCGCGCTCGGCGCCAAACACCGCGCCGATGCGGAGCGTCTGCGGCAACAGAACGAGCTGGAGCAGGCCATCACTCAGCATGCGCAGGAAGTCCGCACGGCGCAGGATCAGCTGCAGGTCTTTGAAACCGGCCTGTTGAAACAGGCCGAACAGACCTTGACCGTCGCCCGCACGAGTTTTCGGCACGGCGCCGCCAGCCTCCTGGACGTCCTGGATGCGCAACGTGTCTATCGGCAAACCCAGCTGGAATATGCGCAGGTGCGGGCCGATCTCTCCATTTCGCTGGCCCGGTTGGAACGGGCACTGGGAGCCTCGCTATGAACAGCCCCGCCTGGTTCGCACATCAGCAAGGGACAGGAGTGAGCCGATGATCGGACGCTACGCAACGACCGGAATGATCCTGACCATCCTCGCTGTTCTCCCCGGATGCGGGGATCAGGGAACGGAACCGCCGAAACCTTTCTCACCCGCCGAGGTGGTACCGCAGGTCGCCGTCACCCATACGATTCACCCGCCGCCGGCAGTCCGGGAACGCCTCCGCACCGAGCCCGCCGTGCGACGCGCCGTTCCGGAATTGGTGACCGCACCCGGCGAGGTCGCACTCGACTTGAAGAAGGTCGCCAAGATTACCTCCCGCATCGGAGGACAGGTCGAACACATTCACGTGCAGTTGGGCGACCGGGTCAAGCCCGGTCAACCGCTCGCCGCCATCGGCAGCCTGCAACTCGATCAGCTGGTAGAAGAATATCTCGTCGGGAAGGCGCAGGCCGACGTGGCGGAAAACAGTCTCCGGCGAACCGAGAAACTGCGCACGGACGACATCGTGCCGGAGCGAAAGCTCATTGAAGACAAGGGACACTACCTGGAGACGAAGGCACGCTACCAGCATGTCCGCGAAAAGCTGCTGGCCATGGGTATCTCAAAAGCCGAACTCGCCGGCCTCGAACGCGGCGGGCATGAAGAAGGCCATCATTATACTCTGACCTCTCCCATCGCCGGGACAGTGGTGGCCCAGAATGCGGTGCGCGGACAGGGAGTCGCGCCTGGTGCCGAACTCTTCGAAGTCGTCGATACCAGCCGTGTCTGGGTCTTTGCCAATCTCCCCATTGAACAGGCTCGAAAATTCAAAGAGGGCGACCTGGGCACAATCGCGCCCAAAGGCGGCGAGGTGATCACGGCCCCACTCACATATCTCGCGCCGGTCGCCGATGAAACCACGCGCACGATCCACATACGCTTCGAAGTGGAGAACCGGCAGGGACACCTGAAACCGCACGAGTATGTGGAAGTGGCGCTCACCCGCTCAGGGGCACCCACGGTGGCGGTTCCTGTGTCTGCTCTCACCACCATCGACAAGACTCGAGGGGTCTTCCTCGAAGGTCACGACGGGTACACGTTTACGCCGATCGACGCAGGACGTGAGAGCGGCGGCTGGGTCGAAATTCGAACAGGTGTGAAGGAAGGCAACCCGGTCGTGATTGAGGGGGTCTTCGATCTGAAAAACGTGCTGCTGAAAGAACAGATCGGATCGGGCGAGTGAGGACCCCATGAACCACCTGCTGACATGTTCGCTCCGCTATCGATTCTTTACTCTGGTGGCGATCGCCGTCGTGATTGCCACGGGCATCTGGTCCTTTTCGAACCTCACCATCGACGCCGTCCCGGACCTCACACCGGTGCAGGTCCAAGTGCTCACCCGCGCGCCGGCCTTGGGGCCGGTGGAAGTCGAGCAGTTCGTGACGTTCCCCATCGAGGCTTCCTTGAACGGCTTGCCGGCATTGCGGGAACTGCGTTCGGTTTCACGATATGGCCTCTCCGCCGTGACGGCGATCTTCGACGACCAGACCGACATCTACCGGGCCAGACAGTTCGTGACGGAACGGTTGGCGCAGGCCATGGAGCGCATCCCTGCGGAATATGGCCGGCCGGTCATGGGCCCGCTGACCACCGGGCTGGGCGAAGTGTATCAATTCACGGTCAAAGGACCAGGCTACAGTCCCATGGCGCTCAGAACGCTGTTGCAGTGGGACATCGGGATGAAATTACGCGCCGTGCCCGGCGTGGTTGAGGTCAATATCTGGGGGGGAGAGCCGCAACAGTTCCACGTGATCGTGGATCCGTCGAAACTACTCTCCTTCAAGCTGACCATGAAGCAGATCTTCGACGCGCTGCAACGGAATAATGCCATCGCCGGCGGCGGATACATCGAACATCAGCGTGAGCAACTTCTCATTCGAGGGGAAGCGCTCGCCACGCAGGTGAGCGACCTGGCCCGGATCGTCGTGGCCCACGGATCGGGCGGTGTGCCGGTCTACATTGCCGACGTTGCGGAGGTGAAAGAAGGTTCAGGGCTCCGGATCGGCGCGGCCACCGCCATGGGCGAAGGCGAGACGGTCATCGGAATGGTACAGATGCTCGCGGGTGAAAACGCGCAACAAGTGGTGACCCGCGTGAAGGCGCGCGTGCAGGAAATCCAGGCGACCCTGCCTTCCGGTGTCACCATCGAACCCTACTACGATCGCACGATTTTTGTGTCTAAGGTCATGACGACCGTGCGCAACAACCTGCTGGAAGGCGGCCTGCTCGTCATCGCCGTGCTGTTTCTCTTTCTCGGCGACCTCCGGGCCGGCCTGATCGTCGCCTCGGCGATTCCGCTCGCCATGCTGATCGCCTTTACCGGCATGCTGCAGGCCGGACTCTCAGGCAATTTGATGAGCCTGGGCGCCATCGACTTCGGCCTATTGGTCGATGGCTCCGTGGTCATGATCGACAACATTCTGCGCCGATTGGCGGACAAGCCGGCACGTAATCGGGACGAACGCATTGAGACCGTGCTGACGGCCGGACGGGAAGTCCTGCGTCCCATGACCCTGGCCGTGAGCATCATCATTCTCGTGTATGTGCCCATCCTGGCCTTGACCGGGATCGAGGGCAAGATGTTCCGTCCCATGGCGTTCACGGTGATCATGGCCCTCGCCGGTTCCCTGCTGCTTGCACTCACCGTGACGCCGCTCCTGTCGTTCTGGTTCGTACGGACCGGAGCGACCCGGCAAGAAACCCTGATCATTCGCGGGCTGAGAGGCGCCTATGGCCCTTGGCTCAAATGGGCGGTGGCGCGGCCTCTCTGGCCGGTCTCGATTGCGATCATCCTGTTCATCATCAGCCTGGGGGCAGGAACCAGGCTCGGCATCGAGTTCGTACCCAGGCTGGAGGAAGGCGACGTCGCGCTGCAAGTGTGGCGGTTGCCCAGCATCTCGCTGACCGAATCCATCTCTACCGCGCTCGATATCGAACGGGTCCTTCGCCGTTTTCCCGAGGTCACTCAGGTGGTCACGCGCACGGGCAGCCCCGAAGTGGCAACGGATGTGATGGGCGTCGAACTCTCCGATGTCTTCATCATCCTCAAGCCGCAACAGGAATGGGTGACAGCCGGGACTCGCGACGGCTTGATCGAAGCCATGAAACGACGCATCGAGGAGCAGGTTCCCGGTGTCGGCCTCGGATTCACTCAGCCGATCGAGATGCGTTTCAACGAGTTGATCGCCGGCGTGCGCTCGGATCTGGCCGTCAAGATTTTCGGCCCCGACCTGGACATTCTCAAGCAACAGGCTGAACGCGCGGCGCGCGCGCTTCAAGCCGTGTCGGGCGCGGCAGACGTCAAGGTCGAACAGGTCGCGGGACTCCCGCTGCTGCGTGTCATCGTGGATCGCGCAGCAATCGCCCGATACGGGCTCACCGCAGACGAAGTGCTCACGCTCATACAATCGACCCGGGTAGGGACCGTTGTCGGCACCGTGGTGCAGGGCTCCCGTCGATTTGAGTTGGTCGTGCGGTTGGCCGACCGGGTGTCTCAGGATCCGGCGTTGTTGGGCAACCTGCTGATCCCGACCATGCATGGCGAACTGGTGCCCCTCTCGCGCGTGACGAGCATCACAGTGGATTCCGGCCCGGCGCAGGTCAGCCGTGAACATGTGCAACGGCGGATCGTCGTGGAGTGCAACATTCGAGGACGGGATCTGGGCGGGTTTGTGGCTGAGGCTCAGCAGGCCGTCGCCAGATCAGTTAGCTTGCCCGCCGGATACGAGATGCGCTGGGGCGGGCAATTCGAACACCTGCAGGAGGCCGCTCGCCGGTTGACCATGGTGGTGCCGGTCACGCTGTTGCTGATCCTCGGGATGTTGTCGGTGATCTTCGGCGCGATGCGGCCTGCCCTGCTGATCTTTCTCAATGTGCCGCTGGCGCTGTCCGGCGGCATTCTGGCGCTGTGGCTCCGGGGGTTGCCGCTCAGCATCTCGGCCATCATCGGCTTTATCGCGCTCTTCGGAATTGCGGTGCTCAATGCAGTCGTCCTGGTAAGCCATATCCGCCGGCTGGAAGCCGACGGCGTATCGCCTGGCGAGGCGGTTGTTCAAGGGGCCATGGATCGGCTCCGCCCGGTCCTGATGACGGCCCTGGTGGCGAGCCTCGGATTTCTCCCCATGGCCTTGGCGACCAGCATGGGCGCGGAAGTCCAACGCCCCCTGGCGACCGTGGTGATCGGAGGCCTGCTGACCTCGACAGCCCTGACCTTGCTGGTCATTCCAGCCCTATATCCCTACTGGGTGCGTGGCGAGACCATGAGGCCGCGGCCCTTTGCCGGTCAGGGAGGAATGAACGCGTCCGGATCGTAACCTATTGACCGAGCAAGGCGGGACGGGAGAAGGTCGAATCGATGCCCGGCTGTTTCAGACTGTTTCCTGGACAGACTTTCATCACCGCGGTAAGCTTCCTCTACGAGTTGAATTGTCTGCAACCGAGCCCGAATACTGCGAAACCGTTCCATCACACGCAGAACCGGTGCCCATCCTGAGGAGTAGTTATGGCGACCATCATGGTGATCGACGACGAACCATCCATCCGCGGCCTCCTGCGGGAGGTCCTGGAACGATCAGGGCACAAGGTCGTCGAAGCGAAAGATGGGCGGGAAGCGCTGGATCTCTATCAGAAACATAAAGCCGACCTGCTGATCATGGACCTGCTCATGCCGGAGGTCGATGGACTGGAAGCCACCCTGCAACTGACCCGCGAATACATGGACACGAAAATCATCGCGATGACCGGCGCCCAAGGTGACCGGAACTTTCTGGATATCGCGAAACTTTTCGGCGCCCACCGGACCTTCGAAAAGCCCTTCGACTTGAAAGAAATGCTGAACGCCGTGGAAGCGGAACTGGCCCAGAAGTAATCCGCACTCCCCTTCTCGCCCCAGGCCTTCGCCCGGAAGCCGTTCACGAAGGAAAATCTGCTGGAAACCCCACCGTTGCTTCTGCAAGAATCGTCCGGTGCAGCGGACAGCCACAGCCAAACACCCGTGTTTCTAACCCCCACTCGCGCATGGCGTCTCTGGTGTGCCTGGAGCATCCTTATCGTGCTCGTAGGCATCCTCCCGTTGCATAACTTCGTCGGCCATGCGCATTGGCAATACATTCGCTGGGTGCCGACACCGGACCAGCTAAGTTCGCCGGCCGTCCTCCTGGATCTCGGCATCGATGCGGCGGCCAACATCCTCCTTTTCGTCCCATTCGGCCTGCTCTATACCCTGCGCGGATTGGACGGCAAATCCTTCTCGCCGGGCCTTCTGATGCTCATGGCCTTTACCCTCTCCTTCGGCATCGAGTACTACCAGGTCTATTGTCACAATCGCAGCACGTCGCTGCTGGACCTGCTGGATAACATTCTCGGGGCCTATATCGGGATGAGAGCGGGAGTGTTCTATCTTAGGAAGAAAACGGGCGAAGTGATGGAACCCGCGACGTAAACCTACTGCCATCCCGTCGGATCATACCCTCGCTCACGCAGACAACGATCCACGTAGTTGGTAAACGCCCCGCTCGGCGGCGATCGCCTGAACAAGCCGCGCAGAAACCCGGCCGTCGCGCCGCTGGCCGCGCCGATCATGGCCCCTCGTCCCGGATGGCCCAGGATCGCTCCGCCCACCGCACCGGCGGCCGATCCGATCGCTCCGCCCACCACCGTGCCGGTTGCGACCTGGGCGGTTTTGCCTTCGCTAGGAGAGGCCCCGGCTTGCTCAGCCAAGGCCATGCAGTCTTTGATGTCGGAGTCAGCCGCATCGGCCCCGACCTGTCGATAGTGATCATTGGGGTAGAGAATCGGCTTGGGCCCCGCACAACCGGCGAGCAGCAGACTCGCGGCACAGATGAGGATCGCTTGCTTCATGGCTCACAGGTTCTCTGTTCCACAGGCATCGAAGAGGACAAGGTTGACCGGCTGCATCAACGAAAGCCTGATCCAGCTGAGACTTAGATCCGTCCCCCCAGATCCTTCCGCTGCAACGTTCGCATCATCACCGAATCGTTATAGGCCACTTCGCTCAGGGCATCCAGGATATGCAGCCCTTTGCTCGCCGCCAATTCTTTGGCCTTCGTGTAGTTCTTCGCACTGAAGCGGGCGACTGCCGGCTGACCGTTGACGATCTGACAGGCGAGCACTTCTCCGCCGGCCACATCCATCGTGCCCCCCTCCTCCACGAGTTTCTTCGCCTGCGGCACCGTAATCTGGTGTAGCTGCGCAAACTCTTCCAACCCGCCCGTCTCCACAAGGCGTCCGTCAGGCATGATGCAGAGCCGCTTGAAATGTGGAGACCAGTCTTTGCGGAAGTCGATGAACTTGATATCGCCGCCCTTCGCCACAGCACGGTCGAGGGTCCGGTAGTCGAGGCCGAGATTCTTTTTGGCCAGCTTGGTTTTTAATTCTTCGGGAAGCGTTCGATAGAACACCTCTGTCGCCGCCTCGATCAACGGCACGGCGCGCGACCGGGCCAATTGCTCCGCCTCGGCGAATTGCATCAGGTCGAGTACCCAGGTCTGTTTCGGCATGGCACCGCCGGCATCGATCCGGCAGGCAAACAGTCCACGCGTCAACAATCCGCCCACTTGGGGATATACATAGACACCGCCCTCGGTCAGCAGCTGCGTCATCCGGTCCAACGGCACGTCGTAACTCTCGGCGAGAATTTTCGCATGCGCTGCCAGATCTTCCGGCAGCGTCATCGCGCAGGCCGTGACGTTACCCGGCGCATCGAACTCCGAGTAATCTTCGATCACGTTATACAAAACCGGCGGCTTCGGCTTCTCGATCTTCTTCTTGATCTTAAACATAATGAGCTCGTTCCTCGTATCTCGTCGTTCGTCTCTCGTTCAAAGCAGGTCCTGCGCAATCACTCATGCCGGAGGTGATGATAGGGAGGGAGCGTCATGAGCCGCTGGTCGTCCACCGGCCCACCGATCGTAAAATGATACAGCGATTGAATCGACAGGTCCTTGATGCCCACGACCTCATGTACCGGGTCGTCGAAAAAGCAGCCGATGCCGGTGCCCCGCACTCCCGCTGCCTCCGCTTCCAGATAGAGCAGCTGCCCGAGCAGGCCCGTTTCCCAGAACAGGCGTGGATACCACCAAGCCCCGCCCTGCCGCAAGCGGCCTTCGAACTCCGCCAGCATCCCGAGCGAAAAGGCACTATCGCCGGCAATGCCCTGTTGGCAACTGACTTGCGCCGCCAGTCGTTGCGCGTTGCCCTGCAACAGCCAGAACAGGGGAAGATCTTCCGGACAACCGGGCGCGGGCGTCCATTCCAACTCAGGATTCATCGACTGCCGCAGAAACGGCAGCTTGTTCGGGTCACGCGCCAGCATATACAGCCCGGCCTCCAGCCCTTCGACGCGATGTACGAACAGCATGAGATGAATCGCCGGATCCCAAGGCAAGACATCCCACGGCATGGGACGCTGCAATTGCGGTCGCTCCACGCGAGGCATCACACGCTGCAGGATGTGAAAGAACGTGGCGGCTGAAATAGCGGTGCGGCCATCGAAGGAAACGGCGCTGCGGCGCTGCCTGATGATCGCCGCTGCCTCGCTCGTCCGTTGTGAAGCCTGAAGCGTCCCGGCTGGGACAACGGGGGTCCCGGCAAGCGAGACAATAGGGTGTTCCACAGCCGTCTTCCAGGAGGCCTCTGCCACCTGATCGATGACGTCCCAATGCACCCCATGCTCGCGACTCAGCTCATTGGCCTTCCCATACCACGGCCCCATAGCCACACCGGTGACGGCCGCCTCATCCAGAAACAACGGGAGGTCCTGATACTCGCGCGAGGAGCTGGACGGCGTGCGAACCTCCTCGTCACCAGGCCAGATCACCGCGAGGCAATCGGGATGTTCCGGCTCCACCCCGCTGAAATCGTCTACGCGGTGGGTTCCCAGTACCCTCGCGATCTGGTTCTGATCGGCTCCATCCAACAGCGCCATCCTCCAACCTAGTGTCGCCGCCGCGATACGCGCCGACCCGATCGCATGGCCGACATCGTGGTTGCAGTAGCGAAACGCCCGCTCGCCGTACTTCCAGGCTTCCCGCCAATGGACTGAGGTGAGACCGAACACAAACGATCCTGGCGGAAGGGGAGCGAATAGACGCGAGACGGCGGCCGGCGAACAGTCAGCGCGTAATTCCACCCCATGCTCTCTCGGCGCATAGTGATAAAGCCCCGGCTTCAGGTCGAGCCCCTCGGTCGGCGGCAGAAGCACGTAGCCCTCCGTCGGATGGAGATTGCCGGACGACGGATTGTTGCGCAACGCCCATTCAGACTCCCCGGCCTTTTTCCATGCCGACAGCCCGAGGGCCAGTTCGAAGAACCGTGAAATGGTGCGGTTCGTCAACGACTGCGCAGCAACGGCGCATGGTTGATAGATGGCATTGTAGGAAGGCGACCGTGGTTCATCGTCCGGCTTCAGCAACGGCAAGCGGACCAGCTCCGCTCCGTCGAATCGTCGAAAGGGATTGGGTTGGTTCGCCCAGTCCAAATACCCCAATGACCGCGCGTATCGATTGAAATGGTGTTTGGTTCGAACGTGATAGGCAATCACACGATCGACCGGATCGGTTGAAAGCCGCTCAGTGGAAGTGGCGGCAGACGGTTGTTCAGGATTCATGGCGGCAGTCTAACGAGCCGGAGGAAGGAAAGTAAACGCGGACCGCCTCAACCGAGCAGGCGGGCGATTCCGAAAGCGGCCGCGGCGGCCAGACCGCCGACCAGCACGGTTTGGAATCCGCCGCGCCACGGCGGCACACCGGTATACCCGCTCTTGACATACCCGAACACAAATAGGGCCACGGGAGTCACCGCCACCGACCACCAGAGCGCAGTGCGGATCTCGGAGACAACCATGTACGGCAGGAGCGGAATAAGTCCGCCGACCACATAGGACAGCGCGATCGTCCAGGCGCTGATCCGTGCGCGCGTGGGATCAGGCTCTTCGAGCCCCAGCTCGAACCGCATCATGAAATCCACCCACTGCGTCGGATTGGCCTGGAGTGTCTCGATCAACGGAGCAATCTGTTCATCGCGCAACCCATAGCCCCGGAAAATCTCGGACACTTCCTCGGCCTCCCGCTCCGGGATATGCTGCGTCTCCCGCAACTCGCGCAAGCGTTCAGACGCGTAATGTTCCAGATCCGTCTTCGCCGCGAGATACCCGCCCAACCCCATGGCAATCGAGCCGGCCGCGATCTCGGCTAATCCGGCTGTCACCACCAGCCCGGATGACGCCACCGCGCCCGACAATCCGGCCGCCAACGCAAAGGGCACGGTCAACCCGTCGGCCATGCCGATGACAATATCGCGGACGGTCGCGGTGGCGGTGAAATGTTTTTCAATGTGAGGCGTCACGGGCATGGGCACCCACTTTTCGGGAACGCAGCACCGCTTATGCTTCTTGAATGCGCACAAACTCCCGCGCACTGCGCAAATCTTCCTGCGTGCACAGTTTCAGTTCCAGCAGGAGGTGCTCCAACGCCGCCACCCTTGCCGCTACTTCAGGCAGCACCACGTCGATCCGTTCCACGAGATCTTGCAACCGGCGGGTCATCCCGGCCTCGCCGCTTTTCGTGGCTGCGCCCTTCCGTTTCTGTCCGACCGAACGATTGCGGCCCGACTGCCGTGGCACTTTCCTTTTGGGTGGCATAGGTCCCTCCTGGTTAGGCTGTTTGTGTACGCGCCTTCGTGGCGTCGGTCAAGCAAAGGATGTGGAGAAGGAGATCTCGCCGCAAAGGACAACACCTCATGTGATCATTGAAGTTCAGGAATGGAGGGCTTGGCTAACGCATGGAACCGGGCGTGGCTGTCAGGCAGTTTGCGGCGGCTGCGAATCCCCTATCGATCACACCTGAAACGGCCAGAAGGCAATATGAGACAGGCGATTCGAATACTGGTTAAATCATTGCTTGAAGTTAGCAAGGTGCGGCCTGCTGCGGGACTAGGCCCTGTGCCAATGGTCGGACAGGTTCCGGTTACAGGGGATCGACGAATTGGAGGGGAATATCAGGAGCAGGGGCCGTATCCGCCGACGAGCCGTCTCAAACCTCGAGCGCATCGCCGGCGGTGAGATCGCGTCGCTGCCTGAAGTCAGGCGGCCAGAGCTACAGGACTGAACAGTTTCACCGTCTCCTGAAGCTGCTCTTGCGCCTCGTTCAGCAATGCCGGCCACTCACTGACATCGAATCGGGTGGACTGCAATGCGGCCGCATGAAACGACAACTCCTTCGGTGCAACGGAGGGATGCAATTCATTGTGGTCGGCAACTACCCCCGCGAGGTGCACGATCGAAGGGTGAAGCGCGTACTCGCCTGCCTCGTCGGGACAGAGCTGGTGGCGGATGGCCTGTTCGATTAGAAGCGGCATCCCCCAGGAATGAATCAACTCGGCACCCACTTCAGTAAAATCGCACCCGAAGTTGGACTGCTCGACTTCCGCAAGCGGGCTCCCCAGGTTGCCCGCCTCGATAAGCGCCGACTGAGCGCGCTCGGGAATGGTCTGATACAAGACCAGATGCCCGATGTCTCGCAGCAACCCCTCGATAAAGAACCGCTCGCTGTCATCGATGCCGCAGACTTTGGCGATTTTTCCGGCCATCAAGGCGCAGAGGACGCTCTTACGCCAATAGGCCGACAAATCCATGATCTGCACCGTCATACCGCTGAAACTACGACCGATGGTCGTGGCCGTCACCAAATCTCGTATCGCTTGCATCCCGAGCAGGTTCACCGCGCGGGTCACCGTGTCCACCTGCTTGGGAACGCCATACAGCGGGCTGTTCACAATCTTCAGGACGCGCGCAGAGATGGCCGGGTCCATCTTGAGGACCTTCGCCAAATCATCCATCGTCGAGTCCGGGTTGTCCACGACATCGCGAACTCGATAGTAGATCTCAGGGAGGGTGAACACGTTGGAGCAGGATTGGACGAGTTCTTGCGCCGATGCCATGATAGACGATCCTCCTTGGTGCGCGTTGCGCGTGCGCCCTGTACAGGGGCCCCCGGCTATCTTTATCGGTTGCGGCCTGTGTTTTCTGAAGGGCCAAGAGATCAGGGGTTTATATGAGGCAGGGAGAGGGCCGGTTGTGATCGTCTTGCTTGGTGCCGCAATGAGGTGGACAGGCGTCGGGACATTCTGTAATTTATGACGGCATTTGATGGCCCAAACAGCCCCTTGCACGCATATATCAAAGCCAGAACCAACCTATTTGTTCACCTCATGAGAATTGTCAGTTGGAATTGCAACGGTGCACTTCGCAAAAAGCTCCCACAACTTCTCACTCTCAATGCCGACATCTACATCGTCCAAGAATGTGAAAGGCCAGAAGGTTCGATTGATAGTTCATACAAGAGTTGGGCAAAGGGTTCATTGTGGGTTGGTAGCAACAAACACAGGGGGCTGGGAGTATTTTCAAGCAATGCGCCTCTGGCCATGCTCGACTGGGATGGCAACGGACTTGAGTCATTTGTTCCGTTGACCATCGACAACAAGATCACGGCATTGGCGGTTTGGACGCGTCACGCAAATTCGCCGACCTTCCGCTACATCGGTCAATTGTGGAAATACCTTCAGGTCCACAAAACAAGAATTGAGAACCGCAACATGCTCATCTGCGGAGACTTCAACAGCAACGCACGCTGGGACGTCTGGGATCGGTGGTGGAACCACAGTGATGTCGTCAGGGAGCTCTCCTCGATCGGTTTAGAGAGTGTGTATCACCACCGGACCGGCGAGCAGCAGGGAAAGGAATCACAACCCACGTTCTTTATGCATCGTAAGCTTGCTCGTCCCTATCACATTGACTATGCGTTTGCTTCCAAGGATCTGCTTCAATCCTCCGAAATTTCAGTGGGCAGGGCCGATGACTGGCTAATATTCAGTGATCACATGCCCATAGTGTTCGATATCGCTGGTGTCTAACTTACGATTCACATCGATAGGTGCACCGAAAGCAGTTCCGCTATACGCTAGCCTAAGGATAACCGACAGAACAAAAGAACCAGCCAACAACTCTCAACTTCTCTCCGCTGCCGTTCAGGCAAAAGCCGGCGCGTTGCCCGGCCTCCACTTGATGCTGCAGCCGACGCTAGGCTTTTGATCGGGATTCACCGGCGTTCCGCCCATGACGGCATCGATCGCGGCGCGCAGGTCCCGACCGGTGACCGGCCTATTGTTGCCGGGGCGCGAGTCGTCCAATTGGCCTCGATACACCAGCCGACGCTGCCGATCGAACAGGAACAAGTCCGGCGTGCAGACAGCCCGGTAGGCTTTCGCCACCTCCTGGGTCTCATCGCAGCAGAATGGAAAGGTCAAGGCGAGCCGCTCGGCCATCTCCTTCAGGCGCGGAGGCGCATCGTCCGGATAGGACTTCGCATCGTTGCTGCTGATTGCGATGATCCCAAGCCCGGTATCTCTATAGTCTCGCCCGATCCTGGCGATCTCCTGCTCCACGTGTACCACATAGGGGCAGTGGCGGCAGATGAACATCACCAGCAAGGCCGATGAACCGGCGAAGGAGTCGAGCTGATACACCTCACCGGTCACCACATCGCGCAACGTAAACGGCGGCGCACTGGTGCCCAACGACAGCATGAACGACTCGACGGCCATATCCACCTCACCTTATTCGGCAGCGCACTGTTTGAACCCGTCGCCTCACCACCTGTTCACTCTACAAGCCCCGCGCCGGCGACTCAAGCGCGAGACCTCATTGACCTGCTTTTCACTCCCCGCGTATGCTGGGGTCTGACAGGCCTGTATCTTCACGACAGGCGCCACGCACAGACGATCCACGGCCCACGCTTCAAGAAAGAACCAGTTATGCAATTCGATGCCGCTCTGGCCGCACAAGATACGCTCCGGGAATCAGAAGCCGAGCTCGGTGCCGATTGGGACCAGGCCATTGAGCTTGAACAGACCTTCTCGTCCAATGCCGGTTCCACTGCCCGCGAGGCCTATGAACAATTGCTCGCGTTGGCCGGTCGCCACCCCGACGCACATCGTTTCCAGGCCTTCTGTATCTACATCACCTGGCAACAGGTCACAGAGGAGACGATCGCCCGTCACTTTCACACCGGCATGACGCTCTCCGAGGCCTATCTCGCCTCACCGGAGGGAAAGGATCCGCGCCATCTTGCCTCTGTTGCCGAATTGCTCGACTCGTTTCGCGCCGGTTTGGGCCTGGACGAAGAAGACGACATCGTGGTGGAATTTCGTAAAGACACGCCGAAGGGCGGTGACTGACCCAAGCCGTGAAACGTCACTCGTGAAGCGTTTCAAAAACGAGATACGAGCGACGAGAAACGAACGACGGTTCCAAGACATGGCTGAAAACGACAAACATCGCGCACGCATTTTTCTCCATCGTGGGGATCTTATCCAGGCACGCGCCGCCTGGGAGGCGGCCGTCAAGGACGACCGCCTGACCGGGACCCAGCGTGAACTCTCGAACAGCCTCGGCAACCTCGGCAACACCTATGCTCTGGCCGGCGAATTGGAGAAGGCCGACGCCTGTTACAAAGAAGTGCTGGCGATCCAACGTGGCGAACAAGATCCCCACGCCATCGCCCATACACTTGTCAATCTCGGCAACCTCTACATCGGCGCCGACCGACCGGAGAAGGCCCGCCCTTACTATCTGGAAGCGCTCGATTTACTCAAGCCGCTCAACGACCATCGCGCGCTCGGCATCCTTTACCACAACCTGGCCATGGAAGAGGCCCGGCAGCACCAATGGGATGAGTCCGTCCGGTTGTTCACGCAGGCACTGGAGTCCCACCGGGTGGTCGGCAACGAAGAAGGCCTGGCCGGCACGTACAGTCAGCTGGGAAAGACCTTCCTCGACAGTGGCCGCACGGTAGAGGCCGAACGATGTTTCAACAATGCCTCCGAACATTTCATTAAGCTCGGCAATCCGGCCGGCGAAGCGGCGGTCCTCCGTGAACTGGCCACTCTCTATGAACAACGACAGGATACGGTCGCGGCCCTCCGCTGCGTGGAACGGCTGCACCATCTGGCGCTGGGAACCGGACGCGCGCCCGCTGCCGCCGACCGCGAACGGCTCGCCCGACTCCGGGCCGCCCGTAGCTGAACGAACACAGGTGATGGTAGAATCCCGCGTCACCAGACCAGCCAATCACGCTTCACAAGGAGCCTCATGGATATCAGCGCGTTTCGCCAAATGGTTGAGAAAAACCCGAAAGGATTTCTGGGTCGCTACGGCCTAGGCAATAAAATTTTGCAAGAAGGCGGCAGCGTCGAGGAGGCCGCCGAGCACCTCACGGTCGCCACCCAATTGGATCCGACGCATGTCGCGTCGCACCTCGCCCTCGGACGCGCCCTAGTCACACTGGGCAAGAAGGAAGAGGCCAAACCCGTCCTGAAAGCCGGGATCGACGCAGCCGTTTCGGGGCGATCCAACGGCGGAGTGGATCTGGTGCCGGAACTGCAACAACTCTTGAGAACGCTCGGATAAGCCGGTTGGAGGATCTATGAACCTTGACGCAGCCAGGCAACGGATCGAATCTGCGATCACACAATACGGCCAGCATGCCGCCATGGCCATCGAACTGGTCATCAATGAAGTGCGCTCCGACATGGGACGGGACGCCGTGAACGAATTGATCGACGAGTTCGACCTCGAACTCATGTACAACATCGCCCCGATGGAATCCGATTACTCGAACAGCTGAGCCCGGATGGAGATGTTACGCACAGCGCTCGCAGGGTGCTCACAAAGACCATCCAGCGAGGCCGCAGGCGCGAAAGCCCCGGAGACGTACGTTCAGAGATACGTTGAGGAGGATTCCGAGTCGAGAACGACGCTGGGGGTCTTTTTCAGCAGCCTGCCATGCCGCTGATCTGGTGTTCCATTTCAGGCCACGGCTACGGCCACGCGGCACAAGTGGTACCGGTACTGAACGCGTTGGGACGGTTGGTTCCGGATCTTCACGCCATTTTGCGGACAACGGTCCCCGCCGGCTTCTTCGAACCTCGTCTCGACATTCCCTGGCAACTCAATGTCGGACAGCAGGATGTCGGCTGCATCCAGGACGGCCCACTGAAGATCGATGTCTCTCGCACCTGGGCCGCCCACGCTGTGCTCCACAGCGATTGGCAGCAGAACATTGAGACTGAAGCCGCGCTCATCCGCAGCGCCGGACCCGCCTGTGTCCTTTCCGATATCTCTCATCTCGGCATTGCCGCCGGCGCGGCTACGGGCATTCCGACTATCGGCCTCTGCTCCTTGTCTTGGGATCTGGTCCTGGAACCGTTCGCAGATCCCGCCCAACGTGAACAGGCCACCATCCTTCGCCAGATCCGCGAGGCCTATGCCAAGGCCGACTGCTTCCTGCGTGTGGCACCGGCTCTTGCGATCACCGCATTCCGTTCTGTTCGCGAAATCGGCCCCATCGCGGAACCGGCCGTCCCTCAACCCGCGGCGCTCCGAAAGGCCATCGGCGCCGGACAGTCGGAACGAGTCGTGCTGGTCGGGTTCGGCGGCATCGCCCTGCGCGCGTTTCCCGTCGAACACATGGAGGCGATGGACGGCTTTCGCTTCGTTGTGGATGGCGCCGTGCCGAATGGACTGACTCGCGTCCTGTCGCTGGCCTCCCTGGGCATGACATTCAAAGCGGTCATGGCGTCCGTAGATATGATCCTCACAAAGCCAGGGTACGGCACGATCGTGGAAGCCGTGGCGCTCGGAATCCCTGTCGTCTATGTGCGACGATACAATTTCCCCGACGAGCCGCCCCTGGTCGATCACCTGCATCGATATGGTCGCGGTGCAGAGCTCCCACTTGCCGATTTTCTCCAGGGACGATGGAACGCGGCCATAGAACAAGCCTTCGCCCGCACCGTTTCATCGACGCCGCCTCCCCTGTCCGGCGCACAGGACGCCGCGCACATTCTGAAAGAGTACGTATGAAATCGCTCCGGCCGGCCGTTCGCGACACTCCTGTCGAGCGCCGATAAAGACGCTCATGATGCCGTGAAGCGCGGCCCCCCTCCTGCCGACGGATTCTCACATCCGATTAGTCGTTTTTCACGTAGAGTGTTATAGTGTGCCCTATTCCGATCCGGAGAATTGCGCCCGCGCCCAGGCCCACTGCATGGAAGCTGCCTCCCGACAAGCTGCATCGACGATCGACCCCAAACTCCTGGCCCGTGTGGCCAAGGGCGATCAACAGGCATTCGGCCAACTCTACGATCAATCGAGCACCCTGCTCTTTACCCTCGCGTACCGCATTTTGAGTGACCGCGATGAGGCCGCGGAGTTACTTCAGGAGGTCTACCTGGAGGTATGGCGAAAGATCGCCAAATACGATGTCGGCCGTGGAACCCCGATCGCCTGGCTGGTGACCCTCACCCGCAGTCGAGCCATCGACCGGCTCCGTGCACGAGCATCACGCGGGCAACATGTCGTCGCCGATTCGTTCGAACATCCCCTGGTTTCGCGCACACCTGACGTCAGCCCGAATCCGTACGAAGCCCGGGAGGATACCGAGCTGCGCCAGATGATGGCGAAAGCCATTCTGGAGTTGCCGCTGCCGCAACAACAGGCCATCGAGATGGCGTTTTACCAGGGCCTGACTCATACGGAGATTGCCGCCAAGCTGAACCAGCCGCTGGGGACGGTGAAGACGCGCATCAAACTGGCGATGACCAAGCTCCGCGCGTCATTGCAGCAGACATTGCCGCAGGGTGACGGGGTATGACACACGAGGAACTGGAAGACGCGGTCCCCCTGTACGCGATCGGCGCCCTCGAACGGTCGGAGCGACAGGCTATCGAAGCGCACCTGTTATCGGGATGCGCGGCCTGCCATGCCGCCCTCAAGGACTATCAAACCGTGGCGTCCCTGCTGCCGTTCGGGCTCACCCCGGCGACACCTCCGAATACGCTCAAAGCCAAAATCATGATGGCGCCGATGCCGATCGCGAGTGCGGTGGAAGCGGAGCAGGCCGGCCCGAAGTCGAGCCTGGAACCGGGCGAATGGATGAACCACCTGTTCCCGCCCATCGCGCCGGCCCGCTCGCTGCCGTTCCGTCTGGCAATGGGATTTGCCGCGGCCGTCCTGATCGTGGGGGGCGGGTATCTCGCGTGGTTGTCCTACACGCAAACCTCTCAGCGTTCGGGCGAGATTCAACAACTGCAAGCCGCCGTGCAGCAGGAGACCGCCCGCGTGGCCGGCCTGCAGTCTGAGCTGCAACAGCGTGAACAGACCATCGGCACGCTCAAGTCGGAGATCGACCAACGGGCCACAGAGGTCGCGGAACTCCGCGATCAATTGCTGCAGCGGGAAGCGGAGCTGGACGACGCGCACTCCCAGCTGACCCAGAACGAATCCTCCCTGCAACGCCTGGCCAGGCAGAACGAGGAATTTGCCGGACTGTTCAAGAACCCTTCTTCAAAAGTCGTGTCGCTGGCCGGGTCCGACATGGCCAAATCGGCAGGCGCCTTCCTGCTATTCGATCCGGCAACCAAGAAAGCCTGGCTCTACGCATACAATCTGCCGGCCTTACCGAGCGGCAAGGTGTACCAGCTCTGGGCCATCGACGACAAACCGGTGAGCGCAGGCGTCTTCGGACTCGATGCGGGATTGAAAGCCCGTATGCTCATCAGGAATATGACCGAGTTTGCGCGGATGAAAAAATTCGCCGTGACCGTGGAACCGGACGGCGGACGCCCGGAGCCTACGGGCGCGATTTATTTGATCGGGCAGATCTGACCGGCCGGTAACTCCATCTTCCGCTTGCTCCTCCTCTCCCGGTGCCATTCCACACAAAGAACGTGCTAGCATGCAGGCGCCTTGACGACTCCAGTAGCGTTCAGGTTCTGACAGGATTCATCCGACGACATGATGCTCCCCCTCGACGATCCCGATACCCGCTTCATGCAACAAGCCCTGACACTCGCGCGTTCGGCGCCGCTGATCGGCGAAGTGCCGATCGCCGCGTTACTGGTGCATGAGGGCATCGTGATCGCTCAAGCCCATAATCTCAGGGAAACCAGGCAGGACCCGACGGCTCATGCAGAAGTGATCGTGATTCAAGACGCAGCACGGCATATGGGGAGCTGGCGACTCATCAACACCACCCTCTATGTCACGCTGGAACCCTGCACGATGTGTATCGGCGCCATCGTACTTGCTCGCATACCACGGCTGGTCTTCGCGGCCACCGATCCCAAAGCCGGTGCCTGCGGATCCATCATGAATATTCCCCCTGAGCCGCGACTGAACCACCGCGTGGAGGTCGTCGGAGGAGTCTGTGCTGAAGAGAGTCAGGCGTTGTTACAGGACTTCTTTCGGCAGCTGAGAAAAGATGCAGCCCGGCGGGAGACCACCTAACGAAACAGTTCTGTACTCGAATCCCACAGTCGAACCTGGCAGGCCGGCCCTTCAACGGCGAGTGCTCCGGATACGTCATCGGCCAGCGAGAGCGACTGCACGTGCCAGTTCGTATCGAGGGCTCCGGAGTCGGTCATCCGCACGTGAGCGAGCGGCGACCCGTCATCGAACAAGATTTCGAATCGATCCAGCCCGAGAGACAACCCGACCCCACGCCCTTTGAGATAGGCCTCCTTCGCCGTCCAGTAGCGATAGAACAGTGCCGGCTGCGCATCCTGCTGAGCCTGAGTGATCTGCCCTGACTCCTCGGACGAAAAAAACCGCTGCGCGAGCTTGAGCGCATCCACGTCCGGCCTGTGCACCTCGACATCCACACCGACGGCGAGCCCCGCCGCCACGGCCATCACGGCATATTCCCCTGAATGGGAGAGGCTGAACTGAATGTCCTGGCCGACACAGGAGCGACCGGTCAGAGCCGGCTTCCCATGGGCTCCGGTAGCAAACTCAATCTGCCTGGCTTCTCTGTCGACGTAGCGGGCCAGAATAACGCGCAGCAGCCCGTGCGACAGGATGAACCGGCGGCGATCCCGCTCGAAGGCAAATCGGGCCGCGCGGGCCTCTTCATCACGCGAGAGCAGAGCGGCAAGAGCGTCGCGTTGCTCCTCATGTCGGGCAAGACGGCAGAACCAGACATGCACATCCTGCCGGCTCAGAGCGGGCAACGGCGAAGAATCTCTGGAGGGAATCGACAATCCGGACATGGGTTGAGACACGCGAGGCGCAGACCCTGCGTTATGCCGAGGAGCGGATCACCGGCTTCAGCATCGGGGGCGTTCGATTCGAGCCCGTTGAGGCAGGCCGGTTCGGAGTTTCCAGAATCTTGCCTTCGTCGAGTTTTAGCACACGGTCGCCCACATGGAAATACCGGTCGTCATGGGTGACCACGATGACACCTTTTCCTCGCGCCCGCAACTCCGGCAAGAGCTCACCGTAAAAGACGTCCTTGTACTGAGGATCCTGATCGGCCGCCCATTCGTCGAAGACATAAAACGGACGATCTTCCAACATGGCCGTGACGAGAGCCAGGCGCTTTCGTTGGCCCTGCGACACATTGATGGTCGAGTACTCGCCATCTTGGATCGTGACCTTGTGCTGGATCCGGAGCGTTTTCAACCAGCCGTCGGCCTGACTCTCAATCAACGAGGGATCGAGCCCCAACAGTTTCTTGAACAGATAGAAATCGGAGAACACCGCCGCAAAATGCTGCCGGTACCAGTCCTGGTTCGCGGGCGTGATCGCCTCGGCGTTCAGCCTGACCGCTCCCTGTTGCGGAAGATACAACCCGGTCAGTACTTTCACAAAGGTCGACTTCCCGCTGCCGTTCCCCCCGATGATAAACACCAGTTCGCCGGTCCTGATCGTTACATCCAGCGGTCCAAGGCTGAACGACCGCTCATCTTCACCTTTCGGGTCATACGAAAAAATCGCCTGTGAGAACTCCAGACATTGCGTGCCGTGCGTCACCGGGCGCTCCGCGCCGCCCTCGCGACGGCCTTCATCCAATGCCAGTCCCAGCGATTCGATCTTCTCCAGCGCCACCTGGCCCCGACTCAAGGTGGGCACCATCCCGAGCAACCCCCACATCGGACCGATCATATAGAGCATCGCGAACGCATACCCTGTCAGTGACTCCCCCGACAACGACAACAATCTGGGAAAGAGCAGGAGAATAACCCCGATCAGTCCGTAGAAAAGCACCTGCGTCCAGGAATCGGTGGTGAGGTATTGCTTCGTCGTCACCAGATTGTGGTGGCGAAGCGCTTCGGCAGCTTGCCGGATATCCGAATCGACGAACGTTTCTCGACGCCCGCGATGCAACATCAACTCCTTCATACCTTCCGTCAGACTGCGAAAATGCTCGAAGAGGACCCCTTTCGAATCGCGCACCGCCAGCGACGACCGGAGCACGCGGCTATACAGCTGCCGGTACCCGAGCAATCCCAACACGGCCAGTAGAACCACGCCGAGAAACGCCTGCCACGAAAGCCACGCAAGGTAGAGGGAGCAGCCGGCAAGGATCGCGACATTGATCGCCAAGCCCGGCAACCCGTTCACCGCCCAGGCCATGGCATTCGTGTCATCCGTCAGCGTGGCCAGAATTTCATGCGCACCGCGACGTTCCAAGGTGCGATAGGGCGCCCGCACCACTTTCCAACAAAGATCCATCCCGAGATTCAGGATGGTTTTTTGCGCGAAGGTCACGAGCAACAGTTGGGAGAGGTAGTTCGATACGACCTTCAGTACCGCCAGACCGATGAAGGCTGCGGCAAACAGCTCAGAGGTCGCTCCGGCGCCGTTGATGAGTTTGTTGATGACGGCGAGCAGGCCCACACTGGACAGCCCGGCCAACAAACCGGTCAGCACCATCAGCACCATCATGCTTCGTGCGTCGCGGAGCAAGAACAGGAGAAACCGATACATTTTCATCATGGTGAGGAGGCTTTCATGTTGCCGAACCTAGGCGGCTCTTGAGGAAGGCCCCTTGCCCTGATCATCCGGTTTGTTCTGGAGCGTCGCCCACGCTTCCTGCCAAAACGACTTCAGATGGTGCGCCAACTCCTGCACATGCGGCGCGACAAATAACCGCCCCGAATCTTCGGCCGGCAGATAAATCGTCCGGCTCATGCCCCTCGCGGATTCGCCGAAGACCAACCGCGTATCATCGCTGGAGTTCGTCAGCGGATGTTTGGAAGCAATCACATTCAACACCGGCCCGCGGAACGGTTTCAAATCGTACCGCGCCACGGCATGGAAGGTGGCATACGTCACCTGATCCTTGTAGAGAAACTCATCTTGATGCTCAGCCGCTTCGGTATGGTGCATGAGATTCCAAATCCGTTTCAACTTTCCTCTCCAGAACGACGGCCACTCCTGGATCGGCAGTTTCCGCATAAGACGCAGGTACGTCGTGATCTTCATCCACACAAACAAGATCGGCCAGAGCAAATAAGGAGGCCGACTCCAATGCGTCAGGTAGGACCGTGGATGCCAGGATTCCATGACAGCCAGAATCACCTGCTCTCCCTGCGCCATGAGCTGTTGAGCGATCTCATAGGCCGCCAGCCCCCCCGTGCAGGTTCCACCGATGAGGTACGGTCCCTGCGGTTGAACCGACCGTATTTCTTCGATGTAATGCGTGGCCATCTCCTCCACGCGCATGAACGGTTTTTCTTTCCCGTCGAGGCCGCGAGCTTGCAGTCCATAAAACGGTTGGGTATCCCCCAGCAACTTGGCCAGGCGGGCAAATACGAGCACATTGCCGCCGACCCCTGGAACCGCAAAGAAGGGAGAATTTTTTCCCTCCGGTTGAATCGCGACCAAGGACCGCCAGCGCACGGTGCACCCTTCGTCGGCCAGAACATCCGCCAATTGCTCGATCGTGGGCGTCTGAAAGAGCACCGCCATCGGCAGGCGTATGCCGAAGGTCTGTTCGATGGCGCTGAACATCCGGAGCGCCAGCAGGGAATACCCGCCCAACGCGAAGAAGTTGTCGCGCACGCCGATGGGCGTGATTCCCAGGACCTGCTCCCAGATAGCCACCAACTGCAATTCAACCCGATTCCTGGGCTCGATCGGCTGGGCGCTGTCATGCACCGGCTCCGCCACCGGCGCGGGCAAGGCGCCACGATCTACCTTTCCATTCGGCGTGAGAGGGAATTCGTTGAGCGGCACAATCGCCGCCGGCACCATATAATCCGGGACCATGTCTCGCAGGGCCCGTCGAAGCGCCTGCGGATCGCAACTGCGCCCTTCTCTCGCCACCACATAAGCAACCAGCCGCTTGTCTCCCGGGGCATCTTCCCGCACGATGACCACCGCCTGCTTCACCGCCGGATCGCCCGCCAGGACCGCCTCGATTTCACCGAGTTCGATCCGGAACCCGCGCAGTTTGACCTGATAATCGATGCGCCCGATATAATCCAGTCGTCCGTCAGGCAGCCATTTGACCTGGTCACCCGTCCGGTAGATCCGCTCGCCCGCCCGGAACGGATTGGAGACGAATCGCTCCGCCGTCAGCTGAGGCGCGCCCCGGTATCCGCGCGCAAGCCCCATCCCGCCGATATACAGTTCACCCGGGATTCCCACCGGGACCGGCTCCCGGTTCAGATCCAACACATAGACCTGAGTATTCGCGATCGGCCGCCCGAGAGAAATCGTACGTTCAGCAGTACGCACCCGCTCTAACGTCGACCAAATGGTCGTCTCCGTCGGTCCGTACACATTCCAGACAGACCCTGCTCTTGTGAGCAGTTCCTGCGCTAACTCTCGCGGCAGCGCTTCTCCGCCACACAAGACTTTGACGCCTCGCCCGCCCTTCCAGCCGAACTGGAGCACCATTCGCCAGGTTGCGGGGGTCGCCTGCATGACCGTGCTGGTCCCTTGATCGAGCTCACGCTGTAACCAGGCCCCGTCCATCGCCTGTTCACGATTGGCCAGCACAATGCGGGCACCGACCAACAGCGGGAGATAGAGCTCCAGCCCGGCGATATCGAATGACAGCGGAGTCAACGCTACCAGCACATCACGATTGCTCAATCCCGGCTCTCGCTGCATGGAGCGGAGGAAATTCACCAGGGCGCGATGTTCAATTTCGACACCCTTCGGCTGACCGGTCGATCCAGAGGTGAATAGGACATAGACGAGATGCTCGGGTTTCGCGAGGGGTGCAGGATCCTTCTCCGAATACCGCGTCAGCGACTCCGCCTCCCCGTCCAGGCAGACCACCCGAAGCTGGTGCTGAGGAAGCCCGCCAAGAAGCTTGGAGTCTGTCACGACCACCGCCGCGTGACTGGCTTCGATCATGGCCGCCAACCTGCGGATCGGCAATCCGGGAACCAACGGCAGGTACGCGCCACCGGCCTTCATGACCGCCAGGAGGCTGATGAGCAATTCGGGAGACCGTTCGAGGAACACCGGCACCACCACATCCGGGCCCACGCCCTGTTCACGCAAGCGATGCGCCAGCCGATTCGCGCGACGGTTCAGTTCCGCATAGGACAATTCAGCGCCTTGAAACACCACGGCGATCGCATCCGGAGTCCGGCCGACCTGCGCTTCAAATAGTTGCGCAAAACAGGTTTCGCAATCGACTGGCTTCTCCGTCGCATTCCATTCACGCAGAATCCGATGTTGCTCCTGTTCCGCGAGGATCGTCACGCGTCCGACCTTCTCTTCCGGATGCTCCGCGATGACCTCCATGAATTGACGGTACTCCGCCAGCCAACGTTCGGCGGAGGTGCGATCGAACAGGTCCGTATTGAACTCCAGATAGGCTTTCCGCGAAGCCAACGGGTCGATCGACAGGCCGAGATCGAGCTGCGCCGCCCCTCGACTGACTTCATAGGGAGTCCACGACAGATGCTGAAACTCCGTCCTTGCGAAGGGAGTATTGGCGAAGTTGAACAAGACCTGCACCAGGGGCAACCCGCCCTGGCTGCGATCCGGGCGCAGCTCTTCGACGAGCTTCTCGAACGGGATGTCCTGGTGCGCATAGGCATCGAGGGACAGATCTCTCACCTGGCGCAGTAGTTCGCGGAAGGTCAGTTCCCCCGTGACATCCGTGCGCAACACCAGCGTATTCACGAACGTGCCGACTAAATCCTCAATCTCCAGCCGATGACGGTTCGCGATCGGTGTGCCGATCACCAGATCGCGCTGCTGCGTGAGGCGATGCAGGAGCCCGAAGAACCCGGCCAGGAACACCATGTACAACGTGACGCCTTCACGCACGCTGAGCTGTTTCAGGCGATTCACAAGCGCCCAGGACAGGTCGAGGGAGACCTGATCGCCCTTGAACGAATGGACGGGCAATCGCGGCCGATCGGACGGCAAGGCGAGCACCGGCAGATCCGTGAGTTTGGATTTCCAATGCGCGAGTTGCTCAGCCAGCACCGAACCGGTCAACCATGTCCGTTGCCACTGGGCAAAATCGGCATACTGAATCGCGAGGTCCGGTTGAATCGCGACGGGTTTCCCCGCGCAGAACGCGTTGTAGCACTTCACCAGTTCACGGGCGATCACGCCGTACGACCATTGATCAGAAATGATGTGGTGCGTACTGACCACCAACACATGATCCTCCTCGCCCAATTGAACCAGCAGAATACGCAGCAACGGTCCCTGCCCGAGGTCGAATGGACGGCGCGCCTCCGCGGTGGCCAATTCCAACCCCCTCGCCTCGCGCATCTCACGAGGCAACCCCCGCAAATCTTCTTCCACCCAGAGCGGATCCAACGAGGCGTGAATGATCTGACGCGCCTGACCATCCACCGTGGCAAACGTCGTCCGGAGCGCATCGTGGCGGCGCACAAGCTCCGCCACACCCCAACGCAACGCCGCCCGATTGAGCGGACCATGCAAGCGTACGCTGGCCGGAATGTTGTAGGCGGAGCCGCTCGGCGACAACTGATAGAGAAACCACATCCGTTCCTGCGCAAACGACAGCGGCAACGGCGTTCCACGCGCCGCCTTGGTCATCGCTTGCCTGTCCCGCTCCGATTGCTGCTTTCCGGCTTCCTGGGAGCGTGTGATCACCTCGGCCAGTGTCGCAATGGTCGGTCGTTCAAAGACTTGTCGTAGAGGCAGGACGACCCGGAACAGGGCTTGGACTCTGGACACCAGCTGTGTCGCCAGGAGCGAATGGCCTCCCAGTTCGAAGAAATTGTCATGCACGCCGACATCCTTCACGTGGAGGATTTCCCCCCAGATGTCGGCCAGCACCTGCTCGGTGGGCGTCCGTGGCGCGAGAAACTCAGACGTGAGATCGACTTTGCTCGCGCGACTGTCCGTAGCGACACGGAGCGCAACACGATCCACCTTGCCGTTGACGGTCAGGGGCAGCGTCTCCATCTCGACGAAAGCTGAAGGAATCATGTGCGCGGGCAACTGGCTCCGCAGCTGTTCGCGCAACTGCACCAGTCCCAGCCGGTTCTGTGGACGAGGGACCATGAAGGCGACGATCCGCTTATCACCCGGCTGATCTTCCCGCACCTCGACGACCGCGCGCTCCAGGTCCGGGTGCCGGTTGAGCACCGCCTCGATCTCTTCCAGTTCAATCCGATAGCCGCGAATCTTGACCTGGCGATCCACACGGCCGCGATAGTCGAGCTGCCCGTCCGGTCGCCAGCGCACGAGGTCGCCGGTGCGATACAGACGGGCCCCCGGAAGGCTTGAGAACGGATCGGGAATAAATTTCGTATCAGTAAGCTCGGGTCGGCCACGATAGCCTCGCGCCACCCCCACGCCGCCGACATAGAGTTCTCCGGGCACGCCCACCGGAACCGGACGACGATGCCGATCCAACACATAGACGGAAGACTGAGAAATCACACGCCCGATCGGCACGTCCTCGCGCAATTCCTCCTGCAACCCGAGGCCTGTGAGATCCGACCAGGTAACGGCGACCGTCGTTTCCGTCGGCCCGTAGGTATTCAGCAATCGAACCGTACGACCGACCAATCTAGCCCACCGCTGCACGATCTGGGGAAGGACACGTTCGCCACCGATGATCACCGTCTTCACCGAATCCGGGAAGGCGAGTTGCTCCAACTCCATCCGGGTGACGACTTCATGCCAGTACGCCGTCGGCAAATCCAATAGCGTCAACTGCCAGTCCCGACATCGATCCAAGAAGCCCGACACCGAATCGATCATCATCTGAGTGCGCAACACCAGCGTCGCACCCGTCGTGAGGCAGGGAAACATTTCTTCGGCGGCGGTGTCGAAACTCATCGACGCGAATTGCAGCACCCGGTCGCGCGAGTGGACACCCGCGATCTCCGTGATCGCCCGCACATAGTTGGCGATCGATCGATGTTCGATCATCACCCCCTTGGGCTGGCCGGTGGAACCGGAGGTATAAATCACATAGGCCAGATTTTCCGGAGCGTCCGCACCTTCGATGGCATCGTCCGGGAAGCGGGCGATTTGGTCCCATTCGGAATCGAGACAGATCGTGTGCGGGTTCGTCGCAGGCAGCCGGGCGAGTTGATTCTGTTGCGTCACCAACACCCGGACCTGGCTATCTCGCAGCATATACTCCAAGCGGTCGGTCGGATAGTCGGCATCCAGGGGCAGGTACGCCCCGCCCGATTTGAGAATGCCGAGCATGCCGACGATTAAGTTGAGCGATCGTTCCAGGCAGAGGCCGACGACCATACCGGGGGCGACGCCCCGCCGGCGGAGGTAATGGGCCACACGGTTCGCGCGCGCGTTCAACTCCCGATAGGTCAATTCCCGGTCGTCCTGTCGAACCGCGATCGCATCAGGGGTGCGCGACACCTGTGCTTCGATCAGGCGGTGGAGGCACTCTGCCGGCTCCTGCGGTTCGGGAGACTGTCCCCACATCAGGACCGTCTCGCGACACTCCGCCTCGGACATGAGAGGCAGTGACCCGATCGGCGCTGCGGGGTCGGCGACAAGCCCCTCCAGCACGCGGACAAAATGCTGCTGCATCCGTGCCACCCGGTCGGGCGCAAACAGTTCGTCTTTGTATTCGAAGTAACCGGTTACGCCTTGCTCCGATTCGGCCAGCTCAAGGCAGAGATCGAACTGCCCGCTCTGCTGGGGAATCACATAGGCCTCCCACTGAGGCAAGCACGATTCAGCAACAGATGACGGCGAGGCACCCATCCGTCGATCGAGTTCCGCCAGCAACTTGAACTGTTGCAGCACGAACAGGATTTGTCCCAATGGCGCTCGTTGACGATCGCGGGCCGGTCGCAAGTCCGACACGAGCCGCGCATAGGGATAGTCCTGATGATCGAGGGCCTCCAACAGAGTACGCTTGGTCTGCGCCAGCAGCTCGCGGCCGGACACATCGACCTGAACCGCCTCCCGCAACACGAGCATATTCACAAAATCACCGACGGTCCGGGCGAATCGAGACCGGCTTCGACCGAACACCGGAGTGACCACGGCTGTGTCTTCCACATTCGTGTAGCGGTACAGCAGGGCGTGAAGCGCAGCCAGGCAGACGGCGTACAGTGTCGTGCCTTCAGCCTGCGCGAAAGCCTTGAGCTGCTCGGTCAATGCCCGATCGATGTGGATCGTCTGCCACGCATAACGGCTTGGCTCAACCGTCGTCGGCTGCCGATCGTAGAGCATATCGTAGTTCGGGAGTCCACCCGCCAGCTGCGCCTTCCAATACTGGGCCAGCCGACCGCCCTCTGCACTCTCCAGTAATGCACGATGCCAACTGATGAACTCGCCATAGGGAGCAGGCTGGCTGCCGAGTCCGTTCGATCCATCCTGAAGCATGGAACCGTCTGAGGCGTAATCCCGCTTGAGGTCCTCGACCAGGTGGATCATCGACCAACCGTCCACGGCGATATGATGCGCCACCAGCAACAACCACGCCTGTTGTTTCCCCGTGAATAGCGACGCCCTCCACAGAGGGCCATGCGCCAGATTGAACGGAATCGCCGCCGCTTCCATGGCTTCCCGTCGCAAGCGTGACCAATCCCATGTGGAGGCATCAATGACCGTCCAGCTCAAAGGCAACCGGGCATGAATTCGTTGAACCGGCACCTCGTCCCGCGGTTCATAGGTGGTTCGAAGCGTCGCATGGCGCTCACCCAGTCGATCAAGCGCCTGTTTCAGTGCGGCCTGCTTCACGTCGAACGGCAGAGACAGAATGACGGAGACGTTGGCAGCGGCACTATCCGGAGCCAACTGGCTGAGGAACCACAGAGCAGCCTGATTCTCGGATAGTGGGGCGACATTCTCCGCTGTAAGATTCTGGCCATCGGCCGCAGCGAGTTCACTGCCGTCCCGGAGCATTCCCGCTTCGATGGTCGCAGCCAGATTGCCGAGCGTCGCGCCCCCCAACAGCTGATGCAACGAAAGCGGAACGTGGAACGATTCCTCTACGCAATGCGAGACCTCGGCGGCCATCAACGAATCGAGCCCGAGGAGATGTATCGGCCGGTCACCGGCGATGGCCTCTCGGCTGCACCCGAGGCGCTCGGCAATCATTCCCCGCACCACCTGCTCAATCTGCCGCCGCCGTGTATCCGGCGAGAGCGCGCGCAGGTCTTCTATCTCGACGACCGCTGACTGGGTCTGAGACGGGGTCGCCGGCAAGACACTCTTTCCGAGAACAGAAAGTTGGCCGGCCAGAAATTGATCGCGGCAGGCACGTCGCTGGACTTTTCCACTCGATGTCCTCGGCAGACTTCCGGCCTTGATGAAGATGATGGTGAAGACATGGAGGTCATGCTGTTCGGAGACCGCAGAACGAATCGCGGCAGCCGGCTCATCGATGGCCAAGGCCGTCGCCCGGCGCTCGACCTCCTGCACCACCACCACCGCTTCCTCCCCCGCATCCTGGACAGAGAAGGCCGCTGCGCCCCCGCCCCGAAACAGGCTGTGGCTCTGCTCGACGGTACGCTCAATATCCTGCGGGTAGTGATTTCTCCCTCGCACAATCAGCAGGTCCTTCAAACGCCCGGTGACAAAAACTTCACCGTCTCTGACGAAACCGAGGTCACCGGTCCGCAGGAACGGGCCCTCCCCCGTATCACGGAGCATCGCGCGGAAGGTGCGCGCAGTTTCTTCCGGATTATTCCAATATCCCTGTGTGGCGCTGGCTCCGGCCAACCAGATTTCGCCGACCTGTTGCGCAGCGCAGCGGGACAGGGTCTCGGGATGGGCGATGACCACCCGGGTATCTCCCACGGGAATGCCGCATCCGACGACCTGCCGGACCGGCGCCATACCAGCCGTGGCCTCGGAGACCACCCCCCGCTCCAATGCCGAGGGATCCAGCGGCAGCAACGTCGGGGCCACCCCTTCCCGCTTCAACGAGATCAACAGGGTGTACTCCGCCATCCCGTAGGCAGGGAAAAATGCCTCGCGCCGGAACCCGGACGGAGCAAACGCCTCGGCAAATCGATCGATGGTATCGTGGGCGATCGGTTCCGCACCGCAACTCGCGACCCGCCAACCGGAGAGATCCAGCTTTGCGCGATCTTCAGGAGCGATGGTCTCCACACAGCGACGGTAGGCAAAATTGGGCGCACCGCTATGCGTAACCTGATACCGTTGAATCGCTTCGAGCCAGCGCAGGGGTCGCTTCAGAAAGGTGAGCGGCGACATCAGGTAGGCCGGGCGACCGATCCAGGCGGGCTGGATGATGCCCTTCACCAATCCATAGTCATGAAAATGTGGCATCCAGGACAGGGTGACGGAATCGGCATCGTAACAGCCGGCCTCGGTGATGCACCGGCTCTGCGCGGTCATATTCCCGTGGCTGACCATCACGCCTTTGGGAACGGAAGTCGAACCGGACGTATATTGCAGATAGGCCAGGGTGGAATCGACCGGATGCGTCGGCGTCCACTGAACCGTTGAGTCCGGGGTAGCGGCATCACAGACCAGCCACTGTTCCAGCGAAATCGCAGGCTCCTGCGCCCGAACCAGCTCCACAATCTGGTTGGTGCTCAAGGCTCCGGCCACCCCGGCATCCTCGGCAATACGCTGGACGCGGGCGACACCAACCTTGGAACGAAAAGCATCCGGCGGATGGACCGGTACCGCAACTAACCCGGCATACAACGCCCCCCAAAAGGCCTGGACGAATTCAAGACCGGGCGGATAGACCAGGAGCAAGCGGTCTCCCGCTGCGAATACGGAATGCAGGCGACCGGCAATCGAGCGAGCTTTGGCATCGAGCTGCCTATACGTCAGAACGGTATCAGGGCTGATCCCGTCGCGCAGGAAGATGTACGCCGACTGGTCGGGTTGATGCTCAGCTCGCCAACGTAAGACATCGAGCAGGGTCTCGCCGGGAGGAATAGTGACGGGTGGATGTCTGACCACAGAATGCTCAACCCCAGTGGGACCGAGACGGACAAGAAGTTCACGTGTCGTAGACCTATATGATGTAACCACGAAAAACCTGGTCACACCACTGTCTCCCGCCAGTCTTACGGTACCAAGTGAGTCTACGGCGGAATGTAGACATTACAAAACAGAATCACCTTTTGCTCAATCCTGAGAGAGCCCTAATGGCGGAAGAAAGTCTCCTCCAAGCACATGTTTTTGTTTGAATCTTGAGATCGTCCAAGGTAAGCTGCACCTCTTCGTCGGCCTGAAGCGGAGAGGTGCGAGAGCGGCCGAATCGGACGGTCTCGAAAACCGTTGTCCTGAAAGGGACCGTGGGTTCGAATCCCACCCTCTCCGCCACACAAAGCTTGCTCGACACGGAGCCTTTCCAATCGCTCTGGGCGACGGGAAAATTACCTCCAATTCACTCCTGGCATTCCTGTTTCCGAACCTACCGAAGTCCTGGGCGCTCCCCCTCCTCCAGTGGTCTGTCCGTCACCACAAATCCAGGCTACTCTCTGTTTCACACAGGAGGGCCGCATGTTCGAACAATCTGACGCTGCGCTGGTGATGACGCTGTTGGCCTTGGGGGGAATCGCGTTGATGGCCGATGAATCGATCGGAACGACGTGCATGCAGATGGTGAAATGGCTTCGTGCAAGAGGCAGGCGCTAACCGGCTCGTTTCTTCAACTCCCTCCGCAATTCGACCATCGCCAGAGTGTCGCGTTCGCAATACCGCAGGAGCGCCTCTTCGATCTGGGACTTTTCGATCCAGTCACTGACAGTAAAGATCATACGGGCATACTCACAGGCTGCCACGCCTCCATCCCCGATCGCCAGATCCGCATAACTCAACGACGGTACCACAGCCGGCAGCACGGCCTTGATCGAATAGCTGCCCTCGAAGGCCGGATGGTAGTAGTGATCCCGGATCACAATGTGTAGATCCCAGAGCCTCGCCATCACCCGCTTCAGATCCTTTCGCAGTGACGGGAAATCCTCGGCCAGACGCTCCAGCACCGAACGTTCATAACTCGAATACACACAGATACTACCTTCGCCGCCCAACGAATCCAGCAAGGTGACGGCCAGTTCTTCGCGCGGATCACGCCCGTCGCGGCAGAGGTACTCCGCATGGTCGAGCCGTCCATCGGGATATTCGATGTGATTGGACCATTGAGTGGGAATCACCTGATAAGGCCTGGTTCCCACGAATTTCGGCACCGCCGGCATGAAGGTCTCAAAATCCAGATGATGCACGGGATACACGATCTTCTCCAGCGCCGACCGCAAGCCTTGCCCGATCCATTCCCGATTGTCTTTCACCCGTCGCTGCACCGGGGTCAACGCCACGTGATCGGGAATGTCGTCGATGGTCTCCACGCCCAGCTCTCGCAATTGAATGACTGTCTTACTGCTGCCCGGCAGGTGGTAAATCCAGCGAGGCGGTTTCTCCTGCGTACAATGGGCCCAGAACGGACATTCGTAGGGGCTATGACAATGTTCATCCGGAGCGAGCGCCGGTGCCGACATCTCGTTCAACATCTCATGCATCGAGGCCAGACGTGAGGGTACCTCCGGCAAGCGCGGGCGTATCGTTTCATTCAAGGAGCGAATCGTAAACAACTGGCCCAGATCGAGTTCCACGCCGTCGAACACATACTGTGTGTTCACATGCATGAGGCAGATGTCCTCGAGCGCCAGACCGGTCCCTTCGAGCACGTAACTCTGGATCGTCAAATCCTCCACATGCGTCGACTTCAACTTGGTGGACGATTTCACTTCCACCAACCGCCAGGTGGGTTGCCCCGATGCGTTCACTCCGACACGCTCCAGCACATCGACACGGATCAAGACCTGGTCGAACTGAAATGCACCCTCGAAGATGGCCGACACCGTCGAATCCTGAAGAAGCTCCGCCGTCTGCGCCAGAGCCTCGTGAGATTGGCGGTACCCGGCCGTGACGAGGCGACCGCCGGGAAATCGCCGACGGGCGAGTTCACCGAGGTCCGTACCCATGTCGAGAATGGCTTGCGTGGCCGCATCCGGCTTGGTGGCGAGAGCCGGAGCGTGAATTTCCAGGTACAGACGCTTATGGCACTGCAGGCCCGACAGGTATCGCGATTTTGACAGCCGATAGGAGGAACGAGCGGCAGGCTCTGGGGTGATCAACATGGATACGTTCAGGCTACAGAAGCCATACTCCTCTTGTCCAGTCCCCGGAGAAGGACATCCTCGTCCGTAACCGAGTTCTGGTAGGATGACGCCCGATGGCAAACGGTGTCGCACAAATCAGACGATCGGTCATGACCCTCGCGCTCCCGGTGACGGTGAGCAGCCTGCTGCAGCGAACGGAAGGCATCGTCGCAGTCTTTCTCGTCGGGGGGTTGGGCGCGATTCCCATTGCCGCCGTGGGACTGGGCCAACTGCTCGCGTTTATCGCAACGACTCTCGTGTCGGGCCTCTCGGTCGGGACCAACGTCATCATCGCTCAACAGTGGGGCGCCCGCCGGTATGAAGATGCAGGCCAGGCCTCCCGGCATTTTATCGGCCTGTCGATAGGCGTGTCCTTCGCCCTGGCCCTGCTCGGCCTTTCGGTGAACGGACTCATCATGCAGTTGCTCGGCGCGCAGCCGGAGGTCATCGCCCTCGCACTCCCCTATTCAAACCTGATCTTTCTGGTGATCCCCTTCACCGTGCTCCTGGCGGTGCTCTCGTCGATTCTCCAGGGGACCGGGGACACCAGAACGCCGATGTACGCCATGATCCTGGTCAATGTGCTCCACATCGCCCTGGCCTATCCGCTGATTTATGGCTATTGGGGAGTCCCGGCGTTCGGGGTGAAGGGCGCTGCGGTCGCCGTCGGGATTGCGGAAGCGACCGGCTCAGTCTATCTGTTATCCCGCTGCCGGACGATCTTCAAACCCTCGAAGCGGCTCAGATGGGACATGCTCCGCACCATCTGGCAAGTGGGTGCGCCGGTATCCGGCGAACGGATCATGCAGCAGGCCGGTATTCTGCTTTACACCAAAATCGTGTTGATCTACGGCACGGTCTCCTACGCTGCGCACCAGGTGGGACTCTCGATCGAATCGCTCTCGTTCCTCCCTGGCTATGGCTTTGCCATTGCCGCCGCCACGATGGTCGGTCAAAGTATCGGCGCCGGCAAATACACGCGGGCCAAACTCGAGAACTGGGAAGCGAACCGGTTGGCCACCTTCATCATGTCCGCCATGGGCATCGTATTTTTCTTTTTTCCCTATGTCTTGCTGCGCGCCTTCACCAGCGATGAAGCCGTCATCGATCTGGGGACCGTGTTTCTCAAGATCGTGGCCTTGCTGCAAGTGCCGTTGGCCCTGACCATGGTGCTGGCCGGTTCGTTACGCGGCGCGGGCGACACGCGATTCATCATGATCGCCACGACGATCGGGATGTGGGGCGTGCGCATCCCCATCGCGTTCGTGGCGGGCTACTGGCTGACGATGGGAGTCTTCTACGTCTGGCTGGCAATGATCGCAGACTGGACCTTGCGCATGGTGCTGATGCTGTGGCGGTATCGGTCGGAGCGGTGGAAATCGATTCGGGTGCTTCGTTCCTCGACGACGTGAACCGCTCAGCGTCCCTCAGGCGTGCATTCCGGAGGCCTGACTGACGGCCGCGTATCTTTCCCTGATCCCGCCCGCACCTCGATCCGCCCCACGCCCTTTACGTTCGCGCAGAGATCGCCCAAACCCGGAGTCACCAAGCGATAGGGACCACCTTTGCCGTCCGGCAGCGGCTGACCGTCGAGTTCGTACAGTAGCAGTCCGAATTCTTGCGCCTGCTGCAGGGTGAGCGTCGCCGCATACTTGCCATCGACGGAGTGGAACGTGACATGGTCGGCATCGACCGCGAGGGCCGGAATATCCAACAGGCCTTTGACACGAATGGCCCGGCCTCGCATCGACGGCATCAGCTGACTGATATCCTCGACCTGTTGGTCTTGGGGCAGTTGCGTCAGCGCGACGCGGGTGAGAGCGACAGGCTGAACGACCGCGCCGTCGATTCGGACGACACCGGGACCGGCGGGTTCTCGCTCCGTAATGGCTTTCACCATCGCCGTTAATGCCTCGTTCACCGGCGTGGGTATCCCCAACTCCCGCCCCATGCGAACGATATAGCCGTTCAGATAATCGATCTCCGTCGGGCGCTTGGCTTTCCAGTCATCGTACATCGAGGTATGGATGTCACGCAGTTCCTGCGTCCACTTCACCACCTTCTCGGCCATATCCGGCGCCAAGGGCACCTTGACCGCCGCCGACACCGCCATCACTTCGCCCACGATCTGTCGGATCACACCGGCCATCTCCGGATGGTCCAGCGCCTTGGCCACCTTGTCGTCGATCACCACCGTGAGAGGATTGAATACACAGTTCCAGCACATCTTTTCCCATTTGCTCTTGCGGATATCCTCGCTGAGCTGGCAGGAAATGCCCGCCTGCTTGAAGATCTCCGCAATCTGCAGCACGCGTTCGCTCTTATGGCCCATGAGTTCGCCGATGGCCACCCCGCCCCGCTTGTAATGCTCAATGACGCCGGGCGCCACGATCTTCGAGTAGATGAACGCCACGCCGCCGACCACAGAGTCGCGATGAAGCCGGGCGATGATGCGATCTTCCGTATCGATGCCGTTCTGAAGCGTGAGGATGACCGTACGGTCAGTCATCACCGGCTCCAGCTGTGCCAGAACCTCATCGAGGTCGTAGGCCTTCACCGCAAGAATGATGAGATCCGGCTGCGCCAGCTCTCGCGGATCGGAAGCAGCCGGCGGATGCACGGTGAAATTGCCCTTGGCACTTTTGATCATCAAACCGTGACGCTTCACTGCCTCCAGGGTGCGGGGTCGCAGCAGAAACGAGACGTTGGGATTATTTTTCGCGAGATGGGCTCCGAAGAAACCGCCGACGGAACCGGCCCCGACCACCATGATCTGCTTCATGAGGCTCCTCACTCGTTGCGTTCAAAAGGACGGTACTATAGCATGCAGCCGCGCACCTGAAACAGTGATGGCCCCCTCGCAGTGACGCTTATGGGAACCGGATCAACGCTCGGTCTGATTCAGCAGAAGCTGGCCTCGGCACGATCGGTGACCGTGCTCACCGGAGCCGGGATTTCCGCCGACAGCGGCGTGCCGACCTTTCGCGGGGCCGACGGACTCTGGCGCACTTTTCGCGCGGAGGATCTGGCCACACCCGAAGCCTTCGCGCGTGATCCCCGTCTCGTGTGGGAATGGTATAACTGGCGGCGTGAACTCATCGCCACCAAACGCCCCAACCCCGCCCACGAAGCCGTCGCGCAGATGGAGCAACGGTTCGACCGGTTCTGGCTCATCACGCAAAATGTGGACGGACTGCACCGTGACGCGGGCTCCCGGAAACTTTCAGAAATTCACGGCAATATCTGGATGGTGCGCTGCACGCAGTGCCGGCGCGTCACTGAAAATCGCGACGTGCCGATTGCACTCCTGCCCCGCTGCAGCCACTGCAGCGGGCTCCTCCGCCCGCACATCGTCTGGTTTGGCGAATCGCTGGCCGAGCAGGATCTCTTGGCCAGCGAGGCTGCGCTGCAATCCAGCGACCTGTGTCTGATTATCGGCACCTCCGGCCTGGTGTATCCGGCGGCTGGTTTTGGTTCGATTGCGAAACAGGCAGGCGCGTTTGTCGTCGAAATCAATCTCGATGCCACCGCGCAGTCAGGCATCGTCGATGCTGCGCTCCAAGGACGCGCGAAGGACGTCGTGCCCTTGTTATTGCAGGCGTGACAGCAGCGGCAGCAATTCGTTGAGGTTGCCGATCGTCGTCCCGCTCGAGGGACGCGCCCCTTCCCCTCTCGCGAGCAATACCCCGGTCAGTCCGACACCCTGCGCCCCCTTCACATCGTCACGTTCGCTGTCGCCGACATGCAGCGCCTCGTCCGGATCGACCGCATGTTTCTCCAGCGCCTGGTGGAAGATGCGCGCGGACGGTTTGGCGGCATGGGCCAAACTGGATATCGTGACCGTATCGAACAGATCGGCAATCCCCAAACCACGGAGCACGGAAAATAACCGCGAATCGAAATTGGAAATGATGCCCAGCTCGAATCCCTGGTCCTTGAGACTCTTGAGCACCTCGACCGTCTCAGGAAAGAGCCGCCAGGACTCCGGTTGTTCGAAGCGCGCAAACACTTCCTCGAAAAACTCGTCGAAGGCTTCGAACATACCGACGCGGTAAAACACGTTATGCACGATGTCGAACCACCACAACCGTTCAGACTGCTTGATCGCGGCCGGTTCCGTCGCGGCAAACACCGGCGGCGGCGCATCGCGGAACGAACGGGCAAAGGCGGATTTGATCGCGGCTAACGACTCCGGGGTCTTCCTGAAGCCGTGTTTCTCCGCATGCTGCAGGTAAATCTCGGCCACTGACCCGTGAATATGGAACAGGGTGTCGGCGGCATCGAAGAAGACGACTTGAATTCGACTTTGCGTCATGGTGTCGTGTGACTCCTCATGCTTGCCATCCACGAAGGCCGATAAGCCAGCCGGTAAGTCGGCCGGATTCTACAGGATGGTCACCAGCTCCGCCAGCATTCAGTTCGCCCCTCGCGACACGCGGGCAGACGCCTCGTCACACCGCTGCTTTCGGCCTTTTCTTTGACAGTTCAAGGTGCCTTTGTTAGCTTCGGCTGAGTGGGTATGGAGAGGTGAGCGGGATGGGATCGACCATCTTTGTGATCGATAGTAGCCCTGCCGTGCACCGCATGGTGGAACAAATTTCTGCGCCGGAAGGCCATAAGGTCATGGGATTTTCCGATGGCCCCTCGGCCCTCGACGCGGCCCGCACACTTAGTCCGGCCCTGGTCATTGCGGACTATCATCTCGAGAACATCACCTTCTCGGGATTCTGCAAGGAGATCGGCCGCCAAGACAGTCTGGCTGAAACACTCATTGTCTCCATGATAGATGGCTCCGATCGCCTGGACGAAAGTAAATTGCGTTCGCTCGGCGTCCGGGCCTTGCTGAAGAAACCGCTGCAACGGGAACAACTGCTCGACACGATCAAAGGCATCCTCAACGGCGCCGCGGGAAATCCACGTGGCGGGAAACCAGCCAAAACACGGACGTGGCCCCCTGTCTCCACGGGAACGGACGATGAAGACGACGACTCGCCGAACAATGCGTCCCTTGACGATGCCCCCCACCACGAGATGGAGAAGGAGCATAGCCCCATGTCCCCATCACTGAGCCCCACTACCGCCCCGGCGTCATCTGCGCCTGTCTCGACCGGACCGAGCGGAGATGCCTTGATGAAGGGGCTGTTCGATCACTTGCTGCAGTCGGTCGCAGCCCAGGCCGACCGGAAGATCCGCGAACTGCTCCCGGCCGCCATGGCGAAGGAAGTCACCGGACAGGTGAGTCTTGCCGTGGGGAAGGCCGTTCAAACGGAAGTGGCCAAACAACTGGCAGACGCGCTCGCACCCGAACGATTGCAGACCGCGATGCGAGAACTGATTCAGGAAGAATTGAAGCGACAGGCTCAGACCCAGCTTGCCGGCGTCGAGGCGACCGTTCGCCGGACCGTGGCGGAGCTGGCCCCTGCCCTGCTGGAGCAGTCCACGGAGAAACGATTGGGTGACCTCATGGACACCGGCGTGAAGAAACATCTGCCGGAGGCCTTGAAATCGCACCTTGAAATGATCGACCAGCTGGTGAAAAAGGAAGTCGAGCAGGTGGCCGCGAACCGTGCGCGACAGGCGGCCGATGAGATTGTGCACGAAATGGCAAAAGATCCGATCCGGCAGGCGGTGCAACGGATCGTTCCAGACGTGGCAGAAACTCAGATCCGGGCGGAGATCAAACGACTGAGCTCGCCCGACTAACGTCCCGTTCGCCTACCCTCGCTTGACCTTCTTGGCCGCCGCACGGCGGGCCTTGACCAGCCCCTTCACACGCGCCACGTTCTTCCGATGCTTCTTGCGAGTCTTGCGATCCTTCTCTCGTCCCCTCGGCATAATCTCTCCTTCAACGGTGATGGGCTCTCAAGCCGGCGATCTGGAACAACCAGCTGAACCGCCGGATGTATATCACAGGGCTTGAGTCCGCTACAACCTTTAGAACGACTAGAACGACCATGGACCAGCGCCCGTTACCTTGTGAGCCCACACGGCGCATGTTAAGATGCGCCCGCGTTGCGCCCCGGGCGCCTCCAAGAACCATGTCCACACCGCAACTCGACAAGACCTACAGCCCTCACGACGTCGAAGATCGCTGGTACCAGCGCTGGATCGACGCCGGGCTGTTTCATGCCGACTCAGTCCATCCCGGTCAGTCTTACTCCATGGTGATCCCTCCACCGAACGTCACAGGATCGCTGCACGTCGGCCATGCGCTGAACAATACCCTGCAGGATATTCTGATTCGTTGGCGCCGCATGCAGGGTCGCAACGTCCTCTGGATGCCCGGCACGGACCACGCGGGCATCGCGACCCAGAATGTCGTGGAACGGCAGCTTCAAGCGGAAGGCACCACACGAGAGGCGCTCGGACGGGAAGAGTTCCTCAAGCGGGTCTGGCAATGGAAAGAAAAATCCGGCGGCACCATCATCTCCCAGCTCAAACGGCTCGGCGCCTCCTGCGACTGGGAGCGTGAACGCTTCACCATGGACGAGGGACTCTCGGAAGCCGTCCGCGAAGTCTTCGTTCGGCTGCATGCGGATGGGTTGCTCTATCGCGGCGAGCGATTGATCAATTGGTGCCCGCGCTGCCTGACCGCCTTGTCCGACATCGAAGTCGAACATGAAGAAATCACCGGCAAACTGTATACGATCCGGTATGCCCTGGTTGACGATCCCACACAGGTGCTGCTGGTTGCGACGACACGACCTGAGACCATGTTCGGAGACTCGGCGGTGGCCGTACATCCGGAGGACGAGCGTTATCGTCACCTGATCGGCAAGCAGGTGCGGCTTCCCCTGACGACCCGGACCATTCCAATCGTGGGGGACTCGATCCTGGTCGATCGTGAATTCGGCACCGGCGCCGTCAAGATCACGCCAGCTCATGACTTCAATGACTTTGAGGCGGGAGAGCGGCATGGGCTCCGACGCATCAAGATCCTGGACGTCCATGCCAACCTTCGCTTGGAAGGCGTGCTGGCAGAATCCGAAGTGGCGCACATCATCGACGGCCTTCCTGTCGCCAAGGCCCGGCCGAAGATCGAACAGCTACTGACGGATCAGGGCCTGCTTGAAAAATCCGACCCCCATAAGATGGCGCTCGGCAAATGCTATCGCTGCAAAACGGTCGTGGAGCCGCTCTTGTCGGACCAATGGTTCGTCAAGATTCAGCCGCTGGCTGAACCGGCGATTCAGGCGGTTGAGGACGGCCGGGTCAGGATCATTCCCGAGGCCTGGAAGAACAACTATCTCGGCTGGATGCGGGACATCAAAGACTGGTGCATCTCCCGGCAAATCTGGTGGGGCCATCAGATCCCTGCCTGGTATTGCGAGACCTGTTATGGAAGCCCGTTTCTGCGACGCTCTTCCGACGGAGCGCCGCTGATTCCTTCTGATGCATCCGTCATCGTGGCAAAAACAAAACCGGCAGCCTGCCCGAAGGGCCACTCGGATGCATTGGTGCAGGACCCCGACGTTCTGGACACCTGGTTCTCTTCCGCCCTCTGGCCATTTTCTACCCTGGGCTGGCCGAAACAGACGCCGGACTTGAAGACCTTCTATCCCACCTCGACCCTGGTCACCGGACTCGACATTCTGTTTTTCTGGGTCGCGCGCATGATCATGATGGGCCTGAAGTTTATGGGCGAGGTCCCCTTCCGCGACGTGTATATCCATGCCCTGGTCCGCGACGCCGAAGGCCAGAAGATGAGTAAGTCCAAGGGCAACGTCATCGATCCGTTGCATGTGATGGAACAGTTCGGAACCGATGCCCTGCGGTTTACCATGGCCGCAATGGCTTCACCGGGACGCGACGTCAAGCTGGCCGAAGAGCGGATCGAAGGCTACCGCAACTTCACGAACAAAATCTGGAACGCCGCCCGCTTCCTCCTGATGCACCTGGACGGCGAACGGGCCGAGGTGCCGGCTGCGCAGCGGGCGTTCCCCGACCGTTGGATTCTGAGCCGCCTGAACGCCGCCATCAGCACCGTCACACACGAGTTGGAACAGTATCGCTTCGACCGCGCGTCGAGCGCGATCTACCAATTCATCTGGCATGAGTACTGCGACAAATACATTGAGATGATCAAGCCCGCGCTCAAGGATCAGGCGTCCGAGCAGGCGAAGACCACAAGGCAGACCCTCGCCGAGACCTTCGAGACCATGATGCGGCTGCTACATCCCTTCATGCCGTTTATTTCGGAAGAAATCTGGCAGACACTCCCGCACGAAGGAACCAGCATCGTCCGCCAGCCCTACCCGGCCACGAGACCGGATTGGGAATCACAGGATGTCGAGCAGGAATTCGCGCTGCTGGAGGAATGCAGAGCCCTGATGAACCAAGAGCGCGCAATCCTCGGGTATCCCGCGGGCAAACGTCTCCATTTCAAAGCGCATGGGAAAGCGCCTGAAATTGCTTCGGCCCTTACCAAGCATAAAGCGCTGATTGAGTATATGGAGAACGTAGATAATCTCTCGATAGCAAACACGTTCGAGGTCAGCAACCCGGGGGGCCTTTTGATCCTGACGGGCAACTCCGTCCAAGTGCGAACCTCAATGGAGGACGCGGATCTCCAGAAGGCCAACGATAACGTCCTCAAACAGATCAAGGTGCTTCAAAAAGAAGTCGATCGTACGCAGCAAAAACTGGGCAATCCCGATTTCGTCGCCAAGGCGCCACCTGAAGTGCTCAACGAGCACCGCGAGCGTCTCGAACGCGAATCTCAGATGATACAACTTCTCAAGGATGCGCTTGGCCAGATAGAGATTTTTGTCTCGGAGCGAAAACGGATTGAGCGCTCCTAGCCTCCAGACCATCCGTAAAGCGGTCCAGCGGGCCCTCGACGAAGACCTGGACCACGGCGACGTCACCACGAGTGCGCTGTTTCCCCGTTCCATTCAGGCCCGGGCCGCCATCGTCGCCCATCAACCCATAACCGTTGCAGGCGTGGCCGTCGCGCGTGAAGTCTTCCTCGCTGTGGACCCCTCCTTGCGCATCGTAACGACCATCAACGACGGAGCCGCCGTCAAGCCCGGCGCGGAAGTCATCGTTGTACGAGGCGATGTGCGGTCGTTGTTGATGGCGGAACGCGTCGCCGTCAATTTCCTTCAACGACTCTCCGGCATCGCCACGCTGACCGCAAAATTTTGCACCGCAGTCCGAAAGACAGCCACCGCCATTCTCGATACTCGCAAGACCACACCGGGCTTGCGTGCGCTTGAAAAATGGGCGGTCCATCTGGGGGGCGGAAGAAACCATCGCTTTTCACTGGGCGACGGCGTCCTGATCAAAGACAACCATCTCGCAGTCTTGCGCTCCACCGGCATCGATGTGGCCGGAGCCTGCCGACTCGCTCGTGCCGGAGCGCCGCACGGCCTTCGCATTGAAGTAGAAGCCAAGAGCCTGCAGGAAGTGAAAGAAGCGCTGGCCGGTAAAGCCGACATCATTCTGCTCGACAACATGTCTGCGGCACTCGTGCGACAAGCCGTGGCACTCATCAAGAAACGCGCCCTGGTCGAGGTGTCAGGCGGCATCACCCTGCAGACCGTCGCCGACATGGCCCAGGCCGGGGTGGATTTCATTTCCGTCGGCGCCCTGACCCACTCCGCACCCGCAGCCGACCTCAGCTTGGACCTCACCGGTTATCGAGGGGGCCGTGGGCGGAGCCGCTAACGATCCGTCTCCAGCCGATCGGCTGGACATCGACCGCCTCCGAGCCTCGCTGCAGACACAGGCCTTCGGACGATCGCTACGGTATGCCCCATCTACATCGTCGACCAATGCCGATGCATTGGCATACCTCCAACAACTGACCGGCCCGGCGACTCCGCATGGAACCGTGATTCTCGCGGACTGCCAAACGGCCGGTCGGGGACGCCGTGGGCGCACCTGGCACTCTCCCGCCCAGGGCAACATCTACCTGTCCGTGATTGTGGTGCCCGAGCCCGGCTTCACACGCACAGGGCCCTGGCTCTCCTGGATTCCTTTGTTTTCCGCCCTCGCGGTGGCCGACTGCCTGGTCATCTGCACGGGGCTTGCCGTCTCGGTAAAGTGGCCGAACGATCTACTGATCGGGGACAAGAAAATAGGCGGCATCCTCTGCGAGCAGACCACCACCGTCGACAGAACCCCGGCGATCGTCATCGGAATTGGATTGAACGTCAATGCCGCGCCCGACAGTTTCCCGGAGGAACTCAGGGCCGGGGCAACCACCCTGGCTACCGAGGCCGGACGTCGGCTTGACCGCGTGACAATCCTGGCAGATCTCTTGCTCCGCCTCGAACAACGCATGGATCGCTTATTCCACGACGGACCATCCGGCATGGTCGATGAATTCACACGGCGCTGCTCCACACTCGGCAAGACCGTCCGTGTGGCCCTGGAAGAGAACGGGATCGTGCAGGGGATCGCGGAGTCGATCGGCCCCGATGGATGCCTCTGTCTCCGTGTCACCTCCGGCGCCTCCCCTGCTTCGCCTCACCGACGTCTGGAAATCCGAAGCGCCGAAGTCATCCACCTGCGGGGGTGAAATCGGACGAGCTGTTGGGTTAGAGTGGAGACACGATGCTGCTGACCATCGACATCGGGAATACCAATGTGGTGTGGGGCCTGTTTGAAGGGTCCACCTTGCGCGGACATTGGCGCCTCGCTACTGAGTCGCGGCGAACCGACAATGAATACGGCATTCTGTTACTGAATCTGCTCAACAACGCCGGCTTCACCCCGGAGCAGATTACCGGCTGTATCCTGTCGAGCGTCGTACCCGCGCTGACCGGCACCTTCGACTCACTCGTGCAGACCTATTTTCATCGGACGCCCGTGATCGTCGGCCCCGATACCGATTCCGGGCTCGCCTTGCGGTATGCCAACCCGAAGGAAATCGGCAGTGACCGCATCGTCAACGCCGCAGCGGCCTATGCGCGATATCGATCCGATCTCATTATCGTCGACTTCGGAACCGCCACCACCTTCTGCGCCGTGACCAAATCCGCCGAGTATCTCGGCGGTGTCATCGCACCGGGTCTCGGAATTTCAGCCGATGCCCTCTTTTCCAGAACCGCCAAGCTTCCCAAAGTGGAAATTATCCGGCCCAAGACCGTCATCGGCACCGATACGATCGGCGGTATTCAAAGCGGACTCCTCTTCGGATATGTCGGGCTGGTGGACGGTATCGTCCGACGCATGGAGCGGGAACTTGGACGAACATCGACCGTCATCGCCACCGGAGGGCTCGCGACGGTCATCGCCCAGGAAACCGAAACGATCCAGGAAGTCCGCCCCTTCCTGACGCTCGAAGGCTTGGAACTGTTGTATCATCGCAACCGCCTGACTTAGGCCCGGCTCACCACTGGCAGACGTTATCCCCTCTCCGCAAACCCTGAGTGATCTGAAAAAACGATGAATTCTTTCCATTCCCCGTTGACTTCCGTTCTCCGATGGCTATCTCCCTTCCCAGCAAAGGTGTAATCAATGTCTGAAGACAACAAGAATATTCACAGTATCGACAACTTAGACGGTTCGAGCGAGGCTTCCTCCGGCACCATGGAGGGCGTCAACGAACTCCAGCAGGTGCTGGACGCCAAGTCCGATGAATGCAAAGCCCTCAACGAAAAGTATCTGCGGCTCGCAGCAGAATTCGACAACTACAAACGGCTGGCTCAACGCGACCAACGTGAGCAAATCAAGTTCGGGAACGAACAGATCCTCAAGGAACTGTTACCCGTTGTGGACAATCTTGAGCGCGCCATCAAGTCGTCGAAGGGAAGCGGCTCCGTTGATGCCCTGACAGAGGGTGTGGAATTGACGCTGAAGCAACTCGTGGGTGCGCTGACGAAGTTTGGCGTCAAAGCAGTGGACAGCGTCGGCCTGGCCTTTGACCCGGCCACGCAACAGGCAGTCGCTCAGGTTCCGTCGGACACGATCCCTGAAAACCATGTCGTGGAAGAGTATCAGAAGGGATATCTTCTCCAGGACCGCATCCTCCGAGCCGCCATGGTGACCGTGTCGACCGGAGCAGCGAACTAGGGCCGAATCATCGGTATGAAGAACAGGTTTCACAAGCAGAGCTGACACGATCGTTCACGTATTGATTTTTTTTGCGAAGGAGCCAACCCATGGGCAAAGTTATCGGAATCGACCTCGGCACGACGAACTCCTGCGTCGCCATCATGAGCGGTGGAGACCCGGTTGTCATCGCCAATGCGGAGGGAAGTCGCACAACTCCGTCGGTAGTGGGCATCACGGATAAGAACGAGCGCCTGGTCGGGCAAATCGCCAAGCGGCAAGCCATCACCAATCCGGAAAACACCATCTTCTCCGTCAAGCGCCTGATGGGACGCAAGTTCCGCAGCAAGGAAGTGCAGGAAGCCATGAAGCGGCTCCCCTACAAGGTAGTGGAGGCGGACAACGGCGATGCGCACGTCGAGTTGCGCGGGAAGCGTTATAGCCCGCCGGAAGTCTCCGCGATGATCCTGCAGAAGATGCGGCAGACCGCCGAAGATTACCTGGGCGAGAAGGTCACTGAAGCAGTAGTGACGGTCCCGGCCTATTTCGACGACAGCCAGCGCCAGGCCACCAAAGATGCGGGACAGATCGCCGGACTGAACGTCCTGCGCATCATCAACGAACCCACGGCAGCCTCACTGGCCTACGGTCTCGACAAGAAAAAAGACGAGCGCATTGCCGTGTACGATCTGGGCGGCGGTACCTTTGACGTCTCCGTTCTCGAAATCGGCGACGGCGTGTTCGAGGTCAAGTCGACGAACGGCGATACGTACCTCGGCGGCGACGACTTCGATGAGCGTGTCATGGACTGGCTCGTCGAGGAGTTCAAGAAAGATCAAGGTATCGACCTGCGCAAAGACCGCATGGCGCTCCAACGTCTCAAGGAAGCGGCGGAACGGGCCAAGATCGAGCTCTCTTCCTCACAGGAAAGCGAGATCAACTTGCCGTTCATTACGGCGGACGCCAGCGGTCCGAAGCACATGGTCACGAAGTTGACCCGCGCGAAGCTGGAGCAACTTGTCGGCGACCTCATCCAGCGGACCATCGAGCCCTGCCGCAAGGCATTGGCGGATGCCGGTGTGAGCGCGAAGGACATCCAGGAAGTCGTCCTGGTCGGCGGCATGACCCGCATGCCGAAAGTCATCCAGGTCGTGAAGGAATTCTTCGGCAAAGAACCGCATCGCGGCGTGAACCCCGACGAAGTCGTCGCCATCGGAGCCGGTGTTCAGGGCGGCGTGCTCAAGGGCGAAGTCAAGGACGTGCTGTTGCTGGATGTCACGCCCTTGTCGCTCGGCATTGAGACCCTCGGCGGCGTCTTCACGAAGTTGATCGAGCGAAACACCACGATTCCCACGAAAAAGAGCCAGGTGTTCTCGACCGCTGCCGACAACCAGACCGCCGTCACCATTCGCGTATTCCAGGGCGAACGTGAAATGGCGAACGACAATAAGCTGTTGGGACAATTCGATCTCGTCGGCATTCCTCCCGCCCCGCGCGGCATGCCGCAGGTCGAAGTCTCCTTCGACATCGATGCCAACGGTATCGTGCATGTGGCGGCCAAAGACCTGGCCACGCAGAAGGAACAGTCCATCAAGATTACGGCCTCGAGCGGGCTCAGCAAGGAAGAAGTCGATAAGCTCGTCAAGGACGCCCAGTCCCACACCGAAGACGACAAGAAACGTCGTCGGGTGGCTGAAGCGCGTAACCAGGCCGACTCGTTGCTGTACAGCACCGAAAAGAACCTGAGCGAGCATGGCGATAAGATCGGCGAAGACGATAAGACCAAGATTACCGAAGCCATCGCCGGACTCCGTAAGGCGATGGAAGGCGACGATCCCGCCGCCATCGAGACGGCCACGCAAACGCTGACCACGGCATCCCATAAGCTGGCCGAGGAGATGTATAAGAAAGCCTCTGCCGCAGCGGGTGCCGGCGCCGGGGCTGATGCAGCCGCTTCCTCCGGAGACGGAGGCGCGCAGGCCAAGACCGATGAAAAGGTCGTGGATGCGGAGTTCGAAGAAGTCGATAAGGACAAGAAGTAAGACCCTCACCGATTGCACGACCGGGTTTCACCATGCGTGAAGCTCGGTCGTGTTGCACATTTAACCGGGTAAAAATCTTCCGTGGCTAAGCGCGACTACTACGAAACTCTCGGCATTGAGCGAACCGCGTCCGACGACGAGATCAAAAAAGCATTCCGGAAACTTGCCCGCCAGCACCATCCAGATCTCCACACATCCCCCGAACAGAAGAAATCCGCGGAAGAAAAATTCAAAGAGCTGAACGAAGCCTACGAGGTCATCAGCGACCAGGAAAAACGGCGGCGGTACGATGCCTTCGGCCATGCCGGTGGACCGCAGGGAGCGGAGGGATTCGATTTCGGCGGACAGGGTGGATTCGGCGACATCTTCAACGATATTTTCGAGGACTTCTTCGGCCAGCCTCGCGGACGAGCTCGCGCCGAGCGCGGCAACGACCTGCAATACAACCTTGAGGTGACGTTCGAGGAATCGGTTTTCGGAAAGGAAGCGAAACTCAAAATCCCCCGGTGGGAAACCTGCGCCGATTGCAAAGGCACCGGCGCGCGCTCAGCCACCGCGATTAAGATGTGCCCCGCCTGCAAAGGACAGGGCCAACTCCGGTTTCAACAGGGATTTTTCAGCGTCAGCCGTCCCTGCGGTCAATGCGAAGGGGTCGGACAGATCATTACCGAACCCTGCCAGGCCTGCAGTGGGCGGCAACGTATTCGCAAGGAACGCATGCTCTCCGTCCAGATTCCAGGCGGTATCGAAACCGGCATGCGCCTGCGACTTGCGAACGAGGGTGAGCATGGCGTCCAGGGCGGTCCGCAAGGGGATCTCTATGTCGCCATCACGGTAAAGCCCCATCCTCACTTCCGCCGCGAAGGGCAGGATATCGTCTCCGACCTCCCCGTGAATCTTGTCACCGCGATTCTGGGTGGCCGGGTGGAAGTGCCGACGCTCAAAGGCAACACCTTCATGAAAATTCCTGCCGGTACCCAGCCGGACAAGCTCCTTCGTCTCAAAGGCCTCGGTTTTCCGAACCTCAAGGGCGGCCATACCGGCGACCAGCTGTTCCATGTCAAAGTCGAGATTCCGACGAAACTCAGCTCAAAGCAAAAAGAGCTGCTCGAAGAATTTGCCAAGGAAAGTGGCTATACCAAAGACACCGAGGGTGAAGGCTTTCTCGACAAGATGAAAACGTTCTTCGAATAGAACGCGCTCCACCCCGCCTGTTCCGCCGACCATCATGCCGGCTTTCTTCATCTCCTCATCGGATATTCGTGAAACCCAGATCACCCTCACCGGTGATCTCTGCCATCATCTGCGAGCCAGCCTGCGCGTCAAATCGGGGGAGCATCTCTGGCTCACCGACGAGCACCGGCGACGGTATCGTGTGAGGGTAATGCAGGTGGCCCAGCAGGCGGTGACAGCGGAGATTCTCGAACAACGGCAGGGACCAGTCGAGAGCAGTCCCCCCCTGCTGCTCGCACAAGCGATGCTCAAAGGCGACCATATGGATTGGGTCGTCCAAAAGGCGAGTGAGTTGGGTGTGCGGACGATCCTTCCCCTCGTCTCGCGCCATGGGGTCGTACGACCGCAGACCGACAGGATCGCTGCTCAAGTGGCCCGCTGGCAGCGCATCGCCACCGAAGCGGCACAACAATCGGAGCAGTGGCAGCCACCGCAAGTATTGGAGCCGCTGGAGTCACGCCGGTTCTTTTCCACTCACACAGCGACCTGCTCGTTGCTCCTGGCAGAACGCCTTGAGGCTCTCGCATTGGCCAGCGTGCCGCTGCCGCGCCTCCCCACGGAACAGATTTGCGTAATCATCGGACCCGAAGGGGGATGGGCAGAAGAAGAGATCACCCTGGCTCTGGCGCAGCACTGCCAGGCCGTGAGTCTCGGCGAGTGTATCCTCCGTGCGGACACCGCGGCAGTCACGGCGCTGAGTATTGTGCAGAGTCGATTGGGCCGATTGGGGTAAGATCGGGGTCGGAATTGGCCCAGCGCTACCGGCGGCCGGGGCTGATTGAAATAATGGTGCCCCCCTCGCCTGCCGCCCACCCGACAGTGTTGTGAGGAAAACTCAAGGCCATCAGCGAGCGCTTCACCGGGCTGGCTTCTTCCACCCAGTTAAACCCTGCATCGGTGGTTCGCAGGATCTGGCCGTGCTCCCCCACGATCCAGCCCTGTTGGGAATCGGTAAAACGGACCCGAATCAGGTCGGTCAGCTTGTTACAAGTCCGGCCGCAAGGCAAGGTTCGATCAATCCAATGGGTGCCCCCGTCGGTCGTTTGAAACAACGCACCGGCATTGCCGACCGCCCAGCCGTTCACCTCATCCGCGAAGGCCACATCGAAAAACGTGGCCGAACTCTGGCTGACCTGAGGCGTCCAGGTCGCGCCGCCGTCGGAGGTCGTGAGAATCGTGCCCAACGCCCCGACGATCGCCCCGTGCTGCTGGTTCGTCAATACTATGGAATGTAACGCGGCGCTCGTGCCGCTGGCTTGATCCGTCCAGTTCTCTCCACCGTCGGTCGTGCGCAGAATCGTACCGTTGCCGCCGACCAACCAGCCCTTCTGGGGTGTCACGAACGCAATCCCATAGAGCGGGGCCTGCGTGGACACAAACACGACGCTCCAGGTTTCTCCACCATCCCGGCTGGTCCGCACGGTGCCATTGGCGCCCACAACCCATCCACGACGCGCATCCTGGAAATACACGGCCGTCAGCAGCGACGTGGTGCCGCTCGACACTTTTTTCCACTTGCGTCCGCCGTCGGTCGTCTTGAGGATCGTTCCGCCGGACCCCACGGCCCAGCCAAGTTGAGGATCATGAAAGAACATGCCCAGCAGCGTGGCTTCAGATCCACTTTTCTGCATGGCCACAGTAGCCCGGATCTCCGGGGAAGCCGCCTCGGCTGTGCCTGCGTACAGGAGGGCGATGAACAACCACGATGCAACGGCCAGAATGTGCACGGTACGACGCCTCATCAATGAAAGTGGCTATTATCCGGATTAGGATTCCGCCAGTAACTGGCATCCGGCAATCCCGTGGGTTGGATGGTAAACGTACCGGCTTCGAGCGTGACCCACTTCTTCGGCGTGCAGCAGGATCCGTCCGGCAGGAGATCCCACGACCCCCGGCGGACCACGAGCGGCCCCGACGTCAGATCCGGATTAAACTCACCGAGCTTGCCCACACCATAGGAGTGACGATGAGGAATCTTGACTTTGATTTCCGTGTCCGTCCACGACTGCACGATCGCGCCGACCCCGTTGAACAACACTTCGGTACGCGAGACGTTCTCTCCCAACTCGGGAGCAACCCTGGCATAGACACTATCCGTAATGACCTTGCTGGGTTCGGCCGTCTTGAGAAACTTCCCGAACCCACTCCCCTTGATCGTCACCACCTCATCCAATCCCCCGGTGTTCGGACTGTAGGAATCGATCTTCGGCGTGACGAGCGTAAAATTGCCGACCTGCGTTTCAAGCACCTTCTTATCGGCGCAGCACGTGCCGTCCGGCTTGGGAGCATTGGCAGCGCGTTTGACCACCACCGGGCCACTTTTCGCGCTGAAGGGCACCCAGACATCAATACGGTCGTGGCCCCAACGATACACGATCGCCTGCACCCCGCCGATTTCGACAGTGTTCTCGCTCAAGGAAAAGTCGATATAGTTAAATGGCGTGGAGCCGGCTTCGGAATAGAACCCAAAATTCTCTCCCGTGATTTTCAGCAAGGTCCCGATGGGAGCCTCCGTCGGGGTAAGTCCGGTCGCCTGGGGTGTCTGAACCGTGTACGTCCCGATGGCACGTTCCTGCCCATTGCGCTTCATCACGACAGGGCCGGTTTGAGCATCGAGCGGCACGTGGACCACAACGGTCGTATCCGTCCACTGCGACACCGTCGCCAAATGCCCCCCGAACAGCACGCCGTCCTCTGGGTTTCTCGTCGCCCCGAATCCCTTGCCGAACAACACCACCTTTGTCCCGACCGGTCCACTCGTGGGATCGACCCGCACCGACGCGAGCACCTTCACCGCCATCGAATTGCTCACGACTTGCTTGACCGGCGCGCAACACGATCCGTCCGGCAACGGATCGGACGAAGCCATACGTACCACAACATCACCCGACTGCACGTTGCCCGGCAACTCCACTTCGATCTTATCGTCACGCCATTTGCGCACGCGAACGGTCACGTCGCCCACGGCTACGCTGTTTACGCCGAAAATGGTGTTTGGATCACGCGGTCCGGCCGTGTTGCCGAAATGTTCGCCCGTAATCTCCAGAATCGTCCCCGGTTCGGCCTCAGCCGGCGACAAGGAGTGAATGGCCGGCTGCAATCGCGTAAACGATCCCGCCTTCACGTGCTTCTTCCCGATGATCACATCGACCGGCCCGTTGGCCGCCTGCGAGGGCACGCGCACTTCAATGAGATCGGCTTCCCAGCGTTGGATCAAGGCCGGCACGCCCTGGAAGGTGACCTGATTAAACTTCGTCGATTTATAGGGGCCGAACCCCTTCCCGGTGATCGAAAGGGTCGATCCCGGCACGGCAGCGTTAGGATGAAGAACCGGCCCCTCTGCCCGGACTTCTCCGGACACGACCGGGCCTGCGAACAGAGCGACACCGAGCACGATACGAGCGATGTATTGCATGGGATGACACTCCCTACCGAAAGCCTCGGCTCATGCCTGGCCAGCAGGCTCGGACGAGGCTGAAATGATGACACATCAGACGAACGCCCCGCACGTGGCACGGAAACCCCACGCAACTGAGGCAGCGAGGCCGGATGGGGGGTACGGCAATGAACGAAGGGGCTCACGGACTATAACAAGCGGATTTTTTTGATGTCAAGGCAAGCGGGCGCGACAGGAAGGGACCAGACGCACGAAAGTGTTTTATGGTCGAACCTGGACCAGTAATTCGAGTTCGATGGCGGCGTGCAAGGGCAACTCAGCCGCACCCAGCGCCACGCGAGCATGGCGTCCCGCCTCGCCGAACACCTGCACCAACAGATCGGACGCGCCGTTGATGACAGCCGGCTGCTGCACAAACCCCGAGGCTGATGCCACATGCCCCACGACACGCACGATCCGCTGCACACGATCCAACGAACCGAGCTCCTGCTTCACGACCGCCAAGGCATTCAGCAGCGCCAGCCTCGCCGCTTCGGCCCCGCGCTCAACCGTGACCTCCTGCCCCAGCTTGCCCGTGATGGCGACCTGGCCGTCTCGAAACGGCAAGATGCCGCTGAGATAGAGCAGGTCTCCGGCAAGGACTGCGGGCACATAACTCGCGACCGGTTTCGGCGGAGCCGGGAGGGTGAGACCGAGGCTGGTCAGTTTCTCGTCAATCGACACAATAGGACCCTTTCTTATTCACCGTTCAACCGATAGCCAAGTACGCGAGAATCAACCGTCCGATTTCTCCACGCACGCGGTAGATCCCCAACCACGAGCCGTACCTATACGTCATTCAAGAGCCATTGAGCAAGGTGAGGCCAGTAAGGCATGCAGCAAAGAAACCGGCGAGAAAAAGAGCCCAACCGCCTCACCTCCCTTTTCCGGGCGCATCGACAGCAAATCCAATCCTATGATATATATAGCCTATATATCCAAGCCGAGGGAGGCCCGCAATGGCATCCACCATGGTCCAAGTCCCCATCCTCATGAGCCCCAGCCAGAAACGCCGGCTGACACAAAAGGCCAAAGCCGCCAACCTTACTATGGCACAACTGCTTCGAGAGGGCGGCGAGCGGTACGTTCCGGCTGATGATCCGACACTCTTGGATCACATGGCCAAGCAAGTCATCCGGGAGACGAAGAAAACCATTCGCGCAATAGACAAAACCCTCGCCCTCGTGGCGGAGTCGGAAGCGCGCATGCAGGCGCTCTCCAAGACCCGCAAGAAAGGGTGACGATGGGACTCACCGAGCGTGTGTGGGATGCCTTCGCCAACACCATCAAGCTGAACGACAAAGTGGAACAACTCAACACCACGGTCGCCAAGCAGCAGTCCCACATTGAAGATCTGAACACCCGCGTCATTCGACTCGAAGCCGCGCTGGAATTTGCCCTCCACTCGCAACGCTCCCGGCGCCTGCCCACATCACCTCGCTAACGCGCTTCCCTCTCAGACGGGCCTGAAGCGGTTCCTGCCACCATTTTCTTCCCATTTGAATGCATATATGCCGATGGGCACAAAATCCTCATCATCTTCGGTTTCCAGACTTGCCCCCTCCAGCGTTAAGGCTTCGCGCGTTTTTTTCACAACATCCGCTTCAATCAGGCTTGGAAGCAGAACATACTCATTCAGTATATGGGCATATGAACTCCGTGCAGCGGTTCCTGATCGCATCATAGGCGCAGGCTTACCAGGCGGCAAAGAGCTGAGACTGGCTTCCTTGAAGTAGCGAATGTGATCGTAGCGAACGGATGGACGCGGGCTTGGGCTGGTCGCCCGCTAGCGAGCCTGCAGTGCATCCAGGAAGCTGTCTCCCCAGGGCAGTCTGGTCGCACCCAACGCTTCGCCGATGGTTTGGCCAAGGTCCGCTGCGGTCGATCTGGTCCCAAGATTCACGCCGCGCGCAAGCCGTGGGCCGGACACGAGGCAGGGCACATACTCGCGTGAATGGCCGGGATCAGGCCGGGCACAGTCGAACCCGTGATCGCCGGTGATGATCAACACGTCTCCGACCTTGAGGGATTCCTGCAAATCTCGAAGCCGGCGATCGATCTGCTGCAATGTAGACACCGTGGTCTGAAGATCGGGATTGATGACCGGAAGGCTCGCGTAAATCAGACCACGCGGCACCTTGCTGAACATGCCCACCACTTCATCCATCACGGCTTCCGCCTGGAACAGCGGCACCGATCTCGTCACCCCCCGCCCGCTGAACAGGTCGCCGACCTTTCCTACCCCGATCACGAGCTGGCTGGCCCGGCTCAAGTGATCCAGTAACGTCAGCCCCGGTGGCTCCACGGCAAAATCACGCCGCCGCTCCGTCGCACTAAACTTGCCTGATTGCCCGACGAAGGGGCAGGCGACCACACGCACAATCGGCACCATGCCCTTGAGCAACTTTCGGGCTTCACGGGCCAGGCGATACAGCTCTTCGGGCGGCACCACCTGCTCGTGCGCCGCCAGAAAAATAGTCCCTGCCGTATCGATCCAGGCGATGGGCATCCCCGATTTCTGATGCTGTCCGCCGAACTCGGCGATCGGCTCCTGCGTGACCGCACGGCAATTGCCCAAGGTCTTCTGTCCCAGTGCGGCCTCGAGCGCATTCGCCAGCTCGGTCGTGAAGGTTTCGCAGGGACGCTCGCCTTCTTCGATCACGTATCCGGAGATTTCCCAATGCCCGGAGAGAGAATTTTTTCCCTTGGTCGAAAACCCGAGAGTTCCGTAGCAGCCTTCCGGCTGCACCATCGGGCGGATACCTTGAAACTGGCCCAGATGCCCGAGACCGAGTTGCTCAAAATTCGGCAGGGCGAGCCCCTTGGAAATGGCGGCCAGCCGCTGCAGGGTGTTGCAGCCGGCGTCGCCATATAGGTCGGCATCGGGCAAGGCACCGATACCGAAACCATCCAGCACCAGCAGTACGATTCGCGTCATCATGGGCGCACTATATCAAATCCACCGGAACGAGCAAGACTTTCACACGGCATGGCGGTTCACCGCGTCGCCACCAGCGAGGCGCGCCATTCATTCAGAATCTTTAGACTCGCGCTGGTGCCGATCCGGTCGGCGCCTGCCTCCAGCAACTCACGCGTGGTCTTCCAATCTCTGATTCCACCCGAAGCCTTCACCTTGGCCCGTCCGGCCACAGCCTCTTTCATCAGGCGAACGTCTTCCACTGTCGCTCCGGCCTGATTGAATCCGGTCGAGGTCTTCACGTAGTCCATTCCGGCCTCGACGGCCAGACGGCAGGCCGTGATCTTTTCTTCTCGCGTCAGCAGGCAGGTTTCCAGAATCACCTTGTGGTTCACGCCCGGAGTCGCCTGAACGACGGCGGCCATATCGCTCCGTACCAGATCGTAATCGCCGGATTTTAAGCGGCTGATGTTGATGACCATATCGAGCACCCGCGCGCCATGCGCCACCGCCTCGATCGCTTCCGTCACCTTCGCGTGCGTCGAATGCCCGCCCAGGGGAAAGCCGATCGGAATGCCGACCTGGACATCGGTTCCCGCAACCGCAGCCACCGCCTCATCCACATAGCAGGGCGGCACGAAAATCACGACGAACCCCTGCTCCCTGGCTTCCGCGCAGAGGCGTAACACATTGGCCTTGGTAGCCTCCGGACGCAGCACCGTATGGTCCAGGTAAAGCGGCAACGATTCATTCCACGACTTCACACTCATACGAATGTCCCTTTCACATTCTACGATCGATGAGGAAATTAGACAGGACGTGTAGCGACCGGTTCTCGATACGATCACGCACCGTGGGCGACAAGGTTACCCCTGGTACGTTTGCGGAAGTACTGTTTCTGATATTTCTCCACCGCTTGATTGTGCTCGGCCAGCGTGGAGGAAAATTGATGAGTCCCGTCGTTCCGCGACACAAAATACAAGTACGACGCCTGGGCGGGAAAGAGCGCCGCGCGCAATGAATGGGCCCCGGGGCTGGCGATCGGTCCCGGCGGGAGACCCTGCACACGATACGTATTGTAGGGGCTCATGACGGAGAGATCGCGTTTATGAATGTTCCCGTCGAACGCCGGTAACCCGTAGATCACCGTCGGGTCGCTCTGCAGCGGGATCTTTTTCCGCAATCGGTTATGAAACACCGCCGCGATCAGTTCCCGCTCATCCTTCGCTCCGGTTTCCTTTTCGATGACAGAGGCGAGTGTCAGCACCTGATGCAGGGACATTTTCATGCGGGCCGCCTGTTCCTGCAACTCGGTACCCCAGACCCGATGGAGACCATCGACCATCGCCTTGATCACCTCCCGCGCCTTCGTACCCTTCGCAAAGGAATAGGTTTCGGGAAAGAGATACCCTTCGAGGGAATCGGCCTCGATGCCGAGGGTCGAAATAAACGTACGATCGCGCACCAGCTTCGTGAACTCCTTCGTATCCGTCACCTGCTGCACCGCCAGCACCTCGGCAATCTGCGTCAGGCTGTACCCTTCCGGGATCGTGACGGGATGCAGCACCACCCGACCGGCCAGCAGCTTCGTCAGAATGTCCTGCGGCGACATACTGGCATCCAACTCATACTCGCCGGGGCGGATCTTGCGATCGATGGCCCGCGTCTTGCCAAGCAATAAAAAGGCCGACCGGCTGCGGATCAACTGCTCGTTCTTGAGAAGTGCGGCCACCTGCTGAAAGGTGCTGCCTTCAGGGATGAGGACAATGTGGGAGGGAGGTTTAGGAGGTCCGCTCGCGACGGGACTCTGCGCCCAACGCAGTACCAGATACCCCGCGAGAGCCGCGAACATCACTGCCGCCAGAGTCAGGCCCATGATCGCTTTCTTCTGCATCATCGACTCGGGGTTCGTCAAACTCCCAGGGATCGGTCTCCACGGGTGCGTTCAGATCGTTCGCCTGGCTGGTGGCCGGCTGTTCCAAACTCGCCAGATAACTCTGCAGGAGAATCGCCGCGGCAATACGGTCGACGATCCCCTTCCGCTTCCGGCGGCCGACGTCAGCCGCAATCAGTAGGTCCTCCGCCGCGCAGGTGGTCATCCGTTCATCCCAGGTGATCACCGGGACAGACAGTGCCGGCTCCAGTAGCTGGATGAACTCCGCGACGACTTTGGCCGCAGGACCGATCTCGCCATCCAACCGCAACGGCATACCGACCAGCACCTGCCCGACTTCGTGTTCACGAACCAGGTCCTGGATATGCCGGATATCGGCATCGGGATTTCGCCGGTAAAACGTTTCCAGCGGCTGAGCCGTCCACCCGAGCTCATCACTCAGGGCAAACCCGATCCGCTTGGAGCCGTGATCGATGGCGAGAATCCGTTGGCCTTTCATCAGTTTACCCTTCGAGGGCCTTCTGGACCAACCCAAAAACTTTTTCTAACGCGGTGCCGAGTCCCTCGGGATTTTTTCCTCCGGCCTGCGCCATCTCAGGACGCCCTCCCCCGGTCCCGCCCACTTCCGTTGCCATCTCCTTAATCAGGTCGCCCGCTTTCAGACGGCCCACCAGATCCTTCGTCACCACGACCAGCAGCGACACTTTGCCGTCGTTCGCCGCCCCGAGCGCCACGACGCCGCTGCGCAGTTTGTCGCGCAGTTGATCGGCCAGCGCCCGCATGCCATTCACATCGAGGCCGTCCGTGCGTTGCGCGTGGACCTGCACCCCTTTGATCTCGCGGGCCTGCGAGTCGCCGGACGAGGTACTCGCCATCTTGAGCTTCACTTCCGCGAGTTCCCGTTCCTTTTCTTTCAGTTGCTCGCTCAACTTGCGGGTGCGGGAGACGACTTCACCCGGCGCCACTTTCAGGAGGTCGGACAACTCACGAACATCCGCTTCCAATCGCTTGAGCGAATCCAACGCGCCGCTGCCGGTGAGACATTCGATGCGGCGCACACCCGCTGCCACTCCCGATTCGGACACGATCCGGAACAGGCCGATTTCGCCCGTGCGCCGGCAATGCGTGCCGCCGCACAGTTCCTTGCTGAAGGTGTCGATGTGAACCACTCGAACCTGATCGCCATACTTGTCGCCGAAAAACGCCAGCGCTCCGCCCGCCACCGCTTCCTGCACTCCCATCACATCGGTTTGCACCGGCTGATCCTGGCGCACCTGCTCATTGACGATCGACTCGATCTCATCGATGTCGCGTGACGCGAGGGGGCGGAAATGCGCGAAGTCGAACCGCAGCCGATTCGGGGCCACCAGCGACCCGTACTGTTTCACATGCGGCCCCAACAGATCCCGCAGGGCAGCATGCACCAAATGCGTCGCCGTATGATTGCGGGCCGCATCCTGCCGGGTGCGACGATTCACGGAGAGCTGCAACCGCTCCCCCTCACGGATCGAACCGGAGGTCACCACACCCTTGTGCACGATCAAGGTCGGTACGGGTCTGGAGGTTTCACGAATCTCTACACGGCCATCCGGGCCTGTCAGAAGTCCCTGATCGCCGGCCTGCCCGCCGCCTTCCGCATAGAACGGCGTCACATCCAACACGACTTCGATCTCATCACCCTCACGCGCTTCCTTCACCAGGCGATCGCCCTTGAGCAATGCCTGCACGACCCCTTCCGAATTCAGATGGTCGTAGCCGACGAACGCCGTCGTGCCGACACGAGCGGCCACTTCACTCAACGCAGGACGGGCCGTCTCACTCTCGAAGCCCCCCGTCTTTCTGGCGCGTGTCCGCTGCTCTTCGATGGCCGATTCAAATCCCGTCTCATCAAGTCGGATGTCCTGCTCACGGCAGGCTTCCGCAATGAGGTCCATCGGAAAGCCATAGGTGTCGTACAACTTAAAAATTTCGGTACCCGAGAGCATGTTTTGACCGGAGGCCCGCACCTTGGTCAGCATGTCGTTGAGAATCGGCAACCCCTGGTCGAGCGTGGCGATAAACCGTTCTTCTTCGCCCCGAGTCGCCTCCGCTACCGTACCGGCTGCCGGACGCAATTCGTGATAGGCCTCGCCCATTTGCGCCACGACCGTCGCCGTCAGTTCATGCAGAAACGGTTCGGTAATACCCAGCAACCGGCCATGGCGGGCCGCACGTCGCAGAATCCGGCGGAGCACATAACCCCGCCCCTCGTTCGACGGCAAAACCCCGTCGGCCATGAGGAACGTAATGGCCCGCAAGTGATCGGCGATGACGCGCATGGAACGATCCGCTTGTTCCACCGCACCGTACTGCGCTCCGGCCCTGGTCCCGATTGCCGCCAACAAGGGCGCAAACAAATCGCTGTCGTAGTTGCTGAGGCGCCCCTGCGCGACCGCCGTCAACCGTTCCAACCCCATACCGGTATCGATGCTCGGTTTCGGAAGCGGATTCAGGGTGCCCGCGCTGTCGCGATTGAACTGCATGAACACCAGGTTCCAGATCTCGATGACCCGGTCGCCTTCACCGTTCGGCGTCGCGTCGCCCGGCACGGAGGGGCCCTGATCGAAATGGAGTTCGGAACAGGGACCGCAAGGGCCCGTATCCGCCATCTGCCAGAAATTGTCCTTCTCGCCGCAACGCACGATGCGGTTCGGGGAGACGCCGATCTTTCGCCACAGACGGTCTGCTTCGTCGTCCTCGCGGAAGATCGTGATCCACATCCGGTCTTTCGAGAGCCCGACGACGGAGGTCAGAAATTCCCAGCCGAACCGGATGGCCTCTTCCTTGAAATAGTCGCCGAAAGAGAAGTTGCCGAGCATCTCGAAAAAGGTGTGATGCCGCCTCGTGTACCCCACGTTTTCAAGATCGTTGTGCTTGCCGCCGGCGCGTAGACATTTCTGCACGGTCACCGCCCGGTTATACGCACGCGTCTCCTCGCCCAGGAACACCCGCTTGAATTGATTCATGCCGGCGTTCGTAAACAGCAGCGTCGGGTCTGCCTGAGGAATCAAGGGAGCGCTCGGAACCGCCCGATGTCCCTGCTGTTCGAAGTACTGGATGAAGGCTCGTCGCAGATCGTTTACACTTTGGCTCATATCTCGTCCAACCCCGTCTCCAAATCTACTTGAGTGACTTGCTGAATCGTGTCGTCATCGAACCCGCGTTGCCGTAGAAACCGCACCCACTGCACCGGACGCGTCCGGCTCGCCCGCCCTTCGAGCGCCTGGCAGGCTAACTCCTGCTCGGAAATCGAACGGTAGGCTTGCCGCAACGCCCGCTCGGCGACACTGTCTTCAAAGCCACGGTTGAGCAGTTCCGCCTTGAGCCGTTCCCGGCCCATCGGGTGTCGCGACAGTCTCGTTTCCGCCCATCGGGTCGCATAGGCCTGATCGTTCAGATACCCTCTGCGCTCCAGTTCACGAACGACCAAACGCCCCTCCGCCCGGTTCGCACCTTTTTCCTGCACATACCGCTCGACCTGGGCCACCGTCCGATCGGTTCGCGCGAGATACCTGATCGCCAGCGCCAGATAATCCGGCGTCGGTTTTGTACGCCGCCCTGTGCTGCGCGCTGTCCGCACTGCCACCACCTAGGTCGTGACTCTAGCACTGTGACCGCGTTTATCGTCCTGGCGCCCCTCGGGCTTCCGTTCGGGCTTGTCGTCCTTGGCTTCCTTCGCCTCGACCTTCTTCTCAGTGCCGCGGGAAGGCAGCCCGGCGAGATCGCGCACCTTGCCCTCGATCTCTTTCGCAATGGCGGGATTCGTCTTGAGAAAATCGCGGACGGCTTCACGCCCCTGCCCCAATCGTTCACCTTTATAGGAGTACCAGGCGCCGGCTTTCTCCACCACACGCTTCTCCACGCCGATATCGACGAGCTCGCCGGATTTCGAAATCCCTTCGGCAAACATGATGTCGAACTCGGCCTGCCGGAACGGCGGGGCCATCTTGTTCTTGACCACCTTGACCCGCACGCGACTACCGGTCACATCCTGACCGTCCTTGATCGATTCAATGCGGCGAATGTCGAGACGAACCGAGGAATAAAACTTCAGCGCGTTGCCGCCGGTCGTGGTTTCGGGATTGCCGAACATCACACCGATCTTCATACGAATCTGGTTGATAAAAATCAGGGTCGTCTGCGACTTGGAGATCGCCGCCGTCAGTTTGCGAAGCGCCTGCGACATCAATCGTGCCTGCAGTCCCATGTGGGAATCACCCATCTCGCCTTCGATTTCCGCCCGCGGCACCAACGCCGCCACGGAATCGACTACAATCACATCGATCGCGCCGCTGCGCACCAGGGTTTCCGCAATTTCAAGCGCCTGCTCGCCGGTATCCGGCTGCGAGACGAGGAGATCGTCCGTCTGAACGCCGAGCTTCTTGGCGTAGGTCAGGTCCAGCGCATGCTCCGCGTCGATAAAGGCCGCCACACCGCCCGCCTTTTGTGCCTCGGCAATAGCATGGAGGGTCAATGTCGTTTTGCCAGAAGACTCCGGACCGAAGATTTCGATGACCCGCCCGCGAGGGAAACCACCCACACCGAGGGCAATATCCAACCCCAACGAACCGCTGGAAATCGCCGGGACATCGGCGGGACGGTCGTCGGCGCCGAGCTTCATCACCGCGCCTTTCCCATACTGCTTTTCGATTTGGGCCAGGGCCAGGTCCAATGCGCGCTTTTTCTCGTCTTTTTCAGTCATTCCAAACTCCTTATCGAAGCGTGACTCTGAAGCGTTTCTTGTATCGAACGCCGTGGGAGACAACGCACCAGCCGGCGCTGAGTTGACCGAACGTGAACTGGACCGGGGCCAGTCTCTTAGAACGGAATGAATTGCGGATTATACCGGAGTTAGAAGGGAGAAACCTAGCCCGCCGGGGCCACCATGAGGGTTGAGCCTGACCGGTCGGAAATGGCAGGACGCGGCGGCATGGCCACACCAAACCAGAGGTGAACGTAAAGCCCGCCGGGGCTTCTCTCAATGGGGCCGACGCAGGCGTACCGGCAGTCCGGAGAGAAGGCCAAACGAGCAAACCCCCGCCGGGTGAGAGGATCGGACGACGTAATAGGCACTCATGAATAGTCAGGGCTAACAGGCGACCTGGAGGCCGAGTTGCGTACGAATGGTCGTGGCGAGAAACCGATACTGCCCGGCAACAGTGAGCAGATACTGCTTCCTGGCGCCCTCCGGCGTCCGTTCGGCTGCCTGAAGGTGCGTGCGTTCCGCGCTTTCGTATACCAGGACGAGCGACGATTGAATCTGGAGTTGCCGCGAACGGCGAACCCGAATCTGGCGTTGCAGCGGCGCCGCACCCACCACCTGAAGAATGGCCTGGGCCCGGTGCAAACTGGTGTGGGCGGCCATCACCGCCTCGTATCCCTGCCTTGCCACCGCATCCCGCTCGGCCGGACGATCGCAATAGTGTTCGACGATCTCGATCACCTGCTCGACATTGCCCCTCTCATAGAGGGCACAATGGGTGCGATCCTGGAACAAGTCGTTGAAACCGTTTCCGATTCGTTCGCCGACCAGGAGCGCCCCGCAAGCCATGGCCTGGAAGGTGCGGAAATTCACGTCATTGGCGGCCGATTGATTCAGCACCATTAGGGAACGGTTGAAGAGTTCGCGGTACCCGCCGCTCCCCACCGCAATGGGATAGCGTCGTTGCAAGCCTTCGATCAGCGCGACACGCTCCGGATTCCACTGCCGGTTGAGTGTTCCGACGAACGAGACGGGCGTATCCCGTAAGCCACCCGAATCACCATCGTCGGGCACATGACAGAACAGGGGCTGCCACGAGACGATTTGCCGTTCAGGATCGACCCGATACCGGGGAACCCAGTCTCGTTGCGCCACACAGATGACGTCGAACGCCGCCGCGTACGCTTGGTGCCACCGTGCATGAAGATGGGAGTCGATTGCATACCATACCAAGGGCACGTCGAGCGCCTCCAACCCCAACAACTTCGGTGGCCCACTGTCGTCCCCCACCACAACCAAGTCGGGAAACCATCGCGCAGGAAACTGCGCCGAAAGACTATGCATGCTTTCTGCGTACGGGCTCAGGACAAAATCGGCCGTGCGATCGTAGGCCGCCCATTTGACATCATGGCCGAGCTGCCTGAAGTCCTGCAGAAAGAACGGATTGCCGAGGTGAAGGATGTTCATATGCCTGTCGAACGACGCCGCCAGTCCAGTTCCTACATCGGTGTATCGGCCTGATAACTTGAAGCAATGGGTCGCTCGGAATGGAAACACAGGAGCCGGTTGGCTAGTCGGAATAGGAGCGGCCATCAGCGCAAGGCCGCTGCCGAGTGGCAAGAGAGGTTGATTTCGTTGACGAGTGACTCAGGCTGCCGCGAGAAGAGAAGAAACGATCGCGGGTCAGTTGTCCGGAGTGGAAGTTTCCGGCAGGTCACTGCTGCTCTGGCGGCTCTTCAACCATTCAATGAGCTCAGTGCGGAGCGTGCGATTGAGGCGTTGTTGGGCTTCAACGGGAAGACGGACAAACTCCACGCCGAACTGATGCCCCTTCACCCATTTGATCGTACCGAGATCGATGGGGAGTGCCGGCGGCTGATGGTCGAGGAGCACACTCACGCGCACGTCACTGCCGCAGAGGACTTCTCTATCGCACAGAACGGAACAGCCCTTGAGCGACAGATTCGTCAGGACACCTTCTCCGACAAAGGGCGCCCCGCCGAAAATGACCGGGTAGTTGAGCGGAAACCGGTAGTAGGTTCGAACGTACCGACGAGGTGCCATCACATCCTCCCTGTGGGCGGATGGTACTCAGGCCGTCCCTGCAACCGATATCCTACCTTGGGAGGGTGAGAGGACATTTCGATCCGTGACTCTCCTTGTTTTGCCGGCGAGGTCTGAGTAGGCTACGGCGGAAAATGAAACTGCGAACCCTGGAGTCCTACCGAGAAAGAAAGGGCTGTATGCGGAGGTATCGACAGGTTGTGATGTGGATGGCCGGGGCCTTGCTGCTGCAGGGGTGCGTCGGTTTCGGGGCCTGGACGCTAGGTAGTCGCACAGAATCCAGCGACCATCCAACAATTGATGGAACGAGAGGTGTGCTCGACGTGCGGAACGGTGACCCAGAAGGGACACTGAAGACGGCCACCGAGCTCCGGGCACAGTGGGGCGAACCAGATCGGGTGGAACCGCTTGACGGCGGCAAGGAGGAATGGATCTATAAGACCGAAGGCCTACGATGGTCCGGACTCGTTCTCTTTGTCGTCATTGTCCCTCTCCCCGCCATGCTTCCGGTCGGTTCACAATACGTATCGTTTCTCATGCATGACGGCCGGATCGAGAAGGTCACACGCGCCGACTGGGCGTTCAAGGCCGGTGCCTACTGCGGCTTCTTCGGGATGATGTACGGAGGATTGGGCTGCGGAACGGGCACGTTTGGAGAGCAGCGGAGTCTCGCCACCCGCTAAGCAGTTTCCACAGAAAAACCGGGCTGCAGCTGCCCGCAGCCCGGTTTCCCCTTCACTATTTCTGCCCCCGCGTCAATGCGCGCCGGACTTTTCCGGATGCACATCGATGATGTGGCCGGCTTCGTTCAACTCGGCCCGTACCCGTGCGCCATCCTTGATCGAGGCTGAGAGCACTTGTTTCTCCAGCGGAAACTTCTGCTCACCCTTTGCAGTCTTTAATGTGATCTCATTCTGCATCGTGCCGATTGACACGACTTCACCCGTGACAAACCGATGTTTGCCTTCCGTGCCCTTGGGATGCACTTCCAGCACCATGTTGTTCTCGTCGATCACCACGGTGACTTCGTCGCCGGCTTTCGGCAATGCATGACCATGACGCTCGGCGCGGTTCTCGTTGAGCTGATATGTTGAGCCGTTGGGAACCTTCACCGCAAGCGCGCCGCCCTTCTCCACCACCACCCCTTGCAGCTCCTGGTGGTGACTATTGGGTGAGCCTTTGTGGGAGCCTTCGTCGGCCCTTCCAACCTGACTCGTCATTCCGACCACTGCCACTACCATGCACACATAGATGAACAATTTCGACATATCCTGCCCTCCCGTTAGCGAGTTGTCTGTAAGTTCTCCCTACGACACACTGAGTAGAGTGGAGGATAACGGTTTTCTGCGTATTGAAGGACTAGGAGAAGCCCTGGCGTACGTTCAGAGAGAAGAAGAGCCTGATGAGTGCGGGCTCCTGCGTGGAGCGGTATCTAAATGGACTACCGTTGATCCTGCTCGATCAAGGCCGGCCGTGGAAGGAACTCATGCACCCGGCCCGCGTGGACGAACAGGACATCCTCGCAGCCGCTCGGTCGAAGCATGGTTGGGAACGGATGGAGCAAATCAAGTATGCAATCTCTGAAACGAACGGCACGATTTCCATCGTGCCGAAGGCCGGTTAGCCGATGTGTACCCGCCGTTTACGCGACAATGAACGGCGAGGAAAGCCGGAGCCCGCTGCTAAAATCCGAGTTCTTTTTCGAGATCCGCTTTCTTCTTATCGAACTTCTTCTGCTCCGCCTGGCTCTGCTCCGTGAAGGCGCCCTTCACTTTCTCGCCGGACTTTTCCAACGCACGACTGGACTCTTCCATCTTCTTCTTCACCTGCGCCACTTTATCTTTTGCCTTCGAGGACCCAGCGAACTCGTAGTACATCAAGGCATTCGCCTGGGTGAAGGTGGAATCGGGACGCGCCGTGATCATATCGCCCCGCTGCTCGGCTCGTTCCCGCGCCGCCTTGTCGCCCGCTTGCGAGAACTTCATCCACCCGGCTGCGGTTCTGAGCTTCTCAAGAGACTTGGTCGTGGCCGCAGCCACTTCGATCGCGCTGCCCGAAAGCCCCTTGGCATCCTGCTCCTCCGCTTTCATCAGCCGATCGGCCGTGGAAGACGCCATCTTCAACAGCTCCTGACGATAGGCCTGTGGAGAGACATAGGGCTGACGCTCGCCCGTCTTCTGATCCGGTACCACCCAACGACCTTCGTCCACCCCCCAGGCCGCCGTGAAGAGCGCGAGATCGTCCGGTTTCGCCTGCACCGCTTTCATCATCACACGATTGGCCTCCGCATAGTCGCCGATGGCTTCGAAATAGCGAAACGCCGAGGTCTTCCCATCACCCCGCACCGGATCGGCAGAATACAACAGGCCCTTCGCCTCAGCCGCCTTGGCTAAGTCACGGCCCAGTTTCGGCACACCGGTTTTGGCGCGGGACAAAGCGGTCTTGTCGTAACGATCGAGACACTCATTGCCGAGGATGGATCGATACACCACGAACAGCTCGGCAGGCCGTCCGGCCTGTTCGGCCTTCGTTAGAGCGGCAACCGCCGCCTTGGCGCTCTTCTCCTCCTCATCCCCCAGACAAGGATCGTCGGCGCGAACCGGGGACACCGTCACGGTAAGCAGCAGCAGGGCACCGCTCAGGATTCTGACCGTACGCATCGCGCACCTCCCCTATCGGCCGAAGAGACCTTTGAGCATCTTGTTCACTTCGGCAGCAGGCGTCTCGCTCTCCTGGCTCTTGCTCCCGCTGTTGCTCCTGGACGAGCGTTTCTCCTTCGCCCGCTCCTGCCCGGCGTTCTTCATCATCTCGTCCATGTTCGGCATGCCGCCCTGCCCCATCATTGCGCCCATATCGTTCTTCGTCGCGCCGGCGGGGACTTCGAACAGCGCAGGGTTCTGCTTCTCGATTTTTACATTGGTCAACTCGCTGGCCATACGCATCTTCTTGTCGCCGTCCTTCGACAGCAGATCCATTTTCACCGTGACACCCTCTTTGGTGGTCCAGAAGAACCCGCCGAACTTCGACCCGTCCGGCTTGGTCGCGATGATTTTCGTTTTCGTGGCCTTCAAGCCGTTGACCGTCTCTTCACCGACCTCGGTCTGTTCCTGAATGTCGAAGCCGCCCATGTCGGGCGCATTCGATTGATCCAACGGCATCTCCATATACATATCGCCCATGACCTGCCAAACGACCTTCTTGTCCTTGCGGATGATGGTCACGCTGCCGTCCGCCCCGCCCATTTCCATCCGCTGCTTCGTGGGCGTGTGATAGATGCGGGACTTCATCGTCATACCACCCTCGGTTTCCATCGTACTGTCCGCCGAATACTCCACGGTCGGCTCCGGCGGCGGCGCAGCTGTTACGGTCAGAGGCACAAGGACTAACGAGACCAACATTGCGGCAGATCGAAACAGCGTCATGGCCTAACCTCCTGGTAACCGGGTGACTGTCGAAGGGCGCTAGAGGCTAGCGGGGATTTAGGGGGGAGTCAATACATTGGTACTACGGCTATATTCAACGAGATCGCCGCAATAAGCCTGCTCAGAAAAACTAAACGCCGAGAGCACTTTTCTATATAGGGGGGGGCGTTTTATGAACGCCTAAAATTTTCAACAAAAGCTCGGCGAACATGTTTTATTGATGCCTGTTTGCGAAGAGAAAATTGTTCCCAGTAGGCTTCATTGTCCAGATACAACTTGTGGTCTGACGGCTTCCAAGCACCATCCCACACCTTCCCGCCATCGACGGCAATTTCTTCATGGTGCGGCAATCCCCCATATCTGGCGGGAAGATCCTTGATCACTCCTGCGCGTTGTTCATACCCTCCTCGCACAGAATCACCGACCTGGGCGTACCGGCCGGAAATAATTTGTCCATCAAACTCGGCTACTACAGCGTCTTTGTCTTTTTTCCACAGGCTTGAATTTAACGTGAATCGGTGATGTGTCAAATCAAAATCAGTGCCCATTCCATATGAGGGTTTAGAGCCCAGGCCAAGATATGGGGCAGATGGATCGCAGGGTGTGCTGCTCTTGGAAAAGTGCACGAAGGAAGTGTGGGCGTAGAAGTCCGCGATCGCATGGGCCGCAAACGCAAACGACTCAATGCCGGCTTTAGTCATACCTTCATCATGGAACGTCTTAAGACGGCTTGTTACACGCCCCCATCCCTCTTTGATCAGACCATTGTCAAAATGATCCAGGGGATCATACGGAGTTAGGTCTATGGGATCCACATACCCCAAATAGTCGAAATTGATTAACTGCCGCCGAATGTCCGCTGGACACACGGAGGGACTTAACGCTTCCTCCAGTATAGATTTATGTACTCTCCCGGTAAATGACGGATCAATCTCGGACCACGTCTTCCGAAGCATTAGCTCAGTGCAAGGTTTGCGGTTGTTTTCATGGAACACCTGCCACAAGTGTTGATCGTTAAAAACATAGTAAGGGACATACTCACCGGCTATAGGCTCATACTCCCCATTGCTCCGCACAGGAGTTTCTTTCAAACGGTCCTTTTTCGCCACCGTCGGCTCGATGACTAGCCACCGACCGATCTCTGTTTTGTACATCACCCAAACATGATCTCCCGTAAAGGTGTGGCCTTTTCTGTCCGTAAATTTCATTTTCCCTAAGACCACACGTACATTATAAGAGCTGATGCCCGATGCGATCATGAGCGAAGCAATCAGAAGCGCACGGTCTTCGCAGTCCCCATTTTTTACTGCGAGGGTCTCATCTGGAAACTGCCAAGGATCTTGTTTTCGTGTAGGTTCATAGCTTATACGGTGCGAAACAAAATCCCTGATGACGTTAGCCCTAAAGTCAAAGCTTCCTTCGTCACGGGATAGAAATTTCTCCCAGCCTCCGATTTCTCTGCTCTTCACAAATTTCCTAATGTTTTCATCGAGTGTTCGCCGTATTACTTCGTTCCGCGAGGTAATCAAAAACTCCCGGACATCGATGTCATACTGATGGCCTCGAGCAAAGCCAACAACAGGCCGCGAGGAAGGAACGATGGACTTATGCACGATGAAATCTCCATCCCAGTTCCATTGGGCGACGCTCCGGGTCGCTACTGTCTTAAGGCACATATGCCGGCCTCCTAGCCACGATCTCATCAGGTATCTGCAAAATGCTTTGCGCCCCTTCTTTCCCTTACGGCGTAGGATCAGGAAATAACCGTTTCTTAATGATGTCGAGAATGCCGATGGTTCGACGAATAGCGAAGCCAAAAATAAAGGCTACACCAATGTTCATGGTGGTCGAAGATTGGCTTGGAATGAACTCAGCGATCCCGCTCAAGGTGAACAGAAAAAAAATCACGGGGACGACTATGGGGGCCATGAGTAGTTCGGCCATAAACATCGTCCCTTCCTCAGGACGAAACACCCCCATCCCAAGAAGCCCCGCAATGTAAAAGAGAAGGCCGACAAGACACCCCATAGTCGCCCACAGAGACAGTTCAAGCCAGCGCCAGGGGTGAGTATTCCAGAAGTAAGTTGTGCTCAAGCTTTCAAGGTCAGTCTGAAGATGCTTTAAGAAATTTTGATAGGTGACAAAGAGAGTGGTGTCACGGGCTTGAAGCTCTGCCGAAACCATGCCGAGTAGACGCATCGTTTCATAAGAAAGGGGGATCTTATAGAGGCCCTGTTTAAAGATCTCCCATTTGCTTTCAATAGCGCGCCAGTCATCAGCGAGATCTTGCTCTGGTGATGACGGCTGCGGAGGGAGGGGTGCAATGGGTTGAACACCTTTTGCATCGGATTTAGGTGGTTGACCTTGGCTTCCGAGCGGAGGAGCAGCCGTCGCTGCATTTCCAGACAACTTTCTGTTTTGCTTTTCCTTGAGTGAGACCAGTTTTAGTTCAACAAATCGTGCCTGGCCCAGAGCTTCAACAATCTGCTGCGACGATGGAACCGGCTGTATCTGCGTCCGAGCTGCTTCCCGATGAGAACACACATACGCTAAGACGACCAGGAGCAATAGTATGAAGAACAGCACGAAATATCGCTTCCCGCTGACAAGCGGGGCCGCATTCAGGAAACGCAGTTCATCATGAATAGCCGAGAGCGCTTCCCAGATCGCGCGTCGCTCCACTTCTGGTTTTGCATCCCAACCGGCGCGGTCTACCGCACCGTCCTTCATTGGAAGATCGGCGGTGGTCTTATCAGGCTTGGCTGCTTTCATGCCAGTGAGAATGCCCCTGATCTGGCCAAGACGCACGGTGTGCGTGGAAGTGCCGTCAAGCTGCGTCAGCATCGCCTCGATCTTGCCAAGGATCTGAACAGCGGCTTGACCGTCTGGCGTATAGGGGACCGGCGTTGTGCCGAAGGGTAAAACCATTGTGCACCATCTTTCGATCGCTTGGATTGCGCGTAACCCAGAAAAACCTACCCTACGTACGCCAGCGGCATCACCTGCCATGGCGTTTTTACCTTCACCAACGCTCACTTCCACTGTTCCTACTTCGGATTTTTCGGATTGGCCGCGTCGCCGATGAACAATATCGCCTGCTCGTACCGATCCAGCGCCCGTTTGTGGTCCTCCAACAGATCGAGCAGAACGGGACCCACCACCCGATGCACGACACGTATTGCCTCGGCTTTCTCCGGCTCAGACGACGTCACATCCCGCCTGATGCGCGCCGATAATCCCTTCTCCAGCCTGGCGAGCGCGTTCAGGTCCTTGGTGATCGCAAAGCCCCGTTCTTGATCCGATGCGTTCTTCAAGGGCTCGGCGGTCTTATCCCACTGGCTGACTTCTACCTTGAGCGCCGCCGTGAGCGTCTCCATCAGGGACTTCTTCTTCGATCCATCGGCACCTTCGCAGCCAGCATCTTTCCAGGCGGCAAGAATTTGGCCATATACTGTCTTTTTCCCATCCTCCGTGCCATGTAAGTCGACAAGCTTCGTGGCCGTGTCGACGCTGTGCGCCTGGTAGGCAGTGCTGTGCTTGCCGAACACCTTCTGCAGGGGTGGGGCATCGGCTTCTTTGTCAGCGGCACTCTTCTGAGACTCATCCTGAGTACGAGACGCCCTCTCCAGTTCGTGAGAGAGATCGATTGGCAGCTTGGTCCCCAAACCGAACAGGGCCAGATGCTTGGCCGATTTGACGATATCCTTCGTATCGCCGAAATATTGTTTCACGTACCAATTGCCCACGTCGTCTTTGACGAGCGCCTGGTTCGTAAACCCTGTCCCCGAGACCCGCACGCGGTTGATGTTTTGCCAATATTGCTTATCCAGCTCAGCCGTCAGCGTCCGATCCTGCCTCTCAGACGGATTAAAAATGTCCGCAAGTTGGGATGAAAATGGCAGGTTCCTGATCCCCTGCGACAGCAACATGTTATCCCATGCCAGGTTCGGATCATCCTGTAATGACGTCGAAGGGAAACTCGTCCGTAAATAGGCCGACGACGGGCGGAGATAGATCATTCCCGCGCGATGCTGATAGGCGCTCTCCAGCGCTTCGGTCGCTCGTTTACTCGCCGCTGAATCCTGGCCATACCGCTCAACTGCCGCCATGGCTCGGTGGCGCAGCAGCGCGATCACCCGATCCATGACGTCCACTGGATTGTTGTAATCGCCGTCCTTCAGCTGCGGTAATGCGGGTGGCGGCGTCCGCTTCGCCAAGACCGCCTGCGTATCTTTGTACGACTGCTTCTTGCCCGCATCGGTTTCGGTGGCCTCTTTGTGTTGCACATGGGAGACCAACAACGCATAGATCGCGTCTAGTGACAGGAATGGGGCGTCCGGTGGCGCTGCTTTCAGCACCTCATCCTTCACGGTCTCGATCACCGTCTCCGCCGTGGCCAATTTGGCTTTGGTGACAGGCAACGCCACGATGACTGCCGCCAACCGCGCCGACTCCGCGCTCAACTGCGCGATCTTCTCCTGGACATCACGGCGTGCCTGCTCCTTCTCCTCTCGGATCTTCTCGTACTGCGCCACGCGCGCCGCTCGCGCGGCCTCCAATTCACGGAGATGCGCGGTGAACGCCGTCAACAACTCGGCTCGTGTGAGCGAGGTGAGTCCATGGAGCGTGCGATAGGCCTCAAACGCCTCCCTGCTCTCCGGAGCCTTCGCATACGCGATCGCCTGATCAAACAGGGACCGTTCTTCCGGAGTGAGCGTGCCATCCTGCGCCAGTCGGATTGCGTCAAGCTGCTTATCCAACCCGGCCTGGCCGGTCAGGAAATTGGCGAGATCGGCGGCATCACCCGTTCCCGCCGCCGTCCATCCCTTCTTGATCTGCTCGACCACTTTTGGCGTCACCACATCATGGCTGGCCTTGAGCGGACTAAGCTGGGTCTGATAGCCATCACGCGCTTGCGTGGCTTTGTTCACCTCATCGCCAGACTTGTCCTCAAGGCGCCTCAATCCAGTCTTAGGAACCGCTGCGCTCCCGATTTCTCCGTCGATGGCTACTTTCTTGGTCGTGGCCTCATCAAATTGTTGTTGCGCCAGCACCTGTTCATGCTGAAGCTCCTTCACCAGGTCGTTCAGGACCTTTCGTGGGTCCGAGGAATAGACCGCGTTCACAGCCGCGATCTCGGCGGGAACCCGCTTCTGACTCAGATCCCGATAGCGGTCTCGCTCGCGCAATTCGTTCGCCGAAAACAGAATAGAGTTGCCGACAGCCTGTAGCACTCGAACATACTGTGTCCGTTTGGCGTCAAGGGCATCCAGTTGAAAAATTCGATAAGGGGAGAATTTGTAATCCGTGAGAGCGTCACCGAACAGAGCGCGGTTTAGGTCAGCTAGCCCCCCAACGATAAGGCCGGACGTTGATAGTGGATTAAGCAACCCGTCGTGATTTGCCACAAACAGAACTTTCTGCGCAAACTCGACAAGTTTCTCTAAGTCTTCATGATCCAGCACGTGTTGGCTAGCACCGGTCCGTTCCATGGATGTGGGAGCGCGACAATCATCTTTGGCTTTCGTCGCCGAAGAAGGCTTTGTCAATCGACTAGTTAATCCCTTTATTGCCACCCTGGGTGCAGGTCTGGACCGATCTTGCGTCTCGGCGTTATTAAGACAGGTGTCCCGTTGTGTGAGGACTTCGCCGTTTTCGCCGAGATCCTCATAAAGCTTTAAGATTTCGTTGACACGGCGGGCGTGAGAGTGGGTAAAGAAGCCATGGCACGTTGGTTTGACGAAAGGAAGTGTCTCCCAGATGGTTCTTCCTCCAGATTTGTATTCAGGAACAAAATTGTCCGGAGGTTTTACATACTTCGGCCTATACCATGAGTCCGCCAGAAGACATGAAGACGGGGAAATTGTTTCCGCTAGCCAGCCTGATGCCTCCGAGGATCCTTTGCCTGTCGATCCCTTGGGAGGCAATCCATCACTATCAGGCCATTCCAGATTATCCCGCAGCTGCACCAAGAGAGGTTGCGCTGCGGTTGTGAGTGCCACGAGTTGATGCAACTGCACATGGTCTTCATTGACCAACGCACCTTTGTAGACATCCACGTCGACGGTAAGGACGGCGCAACCGCTCAAAACCCCACACAGGGCCAGACCGGCCGTCCCCATACCCCGCCGTTTCATGGCTGCGCGCATCACAGGCCCCTCCCTTCATTCGCAGGGAACTGCTCCTTCGCCGCTTCCAATTGAGCTTCGACCACCTGTTTCTCTGCCTTCACGGTGGTCATGGCTTCAAAGAGCAACCGGTTCAAGGCGTTATTATCCTGATCGGCCTTGGCTTGGACGAAGCCCCCCAACGCCTCGTCCATGGCTGCAAAAAAATTCTCCGGGTTGGACCCCATCACGATGACCAAGCGATGTTCCTTAGGCACCTCGCGAAATCCCTCCGGCCCGAATTGCATCAAGCGGCGGCCGATCTTCAGTTTCGAAAGCTGATCGCTACCCGCTTTGGTCACGACGATCTTGCCGTCCGCCTTGTTGATCTCGACCGAACTTCCCAAGGAATCGATCAACTCGGCCGGCACCCATCCGGACCCGAACCGCATCCAACTGATGATGCTGGCCTGGCCACGCACTCGGACCCGATACAGGGCGGGCGGGACCTGCTCCTGCGGATCGAATGATCCGAGGTAATACACCTGCTCAATGTCATGGCCTGGAATGACAGCCCCAACCGCGGCCGTGATTGCGGCGCCCAGGGCGACGTTCTGAGGTAGGGCATTACAACCAGTGGTAAGGCTTCCAATCAGCAGTGCCACCGCGCAGCAACCATTGAGTAGAACAGATTTCAGCATTGCACACTCTCCATCACGTCATTCAAGGAATCCGATGCCATAACAGCTTCTGCGAGCACGACTATCTTAACTTCTGGAGAATGCCGCTCTATCCACTGTTTTTGGGCTGGCATCTTATAATCGTATAGACTACGTAATCGCAATACAGCCAAATGGCCCTACCTAGAATAAAATACAACTATTTGACGGGATATATTGGGAACTAATTCACCCTAGTACCTCTACTAGAGGCAAGCACCATTACGTACCAGGAAGAAAGAAACTGAGCCAAGGCTTGCACTAAATCATTTGCGGTATACATTAATACCCCGCTAGCAACAAAGGATCCTAACCCGGAGGAACCCAATCAATCCCCCACTGCATCGAAAGAGATACTATTCTTAGCCCTTTGCCAATGCCCATATGGACCGAACTGTCATATCCCTGTAATTTTCGTCATGCGGACTGCTTAACATGGCGATCTCGCCCAGGTGCTTCCGGCGACCCACCAGGGTAGAAACCTTCCTTTCCTAGGGTCATGGCGAGCCACATCCCTGTGCTAACTGTATGAAAATATGTTCATGGTAGGATGAATCATGAGCCCTGCATTCTCAGTTGAGCATTTCGCCGAAGAAACTTTCATGACACAGAGAACAGAAGGGCTGAACTGGCACTAAGTTTGCTCACTCATCCGAGTAGCGAGCATTGAACGGTCGTCTCACAGAGGGAGGATCTCATGCGACAGGACATGATGAAGGACGAAGGCCATCGCAACAGGGTGGAGTCGAAGCCGTCAGACAACACCCGACAACGGTCACTGACCTATGACGAAACGAAGGCCGCCGAAGCGGCATTTAAGGGCGAGCCCTTCAACCCGGCTTGGTCCGCCGCCGCTGCCACCGTGTATGCGGGAATCACGGAAGCCATAGAGAAGCGAATGATGACTGTGACTGCTGAGTCCGAGGTAGCTGAGGAATGCCTTGCCGGACGATAAGCTCGGCAATCTTTGAGGGTTTAGATGCAGTGGCTGAGTCGATCAACGTTTGGAAACCCCATGGGGCAGGATGGGGACCTGCCGGCAGCCCGGCTGCGTCCAGGCGGGAAATGTCATGTTTGGTAAGAGTGGAAATCAGTTGGCGGGTTGGTCTTTGCATCTCGCCCGATACAGGCGTCACGGCTTCTTTGCCACCACCTTGCCGTTCTCCCACACATAAATTGGTGTGCCGTACACGCGAGCGGTCTTCCGGGCAACCTCGGCCGCCCGGCGCAGCGCGGTGCCGACCTGCTTAGAACACTCGCTAGCCCTGGCTTTTCCTTCTGGCGATTTCAGGAGTTCCCTCCACCAGTCTCAGCACCGGTCCTCAATCATCATCGATGGCCCACTTGTCTGCAAGATCCTGTATACCACCTGAAAATTCTTCAGGCTCCGACGAAATCGACACACGACATCAACTCGTAGTACCTCATGCCCTCCCTGACGCACCCGCACGGCGATCCGCTGGAGAGCCAGCGCGACGGAAGGCAGGGAGAGACAAGCCGGCAACTGCACGTCACACATCTGCCTTGCCGATTACGGCGACACCAATCCTCTTCCCAAACCAGGCACTCCCGCCTGCCAAAATAACCATCACTCCGCCGATCCCAATGAGGCTGGCGACAGAGCCGAACGACTCCGCCACCCAGCCGAACGCACTCATGCCGAGCATGGATGTCGCGGTGGCACTCGCCGTGTAGACCGCCATCACGCGGCCGACCATTCCCGACGGAGCCACTTCCTGAATGATGCCCCAGGCGATGGGGGTCCATGTCCCGAAGCCGATGCCGATGCAGCCCACGAGTACAGCAGCCAGGCGCAAATCGTTCGTCCACGTCAGGCCCACCAAGGCCAACCCTGCGAGTGCTGAGGAGAGGGTGATCACCGAGAGGCGCCTCGAAAGATCCCATGCGCTCATCCGGATCAGCCCGACCGAAGAGAGCAGCAACCCCACCCCAAGCCAGGACCAGAGATACCCGACCTCCACCGGCCCGAGCCCGAGCAGGTGGCGCCCAAAGACAGGGAACAGTGTCGTGAACGCGCCGCTGCCGAACGTATAGACCGACGCGAGGACAATCAGAATCAGTACGGTGCGGTGGGCCAGAAACGCATACCGGATGCCTTCGAGCAGGTGCCGGATAAATGGTCTCCAGCCATCTCCATCGGCCGTTGTAGCCTCTGTCACTCGCAGCCGGATCGGTAGCAGGCATGCGGCTGACGCGAAATAGGTCATGGCGTTCAGGCAGAGCACGTCCTGAGAACCGGCGAACGCAATTCCAAGTCCGCTGACCGCCGGCCCGATGATGATACCGAGACTGGTCGTGCTCTGAAGGAGCGCATTCGCCGCCGTGAATTGAGGGCGAGCGACCATGAAGGGAACGGCGGATGAGAGCGTGGGCACAAATACCGCCGTGGCGACACCGTAGAGAAAGGTAAGAAGGTAGAGCGAGCCGACGGTAAAGTTTTCCACCGAGACCAGGCAGGGGATGAGTCCGATGAGTACTCCTCTGGCGACATCGCTCGCGATGAGGATGGTTTTCTTGGGGAAGCGATCGACGATCACACCGATGAACGGCCCGAAGAGAATCGGCGGGAGCGTCTGTAGAAGCCCGATGACGGTCGTCTTGAGCGGCGAGCCGGTCACCGCATAGACGAACCAGAGCAAGGCCAGCTTGCTGATGCCTTCAGCAACCTGGGACAGTACCTGGCTCCACCACATGAGACTGAAATCGCGTGTGAGCAGCCACCGATGGGCTTGGGCCATACCGCCAGTATAAACGTTTACCGCAGGAGTGGAATCAGTAGGAATGGGCGGCGCTAAGAAATGTCTCACGCATGGTCCTTCCGCTCATCGCGTTCGTTCCATGCAGACAGTTAGGTGTTCGCCATCTGTGAGGATCATCATGCCTGCGCGACAAGAACAGGACGGGCTCTGCGAACACATGACACCGCCACTGCTGCAGTGAGCAGGAGCACAAGCCCCAGCCCCACCAGGCTCGCAGCGGGACCGATCGCGTCGGCCACCCACCCGAATCCCGTCATCCCCGCCATGGCGGAGGCCATGGAGCCCACACTAAACGTCGTGAGCACGCGGCCGATCAAATGTTCCGGTGTCACTTCCTGAAGCACCGCCCACACGATGGGATTGAGCACCGCCGTACTGCCGCCCACGATGATGACGATCGCCGCCGCGATCAGAGGCGTCTCCAGCAGGCTCAAACTACAGACCGCAAAGCCGCCGATGGTCATGCCGCTGACGACGATACGTAAGCGCCCCTGCATGTCACTCTGTTTTTTCCACGCCAGCCAGGTCGAGGCCGCCAACATCCCCACACCCAGCGCGGACCACAACCAGCCCAGTTGCACGGGCCCGACTTGGAGAAACTCTTTGGCATAGACCGGCAAGATGAAGACGAAGGCGCTCACACCCAGATTGTAGAGCGATGAAATGATCACCAGGGTCAATACCATGGGTTGCTGCCCGAACACGAAACGAAATCCGACCTTGAGCTCGTCCCACACGGAGGAGGAAGCATCCCTCGCTGCAACATGAGGAATGCTGAAGCGAATCGGCATCAGGCACAGGGCCGAAAGAAGGAAGGTGGCGGAGTTGACGAACAACACATTCTCCGCGTTGATGAGTGCAATCATCACGCCGCTGATCGCCGGCCCGAGCAACATGCCGATATTGTTCGTGCCTTGAATGAGCGCATTCGCCGACATCAGCTCCGAAGGTCGAACCAATAACGGCACGGCCGACACCAGCGCGGGACCGAATACGGTGGAGACCACCGACGTGAGAAAAATCAGTCCATAGAGTCCCTCGATCGACAGCATGTCCATGGCATATAGCGCCGGGATGAGAAAGGTGAGCACTGCGCGAAGCAGATCGACCCAGATCATGACGGCTTTTTTCGGCAGCCGGTCCAGGTATACGCCGATCAGCGGGCCGAACAAGAGCGGGGGGATGGTCTGGAGAAGTCCGACCATGGTCATCTTCATGACCGAGCCGGTCAGTTCATAGATGAACCAGAGAAGCGCAACCTTGTTTAAGCCCTCTCCGATCTGAGAGGTGGTCTGCCCCCACCACAGCAGCCCGAAATCTCTGGTTTGAATGAGACGCCACCCGCGGCTTGGAATCGAGACTGAACCATCCTCTGACATGATCGGGTTCCTACTGGACTGACCGAAGCACTGTGGTCGCAGCCATACCTCTGCTATCTCTCGTACCTACGGCCAAGTCGTCCTGAACCATGCTACTCATTTCTGCCAGCCGGGGAGGCTAGGAAAAGCCCTGGAGGCAGATCGACAAATGCCTGGCAGGCATCACGGTTTTGTCCAGTGAGCTGGCCTCGGGGCATCGTTCTAACTGTGCGTATCCAACGAGGCCCTTCCTAGGCCGCGCGTTCCGCGAGCAAGAGGACGACCAGGCCGCGCCCCTCCCCCCTCAAGCTTTCCCCTCCTCCCTCCGATACAGGATCAGGAAACCATTTTCCTTCATTTCCCGGGAGGTCGCATGTCCAACATCATCGAACAAATCGACAAGGCAATCGGTGCCCATGGCGCGTGGAAGGTGAAACTGCGGCAGAACATCGACGGCACGCTGGCACTGGTCCCGGCAGAAGTCGGGGTAGACAACCGCTGCGAATTCGGCAAGTGGCTGTATAGTCTGGCCGGTACCCACGCCGCTTCGGACCCCTATTACAAAGAAATCCTCGAACTGCACAAGGCCTTCCATAAGGTTGCGGCGACGGTCGTCACCAAGGTGCAATCGGGAGATAAACCCGGCGCGGAAGCGTCGATCGGCTTGAAGGGTGACTACACAGCGGCCTCGTCCAAGTTGACCGCCAAGATGATGGAGTGGAAAAAGACGGCCCCGAAGGCAGCCTGATCGAGCAGGGCCATGCTCTGGAGAAACTCCCGAGCTCTAGGGAGTTTCTCCAGCCTCCGCGCCGGCCGAGATGACCTCATCTCCTCTTTCAAACCCGGACGCGACGGACTAAGCCGTTGTTTTCTCACAACGTTTTTCGAATGACTGCACAGGGAGCTTCCTCGGCACGGTCCCTGCTTTATGCTGCTCCACAATCAACCGGATGTATACGCGATGCCCTCATCCATCCTGCTCATCGACGACAGCCCCGGCGAATGTGAACTCTTTCGCCAGGCCCTGACGCAGTCCGGATACAAGGGACGCTTGGAGATTACCGATGGCAGCCATGCGGCAATGACCTATCTCAACGATCACGTGCCCAGCGATGAACCGGGCTTAATCCTGCTCGACCTCAAACTACAGGGAGAACGCGGGGTGGATGTGCTGAAACGTCTGAAGCAGGATGCGAGGCTTGCGCCGATCCCGGTGGTGATTCTCACCAGTTCCGATGACGCCGTGGACGTGCGAGCCTGTTACCAGGCCGGGGCCAATGGTTACGTGGTGAAGCCGGGGCAATTCGATGACCTCGTGAGCCTCTCCCTCCACCTCTGGAAGTTCTGGCTGGAACACAACTGCACCAGACGGATGGCTACCCCATGCTGACGCGCGCCGCCCTCAAGAATCCCTATGCCGTGTTTGCGATCTGCATGATCGCGCTGATCCTGGGCGCCGTGTCCTATCAGAAGATGCGCGTGGACATCTTTCCCGAGATCAAGCTGCCGTCGATTCTCGTCACCACCTTCTATCGCGGCTTGAGCCCCAGCGAAATGGAAGGAGCGATCACGCTCAAGATGGAGCAGCGCTTCGTCGAAGCCAGTTACGTCGAGCACATCGAGTCCCAGTCACTCTCCGGCATGAGTTACATCAAGGTCTTCTTTCAACCGGACTACGGCATCGATTCGGCCCAGTCGGAGCTGACCAGCCTGGCCTACAGCATCATCCGCCTGCTGCCGCCCGGCGTCTATCCGCCCTCCGTCTATAAGTTCGGTGTGTCGAGTCTGCCGGTGGGCTACCTCTCCATCTCCAGCGACACGCTCGGCCCCAAGGAAATCCGCGACCTGGCCTACTTCAACGTGCGCCAGCAGATCGCCACCATCCCGGGCATTTCCTTCGGCCCGCCGTTGGGCGGCAAGGTCCGACAGATCACCGTGTTTCTCGACCAGCAACGGCTGCTCGCGCGCGGCGTCTCGCCCTCCGAGGTAGTCAATGCGCTGAACGCGCAGAGCGCCATCATTCCCGCCGGCGATATCAAGATCGGGGACCTCGACTACTACGTCTACTCCAACAGCCTCGTGGACGTGGTGGACAAGATCAACGACATTCCCATCAAGATCGTCAACGGCACGCCGGTGTTGATCCGCGACATCGGCACCGCCGCCGACAGCGCCGCGGTGCAAACTTCGATCGTGCGGGTGAACGGCCGCGAAGCAACCTACATCCCGATCACCAGGCAGGAAGGCGCCAACACGCTGGAAGTCACCGACGGCATTCGCGCGAAGCTGTCGAAGCTCACGGAGATTCCAGCGGGCACGACCGTCAAGTTTCTCTACGACCAGTCGCTCTATATCCGACAGGCCATCGCGAACCTCCAAAAAGAGGGCCTCCTCGGCGCCGGACTGGCCGGCCTCATGATTTTCATTTTTCTGGCGAGCGTCAAAGCGGCGCTCGTGGTCGGACTGGCCATTCCCCTCTCGCTGACCGCCGCACTGGTCGCGCTCTACCTGACCGGCCAGAGCGTGAATTTGATGACGCTGGGCGGACTGGCCCTGGTCATCGGCACCCTGCTGGACAACAACATCGTGGTGCAGGAGAACCTGCATCGGCATTTGGAAATGGGGAAGGACGGGCGATCGGCGGCAGAGGACAGCGCCATGGAGTTGACACTGCCGATCCTGGTGGCCACGATCTGCATCCTCATCGTCTACTTGCCGATCATGTTTTTTACCGGCATCGTAAAGTATCTCTTCGTGCCGCTGGCGATGACCGTCGCCTTCGCCATGTTGGCCGACTATGTCGTCTCCATGTCGGTGACGCCGGTGGTGTTGGCCTGGCTCTACCAGGCGGGGCATGCCAAGTCTTCCGACCATGAGGCGTCGGCCGACGAGGGATGGTTCCGGTACGTGCTTGCCATCTATGAACCGCTGCTCACCGCCGGTGTGCGCTTCAAGCCCGTCGTGATCGGCCTGGCCGCGCTCGCCCTGGTCGCGACCGCAGTCTTTCTGCTGCCCCGTCTCCACACCGAGTTCTTCCCCAAAGTGGACGCCGGCAATTTCACCATGCTGGTGATGGCACCGGAAGGATCACGGATCGAAAAGACCACGGCCATCGTCGGTCAAATCGAACAACTCGTGCACGATACGATTCCCAAGGGCGATCTGGAAGAAGTGATCTCGAACACGGGTCTTTACTTCGGCGATGCGGCGCGCTTCGCTCCGAACACCGGAAACCATACGGCCTTCGTGCTGGTGAATCTGGTGACCGGACATCAGGGTCACACGGAAGACTACATCGCGGACCTTCGCAAGAAGTTCAAGGCTTCGCTACCCGGTGTAGAAATCGCCTTTCAAACCGGCGGTATCATCAGCGATGTGTTGAACTTCGGCCTCAAGGCTCCGATCGACATCCAGGTCAAGGGCCCCAGCCTCGAGGTCATCCGGCCTGTCGCAGAGCAAATCCAGCAGCGGATCGCGCAGGTACCCAATACGGTCGATGTGCGGATCAAGCAGGGCAAGAGTTACCCCGAGCTGCATATCGATGTGGATCGCACCAAAGCCGCGTACTACGGCATCAATCAGAATCGCGTGGTCGTCGATGTCATCACCGGCATCAGCTCCAACCTGGCCCTCTCCCCCAACTACTGGCTGGATCCCAAGACCGCCAACGGCTATTTCCTGCTGGCACAGTACCCGGAGCAATCGCTCACCACGACGGAAGATTTGCTGAACATTCCCATCATCGGCGCACGCACGCCGCTGCTTCCGACTGCCAGCCTCACGGGAGGCGGTATGCAAGGCTCCACGCTGGCGCTGCAGAATACGCCGTTTGCCGGGCGGCAAATGGACATGGCGAGCGGGTATTACGCTACGGGAGACGACCGCCGCGGCCCACCCGTCATGCTGCGGGATGTGGCATCCCTGAAATTCAAAACCGGCCCGGATTCAGTGGACCACTATGATCTCTCGCGATTGATCAACGTGTTGGTGACACCGGTCGGAAACGATCTCGGCCATGTGGCCAAGGACATTGAAAAAGCCCTGGCCGGCGTGCCCCTGCCCAAGGACGTGACGGTACAACTGCGCGGCGAAGTGGCCAATATGCGCGGCGCCATCCAGAACTTCGCGCTGGCCCTCCCCCTCGCCGTGGTGCTGATCTACCTGGTGATGGTCGCGCTGTTCCGGTCGTTCATCGATCCCCTCATTATTCTGGTCGCCGTACCGCTCGGCTGGATCGGCACCGTGCTCACATTGCATCTCACCAACACGTCCGTGAACGTCGAGTCGATGATCGGCACGTTGATGATGATGGGCATCGTGGTGTCGAACAGTATCCTGCTGGTCGACTTTGCCAATCGTATGGTCCGCCACGGAGCCACGGCCGAACATGCCGTGCTCGAAGCAGGACGACGACGCATTCGCCCGATCCTGATGACGGCCCTTGCGACGATTCTCGGTCTGCTGCCGCTGGCCCTCGGCTTCGGCGAGGGCAATGAAACGATGGTGCCTCTGGCCCGCGCGGTGGTCGGCGGGTTGGCGGTCAGCACGATCATGACGTTGTTGGTGGTCCCCATCATGCACTCCCTGGTGCTGATCCGCCGGGAACGTCCCCCGGTGTCTTCGACCGCGCCCGCGACTCTGGAGGAAATTTGATGACCGAACAGGTAGTCCCGCCCCCGCTCGTGAAGCGACCCAACCGTACGCCACTCTGGATTGGAACGGCTGTACTGCTCATCCTGGCGATCGGCGGCTACCTCTCTTGGCAGAGTGACGAACCGACTGCCCCCTCGGTCCCGGCAGGACCGGCCGCAACGGCGCAATCGGAACCGCCGGCCCGCCCGACTCCCTCGGAACTGGACTCCACACCGGTCGATGTGCAAGTCACCAAGCCCACTCGGCGAGACCTGATCTATACGGTCAAGCTCCCGGCCAATGTGTCGCCGCTGTATCAAACCACGCTCTATGCCAAAGTCGCCGGCTATCTGAAATGGATCGGCCCGGACAAGGGCGACGCGGTAAAGAAAAATGAAGTGGTCGCCGTGATCGATGCACCGGAGGTGGAAGAGCAGTACCAGCAGGCCGTGTCGGATTACAAAATCAAGAAGCTGACCTACGAACGACTGGCCAAGGTCTGGAAGGAATCGCCGGACGTGATCGCCAAACAGGACGTGGACGTGGCCGAAGCGGCGTATCAAGGCGCCCGACATCTGATGGAGCAACGGGTCGTCATGCGGGACTACACCAAAGTCCGCGCGCCCTACGACGGCATCGTCACCGCGCGCTTCGCCGATCCCGGCTCGCTGATTCAGATCGCCACCTCCTCAGCCGCCAGCGCGATTCCCCTCTTTACAGTCATGGACCTCAACACCGTCCGCGTCTATGCGAACGTCCCGCAGGACGACAGCCCCTGGGTCGTTCCCGGAAAAACCAGCGCGACCGTGAAGGTCACGGAACTGCCCAACCGGTCGTTCAACGGTGTCGTGACCCGCTCCACCCTGGCACTTGATCCCGCGACGCGCAGCCTGCTCGTCGAGATCGATTTGCCCAACACAGACCATGCGCTCCGGCCCGGTACCTTTGCCGAAGTGGCGCTCGGGTTGCGGGAAATCCCGCAAGCCCTCGTCGTTCCACCGCAGGCCGTCATCAGCACACCCAAAGGCAAGTCGGTCTTCATTATCGAAGAGGGCAAGGCCAAATCGGTCGCAGTACAGACCGGCATCAGCGACGGCCGATGGATCGAAATCACCTCCGGCTTGCAGGGCCACGAAGAAGTCGTCGCGGTCGGAAAACGCCGCCTGCTGGACGGCATGCCGGTCCAGGCTTCGCCGTTTAATCTGCCTGAGGCCAAACCGTCCCAACAGAAATTCGAGCGTCGCGTTCCCGGTGGTACTCCCCCGCCACCGACGGCCGCACCGAACGGGGCCTCACACAAACAGGGAGTACGCCCATGAGTCGCTTGTTGCCCCAAACCACCCTCCTGACGCTGACGACGTTGGCATTGACGGCACTGTTGGCCTCCGCCTCTCGAGCCGCGGACGCAGAGCAGCCCCTGACGCTGCCTCACGGCAGTTTTCTGGGCGTACAGCGCGCCGTCGATATTGCAGTGAAAAACCACCCCATGCTGCTCGAAGGCGCAGCAAACTTGAAAGCCTCGGAGGCCCGCACCGAACAGGCTCGCTCCCTCTACTACCCGCAGGTCTATGCGAACGCCAACACGGTGGCGGGGGCCGGAGTGAGCAACCCGCGTTTCCTGGTCGGCGGTGGATTGCTCCGTGAAAACCAGACCACCTTCACCGGCGGCGTCATCGCCAATCAACGCATCTACGACTTCGGCTACACGAGCAACCTGGTGGAATCGAGCAAACTGGCCGAACGCGCACAGGGACAGGATGTCAGCGCCCGCCGCGCCCTGGTGTTGCTGTATGTGCAACGGGCCTATCTGAATAGTCTCAAGCGGCGGCGACTGGTTCAGATTGCCGAAGAAACCGTCCGGGAACGCGGGATCATCGCCGGGCAGATCGAAACCCTCTACCGCCAACAACTGAAATCGAAGCTCGACTTCGATCTGGCGCATGTGGAGCTGGTCAATGCGCAATCGCTCCTGGTGCGCAGTCGCAACGATCTGAAAGCCAGCTTTGCCGATTTGAACCGGACCATGGGCATTACCGGATCCGACGACTACGTCCTCGAAGATATTTCCGTGGAGGTGCGTCCGCAGAAGACGCTGGAAAGCCTCATCAACGAAAGCCTGTCGCATCCGGAAGTGAAACGCGCGAAGGAGCAGACGGCTTCAGCCGATGCACGACTCACCGCGACCAAACGCCAGTACCTGCCGACGGTCTCGGCGATCGCCAGCGGCGGGACCTTCGATCCCTTCGATGCCCGCCAGAACCAGCAGACCGGGGGCTGGTGGATGGCCGGCGCAATGGTGTCGATGCCTCTGTTCACCGGATTTCTGATCGAGAATCAAGTCGTGGAAGCGAACGCCAATCGTCAGGCCGCCTCCGCCGCCACCAGCAATATCGAACAGGCGCTGACGCAACAGGTGACCAACGCCTATCTCGACACCCTGACCTTCGCCCAACAGATCACCCTGGCGGAAGAACAGGTGAAGACCGCGCAAGAAGCATTGCAGCTTTCGAAACAGCGCTACAAACTGGGGTTGGGCACGGTAGTGGAAGTGACGCAATCTGAAGTGGCGGTGACCGCGGCACAAACCCGGCTGGCAGAAACCCAATTCGACTACAAGATTGCGGAAGTTACGCTGGCCTACACGTCGCAGGGCGACGACACCGGCCGCGCGCTTTTATTAAGCCGCGCCAGCCTCCCTTCATCGGATGCAGTGGGCCCGCACCCGGCCAATTAGGCAGCGTGTGAGGACAGGGCCGAAGCAGGTCTCGTCGGTTCGTGAAGCCTCGTTCCTATCTCATGTCGCAGCGATCAACTCGTTTGAAACGAGTGACGAGAGCCGCTTCAGGAACGACGCAGCCTTCAGCTTACACCGGTTGGCCGGGGAAGACTCGGGCGAGGTCGATCACCAGTTCGTCCTTGGAATTGGCGAGAAGCCAGTCCCAGATGCTGGTACTCTGAATGACCATGGCCTGGTCGAGATCAAAAAACAGGTCGAAGCCTTTGGAGACGATGGGGTTCATCGGATAGCGCCGATCGTAAATCATGCCGTAGGCCGGAATCCCGTATACGGTCTGCCAGTTCCCTAAAATAAAGTGCAGTTCAGTTCCCCTCACGTAGAGCCCGCCTGACGTGATGATCCGCTTGACTGACGTCTGCGGCTGACTCAGGTAATAGGTGACTCGTTCATTCTCCCGCGCCAAGCGTAACGCTTCGACCAACTGCGGAACCAGAATCGCGATCTCCCCGTCCCGAAACATCGGCAACCGGATCGAGTCCCCGCCAATCCAGCGCTGGATCGAAGCCCGGTGCTCCTGCACCGTAAGGCCCATCAGCACGCGACGCACCTGGTCGTGAGAGAACTGAGCCGGATGCGTGAAATGACCCGGCGGCCACTCCGGCAGCACATTGGCATCCAATTCGAGGCGGACAAAATTGACGGGATCTTCGTAGACGGTCCGCGAGGGGACCTGGGGGATGGCACATCCGGCGGCGAGCATAGAGAGCACAACCAACCGGGACACGTGAAACGTGAAGCGCAAGAATCGCACAGGCACGCTTGCTGAGACTATGGTCTTCTCGCGCTTCACGAACGACGCTTGAGGCTACTCGGTAATCGTGACGGTCATTTCGACGCGCTCCAGCGGGTTATCCCGCCCGTCGCGCTTGGAGCCGACCACTTTGTCGACCACGTCCAGTCCGCTTTGCACTTCACCGAAGACCGTATACTGCCAATCCAAAAAGTTGGCATCGTTGACGCAGATAAAAAACTGCGAGCCCGCACTGTCCGGATCATTGGCGCGCGCCATGGACAGGGTGCCGCGCTTGTGCGGCTTGCTGTTGAACTCCGCCTTCACGTTATGACCGGGGCCACCCATCCCATGCGAGGCACGGTCCGGATTCTTGCTGTTGGGATCGCCGCCCTGAATCATGAACCCGGGGATCACCCGGTGAAACGTCGTGCCGTTGTAGAAGCCCTTCTTCGCCAGATCCACGAAGTTCTTCACGTGATTGGGCGCCACGTCGGGAAACAGACGCAGCACGATCTCGCCCCATGGCTCGTTCTTGGATGTGACAGAAATGGTCGCTACCGGTGAACCCGCTTGTGCCGTCATCTCGTATCCTTTCCTACTCAGTTAAACTTGAAGGGCGCCACACTCTCCCCTTCCAATCCCTGGCTGACCGCCGTCCAGGTGACGCCATCGTCATCGCTGCGAAAGACCCCCGAACTGGTGCCGGCGTAGAAGCCCCCTTTTTCACCTTCGATCAACACCTGCACCGACAGATTGCTGAGCCCTTTGTTCAAGGGAACCCATTGCCGCCCCTTGTCCACGGTCTTGAAGATTCCCCGACCCGTGGCGACATAGACGCCGCGCTCGTTGCTGATCAACCCGCGAATCGAATCGTTCGGCAAGGCCCGGCTGATCGGCAACCAGGTCTTGCCCGCATCGCCGCTACGGAAGACCCCGCCGTCGAACGTGCCGGCATAGACGCCCTGTTCCTTGTCCACGGCCAGCACCCGGATAAAATTCTCCACAAGCCCTTCATGGTCCTTGAGTCCCTGCCGGAGACGCGTCCATCCCGGAGTCCGTTCTTTCAAACTATGCACGCCCTTGCCTGAAGTGCCGGCGTAGAGGGTCCCGTCGTCGGTCCGGGCCAGCGCGTGCACCAGAATCTCATCCAAACCGGTGGACACGACCTTCCATTGATCCTGCGCGGCATTCAACAGATAGACGCCGTCGCCGGTTCCGGCATAAAGCCCCTTGGCGTCCATCATCAGGGCCTTGATCTCCAGACGCTTGAGGCCCTTGTTGACCGGCTGCCAGCTCTTGCCTCCGTCACGCGACCGGAAGACACCGCCGCGAAACGTCCCCGCATAGATGGCGCCGTCCTTGCCGGTGGTGAGACAGAGCACGAAGGGATCGGTCAGTCCCTGGTTGGCTGAGGTCCAGGACCCGCCACGATCGGCGCTGCGAAAAATGCCCATGCCGAAGGAACCGGCATAAATGATTCCTCCGGAGCCGGCCGTAAGGGCCTGAATACTCGTATTGCCGATATCGGCGGAGGCGCCCGGCTCCTGGCCCGGATGCCCCTGCTCCAGATTCAACGGAGCGCCGCCCTCGCTCCCGCCCGGGAAAGATGCCGCATGCGCAAACCCTTGCAGACTGCCGAGTGTAAACACCGTCAACACCAGCATATGACGCAGCATAAAATGATCATCCTTCCAAAAGTGTGAGCGCCGGATTACCGGACGCGATGACCGGCCGTGCCGATGGGTATATCAGGATCGAGCGGCAGATTCATGTCGGGAGCCGGCCCTGCGACCCGCCCGAAGATCTTGGCCCCGATGATCCCGATCTCATAGAGTACCATGAGCGGGACCGCCATCAGCAACATGGTAAACAGAGTGGCGTCCGGGGTCACGATGGCCGAAATGATCAGCGCCGCCATGATGGCATGTTTACGATAGTGTGCCAGCACCGCTGCCGAGACGACCCCCACGCGCGACAACAGGGTCAACACCAGCGGCAACTCAAAGGCGCAGCCGAAGATCAGAAGAAATTTGACGTTGAAGTCGATATAGGTCCCCACACCGAGCGCGGGGGTGATGTCGCGATCCATTCCGAAGCTGACGAAGAAGTCGATGACGAGCGGCAGAATGACAAGATTACAAAAGACCAGGCCGAGCGCGAACAGCAAGGCCGCCAGCAGGAACAGGGGAATCGCCCAGCGTTGCTCCTTGGGGAGCAACGCCGGTTCGACAAACTTCCAGCACTGGTAAAACACCATGGGCAGGCTGAGGATGATGCCCGCTAGAAACGACACTTTGATGGACGCAAACAGCGCTTCCGTCGGCCCGTAGAACACCAGTTGATTGGGAAACGGACGATTGAGCCAGGCGACCATCTCGGAGGAGTAGGCAAACGCCGTGGCGAACGCGACCGCCAAGGTCACCACGATGATCAGCAGCCGCTTCTTCAGCGACTGAATATGGGCGGCCAGTGGTGCGAGCATTACCTGTCTGAATCAACGACCCGTTCCTCCGCTCCTTCGGCTCACACACCGGCTCGAGGCGAGCAGCGGCTGGATGCGACCGGGACAGAGGACACGGGGATCCCGGCTAACGCGAGGATCGAATGAGTTCGGCTATTTTGTCTTTGGTGGCCAGCTTCTCTTTCTGCAACTGCTTCTTCAACACTTCTTCCGCCGGCGTGAGCACATGCCGCTTCTGTAAATCGGCTAATTCGGCATCCAGGCGATGGTGAGATTCTTCAAGCGCGCGGAATTCCGTGTTGGATTGCCGTAACCGTTCAGTGATCGCCGTCTCCGTCTGCATGTCGCACCTCCTGGTTGACTACATACGTTCGTGGATGACTGTCCTGTTGCCCGGCTCCCGGAATCGCCCTACGACCGCTCACACAAGGGACCTAACTCGAGCGGCGCCATTTCCATCAGCACTGCATCTTCGTCAGGGTTCACATAATACCCCGCCCGTCTGGCTGTCTGCCGAAACCCCAACCGATGATAGAGGGTCAACGCCTCCTGATTCGAGGCCCGCACCTCCAGCATCGCCCGGCTGGCACCACGCTCCAACCCGGCCCGCAATGCCGTACAAACCAGCCGACTCGCCAGACCCTGACGTCGAAACGGGGCGAGCACCGCCAGATTCATCAACCGCACTTCCTCGAACACGATCCAAAAGCAAAAATACCCGGCAATCACGGAGGCTCCTGACACGGGATCAGGACACTTCGCGATGAGGAACTGCGCAAATTGATTACCGGACAACTCGGCTGCCAACATTTTGCGCGTCCAGGGGGCAGAGAAGCAAGCCTGTTCGATGGCGAATACCTCGTCGAGGACCTCAGCGGTCGCCGGTTCAATCAACACGGAATCTGACGCCATATCCGATCCAATTCCCAATTCAATTGCCTACTTCTGCGCCCGCGGATCGGCATCTTTTTGAGCACGTTTCCGGCGGCCCTGCGCCAACTTGCCGGCCACCCGCTGCCGGCGCCGTTCGAGGGCCGATACCCCCTGCTGCTCGTCGAATTTCACTTCCGCTTCGGTGCGTTGAACATAACGGGGAACCAGCTCCGGCCCAGCAACCTGTCCTGCCTCCAGGCGCTGCCTCCCCGCGAGACCAATACTCACCCCAGAAGGACGCTGTTGCTCCGGCCTGACTTCCCGCACCTGCCCGCCTACCGCTTCAACGCCCTCCCGGATACCTTTTTCATAGGCTTGCCAGCCGTCGCCAAACAACGTGCAAGCTTTGGCCCCTTGTAACGCCCGGGCCACCGAAGCAGGAGGGCCCACCTGCTCGGCGACGTGAGTGTGCAAACCCGTTCCCGGCCGCCACTCGTACGCGGCCCAGTACACTTCATTGTGCCGACTCTTCAAGACCGGCACCAGCAAGCCCTTCACGTCGCGCAGGTTCCAGGCCATCGCTTCCAAGGTCGGGACCGTTACGATAGGTGTGCCCAACACGGCACGAAATCCCAACATGGTGGCAAGCCCCACACGCAGGCCGGTGAAGGAACCGGGGCCGATCGACACGGCCAACGCTTGAAGATCCTTCAACGAAAGTCCGGCCCCGCGCAACAGACGATCGATCGCGCCCATCAACGAACGCGCGTGTGATCCTTCGGCATCCTGTTCGAGCAGGGCCAGCACGTGCTCATCCTGCAGCAGCGCAACACTTTGCCAGGCCGTGGCCGTATCGATCGCCAGCAGATGCCGGGCCGGTTTCGTCTTCATACCCGCCCAAGCTCGCTGGGCTTGATCGGTTCGTTCGGCACCAATTCGTGAAACGTCACCTGCAAACTGCCCGAGCCTTGCCCATCGGTCATCCGGATGGCGAAGGGACGCATGATCCGCTTGTCGGGTGCAGGGGCCTGACCATTCACTGCCGATACGACCTCGACCCCGCCGCCGACCGCGCGGTAGTCGTCGAATTGCATCGTGGCTTCGACGTCACCGGACGGCGAAAGGCGTTCCTCCTGCACGACCAGCAAATTGCGACGATCGAACCAGATCCGCCTGGCCACGAATGGAGCCGTGCCATTCTGGCCCGGCGCGGTCACCACATCGAGTCGATACCGGCTGCCGTCTTCCGTCAATCGTACCGACTCGTCAGGCCCGACCACCTGGGTCCCGATGATCCCGCTCATCGCCCAGACGCTCAGTTGAAAGGGGCGCGTCAGTTGGCCGAGGTGATCCGCCTCAGAGGGACGACCGGTCACCTCACGTCCCATGGTCGGTAGCCGGAGCTTGAATTGATCTTCGATCTGCACAAACTCAAAAATTTCGCTGCCCACCGCAGAGAAGCCGCGCAACCGGATGGCGTTGGGACGTTGATAGAAGACGGTGCCTTGCACACGCTGGCCGATCGGCAGGATGCCGCCGGTGATCTTTGCGCTGAAGAGCCCCTTGATCGTCCGAACCTCGCCGGCCTGTTCCTGCAGGAGTGCCGTCAACTGCTCCGCCGTCGCCTGTTTGAGCTGGATGGTCTCAGACGGACCGAAGAGCGCACAGCCTGGCAGAGACGCCAATGTCACGGCACAGAGCAACAGTGCACCCGCCGACCTGCGAGCGTTACGCCAGTACTGCATCCAACGCGTCTCCGACTTCATGAATGCCGATCAACTCAATGCCTTCGACAGGCTCCAGCTTTGCAACGTTCCGTTCCGGCAAGAGACAGCGTTTGAATCCCATTTTGGCGGCTTCGCGAATCCGCAGCTCAGCCTGGCTGATCGCCCGGACTTCACCACCCAGCCCGACTTCGCCCATGACGAGCGTCGTAAAATCGATCGGACTCTCACGCAGGCTCGACGTAACGGCAGCGACGATACCCAGGTCGATGGCCGGTTCATCGATGTGGATTCCGCCAACCACATTCACATAGACGTCCTGCCCGGAGAGGTGCATGCCCAATCGTTTCTCCATCACGGCCAGCAGCAACGACAGCCGATTCGGTTCCACGCCATTGGCCATACGCTTGGGCATGGGGTAATTGGTCCCCGAGACCAACGCCTGCAGTTCCACCAGGATCGGTCGCGTCCCTTCCAGGCTGGACACCACCACCGAGCCGGTGCTGCGTTGCGGCCGCTCAGCCAGAAACAATTCGGAGGGGTTGCTGACTTCCTCCAAGCCGCCATCCTTCATTTCAAAGACGCCGATCTCGTTCGTCGACCCGAAGCGATTTTTGACCGCGCGCAGAATCCTGAAACTGTGGCTCTTGTCCCCCTCGAAATACAGCACCGTATCGACGATGTGTTCCAGCAAGCGCGGTCCGGCAATGGCGCCTTCCTTCGTGACGTGCCCGATGATAAACACCGGCACGTTGCTGCGCTTGGCGAACCACATGAGCTGCCCGGCCACTTCCTGCACCTGGCTGATACTACCCGGCGCAGAGGTGAGCTGCTCGGTGTAGACCGTCTGAATCGAGTCCACCACCACGGCCGCCGGTTGGATTTCCTGGATGGCTTTGAGAATCTGTTCGAGACTGGTCTCCCCGAGGATGAGCAGATGTTTGCCGTCGATGCCCAGACGTTGCCCCCGCATCTTGATCTGCCGGGGAGACTCCTCGCCGGAGACGTAGAGGACCTGCTCACCCGGAGCGGCCAGCAGCGGTAATGCCTGCAACAGTAGCGTGGTCTTGCCGATGCCGGGATCACCCCCGATCAGCATGACCGAGCCTGGTACCACACCCCCACCCAAGACGCGGTCGAACTCCCCCATGCCCGTACTGTGTCTGGGTTCACCGACGATTTCGATGTCGGAGATCGGCGTGGCCACGGCCATGGCTGTTTTGGGCATACCCTGGCGGCCTTTTGGGGCAGCCGGCAATCGCTCTTCCTTGAGTGTGTTCCAGCCTCCACAATCGGGGCAACGCCCGAGCCACCGGAGCGCCTGATGGCCGCAGGCCTGGCAATGAAATGTCGTTTTCGCCTTCATCCCTACTCGCTCCACATCATCAACACCTATCTCAAGGCATCGTAAAGGAAACAGGAGAGAAAAAGGAAGGAGGCGCAAGACAGCGAACCACGGGAAACTCCCTGCAGTTCAATTGAAAGGACGCTTTCCGATTGCATGCGCTGCGGATAGAAGAACGACACGGGGAGAGGCGAAACGGAATCAGGTGGCGACCGTCAGGCCTTTACACCCTCAACCGGCAATCCCGACAATTGGAAGAGTGCGATGGCCGTCGCCGCCGCGGCATTGAGAGATTCCACCCCCGGTTTCAACGGGATGGTACATCGAACGGTGGCGGCATCCAGAACCGGCTCAGACAGGCCCCGACTCTCGCTGCCGATCGCCAGCACCGTTCGCGCAGGAATACTCCGAATCGCCCGGATGGGCACGCAGCCCTCGCTGGTTCCGGCGTCGGCGGCTATGATCACGCAATCCAGGTTCTGCAATTCTTCGAGACTGGTGTGGGGAAAGATGGGCAGCTGAAACAACGCGCCGGCGGTCGCCCGAACGACTTTTGGATTGAACACATCGACGGAATGGGGTGCCAGCCACAAGGCACTCACATCGAGTCCCGCCGCAGTTCGAATGATCGTCCCCATATTCGTCGGATCCTGCAGCATATCCCCGTAAAGGCCGAAGATTTTCGGTAGCGCCAGTATGGCCGACTGGTTCCAGGTCGGCTGATGAACGATGGCCAGCACACCGCTGGAGGTTTCGACATCGGACAATTGGGCCAGCTGGTGCTCCGGGCAGCTATGGACGGTACACCCGCTGCCGACGATCTGCTGCGCGATCTCCGGCGGTTGTCGTTCAAGGAACATGGGGGTGACGACGAGGCAGACGATGTGTTGAGGCGCTGACTGCAACAACTCCAGGATGGGCTTGGTGCCTTCAAGCACAAACACCCGTTCGCGGTCACGCGTACGCTTCGTCTTGACGACATCCCGTATATGGGAGAGAAAGTTGCGAGAAACGGTGCGAGGTGAGAAGGTCAACAGTTACCCAGGGTCGGCGACACTGCGGGGAGGCCTTACTAAATCAGCAAGGCCTCCCCGACATATACCTATTTGCGTTTCTTGCCGGAAGCCGCTTCCGCGGCGCGGATACGTTGCGCACGGACCTTGGCTCGCTTGAGCGCCGACAGCTTGCCGCGGGTTCGATCCCGCTCGGCCTTCAATCGCTCCAGCTGGGCACGCAGGTGCACGCGCTCTTCCTTGTAAATATTGGCACATTCCGCAGGTGACAGGTTCGTCCAGTCTCCCGTTCCACGCGCCCGCTTGATTCGCGCTTCCAACGATTCACGCAGCAGCTTCTCGCGCATCGACATCAATGACTGCAAGGCTTCCTGCCGCCGCTGGACTTCTTCCTCTTCGGCCATAATGCCGCGAATGTCGGTTCCTAACATCGGCTGATCCTCCTCGCTCGAGACAACAATTAGAACGCCTCATTCTACCCGATTTGGCGGCCTTTGTTCTACCTAGGAGAATGGATCGTAACGCGTTGATGTTACAGGCAAGTATCAGAGGCACCTCAGAAATGTGCCGTTGCAGACCTGGAAAGGGATACAGTAAGATCCGTCCATGCCGAACGTTGGAACGTTCATTCGCGCCTGGCGAATCTCGCAAAAGTGCTCTGAGCAGGCGCTCGCAGAACGAGCCGGAATCGCAGCCTCGGTGCTGGAAGCGCTGGAGTCGGAACAGGCCGATCCTCAGGCCTCCACCCTGGAAGCGTTGGCCGGCGCACTCAAGATTCCCCTCCCCTGGCTCTTTGTCCACCCCACGGATTTGGACCTGCTGTGTAAGGATGACGATGAAGAGCCGGCCCCCCTGTCCACTCTAACCGGGGCCGACCCCGTCCTTGAGAGAATTCTCGTGGCAGCCGGACATGACCGGTCGCTGTACGTCCTCCTGACGGCGCTCATGCAAAGCGGCGACCCTAAACTCCTACGCGCCGCAGAGGTGAGCCTGCGAAGCCTCGTCAAACAGTCCAAACAGGCGACAGTCCCCTGGCAATCGCGTCCACCGGGACATTTTGAACCGCCCAGCGATTAGCCCCCCTCGCCGAACGCTTCTACCCCCTCCCGTACCATTAATGTCGAAGAACAGTCGCCGAATCCTTTTGAGCGGATGCAGCCGACCGTGCGGCGCGCACCAGTAGCAGCCCGACCAGTACCAACGCCGCAAGCCCCGGCCACCCGCCCAGCGGAGGCTCGGTAAACAATTGAAACGGATCTCCCGAGAGGGACGGCCAGATCGAACTGAGCGCAATGGGAAGCGCCAACAGGATTCCGACCAGTGCCTCGCCTGTGACCAACCCAGCTGCGCACAATAATCCTCGATCCTCCGTTGGAGCATCGGGAGATTTCCCGGCGGTCCGTACGTACTCAGCCAGCAGGCCTCCGAACAAAATCGTCGCCGACAGCTTGAGCGGCAGGTAGATACCAAGCGCCACCGCCAGGACAGGGAAACGAAGGGCGGCATTCCGTCGCGCCTGCCGCAAATCGAGACCGATCACGACCACCCCCAGCACCATTCCCACGCCCACCAGGTGCCAGGGTAAGGAACCGCCGAACACTCCATTGGCAAGGTTGGCCATAAGAGTGGCCTGCGGCGCCGAGAGCGGATGGGGATGGGCGGCCGTTACTTCACCGATCCCATATTTCGCCTGCAGCAACGACAACACCGGCACAATGACCACCGCGCCGGTCGCCACCCCGATGACCTGCATCACCTGCTGCTTCCATGGGGTTGCCCCGACGACATGCCCTGTTTTCAAATCCTGGAGATTGTCGCCGCCCATCGCCGCGGCGCAACAGACGACCGCCCCGACCAGCAACGCCGCAGCCGGACCGGCCGGATTGCCCTTCCCAAGAATCCCCAGCAGAAGCAATGACGCAAGCATGATGGTGGCGATCGTCACACCGGACACCGGATTGCTCGAGCTGCCGACCAGACCAGCCATGTATCCGGCCACGGCCGAGAAGAGAAACGCCGTCATAACCATGAGCAGGGTCAACCCGATGCCGCCCCACAGATCGTGATTCAACAGGCCTTGATACAACAGCACCATGGGAACCAGCGCGGCCGCCGTCAGCCCGATCAGCCAGACCACTCCTGCATCCCGCTCAGTGCGCAGAAGCTCCGATTGCCCAGCCGATCGGTTGCGGGCGCCGTACAGCGCCATGAGTTGACGCAGACTCTGCCAAATAGGGCCGCGCACCTGAAACAGGGTCCAGACTCCACCCACCAGCATAGCCCCGATGCCGATGTAGCGAATCTGCCCGCTCCACGTCGCTTTCGCCGCCGCCACGCCGATCAATCCCTCCGGCGAACCGGCGATCGCCTGGTACAGCGGCAGCAGAACCAGCCAGCCGATCGCCCCCCCGAAAAAGACGACGACGGCCGTGTTGAGACCGATGATGTACCCGACTGCCACCAGGGCCGGTGACAGATTCAGCCCTCCATAGACGCTCGACCGCCCCAGTTGGAACGCCCCTTCCAGCGACTCGCTCCAAAGCTTCAATCCTCCCTCGGCAAACTTGAAACCGCCGCCCAGCGCCGCCGCGCCCAAGAGCAGACGAACCCGTCCGCCGGTCCCGGCATCCGACGAGGCGCCGACCTTCAACACTTCCGCCGTCGCAACCCCTTCGGGGAAACGCAGCCGGGCATGGATAATCAGGGCGCGGCGCAGGGGAATGGTGAACAACACCCCGAGCACCCCACCGACGAGCGACACCGTAAATGTTTGCCCGTAGTCGAAGGTGGTCCAATAGCCGATGAGGACCAGCCCCGGAATGGTAAAGATCACTCCGGCCGCCAATGCTTCGCCTGAGGAGGCGGCGGTTTGCACGATATTATTTTCGAGAATATTCGACTGACGGAAGAGACGCAGCACCGCCATGGAGACGACGGCGGCCGGAATGGACGCGGACACCGTCATTCCGGCAAATAGGCCCAGATAGGCGTTGGCTCCGGCCAATACGGCGGCCAGCAGAATCGACAGGACAACCGCTTTCACGGTGATTTCCGGCAGCGTGACCGAGGCGGGAACGAGCGGCGAGTCTACCGGTTCGGTTGGCGCATCCTGCTCGCGCATGATCCCCTCAGAACACCTGCACGATGTAGCATTTGAGATAGCGCGTTTCGGGCATGCCGGCGAGCACCGGATGATCCGGCCCCTGCCCACGTTGTTCAAGGAGTCTGATCTGCCGGCGCGCATCCCGCGCGGCGGCCTGCAGCATCTTCCAGAAGTCATCGTCCGTGATCGGCTGCGAGCAGGAACACGTTACCAGCACGCCCCCCGGTTGAAGCAGACGCAGTCCGCGCAAATTCACTTCCTTGTACCCGGCGATGGCATGGGGCACAGCTTTCTTGCTGCGCGCGAACGCCGGCGGATCGAGGATGACCAGGTCGTACCGTTGGCCGTTCCGTTCCAACAGGCGCAACTCTTCAAAGGCATCGGCCTGGCGATAGCGACAACGGGCGTCCACCTGGTTCTGCTCCGCATGCGCCTGGGCCAGCGCCACGGCCGCCGCGCTCACATCCAACCCTTCCACCGACTGCGCCCCCGCCAGCGCGGCCTGTATGCCGAATCCACCGGTGTGGCAAAACGCTTCCAACACGGTTTTCCCTTTTGCGAAGAGGGCCGCGGCGATCCGATTCTCGCGTTGATCGCAGAACCAGCCGGTCTTCTGCCCCTCCGCAATATCGACCGTGAACCGGGCCTTTCCCTCCTGAATGTTCACCGTCGTGGCACCCTCACCGCGCAGAAACCCTTTCGACAACGGCAGTCCTTCCAACGTCCGGCTCTTGGCATCGTTGCGGAGGTACACCGTCTTGACCCCCGCTTCCTGCACTAACAATTCGCCCAGGAGTTCCTTTCGCAGATCCATGCCATACCCCAGAGTCTGCATCACCGCCACATCGGCAAACCGGTCCACCACCAGGCCCGGCAGCAGATCGCTTTCACCATGCACGAGACGGCAGGCAGTGGCATGGGACGCGACCGTCCGGCGAAGGGCCGCCGCGGCGCGGAGACGCGCGGCAAAAAACTCGTCGTCGATCGGCTCTTCCCGGAATGTGAGCATACGAATGCGAATCTTGGAATGGGGATTGAAAAGGCCGCGGCCGAACAACCGGTTCTGATGGGTATACACATCGACGAGGTCCCCGGCATTCGGTGTGCCGAGCACATCTGCCACGTTGCTATCGAACACCCACAGGTGCCCGTAGTAGCGCGGCCCTTCACGTTCGGCGGTCAGTCGGACTTTCGCAGTAGAACCGGTCACAAGCTGTGTCATGGTGATGGTGATGTCCCGTATGAGCTGTTTGATTCGACGATGGTGAAATGGCTCACGAGGGTGCCTGAAATCATCTCGCGAAGCAACCAGACAGTGGGCCGGCAGCATGCCGAGTGACGATCGCTCCTATGCTTGACCTTCCCTACCACCTATGGTTTGCTGCAGGAAGACGGGCAGACAGTACGCAGATTCACGACCTCTCACGCGACAGCCGAGGCACCATGACCATACAGACGATCGGAACAGCAGTCCTGGATCGGCTCCACCGGCTCGGAGTGCGTCACATGTTCGGCATCCCCGGCGACTATGTCCTCGGCCTCTATAAATTGATGGAATCTTCTCCCATCCAGCATGTGGCCACCACGCGGGAAGACTGCGCAGGTTTTGCGGCCGACGCCTATGCACGTATCAACGGGATCGGCGCCCTCTGCGTCACCTACTGTGTCGGCGGACTCAATACCGTCAACGCCATCGCCTGCGCTTATGCGGAACGCTCGCCCGTCGTGTTGCTGACCGGCTCCCCCGGATTGTCGGAGCGTGCCCGCAACCCCTACCTGCACCACATGGTGCGCGAGTTTTCGACGCAGCGGGAAGTCTTCGAAAAAATGACCGTGGCGGCCGTAAGCCTGGAAGACCCCGTCACCGCCGAACGTGAGATGGATCGCGCCTTCGCAGCCTTGCTCCGGTATCGCCGCCCGATCTATCTCGAAATTCCGCGCGACATGGTGCATGTGCCGTTGGCCCAGACGTCGCACAGGACTCAGACTCAAGGCGAACCGACCGATCGGGCAGCGCTGAGCGAAGCTTTGAATGAAGTACGCACCATGTTGGAGTCGGCCAAACGCCCGGTGATTCTGGCGGGCGCCGAAGTGGGCCGATTCGGGCTCCATGACGAACTGACGAGCCTGGTCGAGCGCCTAAATGTGCCGATCGCCTCGACGCTCCTCGGCAAGTCCATCATCCGCGAGGACCATCCCCTCTATGTCGGCGTCTACAGTGGATTGGTCGCCCGCGATGAGGTGAAGGAATTCGTCAATCAGACCGACTGCCTGCTCATCCTGGGCTCGATCCTGTCCGACGTGGAGGACCTGGATGCACACAGCGCCCTGTTCTCCGACGGCCATACCATCCATGCCACGGCAGATCGTGTCGCCATCAAGCATCACCGGTATGACTCGATTCTGTTCGAGGATTTCGTGAAGGGACTGGCCGCAGCCTCGCTGCCTTCGTTTCCACCTCCGCAATTACCGGCGCCCTACACGCCCCAAGAACCCATGCCGCCGGCACAGGCGTCCGTCAGTCTGCAGGGAGTATTTCGTCACCTCGATACCGTGCTCCATGAGAAAACCCTCGTCATTGCCGATGTGGGCGAATCACTCTTCGCCTCCGTGGATCTCCACGTACACCGCCGCTTCGAATTTTTGTCCCCCGCCTACTACACGTCGATGGGATTCGCGGTTCCGGCCGCCATCGGCGCGAGTTTCGCCGACCCGTCGCTGCGGCCGATCGTGCTGGTGGGCGACGGCGCCTTTCAAATGACCGGGTCGGAGCTCTCGACTGCCGTGCGCTACAAACAGGCACCGGTCGTGATCGTCCTGAACAACCACGGCTATTCAACCGAGCGCGAAATTCTGGAAGGCCCCTTCAACGACATCCATGAATGGCGTTATGAACGGATCTGCGAGCTGATCGGCGGCGGTCAGGGCTCCCGGGTGGCTACCCACGGGGAATTCGTGCAGACCCTGGCCAAGGCACTCGCGGATCCCAGCCAGCCCCATGTCATCAATGTGCTGCTCGATCCGGCCGACCGCTCGCCGGCCATGATGCGGCTGGCGCGGCGACTGGCGAAGCGGCTCTCGACCGACCGCCCCTAACCCCTGCGCGTATCACGATTCGTTGGCTCCGCAGGCCCTCTCACGGGAGGGTCCTGCACCCCACATCCAGACACCTGTTTCACGCTGATACAGTGCGGAGTTGCGCCCGCCTCACCCATTGACCCTCCGTGGACAAATGTGGTCTTCTAGGGGCGTACTTGTCGAATTGTCATTTGACGGGGAATTCGCCACTATGTCGACGAAGTTGCCGGATGGAAAGGCCATGCGAGACGGTCAGATCTTCTCTGCACGACTGAACAATGTCGTCACCACGGAACGAGAGTTCGACGAGTTGGTTGCGAAGTCTCTGCCGGAGTTGCTGGATCGTGCCACGGGTCAAACCAAGCGCTTTCTCCGTGAAACCAATCAATGGGGCGACGACATCACGCATGAAAAGCTGGCGCTGCGCTGGGGATATGAGCTGGTGGAACGGTTTGTGGTCTTCGGTCGCACCGAAGTGCCCTGCCGCCCCTTTTTCCTTCTGGACAGCCTGATCGCCAAATCGTTCAGTCAGCCGGATCCGCTCTGTTATCACAAGGAGCTTCTGACCCCGGTGGGACGGTTTCTCGATGGACTGGCCTCTCGCGCCGTCGTGAGCCGCGATGCCCTGATCGCCCTGTTCTATCACTTCTATGGGTTCAGTCAGGCCCATGTGGTGAAATTGTTAGGGTTCGGACAGGCCGAAAGCCAGCGGGTCTATAAGAACTTCGAGCGGTGGCGCCAAACGGGGTGGCAACGCACGATGAACGAAACCGGGTTGAGTGGATCGGAAATCGAGGTGCTGGAGCAGGAATTACGCACCAGACCCGACCACCTGAACCACGAAGTGGATCGGCTGATGCCGGTCTTGCAGTCGCATTATCGAAAGAGCGAACCGGAGCACTACCCCTGCCTGTCCGAACAGAAGTGGGGTCAACTATTTCACGATGACTACGGCCACGATTACCGCGTCTGGCATTTGGCCTTTTGCCGCGACTGCTTCCTGGAAGTTGCAGATCGCCGGCAAGCCGAGGTCAGCAGCGGGTTAAAGCCGCAGGTCAATCTCCATATACATCCGCTGAAAAAGGGAGGCGTCTTGGCTCTCTTTGGAGGGGATCGGGGGGGACGGCACCATGGAAACACCAGAGCTCAACGACTATCGCGCACATCTGCTTGACGCCCTGGATGATCAGCCGCGTCGCGCGGGTGAGGAACGTCCGGAATTCCTCCAGGTACTGGTCAACCACGAACGCGTCGGGACGCTGAATTGCGCCCACACCGATCCGTCCTTCTCCTACACGGCCCGCGAGCGGAGTATTCAACACCTCGAGATCCGGAACGAGTCCGGTGTGCTGGTCGGAGGCTGTGTCGCTCCCGAAGCCGGCCAGAAAAGTGTTTGCGTCCCGATCGGTAAGGGCAGCGTGGCCATTCAGGTCCAGAACCATTTCGACGGCGGATCGCTTAAACTCCAGTACGCAGCCGCCCCCGGCTGGTGGACGAACCTGGCGTCGTCGATCGGATTCGCCTCCGCAACATCCTCGACCGCGGCAACCAGAACTCCCGTCTGGACCATGACGACGGCCTTCGCGCAAATCGTGCTGGCCGTGGGAGTCGTGGCGCTGTTGGCTGAACGGGTCCCGAACTGGCTCAACGCCGAAGACCGGGCGCATCAGGTTGAAGAAGAACTGGCGGCCAGGCAATCCACGCAGGAACAGATCGATCGTGTACATCAGCAACTGGCGCAACTGCTTGAGGCACAGGCGGCAGCCGTTGCCGTGTCCCGGTCGGAACAGGACCGGATCGCCCAGCTGAATGCCCTTGTCGATACCGTCGCCCATGCGCAACAAAAACTCAACACACAAGTCGTCTCCGTCCAGGAAGACCTCAAGACAGTCAAGACCGATGTCGCCCAGGAGGTGGAAACCGGCCTGCGCGTCGCGGTGAATGCCGTGGAAGCCGACCGCGACCTCGTGCAGCAGGATCTGAAGTCGGTCAAGTCGGTCAATGAAACGCTGATCAAGCAGGTCGCCATGCTGGAGAGCCGCAATCGGGAGTTACATGCCCGCCTGGCCCTCACCTCGCTTGAAGTCGCCAAGGCCAACGCGGCGCCTAAACCCACCGTCGTGGCCAAGGGGGACCTGCCGAAAGAAGCGCCCATGGCGACCCCGGTCGCGGATAACATCCGGGAGGCAGACCGTCAGGCCTTCATGTTCTGGGTGGCGTTTCAAGACGGCACCACCGAGAAGAGCATCGAGGATCTGGTCCAGGAACTGAACGGCATCAAAAAGGGACCGATGAAGTCGGGCTGGTATTCCGTTGAAGTGAACTTGCCGAATCCGGAACCTCCGGACCGCTTCCTTGAGTCTGTGAAGCGAGCCAAGATCGTGAAGTCGGTTGTGACCAGCAAGGCGATGCCTCCGGCTCAGTAGTCGCGATCTCCCCTCAGCAAATTCGACCACCCGGCACGGTGGGTGACCGCCTCCGGCGTGGAGGGTGCCTCCCTGCCGCACTGGTCATTTGCGTTCTATCATCCGCTCCAAACCCGACACAGGAGGGAACATGTCGGATTTTCATCAGAACGGGCTCGTGACGGTCTTGCACCGTCTGGGCGCCTCCAATCTGGAACAACTCGAAAAGGAACTGGAACGACACGCGGCGACCAACCCGATCGCCCTCGTCCTGCCCTCGCTGTATTCGGAACTTGAGAACCCAGCGCTGAAGCATATCGTCCAGGTGCTCAAGGACATCCGGTACGTCAACGAGATCGTGATTTCGCTGGATCGCGCCTCGGCCCTGGAGTTCCGTCTGGCCAAACAATTCTTCTCGGTGCTGCCGCAGCGCGTGCGGATCGTCTGGAACGATGGGACGGGCATTCAGGACATCCTCAAACTGCTGGCCCACGCGGAAATCGACACAGGGCTGCAAGGTAAGGGCCGGGGCTGTTGGATGGCCTTCGGCTATGTGTTGGCTCGCGGACAAAGCAACGTCATCGCGCTCCACGATTGCGACATTCTCAGTTACAACCGGGAATATCTGGCGAGACTCTGTTATCCGATCGTCAACACCAATCTCGGCTACGAATTCTGCAAGGGCTACTACAGCCGGGTCACGAATCGCCTCCACGGCCGTGTCACCAGGTTGTACCTCACCCCGCTCATCCGAAGCCTTCAGCAGGTGGCCGGATCGCATCCGCTGCTGACCTTCCTGGATAGTTTTCGTTATCCCCTGGCCGGTGAGTTCGCCATGGTGCGGGATCTTGCCTGGATCAACCGGGTTCCCGGCGACTGGGGACTGGAGGTCGGAGTTCTCTCCGAGATCTATCGCAACTGCGCGCTCCGGCGGATTTGCCAGGCCGACATCGCCGATGCTTACGAACACAAACACCAGGGCCTGTCGGCCGACAACGCCGAGCAAGGGCTGCAGAAAATGTGCGTGGATATCACCAAGTCCCTCTTCAGAAATCTCGCGAGTGAAGGCGTGGTGCTGTCGGAGGCCGTGTTGAAAACCCTGCGAGCAACATATCTACAAACCGCCCAGGAAGCGATCACCCGCTATCAGAATGACGCGGCCATCAACAGCCTGCAGTTCGACCGGCACGAAGAACGGATGGCCGTCGAAGTCTTTCTCAAGGGCATGAAGATCGCCACCGAAGCCTTTCTGGACGATCCGCTCGGCGTGCCGATGATCTCCAACTGGAGCCGGGTGACGGGCGCCATTCCCGACATTTTCGAGCGCTTGATCGGCGCGGTCGAACGCGACCATGAGTGGGATCCCGTCGGAGACCGGGTCTAGCGAGCCAGAGATGACCCGGGCGAGCCCGCGCAAAGAACCTCCTTCTACGACTCCGGAGGTGGCCGCGATACTTCTACCTGGCCAATCATGGCCGATGAGCATCTTGCCGCCCTCCCGCCGATTGGCGTAGGATTCCGGCACAGGTTGCATCACAGAGCGCCGACGACACACGCATTCGCGAGGAAACAAAAGGACGAGCAACGATGACAGACGATTACGCTCAGAGGAAGGTGCAAGTCATTCGGGAATTTCTGGCTGCCGGATATCCTGCCCCCTATATCGTGGAGGCGGTGGTTCCCCGAAGAGATCCGTTAGCGGATACGAAGTTCAAGATTATTTTGAACAACCAGGTGGAACGGACCCTGGCAGTCTGCGCCGCCGTCGTGTTGGACAGCCTCCCCACCCCGGACCAACTCAAGCAGCTGCTGGTGTCGCAGAGCATTCTGGAACAGGTCAAGACATCGACGGATTCCCGGATTTGCCATGAGGCCTTGGGAACCGACGAAGAATCACATGTGCGACCGATGAGGTCGGTGCGGGGGACCTGAGAGAGATTTGCCAAGAAGAATGCGTGACCCGCATTTCCCACCCCTGTGATCCAGCCGAGTAGGGTTGAAATTCCTCCTGGCATTCCGCCATATCGCCGCTGGCCCCACAAAAAAGGAGGCGAAGCCTGCAGCCTCGCCCCCCGCTTATCGGATTCCCCGCCGTGAGCAACTCACTCGCAGAACCTTACACTTTCGCCTTCTGCGCGAACAGGGTGGCATCACAGGCGATGTACTTATTCGAAAGTCCCAAATTGCGACTAAGTGCGATTTATTGCGCTAGTCTATGAAATATAAGGAGAAAGTGCCCCTCACTGCCACGACTCGGTTATGCTCATTTGGGACCAAATTTGACCTGGAACCGTGACCAAAACCGTGACCAAGAAACTACTTAGAAGGCTACAACAGTACCGGTTTGAAGTACGGACTGGCTCCACGGGCCATCTCCCAGTCGAACATTACAGTTTTGCTACATACGCCGTTAAATGCGATTGGACAAGCCCCTTGGTGGTTGAACGTATGCCCTCGACTTAGAGGGGCTTCTGGATTGGTTGCTCTCACGATGACGAATTGCGACTGAGAGTCCCAAATGCTTGCTGGCAAATGGGGTACGAAGACCATGGGGGTGATAGCTGGGGATTGAGGTACATGGGCAATCGGGACCAAAACCGTATTCGGACCGTAACCAAAAACATGGCCAAAAGATACGTCCAACAGGCCGCCCCGCCTATTGGATCCAGTTCCCCGTCTCCCTTCGAATGAAGAATGTCCCGATGGACTCTCCTAGCGTACATTCGTATTCATGAACGCTGCCCTGCGTCCTTTCCCATCCAACGCCGTCACAGCGGCAGGCCTCACATGTATGCTCGCGCGACGCGCCGGCCAAACTGCGGGCGGTCCACTCTTTCTATCTGTTCCAACAAATCGATAATGAGAAAGAGGAAATACGAATGATCGTTCGAGTGGCCAAGGCATGTGCCGTGGCGGTATGTATTCTCACGAGTCTAGGATGCACAGGTGGGACAGGCAGGATTAACCTTTCCGATCATCACCGGAGCAATCTCACAAATTTACCGCTGATTCAAGCAGTACATTGGCAGTATGAAGAAGGTTTCATACCTATCGTGCAATATAATCCTTGGCCTCAGACGATCTATTCCATTGATCCGATAACGATGGTGAAGAAACAGGTCCTCTCGAATTTAGTGAGTCAATACGGGCTCATCAACATCCAATCCGTCGAAGAACCAGCTTTCTGGACGCATGGGTACTCACTGATCTCACCATGCTGTATACAGCGTGGGATGGGAGAATTGCAGGATTTGTTCGGGAACGCAGATATTCTTGAATTTGCCTCAGTGAACGCCTTTTTGAGTGATAGAGACCCCTATCATGTTGATTTGGGATTAAATGTCGATCGTTTGCTAAGACGAAAAACCAACCTCTACTTCAGCGCACGGGCCCGACTCATCCATCTCCAGGACCGCACGGTGCTTTGGCAAGGGCGTTGCGAAGTAGGGATAATAGGCGCTCCGGTGGAAATGCGTCAGGAGGTGGACGCGAGAAAAAACATTCTTGAGCAACAGCTCTCTCAGGCAGCTCAAGAATGTTCGACCCAATTACTTGAACAATTTCATGATTCTGGCGCGGCCCCGTTTGTGAAGTCGTGAACTGTCACGGTCACAAATTCTCCAGTTGCGACTCTCATTCTTCCTCAACCTCAAGCCTGCATTCTAACCTTCGGATCCGAAGGCGGACAAAGCACCTTAGGGATAGACAGCGATCAGGGAGGACAGATGGATATGTTCTCTTTATAGATCAATGCGTTTTGCATCAGTCCATGCAGATCAATAACGACTGAGGCATATCTGCAATCGTACCCAAAACCGTGACCGAACCGTGACCAAAACCGGGACCAGATTTCCTAACAAATGAGAGACGATCTGGCACATTCACTCGAACAGATCAGCGTGGGAGCCGGTACGTTCCAAGTAAAGGAATTCATCATCCGTTCGATAAATCAGCAGCCAGTCTGGGGCAATGTGACATTCGCGGTGATGCTTCCAATTCCCAGAAAGGGCATGATCTCTGTTTCTGACAGGCAGAACTTTTTGGAATTGTAAGAGGTCAATGATGTCCTCGAGATCATCAATGTCCTGTCCTCGTTTTTTGGCTAACTTAAGGTCTTTGAGAAAACGGCTGGTGGGTTTGATGGTGAGCAAGGCTATACGCCCGTGTGGTTTCTGAGGGCGCGGAAGGTTTTAAAGGAAGGGAGTTTCTCCGGCTTGTTGGTTTCGTCAAAGGCGGCAATGGTCGTGGCATTGGGAATGGTGAGAGGGAAGGGAATACCTTGATGGAGTTCAACCTGAGCATAAAAAAGCCGTATGGCTTCTGCCTCACTAATCCCCAGGCGATCGAAGATTTTCACGGCTCTCTTTTTAAGGCCGATATCGATACGGGCATTAATACGGTCTGACATGGACAGATGCGACGCCTTTCTCATGTTTCACATTGTACGCCATTTGTCGCACAAGTCAATCATCTGTCAGAACAATCGCACCTTCCCTAAGAAACGAGACCATTGACCAAGACGACGTAAAACGCACCCTAGAAACTGACAGCGATCAGGGAAGGCAGATGGATATTTTCTCATTATAGAACAAAGGTTTTACCTTCAACCGATAAGGATCAGTGGTGATGGGGGCATACTCGCATTCTTGACCCAAACCCGTGACGAGATTTTCCTCGAAAACGAGACACGGTGTTGAGTCGAAACACGATACGCCTCCGCGACCTTTATAACCAGCCCCTGTCCAGTTTCAGCTTCGAAGTAAACCATTGCAGCAGAATGGAGAACCATTCCTAGGACCATCTTCGAGGGCACCTAGAAGTCTAAAAAAGTCTCCACAGCGCTTTTCGAGTCGTTCTTTCGAATTGGATCGGAGCCATCCTAATGGGAACTCCTTCCCGGCTGAGTCCACCGACCTGCAAGAAGTAGGACCTAGAGGGCACGGCGGAGAGGCGAAACGCTAGGCGAAGACAAGCTGGCTTGGTAATAATGATCTCCCGCTCTGAGACTTTCCCCCGAAGGTCCTGACTTCCCAAACGGAGAAGGAGAGAGCAGGAGTGTGATGAGTTGGACAAACTGGTCTGCCTATCTGTTTCTCGAGCAACCAGGATGCTTGGTCCTTCTTGACCGGCTGAGGTTAACTCCTTTCCCTCGAAAGTCCTTAAGATAACCTTTCGCGCATCAAGAGAAATTTCCCCACCAGTAGGAATAATCCAGAACTCGAGCCAAAGCGGCTGATCTGGTTCGTAGTCAGTAGGCCTCAACCAAGAATCTATAATTCCCGGAAGCCATGGGATAAGTGGCAACGGACACGGAAAGGGGCAGAACAGATAGGTCGTGGAATCGGCGCTCGGCGCTACTGCCAACTCTAGATTGGGAGCCTCCACCGGAACAGGAAATACCTCAGGATACCGGAAACTGTGTATGGACTCGGCACTATTGGTGCCAGCAGTTACTGGTCGCGTGTAATCTAGTCGTCCAAATTCCATGCATCCTTCGAAGAAGCATGCCAGCAGTACGAGGGAAGAGAAGGATAGCGCCCGAACGCATGAGGTTCGCATTTAACTAGTGCTTTCGGTCAGTAAGAGCGGTTGCGAGCGCATTGTTCTTGAGCGGAAGGGCCTTTAGGAGTTCCCTAGCGTCATACGCCAAAGAATTCGTAGCGGGCTTTTCTCCATTAAACATTCGAATCGTAATTTCTTGCATGTCCGTGTCAACTGCCTGCACATTTCGAGATCGCGGGAATCCTCTCCCGATAGCACCGACCACCGCTCCTGCAGAGACCACATGCACTACTCGATGAGAAATTGCATGGCCATAAAAATTGACAACTTGGATCGGAATTGTTGAATCGATTACCACGAAATAATCGTGACCTTTAAGCACCGTTAATTCAGCACAGCGGTAAAGCACAAAAAACTGAATATGCTGCTCTCTCGTGAATTCTGCCGGATACTGCAGGAATCCAGATGGAGCGTTGTACCGTACCAATATAGTGCCATCATCCAGCTCCGTTTCGGAGTAACCACCTCGCAAACCAAGAGGCTGATATCCGAAACCGCACCCGCCTGTATGAAGTAGTAATAGAATCAGAATCATGCTGGGGATGATCACTTCTTTGGTCAATGCCAATCGATCACCTTCGAATCAGGGAAGAGTACAAGCCAGTACGTCCCCTCAAACTGAAAACTCAGCAGAGCCTCATCGAATCATTGTTTTGAGGCTATCTCAGAATGTCTGCTCCGCCTAGAAAGATCAAGAAGATCACAACCATGTGTATACATGCTTCGACAGCAAGGCCTTCAAGGTACGTCTTGCCCTCGGTCCTACTTTGACCATATAGATCAAGTGAAGCGGGGGCTGCGCCCCCGATCCCCCCGGCCGTCCGGTCCAGTGGTCCGGAACGGCCGGGCGGCCTCGTTGGACGGTTTTTTTTGCGTTTCTAATCTCCCCATGGTTTCAGTATTCCTCTTCTCTATGCTGCTTTTGTGAGCAACGATCCAACAGAATGGCGGCCAAGCTGACGCGTCGCCGCCTTGCACAAGGACGGAGCATCGTTCCCTCTCACCCGTGAAGATAGTGGACGGGTGACAGGGAGAGATTGATTCGAGCATCTCACCGTCGCCCCGTAAGTCCGGCACACTCGACACAGAGCCAGATTTCGCATGTGACCTCCTTCTCCGGATAACAAAACCGCACCCACGCTCGTTCGTATTGGCAAAATTCGCAGAGTCGTTCCTTCGTGTGCTCGGGACACAGCCAAGCCTTTCGCGCCCGGTCGTACGCGGTCGCTTCCCGTCCGCAACAGGCCGGCCCAAATAGACTCGGGAGCTTCAGATCGCATCGATGCCAAATCATCCTCACACCTCCTGATAGACGAGTCCTTTTCCCAGTACCAATTGCAGAATGGTGCCGCTGAACCAAATGGGATGCCCCGAGAGCAGATCCTCCCAGGTCTTCAGAAACACGATGCGCGGGATTTCGATCTCACCCCTAATCCGCCGATAGGCATTCCTGGTGGACCATTGGTGCCGCATCTCTTCCCAGAGCCGACTGATGGGAAACCCGAGGGACCGTTTCCATGACCAACACATGTTCACATAGCCACATTGATCCTGAACGTACTGGCTGATGACATAGCGGCTCAGACGGTTGCGGGAACGATGGCTGGGCTGATAGGCCTTGACCCAAACCACCGGCGCCCCGTGGAGGGCCTGCCATTGCGCCGAGAGCCATTCCTGGGAGATCCAGAAACGGCGAGCGCGTTCCCCATCGGGTACCCGCCAGGCCCAAAAGATATGGAGCACGCCATGCCCTTCTTCCGTCCGGACCTGGTAATACTCCAAGCCCTGAAACCCCAGCTGGCGTTCGATCCGTTGGCGCAGTTGCTTGTGGTGGTAGGTCAGCTTCTCGGCATTGCCGCCTTCCGCCGTGGAGAGGGTGACCCAGAGGACTTGGAATTTGTGACATTCCCAGAACCACAGAAGGGATCGCACGCGGTGATAGCCCCGCTTCTGCTTCCTGGTCCATTCGCCGGCGACTGGCTCCCGCCGGAACTCCTTCCAGCGGCTCATCGGGCACCTTCCGCTTGAGGGATGGCCGGCCTGAGGCCGGCAGCGAGAATCCGTTCCAATTCCTCGATAGGAATCCGCACGGCGCGCACCGAGGGCTTCACGTAGGCGATCTGCCGTTTCAGGATGTATTTCCTGATCGTGCTCTCCTTGAGCCCTAACCGGTTGGCCGCTTCTCGAATGGTGATCAATTTTGTACTAACCATGGGGCACCTCCTTGGAAGAATGGTTGTGAAGAGATCACGGCTAATATTTTTTAGACGTGATGACTCTTGACAGGCATTAGCAAGACGGAGGTACACTTGCCAAACAAATTCAGGTGGAGACGGCCCTTCAGCACGACACTTTTTCCGGGGGTGTTGGGATCAGGACTACGGGGAGGGTTTGGCATGAGAAAGGAGCGGAAGGCATGAGCGCACAGGGGAAAGCCGAGCAGGCATTCCAACAGGAGTACCAGAAAGCCATCGAGCGCATCCGCACGATGGCGGATGGCGCCGTCGGGTGGGTGCTGCGGTTTTTACAGACCGATCTGGAGGCCTTGACGCCCACGGAATGGACGCTGGTGGCATTTGAAGTCGCGGCCTTTGTCGATGAGACGGGGGACCGGTACGGCGGGATGGTGGCCCCGGAGAGTGGCTGGAGCGTGGAAGGATTGCCTAACGCGAAGAACTATCAGACGATTCCCAGTCGCAAAGAAGCCCAGGACATTCAGGCCGCCGTCCTGGCGCAGTTGGAGCTCTATTGGCATGAAGGATACACCGCCTTCACCTTTCCGCAGATGACACTGGTCGTAGTATCGCCGGGCAGCTTCTCCGACGAGACCGGGACAATCTTCGTGAGCGCGAAACGCAAGGCGAAGGAGTTTGAGTACCGATTTGTGCACCTCTTGGCCCAGTCGGGGGACTACATTCGACGCTGTCCGGAATGCGCCAAGATCTATTTAGCGATCAGGCGCGACCAGATATACTGCCACCCGCGCTGCCAGAACCGAGTCGCGGCGAGAAAATGGCGCGAGGCCCAGAAGACCGACCAAAAGACAGAAGGACGAAAGGAGGACCGCCATGGCAAGAAAAGAGGGAAAGGATAGAGGGATTACCCAGCGGAAAGGCCGGGAAGGCTGGTGGGTGCGTGTCTATGAAGAGGGACGCCAGACATGGCACAAGTGCGACACCAAAAGCCAAGCACGCACGCTGTATGGCAAGTTGAAGGCCGAAGCACGAGAGGGAAAACTCTTTCCCAAACCGAAAAAGACAAAATCAATCCTCCTGAAAGATTACTTCGTGACGTGGCTCAAAAACCAACCCGCACGCGGCAAGAAGGTTACGACGATCAAGACGTACGAGTCGCGATTACGAAAACATGCCCTCCCCGCCTTTGGGACTTCGCAACTCTCCGCCATCTCACGACCCCGAATCAAAGCATGGGCCGCAGGGCTGCTTGAAAAGGGGCTCGATTTCGATACGGCTCTCAATGCGCTACTCACGCTCAGCGCGGTATTGACCGAAGCCGTGGAAGACGGGCTGATCACTCATAATCCTGCCCTCCGTTCCGGGAAACTGCTGAAACGGCCAGCGACCATCGAGGAATCAGAACTTGCGATCTTCACTCCCGAAGAAGAAGGCCTGTTGCTGGAAACCGTGCGACGCGAACGCCCGCTGTTTTACCCGATGGCCCTGACCTTCTTTCGCACCGGCCTACGAGCCGGAGAAGTGCTGGGACTCCATCGGGGCGATCTGAACTTTCACAGCCGATCCATCTACGTGCAACGGAACTGGTCGCGCGGAATCCTGGGCACACCCAAGAACGGGAAGGCCCGGCGAGTGGACATGTCGCAGGGTCTCGCAAAGGCTCTGACGGAATGGATCGAGCTACAGGACCTGGAAGCGGCAGCCGCTGGGCACCCAGCGCCTGAAATCCTCTTTCCAGGCAACCTTGGCGGAACCAGGCGGGAGCCGAGCTATATGGCCGAGAATTGGTTACGGTACAAACTGTGGTTTCCGATGGTAGCGAAAGCGGGACTGCGACGACTGGATATGCATAGTGTTCGGCATACCTATGCAAGCCGGCTCATCGCGAATGGCGAGAACCTGAAATATGTCCAAGAGCAACTGGGCCATGCGTCGATTACCATCACCTGTGACACCTATGGGCATCTGATCCCAGGCGGAAATCGACAAGCGGTCGATAAGCTGGATTCGTTAAAAATCGGTTTTGGAACCGTGACCAAAACCGTGACCAACGCTTTAGAAAACTCCTAAGTCTTTGATTTTTGAGCGAACACAGTGGCATCGCAAGCGATGTACTTAATCTGCTTCATGGGGACGATGATCACTTCCTTGGCCGAATCGACTTCCAGCACTTCCATGTCTTCGCTGATCGTGTGACGAATCGCATCCTTCACCAGTAATTCCTGATTGTCGGCAAACACGACTTTCACCCAATATTGCACGAGACGCACTCCTTGTTAGAGGTGATGGCTCTCTTCTTTTCCCAGTTCCTGCGATCTCTGGGCCGCAGCAGTCACTGCCGACATCAAGGTCGCGCGCAGCCGCCCCTGCTCCAGGCTGGACAGTCCCGCAATCGTGGTGCCGCCCGGCGAAGCCACGCGATCTTTCAACACAGCGGGATGTGTCCCCTGCTCCAGCAGCATACGCGCCGCACCGGCTACTGTCTGCGCCGCCAGCACTTGCGCGGTGCCCCTTGGCAATCCCATCAGCACGCCGCCGTCGGCCAACGCTTCGATCATGGCGAACACGTAGGCCGGTCCGCTTCCGCTCAATCCGGTCACGGCATCCATCAACCGCTCTTCCACCACAACCATCTTGCCGACCGATTCGAAGAGGCATCGTGTCCGGTCCTGATCTTCGGACGACAACCCCGGCGCGAGACTGACCGCCGTCACCCCCTCTCCGATGGTCGAGGGCGTGTTCGGCATGGCACGGACCAGTCTGGTTGCTGTCTCGAGATGAGCTTGTAATCGGGAGATGGGATACCCGGCTGCAACGGATATCACGAGGGGCCGGGACTGGAGACTTGAAACCACTTCATCCAGGACGGCGTCGAGCACCTGCGGTTCGACACAGAACACGACGAGCTCCGCGCCGTGCGCCGCCGTCCGGTTGTCGGCATGGACGGCGACCCCGAATCGCTCCGCCAGCAGCTCCCGGCGATGACCATCGGGATCGCTGACGGTGAGGTGCTCAGCAACCGCCACGCCCTTGCGCAGGAGACCTGCCAGCAGCGCCTCAGCCATATTGCCCCCGCCGATGAACGCGATTCGTGTCCCCCTCAACATGGCGCGATTATACGGACGGCTCCCTGACAGGCGCAACTTGCAACAGCCGGAAGTGGTTGTATAGAGTGACGGCAGGGTTCGTGATCATCGTCTTTTCATAAGAATGGAGCAGACATGAGATGCATCCTTTCGCTCATCACCCTGGGGGCACTGGTACTCCTGGGGGACCAGAGTTGGGCCCGCCGCGACGCCTTAACCGCCGAACAAAAGAGCCAACTGGAACGCATCGATCGCGTCTTGGTCGATGTGATTGCCCTCTCGGACAAGGGCAGTCTCGACGCCAAACCCCTGGTCGACGTGGTCGTCACCCGCATGAAAGAATTCGACTACACGACCGTGACCGATCCGGCCCAACCGCACGATGTGGAGCTGAAGATCAAATGCGAACAACGAAAGACCTGGGAAGGCACCACCACGATGGGGAGCGATGCCGACCTTCCGGACGCTCCATCACGAATCTGGAAAGGGCCCGCCTGCCAACTCGGCTATCTCCTCAACGGAAAAAAAATGGCCTGGCGCAAAGAGGTCCGGACGGACTTCGACGATGCCCAAGCCGCGGCCACTCTCGCCAAAACGGGTGATCCCGCGGCCTACGCGATGGCCAAGTTACAAGCGCGCCTGGAAGAGTACGATTTCCCCGCGCTCATCACCGCTGAATGGGGGCAGGAAGCGCGCCTGTTCCGCCTTTACGACGATCCCAAGACTCCGGTCGCGCGCAAGGTGAAGCTGGTGGCCCTGTTCGGCGACCTGTTCTCCGTGAAAGCGATCCCTCGCCTCCTCGACGGACTCAATGGAGCCGATCGCAGTATCGCCAAAGCCTCGGCCCTGGCGCTGGGCAATATCGGCCAGAAAGACACGATCCCGGTGCTCATCAAGACGATGAAATCCGGCCCCCCGGATTTACGCGCGCCGGCGGCGAAAGCCCTGGGCATCGTCGGCGCTTTGCACGGAGACTTCACGATCGTGGATCCCCTGCTCGAGACGTTGAATACCGAGGATGTCGCCGTGAAAACCGAGGTCGCCTGGGCGCTCGGCAAACTACCGGACATGCGGGCCTATGAGCCGCTGTTTGAACTCCAGAAGTCGCTCTATCGCGTGCACGAAAACGACGCCGATCCCAACCTGGTCAAACTGAAAGAAGCCGTCAATTGGAGCATCAAACAGATCGACACCTGGGAACACGTGCAATAGCCGACTCCGCCTTCTTCCTCTGCTTCGGCCGGTCGGCCATGCGGCGGACTGTCGTGGCGGGCCAACTCCTGACGGCGGCGCTCGTCGTCTGTATGGCGCTCAACGGCCAGGCTCAGGTCATGGGGGAAGAGGCGGAACTCGACCGCCTCCGGACGAAGGCGGAAGATGCCATGGGCAATGAGGATGCGGAAACTGCCGCGATGAGCATGGGACGCGCGGCATTGATGGCGGCGCAACTCTCCAAGCGGCAGACCGAACCCGCTCCAAGACAGACCTTCACAGCCACGGAGCACCTCTACCGGTCGCAGGAACATGGGTATCGGGCGATCGCCCTGTTTCGGCGAGCCGGCGGGGAACTGCCCGCCTCAGCCGGCGTCTGCGGCAGTCTTCAGCTGGCACAGCTCGAACTACGCCATGCGCAGGAAACTCTCAGCCGGCCGGATGATACGGAGGGGAAGAACACCGCCTCCCCTCGGCGGAAGGCGGCGCAGCAGAGTATGGAAGACTGGTCGATTGTGTTGGATTCGATACAAGGGGAATTTCGCTGCCCCTCCTAGCAGCCCGTTGAAAAAGCCCGCCAGCTTCGTTCTCGCATCGCTCCGAGGCTCAACGTACCGCAAGGGTACGCCTCGTCTCCTCGCATTGCTGCGGCCTCGCTGAACGGCCTTTTTGAACGGCCTGCAGGAAGTACGCTCGGAACATACGATTGCAGCCGGCTCCGCATAACGCGGATGCTGACTCTCCGTCAGCAATCTGCATAGCGCTTACGCGCTAGTCGTCTTCGGGATTGATGATATGGAGTCCCGCAGGACGACAGGCCGCCAAGAGCTGCTTATCCGCACTCACGACCGTCAGGCGGAGCGGCTTGAGTTCCAACGCCAGGGCCAGGTGTTGAAGCTGCGCCGAGCGCAAGGCCGGATAGTCCAGAATCAACTCCTTCGCAGCCAGATAGGTTTCCATCGTCGGGGAAATGAACTGGAAGAGCCCTTGCGAGGCTTCCATCTCGAACTTGTACAGCACCGAATAACAGTCGTCTCTGGTGATTTCACCCTGCTGCGCGCGAACCGAGAGGGCCGAGTAAAAATCCGTGACGCTCCACATGGGCAGAATCGCGACTTTGCCCCGTTTCACCATGAGCTTGTTCACCACCCGCGTTCCGCGTTCCATGCTGTACCGCTTCACCAACGCCGTGGAATCGAAATAGTAATACGGCATCCTACACCCTCCCCTTCAAGAGACTGTCGGCCAACGGCGACTGGAGCTTGGAGAGGCGATCCTGCAACTCATCCAATGGCAATTCCTCGTAATAGCCCTGTTTGCGAAAAATGCTCACGATGTCGCTCTTCAGCACCTGTTGCGTGTCTGCCGTCAGCCGTTCGCGCAACCGTTTCTTCATCGCCTGACTGGACAGCCGGCGCCCGCCGTTGCCCTGCTCGCCCGCGTTCCGGGTCCCTATTTTACGCATCCTTGCTCCTCTCTCCTGTGGTTGACTCACCGCGTTAACGACTGACCGGCGGCTGCACCGCCTCTTTCGGACAACCGGACGGCGTCGCGGCCGATGCCGGCAGATCCCTCTCTCCATACACATGCGCGGCCACGGACCGGGCCAGATCGGACGCAAACTCCTGCTGCATCACACGGACCGCTTTGGCGGCCGCTTCGCGCTCCGTGACATGCCCTTCCTTCCCGCCTTTCGACAGGGCCCCGACCACACGATGGGTCGCGACCTCTTCAATCACAGATTCCGCGCACCAGCGTACGTACCGAAAATGGGGATCGTTCACCTCGATCGGCCAGAGACGCACCGATCCGGTAATGAGCAATTCCGCAGGCCCGGCACCGGCGCCACCCCCGACTACCGTGAAGCCTTCCTGCGTGAGTCCGTCTACGAGCGCGCGTTCAAGCGGTTCGGCTTGATCGCCCGACAGAACGACGGCCATGAGGAGATTCTTGGCAAGAAACTGCTCCAATTCCGCGGTCAATTCCGCCACGCGATGGGGCGATGCATTGCCCTGACCGTTGGAGCGCACCACGCGAAGATCGGTATTGTAGGCCTCGCGAAGCACCAGATTCTTGGCAGCCCGTTTGAGATTACGCACGCGTGAGAGCTTGTCCTGGGTCTGATGCGCTTCCGTCACTTCGGTCTGAATCGTGCGATCGAGTTCATTGAGACGCTCCACCATCGCCGCTTCGGCTTGCGCCCGGTTCATGCCTGCCAGAGCATAGTACTGTCGCGTCTTTTGGTCAAACCAGGTATCCAGAACCTGCACATTTTCGAGGACCTTGTCGGTCGTCACACGGGTGACGTTATCCAAGGTGAGGCGACGCTCCGTGCTCGTCTGCCCGCGGGACTCCACCACCAGGTACGATTCCCAGTCTTTCGCCTGCGCCGTGATCTCCGCTTTAAAAATTCTGGAGACGGCGGCATAGGCCTGCTCCGTTGCCTGCGGTCGCGAATCGGCCTGGCCCACTCCGACAAGATACTGCGCTGATGGAAACTGAGGACTTCCTCCATCGATCCACGACGGACGGGCCGTCCCGCCGAACCATCCGCAGCCGGCCAGCACAAACAGCAGTGCGGAAAGAACGATTCCTCGCCCTCGACCCGTGCCCAGTTTCATAACACCACCCGTTCGATCAGGAAGACGGTGTGCCCGGCGCGAAGGACCAGCGGATGAGACACCCCGGCTTGGGGAGCTCCGCCGTGTCGAAGTACCGGTTGAATCCGACTCTCGTATTCGCCGGCCGGGACCCACAGGCGGGAAATCTGAATTTCATCCGGCAGGGTCCGCCAACTCCGCGTATCGGCGACTTCGGACGCCACCGCCAGACCATGCGTGAGCAACCCCACCAAGAGCCCGACCCACGCCGCATCTCCCTTGTTCACGGCATGTTGGGATCCACGGGTCGCCGCTTCGGCTGCGGTGAATTTCACGGCTGCGCGCGCAAGGGCTTTCGTGGTGATTCCGGGCATGCGGTCCGACAGGGATTTTTCCGCCAATGCCGTGCCGTTATACATCAGCTGCGATTGTCCGGTGATCGGCTCTCCGTTTCGCGGCACCAGCGTGATGGATTCGTGCGAGACCTGCGTTTTTTGAGGCACCAACCGGGGCAGGGCCACCCGCACCACACGCCCGTTCAAACCGTACAACACACTGTCCGCCACGCGCCGTTCCTGACGATTGGACGCGTGAATCACGCCTCGATTCAGCAGGACCAGCTGCAGCGCGCTCAGGCTGATCGGAATATCGAGATGCACCTCTTCCTTGCGCGGCGCGCGGCCATTATAGCCGATCACCACCACCTGAGCGAGATCGGATGGCCCCTGCAACGACACCCATCCTGTGTCTGGAAACTGCCGACGATACTCTTCGAACTCAGCCGTCATGTGCAGGGCGTCGGTGGTGCGAAGCAGATCTGCGCGAAGCATCGGCGGCATAGGCGTCCGTGCCCATGCACGCGTGGATTCATAAATGTCGTAGGCTTTCCGGTAGGCGATGAACGCATTGTTGAGATCGCCCGTCGCCTCGTATAAGACGCCAGTCAGGTAGCGGGCAAACGCATCCTCCCGATACCCGTCTTTTTCTTTGGCGCTGTCCGACAGCACGTTCAAGCGATGGTCGATCTGCCGCGCCTCAACGACCGCCTCCATCAACTGCCCCATCGCGGCGTAGTTGAGCGCCTTGACGACGTTGATCATCACGTGCTCGTAGGGGTCGCCTTCATAGGGCAGCATGGTGTCGTTGGTCAGGAATGCGGCGGTTTCCGTGCGGATGGTCCTGGTATACAGCCGTTCCACTTCGAGCGAAGCCTGTTCCAGCAAGCTGTTGCTCTGCACATAGTCCCCGGCCAGATGGAGCGTCATCCCGCGATCCATGTCGTACAGCAGACGATTCCGCGAGCCGTATTCGGATTCGGCTTGCGCCATGATGGCGTCCGCCCGCCGGGGGTCATTCGCCAACAAACTCTGGTCGATGAGGAGATAATGATTGGCGGAGAACCCGCACCCGGACAGGGTCCACAACAGACCCAGGAAGACCACGCGCATCCACAGGAGAGAAATGAAACGGCCTCCCTGAAGGGAGGCCGTGGTCGATGAGGAGTGGCGTCTCAACAGAATACGTCAGGCTAAAAAATCGTTCGTTTCTTCTCGACGACTTTCTTGATTTTTTTCTGCCCGAACCAGGCCTTTACGTTGTTCTCCATATCCACCATTTCCAGGTCTATCTGATAGAACACCGCTTTGGCCCCATCCTGCTCATCCAGAATAGTGGAGATGCTCCCGCGCATCATGTAGTCCGCGCCGATTTCTTTGCCCGGAGCTTTCTGCGTGTCTTCACGGGCGTGCACGGCCTGCTCGCGCCGCTCCTCGCGCACCTCTTCCCGCTCGCCCTTGCCGGCGACGAACGTCACTTTTTGCGAGTTCGTCAGTTCACGCTCCAGGTCACTGATGAAGGTCTGCACGTTGATGTGTTCATGGCTCTTGTTGAGGACGGTTCCGACGATGACGACCGGCTGGCGATTCTTGCCCTTGGTGAAATTGCCGAGCCAGGGATTGCCCAGAGCTTCTCGCACCATGGCTTCAGCCACCATTTGTGAATCGGTGTCGTTCCAGCGCCCGCTGAGGTCCGTGACGATGCCGGTATCGACGCGCGTCACTTTTGTTTCATGCCCGCATCCGCCCGCCGCCGCGGCCACAACAAGCAACGCTGCGGTCGCGAAGGCCCGGCCCACTGAACGATCCCGCCACTCGATCATGCTCTCTCCTCCTGGTCAGCGCGCACCGGCACGTCCAGTTACTTCGTCGCCCGCTTGTCTTCTTCCTTCTCCAGACGATCGAACAACCGGTCGGCATTCTTTCGCACAAAGTCGCGGACCTGGCCGTTCAACTCCTTCGCTTGCTCCAGATTGTTCTTCATGTCTTCGAGACTCAGCTTGGTAAGAACGTAGTAGGTGCCGGACTTCTCATCTTTGTACCGATCCATCGGCTTCACACCGTTCAGGGTGACTGCCGAGAAGGTCTTCACCGCCCGTTCGATATTCTGTTCTTCACTGTTGCGGGAAAAATCGCCGGCGGTCGTTGAGGCCGCATAGTCGCGCATGAGATAGGCAGTGTAGGTCTCGAAGGTTTTCGCGATTTCCGCGCGGCTGCGGTTCTCAGCGGTGTCCCAGGCTAAGGGCTCGTTCCGCACGCCCACCACCGACCCGACACCATAAAAAGACTTATCGCTCTTTTCGTTGAATGCGCCGGATCCCTTCTTGACCCAGTTCGGAGGACCGCCGCACGCAGTCAGCCCGATGAGGAGTACGAGCGCCAACGCGCTGCCGGTGAACTTGGAAAAAGCCCCCTCTACTCTGCGCATACGATTCCTCCTTGGTGTAACACAGATGAACGCTGACGGCTTCGTGGTGTGTGGCAAACTGATGGGAGAGAGACGTGTGTGGCTCACTGTCACCCGACACAGTTGGGCGAAAAAAGCAGATTTTATGCTAACATGCACCCCCAACACTGTCAACGCGCAACGACTGTTCCGGTTGACGGCGGACTCGATCCATCTACCTAGACACAGGTTTTACGGAGGAGACAGACACATGGCTGACGTGCAGATTGAAGACGGCATTATCAAAGTGGTTCAACTCGATATCCAGGATCCCAAAGCCGCCGCCGTGTTGGCGGAATACCCCCAGGTCCGCTGGCCGGAAATTACTCGTCGGGCGTTGAAGATCGGATTGGGTTATCTCAAAGGCGGGGGAAAGGATTAAGGAACAGGCTTTTCAGCCGGAGCTTCATTGGCTTGAACGGCGCGGATCGCACGTTCACTTTGTCCCCCCAACTCCAGATATCGACGGAACGCGTCGACGGACTTCTGCGGTTCATTCAAATGGTCGGCGTAGAGCGTGCCGAGCGAGAAATAGACATCCCCGTAGGCAGGATTCACCACTAATGCCTGCTGCATGGCCTGCTCAGCTTCCTGGTACTGTCCCTTCCTTTCGAGGGCCAGTGCCAGGGAGTAGTGGGAATCGGGGTTCTGCGGCGCATGTTGCACCGCCGCGCGGGCGGCAAGCAGGGACTCCTCCAGATTCGGCAGCACTTCCAATCGGATGTAACTCTTCAACACGTAGGCATCGCCGAAGGACGGATCGTAGCCGATCGCGCGGTTGAGCCGTTCCAACGCCTCTTCCGCCGACTTCTGCTGCTGCAGCAATGCAAAGGCCTGTTCGTATTGAATGCGGGCCTCCCTCATCCGGTCCGACTCACTCGTCGGTTCCTTCCCGGCCTGGAAGGCGCCTTTTCGCCCTTCAATCAGGATCACGTCCCCGTCGCCCTCCAACTGCACGAACTGCGGGTGCTGGGCCCCCTTGGTCGCCGCCTCCACGTCCTGCTTGACCTGCGCTGCCAGTTCACTGGCCATGAGCCAGCCGTTCTTGTTGAGATCGCCGGCCCCCTTCAAACCGGCCACCAATGCCGTGACGAACGCACTCTGACCCGCAGCCCGTCCGATCGCCTCCTCTTTCTCGGCTGCTGTCAGAACCTGAACGGCTCGTTTTTCCGTCTCATCTTCGGGCGACAAACGGCCTTCGAGTGAAAGCGGCTGCGGCGCAGTCACCTCCCATCCCCGGATGTTCGCGTCGAACAACATCAACATGTGTTTGGAAGCGGACCGCCGGCTGAATTCCTTGAGCTGATCGAAGGTGATGGCTTTGGCGGGATTGTTCAGCTGCGCATCCCAGGGAACCAGGTAGCCCAATTCCTTGGATTGAGAATCCTGAGTGATCCCTGCATGCCCGGCAAAAAAGAAGAGGACGCGATCCTGTCGCCCGACTTTGCGAGGCAGATAATCGTTGAGAATCTGAAGCAGATGTTTGGAACTTGCCTCTTTATCCTGCAGCTCGATCACTTCATCGAACCCGAGCCCCCGCAATGCCGCCGCCACCGCATGCGCACTCTCCAAGGCGCCGGGTACCTTCGGTGCCACAAGATAGTTCTCGACACCGACCACGACCGCCCAGGACTTGTAATAGAGTCCTTCCGGCTTTCCGACCTGCGCGTGGGCCATGGAGAGAATTCCGACCGTTCCAGCAGCGCACATGGCCACCAGGCAGACGAACATCCGGCGAAGATGGGGGAATGTAGACGAGCTCATGAAGGGGTTTATCCAGTGAAGTGCAACGAATTCAGCGTACCCTCGTCTCCTCCTGGCTGTCAAGAAAGGCGGAGCCCTCCGGCCTTGCGCCGCACGGTCTTTGCCGGCGGCTGAAACCGTTTCACAGGGGCGCTGAGGGTTGCAGTTCCTTCGCCCCATACGCATAATGCCGGTGATGATCGAACTGCGCGCCGGACAGGCCCGCGCTTGGTGGAGGCATGGCACCGATGGACGAGAAGATCGATACCCTACTGAAAGAAGGACGTGTCATTCAGCCGACCGCCAAGACCAAGGCGGCCGCTCATATTCAGGACTATGACCAGGCCTACAAAGCCTCTATCGCCGATCCGGAAGCGTTCTGGGGCGGTGTGGCCAAGGAGCTGGATTGGTTTTCTCCGTGGAGCAAGGTGCTCGACTGGAACTACCCCTGGGCGAAATGGTTCGTCGGCGCGACCTGCAATATCGCCTATAACTGCCTAGATCGCCACGCGAACACATGGCGGCGCAACAAGGTCGCCGTCATCTGGGTCGGCGAGAACGGCGAGGAGCGCATCTTCACCTATGGAGAACTGTTGCGTCAGGCCAATCGTTGCGCCAATGCCCTCAAGGCGCTTGGCCTGCAACAGGGCGATCGCGTCACCATCTATCTCCCCAAAATTCCTGAACAGGTCGTCGCCATGCTGGCCTGCGCCCGCATCGGCGTGATCCACAGCGTGGTCTATTCCGGCTTCAGCGCCCCGGCCCTCGCAAGCCGCATCCAAGACGCCGAAGCGCGCGTCGTCCTCACGGCGGATGTCGGGTACGATCGCGGGAAAACCATCAACCTCAAAGGCGTCGTCGACGCTGCCGTGCAAAGCTGCCCGTCCGTCGAAAAAGTGGTGGTGGTGCGACGCGAATCTCCAGGCATCGCGCTCGAAGCTCCCAAAGAAATCGATTGGGTCGAGTGGCTGCACGCACAGAGCGCCGTCTGCCAGGCAGAAGCGCTCGATGCGGAAACTCCGCTCTACATTCTCTACACCTCAGGCACGACCGGCAAACCCAAAGGCGTCGTGCATGTGCACGGCGGCTATATGGTCGGCACCTACATCACCACGAAATACGTCTTCGATCTGAAGGAAGAGGACGTCTACTTCTGCGTGGCGGACCCGGGCTGGGTGACCGGTCACAGTTACATCGTCTACGGACCGCTGTTGAACGGCGCGACGATCCTCATGGCCGAAGGCAAGCCCGACTACCCGAATCCCGGCCGCTGGTGGGATCTGATCGCCCGCTATGGCGTCTCGATTTTCTACACCACGCCGACGGCGGTCCGGCTCCTGATGAAGTACGGCGAGGACTGGCCCAAGAAATACGATCTCTCCACCTTGCGCATCCTCGGCAGCGTCGGCGAACCCATCAATCCTGAAGCCTGGGAATGGTTTTACCGCGTGACCGGCAGCGACAAACCCATCATGGATACCTGGTGGCAGACCGAAACCGGCTCCATCCTCGTCACGCCTCTCCCTTCAGTACCGCTCAAGCCCGGATCGGCCACCAGGCCGTTTCTCGGTATCGAGGCCGACGTAGTGGACAAGCAAGGGAACAGCCTGCCGAACAATGCCGGCGGCTTTGCCGTGATCAAGAAGCCCTGGCCTTCCATGATGCGCACGATCTACAAAGACCCCGATCGCTACAAGGTGTACTGGAACACGATCCCCAATTGTTACACAGCGGGCGACGTCTGCCGGAAGGACCACGACGGGTACCTGTGGTTCATGGGCCGCGCAGACGACGTGATCAAAGTCGCGGGCAACCGCATCGGCACGGCGGAAGTCGAAAGCGCCCTGGTCAGCCATGAGGCCGTAGCCGAAGCAGCGGTCATCGGCAAACCGCATCGCACCGCCGGCGAAGCGATCAAGGCCTTCGTTATTTTGAAACAGGGCTACCAGGACTCGAAAGAGTTGGTGCAATCGCTCAAAGACCATGTGCTCAAGGAGCTGGGAAAAATCGCGGTCCCGCAGGAAATCGACATCGTGCCGTCGTTGCCGAAGACCAGGTCCGGCAAGATCATGCGGCGGGTTCTCAAGGCCAAGGAACTGGGACAGGACGTGGGCGATATTTCGACGATCGAAGACTGAGACGATTCGTCTTCAGTCAATGCATCATCTTTCATTGTGTGCATGGAGGCCGGTCATGCAGAGGCAGAGCGAGACGCAGAGTGTGGTGTGGTCGACGGTGATGGGATTTGTGCTGCTGGGAGGAGTCATCCCCGTCGCGGCCGCCGAGGACACCAAGAAGCCGGCTGAACAGACCGCACCGGTAGCAAAGAAGACTCCCGAGAAAAAGGCGACCGCAAAGAATGGAAGTCAGAAGACGAAGCCGGCGGCTAGCGCCAAAACCCAGGCCCCCAAGTACACGTCGGCAGAAACGGCAGCCAAGGCGCAAGCCTGCTTCGGAGAAGCACCGAAGATCCAATCGGTCACGCCGGATGAAGCCAAAGCAGGCGAGAAAGTCACGATCTCGGGCAGAGGATTCGGTCCCGCCGACTGCCTCCGCTCACTATCCTTCGGTCCCGGGTATCCCGCCGCATTCACATTCGTCAACGATACCCAGATCACCGCGACCGTGCCGTCCGGCAGACGCAGAGGCATGGCCATGATGACCGTGACGACCGCGTCCGGTGAAGATTCCAAGGCGTTTCTGGTGAAGTGAGAGGCGACTAGAAGTCTATGCAGACACACTTCTTAGGTATCTCAGGGAAGACACCTTGCGCTTGATAATGTTGATCGTCCCAGCCGTTCTCTTTACAGCCGAGCCGATTCAAGCGCATACGTGGGAGGAAGTACAAGCTGACTTTGACAGGATGCAGTTGCAGCCGTCTGAGGCCATTAAAAAGCTCACACGAGTCGCTGAGCAGTCGAAGGGAACACCTGAGGGAGAAATGGCCCACGCGGCACAACACGATCTTCTTTTCCACTCACAACGCCAAGCCAACAAAGAACGGTGCACCAAACTGAGGGCAAGGATACCAAGCATAGATAGAAAAATAGCAAGCCTGAAGCAGGAAGGAAGATTATCCGAGGCACAAAAACTTGAATTACTTAAAGACGAAAGCGATGCGCTGATAAAGACGAACTGCAATTTCATTGAGTAAACTGGGGTACTGACTCTCAATCTTCAGCGGAACTTGCACCCAAGATCTAGATTAATCCTCGTCTTTTTAGATAATCGGTATCGATAACGGGGCTTGGTTTGGGCGGGAGGATACCGCGCTCCTGGAGCAGGCGCTCTACGTATTTTCCAATCAGGTCCGATTCCAGGTTCACTTGGTCGCCGAGCTGTTTGAGTCCTAGGGTGGTCACTTTTGCGGTGTGGGGAATGATCGAGACGACAAACGAGCGTTCGGTCACCTCGTTGATGGTGAGACTGATGCCATCGACGGTGATCGATCCCTTCTGAACACAGAGGCGCACAATCTCCTTCGGCGCCTCAATTTCAAGAATCAGCGCATTTCCGTCCTGATGCCGGCTCCGGATGGCACCGATGCCATCCACATGCCCTGACACCATGTGCCCGCCGATGCGCTCGTTCAGTTTCATCGCGCGTTCCAGATTCACGGGCGAACCGGAAGCGAGACCGCCGAGCGTCGTTACTGCGAGGGTTTCAGGCGAGACATCGACGGAGAAGTCATGGTCGGTTCTGGCGACCGCCGTCAGGCAGGTCCCATTGACGCTCACACTGGCGCCGAGGGTGAGGTCGCTCATGATCGTCGAGGCAATGATGGTCAGACGCGTGCCGGCCAACCCCTTATTCAATATGGAGACCGCGCCCATCTCCTCCACGATACCGCTAAACATGGCTTACGCTCCCTTGCGAGTCTTCAAGAGATAGAGACAAAAACCCAGTAGTCCGATCCCACCCACGACGGCAATGCCGCGCTGCAGCGTTTCGATAAAATCCGTGTCCATCCTTCTCTACTTCCTTTTGTAAAATGTGGCCGTCCCCCGGGCGAAAAGCGGCGGCATTATAGCACTACCGCGAGAGCATTCTCATCGTGGCCCAGAACGCGATGGCCGCCAGAAGCTGGAGGCCGGCAATCACGGCAAAAGCCCCCTGGTAACTCACATGGGCGATCAGCAGACCGGCCAGCAGGGGCCCGCTGGCATGGCCGATGTCCATCACCGTCCCCTGCATCCCCATCCCCGCCCCCAACCGCTTGAATTCGGAACTGTCTGCGACCAGCGCGGCGGACGACGACGACACCACCGCCTCTCCGAATCCGAACCCGGACGACAGCAGCAGCAGCAGGGCAAATGAACCGACATGGGGCATGCTGATGAAGGTCGCCGCACAAATCAGGAGGCCGGCCAGAATCAACGGCTGCCGTCCTATGCGATCCGAAACCCGCCCCATCACCGGCTTGGAAAGAAATGACGTCACTGCCTGCACACTAAACAGCATCCCCACCTGTCCCGCATTGAGGCCGATTGAAAGGCCATACAGCGGCAGAAACGCCATCAGAGCGCCGTTGGCCACCATCTTGGCGGCATCCGTTGAACTGGTGATCAACACCTTCCGGTTGCGCGCCACGGCGAGAAACCCCTTCCCCATCTCAGCCATCACCGGCGCTAAACCCCGCTCGCGCACACGCGGGGGCGGTTCATCCAGATGGAGACTGAAAAAGATCAGGATCGCGATACAGCCGAACACTCCGGCCGTCACGAAAGCCGTGGGAAATCCTGCCGTGTAGGCCAACCAGCCGCCCAGAAACGGGCCGAGCAGTGAACCGGATTGAGTGCAAGCCGTATAGGTTCCCAGCGCTGCGCCGCGCCGTTCCTTATACAGATCGGCCACGGTGGCCAGGGCACTCGGCGCGAAGATGGCCGTCGCCAGGCCATGCACAAACCGCAGCGCCGCCAACGCGTTGAGATCCGAGATGAAGGGGTAGATGAACGGCGGCAGTCCGAACGCCACCACGCCGATCCGCAGCAGCATTTTCCGGCCATAGATATCGGAGAGGGCGCCGGAAGGTAATTTCAGCAACACACCGGTGATGGTCGAGACCGACACGATCAACCCGATCCGCTCAGGGCCGGCCCCCAGCGATTCCGCAAAGAGGGACAAGACCGGCATGCGTACGAGGTTGTAACTGATGAAGCAGAACACGCCAAGGGTGCAGAGGTAGAAAAAACTGCGTGAGGTCGTCATGGATGTCTCATCAGGGGGTTGGACGAGGCGATTCGACAGGATTGTGCAGGCCCGCAAGGGCGGCTTTCAAGAAGGCTACTTCGTTATCCGGCAGAGCCGGTGGATCCATGGCCTCAAACAGGACCTGCTCGGGATGTTCGCGCATCGCGCCACCTAACCGGCGGGCGGCATCGAAGGCTTTCAAGAGCTGACGACTCACCACATTCCCGATCAACGGACGAAGCAGCGACAGCATCCCCGACAAGAAGCGACTGTCGAGTCGCAGGTAGGTGACCATCGTACTGTCGATCGATTCGACTCCCCGGTTGTCGGTCACAGGGTGCAGCCTCAAAAGGACCACCGCCCTGCCGCTCACCCGCGGCAGAAACCGTCCGTCATGACTTCCCTCCACGTAATACATACGCGTCGCAGGATCTCGAAACAGGGAATGGACGATCCCTTCCGTACCTTCCCCGTCGGTGGCCCAGAACTCTTCCGGCCCGCGCTGCTCGGCCTTATGCAACCCCAGATCGAGACGGTTGACCAACATGGCGGCCATCACCGGATGATCCAGGAGATAGAGGAAGACCGGTTGCGGCAAAGGCGTGCGTTGTGGTCCGACTTTATTGGCGGTGGTGTAATGCGTGACGATCGGCTCGATCCGGCAGGCCCAGGCGGCCTCGACTTGATCCAGCGGAAAGACGACACCGGCATGGTGTACGGGAAGGGAGCACCGGTCCGATTCAGTTCGCCCGGCGGACGCGAGGACCGCCAATCCGGCTGTGAGCACAACCCCGATCAGGCCGGCTCGTCGCGCGACCGGCAGGAACCTGTTCATGAAGGCCGTTGCGGCACTGAGAGCGTGAGATGAGCAGGATACAACTGTCCGGGGTCTTGCCTGAGCCGTGCCTGCCTCAGCAGCGTGTCGACCTGTGGCGTGATGACGCCCTCGAAGGAAACCTGCCCATCGGTGGTGATGATGACCGGCTTCGACAGATCGACGAGATCTTCATTCAAGAAGAGCGTGTATTGCCGGACACGATCGGTCTTGACCTCGATCCGATTCGGCCCGCTCACCTGCGCGATCAACCTGGCGTAGGTGCGCTGCCGGATACTCTCATCCCGCTTATCGACCAAATCTTCTGAAAAGGATGCGATCTGGTCCGTCGCATCGATCCGCACCCAACCGAACGGCAGCAAATGGCTCGCGTCACGCACCACCGTCAGCGCCTTCGGCACAGCAGTCCGCCGCTGATCGTCGAACCACTTCACCAGATCGGGAAGTTCTTCACGCGGGAAAAAGTGGCCCCCGGCCATCGCATGGGTGCGATCATGCTCGCGATAGATGTACGGATACCCGAGGTTTTTGAGTTCTCCTGCCAGCTTCCGGCTCAACTCCACCGGCATCACCTGATCCTGCGATCCATGAATGATATAGGTCGGCGTCGTCCGCAGGTTCTCCAGAAACGGAAACAAGACATCATCGATCCCGCTCGCCATCGGTGCCAGCCCGGCAAACAGGGGCGCATGATGCATGCCGATCAGCCAGGCGCCGATCCCGCCGTTCGACATGCCGCTCAGGAAAATACGGTTGGGATCGATCCGATACCGCTGCTGCACGGCCTGCACCGTCGCCAGCACGAGATCTTCCGCGCGCCTGGTGAACCAGGCACCGGCTGGATAGGTCGGACAGGCCAGGATATAGCCCTCGCCCAAGCGTGATTTCCATCGATCTAGATAGGCCTCGCCGGTGAATCCTGCGCCGTGGAGACAAACGATCAGGGCATAGTCTCTGGTCGGTTCATAACTCTGGGGGACAGACAGGCTCAACCGATACGGTCGTTCGCGCACGACAATCTGCTCGTCCGGCAGAAGTCCCACGGGCTGCAACCCGTGAGGCGGACCTTTGCGCAACAGGTCTTGTACGGCCTGTACCGTCGCGTCCGGCCGCTGCACAATCGACGCAAGCACGGTGCGCTGCTGTTCGGCATCCTGGGTGGTGAGATATTGCCAGACCTGCGAGGCCAGGTCGGCCGGGGCCCCTTCCTCTGCCGCATACGTGGCCGGAATGGAATGGCCCGCCCACAGCAGGCATGAGACAAAAAACAAGAACAGAAGAAGTCTGAGCTGGTGAAATCGGCAGAAGGGCCGGAAAGAATGTCGCACGACGCTCCTAATGAGTCTCGAAGTCAGCCTGTATCAACATATCACGCCCGACCGGCTCGATGCGCACATTCTTCAGGGGCACGGCACTCCGCAGTCGGCGCGGGGACCGTCCACCGAACAGTCCTTTTGCATCCTGCCCGCCGAGCAGCAACGGAGCGACATAACACATCAATCGCTGGGGCAATCCCGCCTGCAGCACGGCCGCGTTCAGGTCGCTGCCGCCTTCGACCAGGACCGTTGTGACGCCGAGCTGACCGAGACGCGCCCACAACACCGGCAGGTTCACATGGCCACCGGCTTTCGGTAAGACCAACACATCGATCCCCCTCTTCCTCAAGCGCTCAACTTTGCGCCCTGAAGCTGCCGCTGTCGTAGCAATCAACGTGTGAGCCGTTTGCTGATCCTGCAGCACCTTGGCCTTCAGGGGAATACGCAATCGACTATCGACCACGATGCGCAACGGCTGCCGCCCGGTCGTTCGTGGCGGGTCGTCGGTCACTCTGGCGGTCAACTGTGGATTGTCGCGTAACACCGTACCGATCCCGACCAGGATCGCGTCTACATCGGCCCGCAAGCGATGAGCCTGCCGTCTGGAGGCCTCATCCGTAATCCATTGCGACTCGCCGCTCGCCGTCGCGATCTGCCCATCCAGCGTCATCCCGGCTTTCAGGATGGTAAATGGGCGGCCGGTCTTGACCCAATGGAGATAGGCTTGATTGAGCTGCGTCGCCTCGGCCTCGCAGCAGCCCACATCGACGCGAATTCCTGCCCGCGTCAGCTGCGCAACCCCATTTCCCTTCACCTGAGGATTGGGATCGACCATGGCCACCACGACGCGGCGAACTCCGGAGGCCATGACCAGCGGAACACAGGGAGGCGTGCGTTTTTTGAGATGACTGCAGGGTTCGAGGGTGACGTAGAGGGTGCCGCCCTTGGCCCGTGAGCCGGCCTGGCTCAGGGCAATGACTTCTGCATGGGGACCGCCGGCTTTGCGATGGGAGCCCTGACCGACGATCCGGCCGCGGGTCACCACCAATGCGCCGACCATGGGATTCGGACTGGTGGAGCCCCGGCCCTTCGCCGCGAGGCGGAGAGCCAGGGTCATGTATTCACGATCGCGGGAAGACAACCTCACCGTTTCGTACGCTTGGGGCGACGGACCGCGCGCTTGGCCACAGGTCGTTTCTTCGCCGGCGCAGGCGTCGCGGCCTTCTTGACCGGTTTGGATTTCGCCACCCGCTTGCTGCTCGGTTGGACTTTCTTCGGCTTGGCTTTTTCCGTTTCTTCCTGCGCCAAAGCGGCCTGCGCCGCAGCCAATCGCGCGATGCCGACCCGGTAGGGTGAGCAACTCACATAGTCCAGGCCCAGTTGATGACAGAATTCCACGGAGCTGGGATCGCCGCCGTGTTCGCCGCAGATGCCCAACTTGATCGTGGGACGGGTTTTGCGCCCGCCGGTGATGGCCGTGCGCATCAGTGAACCGACACCTTCCCGGTCCAGCACCGCAAACGGATCGCTGTCGAGAATATTGGCTGTCTTATAGAAATCGATGAACTTCGCGGCATCGTCGCGGGAGAACCCGAAGGTCGTCTGCGTCAAATCGTTCGTACCGAAAGAGAAGAACTCGGCCTCTTCCGCGATACGATCGGCGGTCACGGCGGCGCGCGGCAATTCGATCATGGTACCGACCAGGTATGACAGCTTCACCCCGTAGCGCTTCATCGTGTCCGTGGCCACTTCGCGGACGAGATCCTTCTGCGCCTTCATTTCCGAGACCATGCCGACCAAGGGAATCATGATCTCCGGCACAATCTTCGTGCCTTCTTTCGCCAACTCGCAGGCCGCTTCGATGATCGCACGCGCCTGCATCTTGGTAATTTCCGGCATCGTAATCCCGAGACGACAGCCGCGCAGACCCAGCATGGGGTTAAACTCATGCAGCTCTTCCACACGAGCCAGCAACCGTTTCTTTTCCTCCAACACCGTCGGCGCGCCGCTGGTCAGTTCAAGCTGGGCGATTTCGACCATCAGGTCTTCACGCTTGGGCAGGAACTCGTGCAGGGGCGGATCGAGCAGACGAATCGTAACGGGATAACCTTTCATCTCACGGTAAAGGCCGATGAAATCCTGCTTCTGGAGCGGCAGGAGCTGATCCAGATACATTTCCCGCTCTTCGCGCTTCCTGGCCAGAATCATCTTCTGCATGATCTGGATACGGTCTTCGGCAAAGAACATATGTTCCGTGCGGCAGAGGCCGATACCTTCAGCGCCGAAGCTTCGGGCGATGCGGGCCTGATCCGGCACATCCGCATTCGCCCGGACCTTCAGCTTGCGCACGCCGTCGGCCCACTTCAGCACCGACTCGAACAATTGGTACTTCTCGGAGGCCGAGGCTTCCATCTTGCCCTGCAGCACCTGGATGACTTCGGACTCCACGACGGGAATGTCGCCGCCATATACGTTGCCGGTCGAACCGTTGACCGACAGGTATTCGCCTTCGCGAAACACCTGGGTCCCGATCCGCACCGATTGACTATCCAACACCTCGATGGCTTCACAGCCGGCCACGCAAACTTTGCCCATCTGCCGGGCCACGACGGCCGCGTGTGACGTCATGCCGCCACGCGCAGTCAGAAAACCTAACGCGGCGTTCATGCCGTGAATATCGTCCGGGCTGGTTTCCTGCCGGACAAGGACCACGCGATTGCCCGCGGCTTTCATCTCAACCGCACGATCCGCCGTCAACGCGAGTTTTCCGGCGGCAGCACCGGGACCGGCCGGCAATCCCTTACCGAGCGGCGTGCAACGCGATTCTTCCTTCGCGTCGAAAATCGGATAGAGATACTGGGCCAATTGATCGGGCCCGATGCGCTGGAGCGCCTCTTTTTTGGTAATGAGGCCTTCCTTCACCATATCCACCGCAATCCGGACGGCCGCCACACCCGTGCGTTTCCCGACACGGGTCTGCAGCATATAGAGCTTGCCTTCCTGGATCGTGAACTCCAGGTCGAGCATATCGCGGTAATGGCGCTCGAGCTTTTTGTAGGTCGTTTCGAGATCCCGATACGCCTGCGGCATGAACTTTTCGAGTTCCTTGACGGGCAGCGGGGTCCGGATACCGGCGACGACGTCTTCGCCTTGCGCGTTCGTCAAACACTCGCCGAAGAAATTCCGCTGTCCGGTCGCGGGATCGCGCGTAAACGCCACGCCGGTGCCGCTGGTTTCGCCCATGTTGCCGAACACCATGGCGACCACGTTGACCGCGGTGCCCCAGGTTTCGGGAATGTTGTATAGACGGCGATACGTAACGGCGCGCGCACCGTACCAGGAGGAAAACACGGCGTTGATTGCCATCCGCAGCTGTTCGAGCGGATCATCGGGAAAATCCCGCTTGGTTTCTTCTTTCACCAACTCCTTGAAGCTGACGACGAGTTCCTTGAGCGCCTTGGCATCGAGGTGCGTGTCCTGCGTGACCCCGAGATCCCGTTTCTTATGCTTGAGGATGTCCTCGAAATGCTCGCGATTGACCCCCATCACAATGCTGCCGAACATGCCGATAAAACGGCGGTAACTGTCCTGCGCAAACCGCTCATTCTTCGTCTTGAGGGCCAGGCCGTGCACGGTCTTGGTCGTCAAGCCGACGTTCAACACGGTATCCATCATGCCGGGCATGGAGGCGCGGGCGCCGGAGCGCACGGACACCAGCAAGGGATTGTCCGGATCGCCGAAACCGGCCTTCATCGACCGTTCGATCCGCTTCAGGGCGTGCAGTGCTTCGTCCATCATGCCGGGGGGATAGGCCTTGCCGCGTTTGTAGTATTCGACGCAGGCCTCGGTGGAGATCGTAAAGCCGGGGGGAACGGACACTTTCAGGTTCGTCATCTCGGCCAGTCCGGCGCCTTTGCCGCCGAGCAGTTCCTTCATGTTGCCGGTGCCTTCGGCTTTCCCATCTCCGAAATAATAGACGTATTTCTTGGCCACGCGACGCTCTCCTTGTGCTATGAGGTCAATGAGTCGGAACCGAATGGCGGGCGGCGGCTTCCAGTCGCATGCGGTAGCGGTTCACCACGTGCCTGGTCACCCGAATGCCGCACACGATGATCCCCACCACGAACGCGCCGACCGCAAACAGTCGGTAGTCCACGAACGGTCCATAATCGAAATAGAATTTTCCGTCTGCGCCCTGTTTGAGTTGTGCGTCTTTTTGAAACGTATGGGTCTTCCCGGTGGGATCGGCGAGATTGAGCCACTCCGAGCAGAACTGCACCGGGTTCTCCGAACCGGGGACATGTTGGTAGGCCAGTCGCAAGCAAATGTCTTGTCTGGAGTCATAGATATCCGGTGTCCGCACCAGCCGTTCGAAGTTGACGCCGGTCACCCAGATGCCGAAGAGGAACACCGCGTTGCACACCACCATCATGACGACGCTGATGCCGGACGCAAACCGCCGGACCTTGGTCGCCCTCAGTTGGGCCGCGGCACTCGCCTCGGGTGACTCAGGGAGGCTCTCTGACGTAGAGTCCAAACGCTCACCATCCGCTATGTCCCTTGTACCATAATCTGGGAGAAATCAGCGAATGACATGAACAAATCGTCGACGCTCTTCAACAGCGAGAGCCGGTTCCCGCGCACCGCCGGGTCCTCGGCGTTCACCATCACCGCATTGAAGAAGTCGTCGATCGGACCCTTCATGCGAACCAGCACGTCGAGCGCCTCCCCGTACTTCCCGCCGCCCATCGCCGCCGCATACTCCTGATGACTGTTCTGCACGGTCTGGTGCAAGGCGGGCTCGGCGGCCTCTCGAAACAGACCGGACTCCACCGGCTTGCGGTCCCACTGTTCCTTCTCGGTCAACCGGTGAGCGCGTTTGAATCCGACGATCAGCGGATCGAACTCCGCCCGCACGGTGATCTGCTGCAGCGCCTTCATCTTGTCGAAGAGGTCGGTCAGGTCGATGGTCTGGCGGTCGGCCGACTTCAGCACGGCTTCCATCACATCGTCCCGTAATTGATGCGCGCTCTTTCCGTAGAAACGCACGCGTTCGAACAGAAAACCGATGACATCGGGAGCCCCGGCTTTGCCGGACTGGGGCGCCGCTGCCACATTCTGGCCGCTCAACACGTCCTGCGCCGCCCGCACAGCCTGGGCGAGATTCAGCCGCAGCTTGCTCTCGATCACGATGCGCACAATGGCCGTGGCATGACGCCTGAGGGCAAAGGGATCTTCGGATCCGCTCGGGACCAGGCCCACGAGAAAAAATCCCGCGATGCTGTCCAGTCGGTCCGCCAACGACAGTACTTTTCCCGCGAGCGACTCAGGCAGCTCCCCTTCCATGGCGCGAGGCATGTACTGCTCACGGATCGCCGCGCTGACCACCGGAGATTCGCCGTCATGTTTGGCATATTCCCCGCCCATGAGCCCCTGCAGAGTCGGAAACTCCCCGACGATCCCGGTCAAGAGATCGGCCTTGCTGAGTTCGGCCGCGCGCCGGCAATCCTGAACCAGTCGCTCGTCGCCGAGTTGCCCGGCCACATGAGCCGCCATCGCCACCACACGCTGCGTTTTCTGATGCAGGCTGCCGAGTTTCTGGTGGAACGTCACCGCCAGCTGTTTCGCTACGCGATCGATCAACGAGGTCTTGCGATCTTCATCGAAGAAGAACTTGGCATCGGCCAGCCGCGCCGCCAGGACCCTCTCGTTCCCTTCACGGATCAGCTGCATGTTCGACAACTTCATGTTGGTGACGGCGAGGAAATTCGGCAGCAGCGCGCCCTTCTGATCGACCAGGGAGAAATAGCCTTGATGCTCCTTCATGGAAGTCATGAGGATTTCTTTCGGGAGCGAAAGATAATGCGGCTTGAAGGAACCTAGAATCGTCAACGGAGACTCCACCATGTAGACGGCCTGCTCCAGCAAATCGTCGTCCTGGTGCAGATGCCCGCGAGCCGACTTGGCGAGCGAGGCCAACTGGTCGAGGATCATCGTGCGCCGCCGCTCCTGATCCACAATCACCCCATGCCGTTCGGTCTCCTTCAGATAGCGCGCAATCGACTTCACCGCGAAGCCCTTCGGGCTGGACACCTTGGCGCCCAGCACCCGATGGCCGTGACTCAGATTGCCGGCCTTGATCGTGGCGAACTGAATCGGGAGCACCTTCCCGCCGCACAACGCCACCAGCCAGCGCACCGGCCTCGCAAAGCGCACCCCGGTCTGGTTCCAATGCATGGCTTTGGGAAACGACAGTTTTCCCAACAGTTGCGGCAAGGCCTGTGTCAGGACTGCCGCCACGGCCTGTCCCTTTTCCTGCTTCACTGCAAAGAGGTACTCGCCCTTGGGCGTCTGCCGCACCTGCAGATTTTCAACGGGAATGCCCTGACCGGCGGCAAAACCGACGGCCGCTCTGGTGGGTTGCCCATTTTGGTCAAACGCCACCGACTTGGAAGGCCCCATGACTTCTTTGACTGCCGACGCCTGCTGCCGGGCCAGTCCTTCGATCAACAGCACCAGCCGCCGCGGGGTGCCCATCGTGCGGACGGCGCCGTAGGTGAGGCGCAGGTCTTTCAGCAGGGTCTCAGCCGATTGCTGCAGCGCACGCATGGCCGGAGCGACGAACTGATAGGGCAATTCTTCCGTTCCAATTTCCAACAGCAGTTCTGTGGTCACCGGAACCTTAGCGGATTTGGCAACCTTGGAGCGTGAGGCAGTTTTGGTCATGGTCTTTTTGGATGGCATCGTCAGGTACTGCCTGCGGATTACTTGGTTGGAACGGGTGAATGAACGCCGGTACGCTTGCCGGTCTGAGCCGATTGCTTGATCAAGGGATGTCCCATGGCTTCGCGATCGGCCAGGTACGATTCGGCACAACGACGCGCCAGCGCCCGCACGCGGGCAATGTACGAGGTCCGTTCGGTGACGCTGATCGCCCCGCGGGCATCCAGCAGATTGAACATGTGCGAGGTCTTGATGCAGTAGTCGTACGCCGGCAACGTCAGCTTTTTGTCCAACAACCGCTGGCACTCGCCCTCGAATGCCTGGAAGGTGGCCATGAGCATGGGCACCTCCCCCTCTTCGAAGTTGTAGCGGGAAAACTCCACTTCGCTGCGATGATGCACATCGCCGTAACTCACCCCGTCGGTCCAGGCCAGGTCATAGACGTTATCGACCTGCTGCAGGTACATCGCAATACGTTCGGTACCATAGGTGATTTCGCCGGTGATGGGATTGAGCGGAATCCCGCCGATCTCCTGAAAATAGGTGAACTGGGTAATCTCCATGCCGTCGAGCCGGACTTCCCAGCCCAACCCCCAGGCGCCGAGCGTGGGGGACTCCCAGTCGTCCTGTACAAACCGGATGTCGTGTTTCTTCGGGTCAATGCCCAGCTGTTTCAGGCTCTCCAGATAGAGGCCCTGAATATTGTCGGGGGCCGGTTTCAGCACCACCTGATATTGGTAGTAGTGCTGCATGCGGTTAGGATTTTCGCCGTATCGCCCGTCGGTCGGCCGTCGACAGGCTTGCGGATAGGCGGCTCGCCAGGGCTCCGGACCGAGCGAACGGAGGAACGTGGCGGGATGAAATGTTCCCGCGCCCATTTCCAAATCATAGGGTTGGTGAACGACACACCCGCGGTCGGCCCAGAAACGATGCAGGGTCAAAATGAGGTCTTGGAAATTCACCGGGTATCCAGATCTAGCAGCAGGCTGCTGGTGGTGGCTGATGAAAAACAGGCTGAAGCTAGCAAGAACGGTTACAGGGTGTCAAGAAACTGAAGCTCCGATTTCAATGAGTTGCATTCATGATTCCCGCAGCAGGAAGGGCGAATCACGTCAGCCGTCCGGCATCTGAAATGCTTGAATCACAGCACGCGCTGGTTTATTCTTCGAAATCTTGAGCAACTCACTAGACAAAATCTCCCGGCATGAAATTCTCCAAGAAGAGTGAATATGGCCTCCGCGCACTGCTCGAACTGTGCGAGACCTATGGTGGGCGCGTCCTCCAGCGCCATGAAATTGCAGAACGGCAGAATATCCCGGTGGAATTCCTGGAGCAGATCCTCCTCGCGCTGAAACGCGCCGGCCTGCTGGCCAGTCGTCGAGGAGTCCGGGGCGGCTATTCCCTCATTAAATCACCAGAAGACATCACGCTCGGCCAGGTCATCCGTATTCTGGATGGCCCCCTCGCCCCGATCAGCTGCGTCAGCAAGACCGCCTACCAGAAGTGTGCGGACTGCCCCTACGCGGCTAAACCTTCGTGCCCGCTCCAACAGGCCATGGGTGAGGTACGGGATGCCATCGCGAACATTCTCGACCATTACACATTGAGTCGATTCGCCCATTCGAAATAGGTGGAAGGAGCCGCGACCCGCTATGACTCGTCAGACACACACCATTTTGGGCCTTGCACTCGGCGCCTGCTTGACCATGCTCCTTCCGGCCACTGCCCCGGTGCAGGCCGCCGAAACCCGTGATCTCATCCTGGCCGCCTACAGCGTGCCGAAAGAAGCCTACGAACGACACATCATCCCCGCCTTTCAACGACATTGGAAACAAAAAACCGGGCAGGACGTGCGTGTGCGTAGCTCGTATGGAGCCTCGGGCGCCCAGGCTAGGGCTATCATCGGAGGGTTCGATGCCGATGTCGCCGTGCTCTCGTTGGAAGGTGATGTCGATCAGATCGTCAAGGCCGGATTGATTACCCATGATTGGCGAAAGGCTCCCCACGGGGGCATGATCAGCGCGTCGGTCGTGGCCCTCGGTGTCCGCAAGGGTAATCCCAAGGGCATCAAGGGATGGGACGATGCCGCGCGCCCCGGCGTGGAAGTGCTCTACCCGAATCCCAAGACATCCGGCGGCGCGATGTGGGATGTGATCGCGATTTACGGCGCCGGGCTGAAACTGGCGGAGCAGCGCGCAGGCGGGAAGCCGATCGCCCCGGATGCGGCGGCCTCGCAGGCCGTGGACTTACTGACCCGTGTCCAACGCAACGTCAAGGTGATGGACAAGAGCGGACGGGAATCGGTGACCACGTTCGAACGCGGGGTCGGCGATGTCATCGTGACTTACGAAAACGAATTGTTGCCGCGCGTAAAGAGCGGACGGCCCTATGAAATCATCGTGCCGGCCGAAACCGTCTGGATCGAAAACCCGGCGGCGGTCGTCGACACCTATGCCGACCGCCACAAGGCCAGGGATCTCGCAGACGCGTTCGTCGCATTCCTCCACGGACCGGAGGCACAGGCTGCCTTCGTTGAATTGGGATTTCGCCCGTTGGACAAGCATGCCGGTACCCCGGCCGCCACACTCCCGCAACCGGCTCGACTCTTCACGATTGCAGAGCTCGGCGGCTGGGATCAGGTGAGCAACAAGCTGTTCGGCGCGCAAGGTCTCTGGACGAAGATCGTCGAGGACGTATCAAAGAAATAGCAGCCTCCTGAGAAAATGATTCCTGAAGAATCATCACGACCAACGATAGGAATGGTGCCTGTCGAACAGGCGTGACCGTAACCAGTAAGGTAGACCGCTCGTATGACCGCCCATCTCTTGCTCAGCCTGGCCTTACGATCTGCCGCAGTCGGCTATGTGCTCGTGCTGATTTTCTTGCCCCTCGCGGCGCTGGCGCATCAATCGTTCGCGGCCGGATGGGACCGGTTCATCCAGGATCTGTCGGCTCCTCAAGCTGCGGCAGCGCTGTGGCTCACCGTGGAAACCGCCGCCATTGCGACTGCCATCAATGCCCTGTTCGGCACCTTGTCGGCGCTGGTGCTGGTACGCTACGAATTCCCGGGCCGGTGGCTCCTTAACGCGCTCGTTGATTTGCCCTTTGCCATTCCGACCCTGGTTGCCGGCCTTATGATCGCCGCGATCTATGGACCGACCAGCCTGCTGGGCACCTGGCTTCAACAGGGCGGGATGGCGGTGCTCTACAACCAGCCCGGGATCATCCTGGCGATGGTGTTTGTGACCATGCCGTTTACCATTCGCTCTCTGCAACCGGTGCTGATGGGCCTCGAACGCGATCAGGAAGAAGCAGCCTTCACGTTGGGAGCCAGCCCCTGGATCACCTTCTGGAAAGTCACGGTCCCGTCGATCCTGCCCGGTCTGCTGACCGGCGTCTTCCTCACCTTCGTGCGGGCGCTCGGCGAATTCGGGTCCATCGTGATCGTGGCGGGCAATATTCCGATGAAGACGCAGGTCGCTTCCGTCTATGTGTATGGGGAGATCGAGAGCTACAACCCCCAAGCGGCTACCTCCGTCTCGGTGCTGATTCTACTGATCTCCTTTCTGGTTCTCTTGCTCTTGGAACGGTTGACCCGTCGTCCCGGGGAACGGTTGCCAAGATTGTTTCAATGGACCCGGCAGAAGGATCCTCGCGACTCCGAGTCAGTGGTGCCGACCGCGGCAATCTGAGACGATGAATCCGGCAGAGCCGGACATGGGTGAGATGGGAGCATGTGCATGCGTTGGTTATTGATCGGGATCGTCTGGCTCTACTTCCTCGTCCTGCTGGTGGGACCGATCCTCTATATGGCGAGCCAAAGCTTCAGCGAGGGGCTGACGGCATTCTGGACCGAAATCTCGAGGCCGGAGGCGTTGCACGGCTTCGCGCTTACGGCAGAAATCACCCTGATCGTGCTGGTGCTGAACGTGATCTTCGGCACCATGACGGCAATGGTGCTGGCGAGGCAGAAGTTTTGGGGCCGCAGCCTGGTGAGCGGCGTGATCGACCTGCCGTTTGCGGTCTCCCCCGTCATCGCGGGCTTCATGCTCATATTGCTGTTCGGCCCGGACACCGTGCTGGGCACGATTTTCGGGCAGGCACAGATCAAGGTGTTGTTTGCCCTGCCGGCCATGATTCTGGCGACCCTGTTCGTTACCTTTCCATTTATGGTGCGCGAGCTGACACCGTTGCTGCAAACACTCGGGACCGAAGAAGAGGAAGCGGCACGAACGTTGGGGGCCGGTGAATGGCAGGTATTCCTCAAGGTCACCCTGCCGGCTCTCCGATGGGGCCTGGTCTATGGAGCGACCCTCACCGTGGCGCGGGCGATCGGCGAATTCGGCGCCGTCCTCGTGGTTTCGGGGAATATTTTGTTGCTCACGCAGACCGCCACGTTGCACATTTATCAAAGTTACGTCGATTTCAACTATGTGGCGGCAAACGCCGTCGCATTGACCCTGTTGGCCGTCTCCTTTGCGATCCTGACCGTGCTGGAGATCGCCAAGGCACGCGCTGAAACGACGGTAGCGGAAGCGGGAGCGCAATAAGCCAGTGAAAATCGAAGTACGCGGGCTCACGAAAACGTTCGGTTCAGCCACGGCAGTGGGAGGCGTCTCGTTCGTCGTCAACGAAGGTGAATTGCTCGGTCTGCTCGGACCAAGCGGCAGCGGAAAAACGACCGTGCTGCGATTGATCGCCGGCCTGGAAGTTCCGACCGCCGGCGATATCTTCATCGACGGCAAGCGGGTGAACGACCTCACCGTGCAGGAACGCAACATCGGCTTCGTCTTCCAGCACTACGCGCTGTTCAAACATCTGACCGTCTTCGACAACATCGCTTTCGGTCTCAAAATCAAAAAGTGGAACCGGCGTGATATCGACCAGCGCATCACGGAACTGCTCGCGCTCATGAGCCTCGAAGGACTGGGTGGTCGGTATCCGCACCAACTATCCGGCGGCCAACGACAGCGTGTCGCCATCGCCCGCGCGCTGGCTCCTCGTCCGTCGGTACTGTTGATGGACGAACCGTTCGGGGCCGTCGATGCAAAGGTGCGGCAGGAGTTGCGTGAGTGGCTCATCCGCCTGCATACGGACCTGAACGTCACCAGCCTGTTCGTGACACACGATCAGGAAGAAGCGATGGAAGTGTCCGGCCGCATCATCGTGTTCTCCAAAGGCAAATTGGAGCAGGCCGGATCCCCTGCTGATGTCTACGAAGAACCCGCCACTGAGTTCGTCGCCCGCTTCATCGGTTCGATGAATATCGTGGCCGGCCTCGTACAGCGCGGGCAGGTCCAAGTCGGCTCGCTCGAATTCCCTGCCCCGGGCTTTTCCGACGGTCAGACGCTCCAAGTCGGATTTCGTCCCTATTACGTGAAGGTGGCGGAAGATCCCGCGCGGTACCGTCAGCAGGCAAAGCTACGACACATCTACTTCCTCGGCGTGGCGTACCGGCTCGAAATTGAAACCCCGGACGGGTTGATTCTCCGGTCACGCATGAACAAGGAAGAATTTCGTCGCTTCCATTTCACCGTGGGGCAGGCCGTCTCCTTCGCCGTGACTCATTTCCGCATCCTGCCGCAAGAAGGCGCTGGGCCCTCGATCGAGGCTAAACCCGGCAGCCCCATCACGGGGCCGCTGACGCCTTAACGGAGCGTCGTCACCTCGCTCCCCACTCGATGCACAAACCAGGCTGGAAAGCGGAAGCCACGAAACGCACCTTTCCGGCATTCTCTTCTTGTTCGATATTGCCGATTCACGGAGCCCCTGCGTAACCGAGTTTCCTATCGAACAGCACGGGCGGGATTCACGGCCGGCACAGGGAACGACCCAAGGGGCTGCTCAGGCTAAAATCAAGTTGACGCCAATCGGCACACCTGATATCCAATTTCTGCCTTCTCCTATCAGAGGGATATCGCGCGCATTCTGAAGGCACACTCACCACAACGTATCAGCTCTCACGATTGAAATTTGGAGTGGGGTTTCATCGGATCATTCGATCAGCGCGAGATTGACTCGTATGCCCAACGAACACCATGCGCGGGTGCAACTCGGCATGTTGCCGGACCGACCGCCGAAATCACGTTGCAACGGAGCGACGCTCTCGATCTGTGCTCATGAGACTGGGCAAACGCAGTTCTTCACGCTGTCCGTGACGGAGGGTGCATGACCGCAGCGGCAATTCGTCAGATTGTAAAATGGTATGCCAAGCGAAACATCCGCGAGCATTGTCCTTCGAAGATCGCGGATCGGTTGCTGGGTCCACGAGGCCCCATTCATCAGGAATGGTCCATCGGGATCGTGACCGGGGCATCGCCCTTGCGACTTCGCCATGCTCAAGGCACCTCCAATCCGGTCCTGACCCGGTACTCGGTTTCTGACGTGAGGGCGTTGTTCGTCGCGGATCCTTTCCTGATTCGCGTCGGCGATCTCTGGCACATGTTTTTCGAAGTCTATAACTTCGATAGCGACCGGGGAGAAATCGCCTGGGCCACGAGCCAGGACGGTTTCGCCTGGACCTATCAGAAGATCGTGCTACGAGAGTCTTTTCATCTCTCGTACCCGTATGTCTTTGAATGGCAGGGGCGATACTACATGATTCCTGAAACCCACCAAGCGGAGAGCGTGCGCCTCTACGAAGCGACGACGTTTCCGACGGATTGGGTGTGCACCGACATCTTGATCCAAGGGCATCGATTTGCCGACAGCTCGATCTTCATGAGCGACGATCGCTGGTGGTTATTCACCGAAACCAATCCCGCCCTTGCCCACGACACGCTTCGGCTCTACCAGGCCCCTGCCCTTCGGGGACCCTGGGAGGAGCATCCGCTGTCCCCGATTATCCAGGCGAACCCGCACATTGCGAGACCGGCCGGCCGAGTCGTGCGAGACGGGAAGCGCATCTTGAGGTTTGCGCAAGACTGCTTCCCGGTCTATGGAACCAGGGTGCGCGCCTTCGAGATTACGGAGCTGACGCCTTCAACCTATCGTGAGCGTCCCGCGACCTTCGGACCGCTTTTCGGCCCAAGCTGGAGACTCTGGACTCAAGGCGGCATGCATCATGTCGATGCCCAGCGGCTGAACTCGCACCAGTGGATTGCCGCCGTCGACGGGTGGCGACAAGTCGGATGGCCGATCCCCGAGGGATGGCAGAGGGACCGGTGCTGAAACGAATCCGGCGCTATCTCCAGCGCTTTCAATCAGTGCTCTGGTGCCGTGAAGCGATCATGGCCGTTCGCGGTGTGGGGCGAAAGTTCCGCGGCGGCGTCGTGTCCTTGCGCGCTGTGGGGGCAGCAAAAGGAAGCGTGCTAATTTCCTATAATAACGAGGGGTTCTTATACAAGCAGCGGGGTGAGGTCGTCCCTATCAGTCACCCGAGCTTCTATAAAACCATGGTCATGGCCCAAACCTTCCTCGATCTGGGCTATGACGTCGATGTCATTCACTGTGAGAATCAGAGATTTATTCCCTGGAAACCGTACGATGTGGTGGTGGATGTCCGGTTCAATTTGCAACGGCTCAAGCCCTATTTGCCCGAGACCTGCATCAAAATCTTTCATTGTGACACCGCACAGGCGGTTTTCCAGAACGTGGCCGAAATGAATCGTATGCTGGCATTCCAACAACGCAAAGGCGTCACCGTTCCGGCCAACCGCTTGGAAACGCCCCACTTGGGCATCGACCACGCACAGTATCTCACCACCTGCGGGAATGACTTTACGATCAACACCTATGCCTACTCCGGCAAGCCGATCTTTCGACTCCCATCGATCACTCAAACGACGTGGCCCTGGTTCGAGAACAAAGACCTCGAAGCCTGCCGCCACCGATTTCTCTGGTACGGCAGCCGTGGAATGATCCACAAGGGGCTGGACCTGGTCCTTGAGGCCTTCACACAATTGCCCGACTGTCACCTCACGGTCGTGGGACCGGTGCTCAATGAGCCGGAGTTTGCGACCGCGTATCACAACGAACTGTTTCATACCCCGAATATCAGATGCGTCGGCTGGCTCGATAACTCCAGCGATCAGTTCCGAAATATCCTGGAACAATCCATCGCACATGTGTTTTGCTCCTGTTCAGAGGCGGGAGCGGCGGCTGTGATAGAGACGATGGCGGCAGGGGTGATCCCGGTGGTGACCTATGAAGCCTCCGTGGATGTCGAGGATTATGGCGTGCTCATAAAGGACGTCTCGATCGAAACCATCATACAGGGAATACGGTCGATCGCCGGGATGTCCGGCGATGAATTGCGTCGCAGATCCCGAAACGCGTGGGAGACAGCGACCGCCAAGCACAGGCCAGAACAGTTTGAGCGAGCCTATCGAACGACGATAGAAACGATCTTGGCACGGCACGGGAAGATGGCGTCTCGGAAGGACAGGGATCCCTCAGATCGGCCGAACGATTCCGTGAGGGACCTTTATACCTCTGGCAAACCGGATCTGTCGGCGCACGAGGGCAGGAGCAACGCATGACACCTCTGCAGCCTGGATTAGGCCGGCTCGCCGGCCTCCTCCTCATGTGGGGGGCCATGCTCTGCATGGCGCTGTTCGCCTTTCTGGTTTGGCGTCACGGACTGTCCCTTCACTATCTGGTCATACTCGCGCTCGCGATGATGTTGGGATTCAGCGTGCGATTGCCGGCATCCTTCAAGATCAACATCGCGCTCCTCGGCCTGTCGACCCTCGTCAGTGTGTATGGGGCCGAATTGCTGCTGACTTACTCCGGCTCAGCGATCACCTCCCTGGGAGCTCATGCGTGGCTCATGTTTCCCCAGGATGGAAACGTACGGGTCGCGGCCGAACGCATGAAGACGATCCAGGAAACCCACCAGGAATTCGATACCCGGTCACGACTGGACGTGGTTCTGGATATGCGGGCACATGGGGTGAAGGCGTATCCGGATGTGTTTCCGATGGTGCTGTTCAAGCCGTCTTTCAGAATGGAGATTCAGTCCGTATTGGTCAGCCAGGGAGAGGAATTTCTGCCCGTCGCGGGAATGGCGATGACCACGACGGTGTTTTGCAACGAAAGCGGCGAGTATATCGTCTATGAAAGCGATGAGCATGGCTTTCACAATCCGCGCGGCATATGGGCGCGGAAACCGGTCGAACTCCTGGCGCTGGGTGACTCCTATACCCATGGCGTCTGCGTGCCGTCGGAGAAAGGATTTGTAGCCGTCGTACGGGCGCGACACCCGAAGACGGTGAATTTGGGTGTCAACAGTCATGGCCCACTGACGAGTTTGGCGACGCTCAAAGAGTATGGGCCGATCCTCAGACCCACACTGGTGTTGTGGTTTTACTATGAAGGCAATGACTTGCGGGATCTGGATGGATGGGAGAAGAATTCGCCGCTGTTGATGAAGTATGTGTCCTCGTCATTTTCTCAACATTTATTCGAGCGCCAACCTGAGATCGATCGCGTCTTGAAAGAGTACCTTGATGCCGCGATGGCCAAGGCGACGGCGCCGGTCGTGTTCGAGTCCATCGTCAAATTGCAGCATCTCCGCCAGGCCGTGCAGTCATTCTATGAGCGACGTCCGGTCGAACAGGGTTTACCGGCCGAATTGCTCGAGCATCTTCGCCATCGCGGAGCACCGGCGGCCGCGGAAGACCTTCACTTGTTCGAGCGTATTCTCGCCGAGGCCCAGGCGACGGCCGGTACGTGGAATGGTCGTCTGGTATTTGTCTATTTGCCCACCTGGGAGCGGTATCGAATCCCAGAACTGGCCAGTAAAGACCGGGATCGGGTGCTTGGCATCGCCCGACGTCTCAACCTGCACGTGGTGGACATGCACCCCGTGTTTGCTGCCCATCCTGACCCCTTGTCGCTGTTTCCCTTTCGACGCTATGCCCACTACAACGAGGCCGGGCACAGGCTGGTCGGTGAAGAAGTGCTGAAGCACATAGAGTCATTCTAGCGCCGGTTCACTGCGGTGAGATAGCGGCCAGGTCCCGCCTCACTCTCTCGCGCAGAAGGGAAGTGGTTGACGCACTTTTCTCTCCCCGCGCCATCCTCGTTCGGGTTCGCTCCAAACGCCGGACGGCCCAAGCTGACGGTCAACATAACCGACTAATAGTACGAAATCCGGCGCTCTCTGAGGAAGGACTGCTTGATTGCTGCACGACCGTCGATAACCTCCCACCACTGAAAGGCCTCCGTGACCCAGTTTCCTACGGCATCGTATTCGTACCGGTACGTTTTACGGTCGGTAAGCCGTCCGCCCGCATCATAACTGCGTTCCTCGATCTGACTACCCCGCTCATCGTAGCGAAACTCCGAATGGCCTTGTTTCCGCCCGCGGAGATCCGACACGACTTTTTTCTGCACATGCCCGCGGTCGTCGTAAGTAATCGATACGTCGTGCCCCACATCAAAACGATCCGTCGTCACCACCCGATGTGCGGTCGCGTCATACCAATAGTTACGTTCGAGTCGTTCGTGCAGCAGGCGCCCCGCGGCATCATAAGCATAGAGATTCCTGTTGACGACCTGCACCGCATTGTAATGGAGGCCCCGCCTAAGCCGCCGGGATTCGTCGTATTCATACAGGGAGACATTCTCAAACGTGCCGTCGCCCCAGGCCGCGAGTTCGGCGGAACGATTCCCGCGGTCGTCGTAGATCGAGCGCGTCTCTTTCACCACGGCACCCCGCGCATCCTGCACAACCTCGGCAGTCCGTCTTCCTGCCTGGTCGTAGATATAAACGAATCGAAGCGGCCATAATCCCTGAGAGGTCTCCACGCCGCTCTGAACGCGCTCGATGAGGCGACCGACCGGATCGTACCGATCGGTTTGCACCAGCAGGCTCTCTCTGGTTTCGATGGACAGGACGTCACCCAGCAACCCGTCCTCCTCGCGATCGGAGAGATCGGCAGAGAAGGAGGGTATGGCCAGGCCAAGGGTGAGAAGAACAATGAAGAGGGTCAAGAAGAACGAGCCGAGAAACCCCAGCCTGGGCCGCGTGATGAGATCGGCTCGATCAGGCAAGGCCTGCGACAAGAACTGTGGGGACATCCCCCAGGGCTTCTTAATCGACGGAAGCCAATGACCCCAGAATATGATAACCCCCATCGACGTAGATCACCTCTCCGGTGATACCGCGCCCCAACGGACTCACGAGGAACAAGGCCGTATCGCCGACCTCGCCCTGCTCCGTCGCTCGACGCAATGGAGCGAACGCGCGATGATGATCGACCATCTTGCTGATACCGGACACGCCACGCGCCGCCAGCGTCTTGATCGGACCGGCAGAAACGGCGTTCACCCGGATATTCTTCGGGCCCAAGTCGTGAGCCAAGTACCGCACCGTCGCTTCAAGCGCCGCCTTCGCCACGCCCATGACATTGTAGTGCGGCACGACCCGCTCGCTGCCGAGATAGGTCAGCGTGACGACTGAACCGCCTTCCGTCATCAACGGCATTGCGGCCCGCGTCACGGCGACGAGGGAATAGGCGCTGACATCAAGGGCCGTCGCAAATCCCTGGCGGGTGGTATTGACGAATTCTCCGGTAAGCTCTTCCCGAGGAGCAAAGGCCAGAGAATGCACCACAAAATCCAACCGCCCCAGCTTCTCGGCAGCCTGTTTCATCATCGCATCGATCTGACTGTCGTCTCCGACATCGCACACGCAGGCCGACGCTCCCGGCAGGGTCTGCACCAACTCCTCGACGTTTTCACGCAATCGTTCGTTCTGATAACTGAACAGCATCTGCGCGCCTTCTCGCGCCGCAGCCTGCGCGATCGCCCAGGCGATGCTGTGCTTGTTGGCGACACCGATGATCAGACCCTTTTTCCCTTCTAACAACATACCGGCTCCTGCTCCTTCAATGAAATAGCACTCTGTCGGGCGCTGAACATACCATGATTCGCCCCGGGAGTGAATCGCCCTCTCGCCATGAACGCCGGCGAGACCTTCTCGCTCACGCTCACAGGCCGCGTGCAAATCAAACACCCCTGCGACGCTCGCGCGCGCTCACGCTCTCCGACACTCCTCACAACTTCTTTCTGACGTCTTTCCACTCTTTCGCCGCCTTGGCCTTTCTCGGCATCTCGCCTTTGGGCAACTCCGGGACCACCACCACCTCGAATCGATGCTGCAGCAGCGTTTCTGCCGACGACCGCGTGCGGACAATGCCGGTTTTCATAGTCTCCCAGCCGGCCTGCTTGAAAGTCTCCAGCGTGGCGCCCAGTGCTTCTGACGCCGGTGCCACGAAACCCGGCGGAAATTTATGAGAGGCCAACCATCGACGGACATTCCCGATCGCGGCAATCTCCGCCGGCGGCTGTTCGCCGCCCGTCACATAGACCACGTTGTAGTAATACTGCGTGAGTCGCGACAATTCGTCGGCGGCATCGGACAGGGGCTGCAAGGATGAATCAGCCGTCGTTCCCGTCGAGGCGGAAGCTACCGGCTGGATGAGGGCGGCCAGTTCGACGAGAATGATCGGACGCCGGCGCTCCCACACACAGAGCGTCGCGTCAGTATGGTCCGCCGCAACGGACGCCGCGTCATCGACCGATACCGCAATAGTGTACGTGCCCCGCATCTTCGCAAGGTAATCAAACGAGGCGTGTCCGCTGTCGTTAGTCTTCGCCGTCGCTACCGGCTTGCCGTCGATAGACAGGTGCAAGCCAACGCCTCCCCACAGGAAACTTCCCCCTGGAGCCTTCCCGCCGAGTTGGGCCTCGATACGAACCGGGTGATTCGGCAACGTCAACACATCCTGTACGGTCAGGATACCCTGCACCTTCTCGGCAGCCTCGCCGGTGCCCGCCGTCGTCCAGCCGAAGAGCAGCAGCAGGAGGAACATGCGTGACCCGAGACGAACCCATTCTGCCATGATACGGTCCACGTTCCTTTTCTGAGGACGATCGGCTTGGTTAGGCGAGGAGACCGCGATCACGGCTGACGGTGAGATAGGTATCTCCCACACAAAACAGCACCAGCCCGATCAACGGCACGAGAGCGAACGAGAACAGCGCCATCCAGAGGACGATCAGCAGCACTCCAGCCAGGAGCAGAGGACCGCCGCGCTTTTCCCCGATGTAGAGATGTCCCAGCCCCGGCACGAGAGAAAGCGCGGCAGCACGGCAGGCATGAGAGGTTTTTTCCAGCGGATCCATGTCATTCAACCAAGCAGTCGACCAGTATAGTGGATCACGACTAGGCCTTCAGCGCCGCCAGCACTTCATCGACATGGCCGGGTACCTTCACCTTCCGGAACAGGGCCTTGATCCGACCCGTGGCATCGATCACAAACGTGCTTCGCTCGATGCCCAGGTACTTCCGGCCGTACATGCTCTTCTCTTTATACACTCCGTAGGCCTTACAGACCTCGGCCTCTTCGTCGCTCAACAACGCGAAGGGCAAACCGTACTTGGCGATAAACTTCTGATGCGAGGCTTTCCCGTCCTTGCTGACTCCAAGCACCACCGCCCCGGCCTTTTTGATCGGCGCGAGGGAGTCCCGGAAGTCGCAGGCCTCTTTCGTACAGCCGGAGGTATCGTCCTTAGGATAAAAATAGAGCACCACCTGCTTGCCTTTGAGGCCTTTCAGCGTCACGGTGCTGCCGTCCTGGTCCGGCAAGGAGAAATCCGGCGCCTTCGCCCCCACGTCTAGTTCATCTGCCATGTCTCAATCCTCTCCAATACAACTCTGCGTGTCACCCGATCAGCGCGGTCCGCTGCCGATCACCGGACGCTGTGTCCCATAGGGGTGTTCCCTGGCCGGCCCCTTTTGTGCCTGAGGGCTGCCGAAGGGGCGTAACGCGGGAGAATCCCAGATCACCTTATCTCCGGGAGCTAAATTTGCGGCCTCAATAAACTCCAGACGTGCCTGGTCCGTTTGCCCCAACGCGTTCAGAGCGAGCGCGTAATTGTAATGGGCCTGGCCGGAATCCGGCGCCGCCTTGATGGCCTGGCCGAAGAAATTCTTGGCTTCCGCAACCTGTCCGGCCAGATAGGCTTGCATCCCCTGATTGTTCAGAGCGATGGCGTCAGCCTTGGCCCCATAGGCCAATTCCAATGGAACCAGCGGCTGCGGTTTGGAATGAGTACAGGCGGGCAACGACACCGCCATCACGAAAAACACTGCCCATACAGCAACTCTCATCGCGCAACCTCGTCGAAATCGCTCGCCATGCCGGATCAGGGCTTGGCGCGCTTTTTTTGTTCTTCCTCAGCTGTTTTCCGGTACATCACGTCCCACTCCGGACTCCCCTCCACGATTTGTCGTGAGTAGGACGCCAGTTTGGCCCGTACTTTCCTATCGATCTCGCCTTCCAACAACAACTCTGCGGCCACCACCCGTTTGATTTCGCGCAGCACCTTCCCATCATCCTCAGTAAACCGGCAAGAGGGGCTCTTTTTCAAGGCGCCGAGAGCGAGGTGGGCAAGATGGCTGGCTTTATCGTCGCTGATCATGAAGTGGACTCCGGTTCTGAGTGGCGGGATTCTGCGCGTTCATATGACGAAGATTCACACACCGGGCAGCACCTAGAGAATGATGCCCCGTTCACGCACCAGCTTTTGCTTGATCATCGTGAACATCTTCTGGTAATCGACCTGTCCCTGCTCGATCTGCCGCTCATAGGGTTGCATCATCCGGCGCACTTCGGCATTGAGGCGATCTTCGACTGCGAGCTCTTCCGTCATCGTCTGTTCCAACGAATCCCGAAGCGCCTTTCGATCCCCGGTGACCTCCAGGTAGCCCAGCTCGTGGAGCCGTGCAATCACTGATTCCGCCATATGATGGACCCGCTCTTTTGCCAGCCTCATCCCGGAAATCTCCCCGTCGACACCCCAGTGTTGTTCACCGGATCCATCCTAATGAGCCTATCCGATCGACGGTCCCTGTTCAATCCGTTCGACCCGGATTGTGCTGGCATTCATCGCCTGCCGCAGCGCCGCCGCGTCCCCCACGACACGACCCACCACATTGACCCGGTCGGCCGGAACGGGATCGGCCCCCATACTCATCGGCGTACGCCCGAAGAAAATAGCCAACACCTGGCCGGCACCCCAGAAGGCTACGTCACCGACCTTGACCTGCGTGGTCGCTGTTTCGCGATGGTCCTTCACCCCGGGAATCTTAAAATAGAACTCTTCGCCCCAGACATTCAATGGTCCTTCAGCGGGCAGCGCCCGGTAGAGTTCTTCAGCCGTTCTCGTGCCTTTTAACTCCGCCTCCAACTGTATCCCGCCGACCTTGATTCGAATACGTTTCGCCGATCCATTCGTGGTCATGTTCCCTCATCTACACCGTGCTACACTGCACAACTCAAGCACACGAAACTCCGCACCAGTCGCGGACTCTAACTTGTTTATCCCTTGAAATCAAGGCTACAATCCCGGCGGAGGGAGATCGCGACCCGCGTTATGTTGACCTCGACATTCGTCCACCTGAAAGGCATCGGCCCATCCACGGAGCGGCGACTCTGGGAAAGCGGTATCGCCGATTGGACGACCTTTCTCCGTGAGCCGAACCTCCCCGGCATCTCACCCTCGCGCAAAGTCCTGTATGATGTCGACCTCGCGGCGGCGCAGGAGCAACTCGACCGCCACAACGCCCGGTACTTTGCCGACTACCTGCATACCCGGGATCACTGGCGACTGTTCCCGACTTTCGGCCCACGGGCGCTCTATCTCGACATCGAAACGACCGGGCTGTCCGCCCGCGATGGGCAGGTGACCCTCGTCGGTCTCTATCGCCAGGGACGTATGCGCACCCTGATCAACGGTGACGATCTGTCGCGTGACGTCATCCAGGAAGAACTCGACCAAGCCGACTTGCTGATCACGTTTTTCGGCAGCGTCTTCGATATCCCCTACCTCCAAGCCTGCTTCAAGGGCCTGCGGGTGTCGATTCCTCACTTCGATTTGTGTTTCGCCGCGAGACGCGTGGGCCTGCAGGGAGGCCTCAAGCACATCGAGCGCGAGCTGGACATCGCGCGGGACTCCGATCTGCTGACTCTCGACGGGATGGAAGCGGTTCGTCTCTGGCACCAATACCACGCAGGCGACGAGGAGGCGCTCGATCAACTCGTCCGTTACAACGCTGCCGATACCAGAAATCTTGAACCATTGGCGGATTGGCTCTATGACCGGCTCTCCCTGCGCTATGGTCCCCCGTCATTGACACCGGCCGGATAGCGTGAGCACACAGCAGACCAGATGGGCATGGACCGCGTTCGGGCAGACCGACCGCGGGTTGGTCCGTCCCACAAATCAGGACACCTACCTCGTCGAAAATCGACATCGCCTCTGGGCGGTGGCCGACGGAATGGGAGGCCACCCGGGGGGAGATGTGGCCAGCCGCCTCGTGATGGACTCCCTCGCCGAACTGGCGCCGACTCTCGAGGGAACTTCAACTGCCCCCGGCCGTGACGCAGAAGAGCACGCAACTTCCCGTCTTACAACCATGGCGGAGCAGGCCCATGCCTCCGTTCTCGCCCATGCCGCTCAGCACCCGCCGCTACACGGCATGGGCACGACACTCGTAATGGCCCATCTCCTGCCGCTACCCAAGCCACGCTTACTTGTTTTGAACGTCGGCGATAGCCGGGCCTATCTGGTCAGAGCCGGCACCCTCACGCAACTGACTCGGGACCATACCCTGATTGATGAGTACGTCCGAGACGGACGCCTCACGCCTGCGCAGGCCGCGCGCCACCCGAACCGCCATGTGCTCACCCGAGCCATGGGCCTTGCCCCTCACTTGGAACGCGACCTGTTCGTCTTCGATCTTCTCGATGGAGACCTCCTATTGCTCTGCTCAGACGGCCTCACAAAAATGTTGACCGACGAACGCGTGCTGCAGACCGTGAGGCCTCATCAGGATCTCCCTTCTCTTGCCACCCAGGCACTGATTCAAACAGCGCTCGATGCGGGGGGAATCGACAACGTCACGGTGGTGGCGTGCACCATTACTGAGATACCCGATCAGACAAATATCCATTGACACCAACTTGAGGCACCAGGTAGCCTCGCAAAATCGTCGCCTCGTAAAATCACGAGGCATTCGTCCACATATTTCCCTATATCTCTATGCACTTTCAGCCCATTGAACGTCGATCCCGCCTCGCTTCGTTGCGGCACGGCCTCCTCATCTGTTCCCTCATGAGCATCCTGGGGGGCTCCCTTGCAGCGGCCAAGGAGCCGCTCGATGCAGAAGCCACTCTGCGCCTCATCGTGCAAGCAAACGCCGATCGTGATCTGCCCACCATGTCGAAGTATATGTCTCACGACGCCGACGCCGTCGGCTACACGATCGACGGACACAAATACGTAGGATGGACGGCTTTGGCCGCCGACATGCACACCGAGTTTACCTCGGTCGCCAAACTGGAACTTCCCATCACCTACCTGCAATTCTGGCGCAAGGGTGATATCGCCTGGTTCGCGATGGAACTCGACTACATCCGGTATCTCAACGCAACGGACCTGACCCAACGCATGGTGCTTCCACTGCGTGAGACAGGGGTGATGGAACGACGGGATGGCACCTGGATCCTCGTGACCTGGCACGAATCCACCAGACAGCCCGATACCGGAATGGGGATCGCACTGGCTGCCCCCGGCACCCTAGTGCGTCGCGTGGCCGACAATCCGGCGCCGGGGCCGAATGGCGCGGACTTGAGCGGCGAATGGGAAGTCACTGAAGTCGAAGACAACAAGAAATACGTCGCCACTCTGGACGCGCAGGGCAACGGTCCTTACACCTGGCAAGGGGGACAGTTCGCCACCACCAGCTTCAACGACCGGCGCTGGCAGGGGACCTGGAAACAGACCGGTAACGACCGCGAAGGCGCGTTTGAAGTCGTGATTTCGGAGGACGGCACCGAAGCCAAAGGAATCTGGTGGTACGTGCGTGTCGGCACCAGAGATAATATTCCGCCCCGGCAACATGGCGGTACGTACCTGTGGAAACGACTGACCCCGCCACCGACGGCTCCCTAACGGGTAGCCTATTTCCCGACATTCTCTCATACACACTCACGGACGGCCGGTCTGTGATAACGAGGAGGGGCTATGAATCGTGTGCTGCTATTGATGGTGATGCTGCTGATGGTCACGAGTACGGTCTATGCCGACGGTGGCCACGATCACCATGCCATTCCTACCATGCCGAGTTTAGGCGACACGAAGATTGCCATCGATGATCACACGGTCACGCTCACGTTCGGACCGGTCGATTTGCCGACCGGCCATGACGGCGATTTGGCCTCCAGCATGCCCAAGAAGGTCTTCCAGTTGCCGGACGATACCTACATGATCGGCTATAAGTCCGAGGTCTTCACGAAGGACGGCCAGCCGCTGCCCAAGAACTACCTCCATCATATTCTCATGCTGAACAACGACAAGCCGAGCGTGTCATGCGACGGCGAGCCGTTGTTCTTCGCTGGTGCCGGGTTGGAAATGACGGAAGCACGTTTTCCGGACGGGTACGGAGTCAAGCTGGGAAAAGGGCAAAACCTCATGTCCGTTGTGGCGTTCTACCACAAAGCTCCGCCGACAAAAGACGTGATGGCCCGTTTCACGATGTATGTCGCGCCGAAAGGCACGAAGGTGCAGGAAATGGATGTCTACCAGGTGGGCGTCAACATTGTCTGCTACAGCAAGTTCGGCCAGCGTGGCGCGGACCAGACCGACGAAGGCATCGAAATCAAGCCCGGGGTCTCGGTCCTCTCAGCGCCCCTGAAATTCAATATGGACGGCTGCGTCAAATTCGCCTACCCGCACGGCCACGATGAGTTACTGATGGTTGCCCTGGAGAATAAAACCTCGCGAGAAACTCTCCTGCGAACGGTGCCCGAAGTGGATGCGGACGGCACGTTTCGTGATTTTCGCCCCCATCAGGTGTACCGGGATGACAAAGGGTTCACGGTAACCAAACGCGATGACTATGAAATGGTGATGGTTCACCACCACCCGCTTCAAAACCCGAATATTCAGCATGGAATGGGAAATTACCTGCTGTATATGACCCCTGGCGTTTGCCCCCAATCAGCCAACACCGCCTCAGCACGCTAGACATAGGGGAGTTCCCCGCCCACCGCGGTCCAACGATTGCGGTGGGCATCCCGTTCGATTCCGAAGCTTCCGGCGCATCACCCGACCGGCAAGCCCCTCGCTCCGAATCCCTCCCCAACGACAATTGCGCAGTATTCGTGGAGCATGATCACTTTTGCCCACTCCGAACAGCACACTCCCCTACTGAAGTAAACGCGCCCCCTCAGGCAGCGGGCTGGGATTCTCAACAAGGTGTATGATATTGAACCAACCATGCACTCCAACCGACTACCTGAGGACACAATCGTCCCTTTGACAGCGAGCGCATGTTCATCTCTGTGCGGTGGTGAAGTCCCAGGCGTACGCCCGGCGACATCGAGGCAGAACGATCATACCCCTGCATAGGAACCATGAAATCCTCCATGTCGCCCGTTGAACCGTCCCTCAACATCCTCCTCATCAACGAACAACCGGATGAAATCAAACTGGTGACCTCCAGCCTGAGAGGGTTTTTTCCCGGCTGCCGGATCGAAGCGGGCTACTCATCCGAAGAAGCCCTGACATTCAGCCATCAAGGCGAATGGCACATCATCCTCATCGATCACGACTTACGCCCTGAACGCGGTCTCGATATTCTTTCCCGCCTTCGTCGGAATGCTCCCTATGCAGCCATCCTCCTCCAAACGAATGAGAGCGATTCCCAAACCGCCGTCCAGGCGCTACAAAACGGCGCTGACTTCCTCCTGTTCAAACGGTCCCCCGCCTTTATCACCGAGTTGTTATTTTCCGTCCAGGAAGCGGTTGAAAAGCGCGACCTCCAAATGAAACTGGACCACACCTTTCAACGGCACCAGCGGTTCATCGAAACACTGAGCGACTTGGTGTACGAGCTCGATCGGGACGGTCGTTTTGTCTACGTGGGCACCGCTGTGACCGCCATGCTCGGCTATACTCCCGAGGAGCTTGCCGGACAACACTATTCGCTTCTACTCCCTCCCCTACAGGAGGCGGCAGGGCGCTTTCGCTTGAACGAACGACGGGCAGGCAGCCGCTCCGTACGCAGGCTTGAGCTTACGCTTCATCGGAAAGCCCTACCCGATGCACCTCCCGCATCGATCACCGTCGACGTAACGGCCAAGGGGCTCTTCGATTCGGCCAATCGTTACCTCGGCACGATCGGGGTCCTGCGAGACCTTTCACAACAGAAGGCGCAACAGGACCGCCTCACCGAGTTGGAGTCGCGCCTCCAGGAAACCACCCGTCAACTCACGCTTTCCCGGGAGGCAGCCCGGGTATCCCGCCAGCTCCAACAGCCGCTCACCACGCTCCTGCAAGATTCACAACGATTGCTCAGCTCTATACAGCACAGCAAAATCGAGCAACATGTCGAAACGATGGTCGAACAGGCGTCGCAGGCCAGCCAACTTGGTCATCAACTGGCTCAAGCCATCCATGCTCCGCCTTTGGAATTTGCCCCCGTCGATCTCCACCATCTTCTTGAGACCGTGGTGCAATCGATCCGGCATGAGACAGCAGGCTCGGGGCTCCTCGTGACCATGCAACTGGCTCAACACCTTCCGCTCATTCTGGGCTCACCGGGCGCGCTGGAGGATCTCGTGAGAATCCTCCTCAATTATGCACACCAATACACGTCCCGGCCTGACGCCCCCTCTCATCTTCTGCTCCAGACGGCGCCGCCCTCCGGAGACGCTCCTTCACTCGTTTCACGCACGCTTCCGCTGCATTCGAGCACCTCGCGCGAGTATGTGAGCGTCACCATCAAGGAAAGCGCCGGGCGCACCGGTACTCCCGTCGGCGAACAGCCGGATTTCCATATTTCTCCCGAGCAATTCTTCCGCGCTCACCAAATTGTCCGGGCACATGGTGGCGCCATCGAAATTGAACATGCACCAGACAGCGGTCTCACCATCACAGTACGAATTCCTGTTCCTGCTCATCTGTTCTCAGAAGAAGGCACTGAATCGTCCACAGCCCCGCCCGCTACACCCGACCTCGCTCGAGGTCAATCGCAGCCCATCGCAGGACAACGACCCGACCGACGGCGTTCAGAGCGCAAGCTGTTCGCACTTCCCGTGCAACTATCCATCGGAGGCACAACCCTTCGAGGCGTCTTACGAAACATGAGTACGGGCGGCGCCCTTCTCACCATCCATGACCTATCGGCCTCCATTCATCTGCAACCAGCCTACGTGGTGATCAAGACACCCGTGAGCTTCCTGGAACTTCAAGGCGTCGTGCATGAACGACCGGCTGCACTTACGGATCTGCCTCTCACTGCCATCAAGAACTTTGTGATTTCCTTTTCATCGAGCGGCGAGCGCGACCGCAATGTCCTCCGTTCACTGCTCGACGGGCTGCAAGACGGTTCAACAATCGTCACGTTCGAAGGATTGATCCTTCCTTTTTTCACAACCGCCGAACACAACCCTGACGCCCCTCGCCCCTCCATCGCAACGCCGACAGAAAGGCGTGAGGCCGCACGGCTACACGTCCCATGCCCGATTCGACTGCTCGGCTCACCTGTCACGCCAACCCGTCCGCTCGGAGTGACGGTCAACCTGAGCCTGGAGGGGGCCTGCATCGAAGTGCCTGGAGGCTACGACTTCCCTGTTGGCCGGCAGATCCTTCACTTGGCACCTGTCGAGCCAAACACTTCGTCAATCGGCGCCGCCTTGCCTGAGGGTTCTGAAAACCCTTGGCCGGCTCGGATTGTCTGGACAAGTCAGCCTCGGACCAGGCCAACCTTGAATCTTCCACAGACAGAAGACCTACGCCGCTTCGGGGTGCGCTTTGAAGGCTTATCGCCCGCGCAGGAGCAGAAACTGCGAGCCCTCATCTCCTCGAGGATCGCTACTTCGCAAGATCTCGCCGAACCGCTGTCAGACTCCCCGGTCCTCACCGTTTCACACAATCTACGCAATCGTGAGGGCCTCACGATTGCACTGTGTCACGATGTTCCGACACGAACAGACGGCACACAGTACCCGCTGGTGCTGCTCTGTCCCGGGTATGGGACAACTCAACAGGCCTATGTCGCCCTCTCCTACACACTGGCTGCGTGCGGGCTGCAAATCCTGCGTTATGATCACAGCCGTCACATCGGGCTGAGCGACGGCGACCCTACGCAAACCACGCTCACATCCCTGGAAGACGACCTCGATACCGTACTGAGCTTTGCGCAGAAAGAGCTCCCCGGAATCCCCCTCACTGTGCTGGCACCGGACCTGCTCGGCCGCATCGTATTGCGGCGCCAGGACTGGCACAGGCGGGTCAACAGGCTCTTACTGCTCAACCCGGCACTCGACATCCGAAACTGCCTGACGAGCCTTCATCAGCGGGATCTGGTCGGTGAACATCTGGCGGGAACCCGGCTCGGGCTCGGCAACCTCATGGGGATTCCACTGGACATCGATCATTTCGTGGCCGACGCCGTGACCGGTCGATATACAGAGAACACCGCGCTTCAGGAGGACCTCTCGCATTGCGGAACCGACGTCGTGTTTCTAACGACCGGTCCAGGCACCGCTGAATACCCGACTCCCTCTCCGGCACCGGCACTCGTGGAGGATGCGCTGCATCGGCTCGGATCAAGAGGCAGTCGCGTCATGCTACAAGCTCCCCTTCTACCTGCCGATGCTGTCGCACCAACGGCACTGATCGCAAGCTGGCAACGGATCGCTCAGCTCTGCCTTGCTTCGGATCGCTTTCCCCACCCCACCGTCCCGGCTCTCCTAGACCTCTCACGCATAACCTCCACCCGCGCACGATTCGAACGCGATCGACTCCGCATCAAATATGCCGCCGGAACGGCAGGCCGCGAGCGCCTCTGGGCCGCACAGACCGACCTCACACGAAGTTTGGATGAACTCCCCGCGCATTGGCAATATATCGACCAACTGTATCAACTCCTCCAACCGCTTGATGGAGGCCTGGCCCTGCTCGATGTCGGATGTGGCATTCATTCATTCGCCAGACTCCTGCTCTTGAACCTTTCCTACCGTCTCCGCGCTCAAACCTGGAATCAGAATCAACCGCTTCGATACATCGGGGTAGACTTCTCAGTGGCTGCGCTGCATGCTGCGCAGGATGCGACGAATGATGCCTTGAAACACGTGGATCGGCTGTTCTCCGGACGCATCTCCGGGCCGACACCCGTCAGTCAGCAGTGGGTACTGGGTCGCTCCGTAGAAACGCTTCCCTTCGCGGACCATTCGTTCGATCGCGTCCTGGCGAATCTCTCTCTCAGCTTTTCACGATCTCCTCTCCATGCGCTTCGTGAACTGTTCCGCGTGCTTCGCCCTGGCGGAAAACTCATCGTGAGTGCCGTCACCCCCTTGGCAGACATGGCCATCCCCTATCGCTCGTCCTTGCAGGAACTCGGCGTCGATGCCTTCTCGGGAGACGCCCGCCTTGCGCTCAATCGTATGGCTCAGTGTTGCGTCGCCCTGCGCGTCGGTCAACTACACGCATTCCAGGAAGAGGGCCTCAGCACCGCCCTCGCCCAAGTCACCTCGGCTCCGGTAAGGCTCGTGCGTATGTTCTCCGGACAGATTCTGGTCGCCCTCGCCGAAAAACCTGATTCCGCTGGCTGAAAAAATACCTCGCATATATACTTCAGTCACTAACACACGACATGCGGCGCGGTGGACGACACCACGTGCACGGTGGTGTCCGGGTGGATATTTTCTGCGCAGAACTATGGCACTCCACGAGCACATTCGGCACACCCCTATTCTTTCCACTTCCGAAGCTCCCATCAGAATGATCGGCGCGTTTGCCGAATCGGTGGGGCAGGCCACCGGCCTCCCACAGGTCGGCGAGTGCATCTTAAGGGTCCTCAGCGAGCAGTTGCGCTTGCCGGAAGCCGCCATCTGGATACGAGATGCAGACGGTCAATACCATCTCCTTGCTTCTCTGGGACACAGCACGCGTGCGGCATTGCCGGCCAGCCTGCCGGACAACCACGCCCTTGTCACGAGTCTTTCCGATCGGCTACGCCTGCTCCGATACGACCAGACCTCATCTTCGCCCGCCGGCTCAGCCATGATGTCGATACAGGCAGCGGTATGCCTTCCTCTCCGGAACAAGACGCAGCTCCTCGGACTCTGCACCCTTGGGCCGATCGGCACAAACTGTCACCTGGACGAAGAAACCGTGATCATTGCAGAGACCGTCGCACGTATCGCCTGCAATGCCTTGGAGCATCACCTGGCGCAGGACGACCTTCGTCGTTCCTCCACCTTAATGAGGCGCACCGATCGATTACGCTCGCTGGAAATCATGGCGGGCGGGTTTGCGCATGAAATCCGCAACCCCCTCACCTCGATCAAGACCTTTATTCAATTAGCTCCGCAACGCCAACAGGACCCGGTGTTCATTCGTGAATTCAGCCAAGTCGCCATTGAGGACGTCCATCGCATCGAGCGGTTGCTGCACGAAATCCTCGACTATGCGAGTTACATGACCCCCCAGCCGAGCGACGTGGACCTGAACGAACTGGTCACCTCTTGCCTTGGATTTGTCTCGTCCACCGCGTCTCACCGAGGAATTCGTCTGCGCACGACACTGGCCCCTCAACTGCCTACGCTCTCGCTCGACCGCCAGCAAATCAAGCAGGTACTTTTGAACCTGCTCTTGAATGCGCTCGATGCCATGCCCAACGGAAACGGCGTGATTCAAATCCGCACGCGCATGCTGCCGCTAGCCGGTCGTACGCCCTGGGTGCAACTGGAGGTCGAGGACGAGGGATGCGGCATTGCCCCGGACCATCTGGAGCATATTTTCGATCCGTTTTTTACGACCAAACATACTAATAGCGCGAGCGATGGGTCCGGCCTTGGCCTGACCACCGCGCATCAAATCGTCCGCGAACATGGCGGCACGCTATTGGTGGAAAGTCGGGTCGGCGCAGGTTCGACGTTTTCCGTGAATCTTCCAGCACCGGATGCACGCACCACAGTTTCAGCCGCACGGGAGTAATATGAAAAAACGGGTACTACTTGTCGATGACGAGCCGCGTGTCCGCGCCTCGCTGAGAACAGTGCTGGAACCGACCTATGAGATTCTTGAAGCGGCGGATGCCGCGGAAGGCCTCAAGAGTTTCAAACACGATGCGCCGGATCTGGTCCTGCTGGACGTGATCCTCCCGGGAACAGACGGTCTGGCGGCGCTCCAGACAATGCGCACCGAGAATCGTACCGTACCGGTGATCATGCTGACCGGAACCAAATCGGTCAAGACGGCCGTCGATGCCATGAAACTGGGGGCAGCCGACTATCTCTCCAAGCCATTCGATGTCGAAGAGCTGCAAATCGTCATCGAGCGCACGCTGGGCAAACAGGAATTGGAACAAGAGGTTCGTCAACTACGCGCACAGGTCGTGCAACGGTATGCCTTTCACAATCTGATCGGCAAAAGCCCGGCGATGCAGGAAATCTATGCGAAGATCGAGCAAGTGGCCGACAGTCGCACCACCGTCCTGGTAACCGGCGAGAGCGGAACCGGAAAAGAACTGGTCGCCAAGGCCATTCATTACAACAGTGCGCGTCGCGAACGCCCGTTTGTGGCGCTCAATTGCGCGGCTCTTCCCGAAACCCTGATCGAAAGCGAATTGTTCGGCCACGAAAAAGGCTCCTTTACCGATGCTACGGCGCGGCGCGTGGGCCAGTTCGAATTGGCACATACCGGCACGCTCTTTCTCGATGAAATCGGGGACCTCAGTCCGGCGACCCAGGCCAAACTCCTTCGCGTGCTGCAGGAACGTGAGTTCACCCGTGTGGGCGGAGTGCAGTCCATCAAGGTGGATGTCCGAATCGTCGCCGCCACCAACAAAAACCTCGATGAGATGGTCCGGAAAAACCAGTTCCGCGAGGACCTGTATTACCGCATCAACGTCATCGCGTTGTATCTACCGCCCCTGCGCGAGCGTGGCGAGGACATCGCCCTCCTGGCCAAACACTTTCTGGCAAAACGTATCGAAGAAGAGAAACGTCCTCCTCAGGAATTCACCAAAGACTCGCTGGAGTTGATCTCGCACTATCCCTGGCCCGGAAACGTCCGCGAGATGGAGAACATCATCGAGCAGGCGTTTATCTGGTCGAAAGGCTCCGGCACCATCACACCGGAGCATTTACCGAATATCCTGCGAACCGATACGCGCTCCACCTCACTCCGGGACGACACCCTGGCGGGGCGATTGTCGCTCGAAAAGGCCGTCATGGAATTCGAGCGTGAAATCATCCTGGACGCACTCAAGCGAACAACGTACGTACAGACCCATGCGGCCGCCATGCTGGGAATCAGCCGCCGTATGCTGAAGTACCGCATGGATTCCCTGGGCATCGGCCGGCCCGATAACGGGGTGAATCCCGAGCCTCCACTGACTCAAGAATGACACAGGTTGGCGCAATATGTCCCGCCCCCTGCCTCATTGCATCAAAAGGTGGAAACACCTACATCAAATATCTAGTGGCCTGAATATGCGGGACCTGCTATATATTGGCCGATCAGCACAAGCAGGAGCGGTATAGGTTTTGCGTTTGTCCTTCAGTAACGCCTGCAATGCACCCGGGAGCGCTCTGGATGGGGACCCATACATCACCTGAATACGTAGGCATCAAACCGTCGGTACTGGTCGTCGATGATGAGACAGGCCCACGGGACGCGCTCAAAGTCATTCTTCGCCCGTTCTTCACCATCCACTCCGCCGACAACGCTAAATCAGCCCTGCGGGTCCTCAAAGATCAGCATATCGACCTCATCACCCTCGATCAAAAACTACCCGACCGCCAGGGAATCGATCTGCTGCAAGACATCAAGCAAGACTACGCCGACATCGAAGTCATCATCATTACCGGCTATGGCAGTTTGAAGTCTGCGATGGAAGGCATCCGTCACGGCGCGGCGGGATATCTGCTCAAACCATTCAACGTGACCGAACTGATTACCCTCATCAACCAAACACTCGAGAAAAAGCAGCGGCTGGACTACCTGCGCTCGTTTCTCAAAACATCGACCGCCTTGTGGGGCACGGAACAGGAAGCAGGCCAGGCGTGGAGAGATCTGCAAGCCAACTATTTTGCCATCGGCAAATCCGCCCCCGAGCTTTCCGCCAATCCAGGCGATGTCACCGCGCTGATCCCCCTGTTATCCGACCTCCTCGAAGCGAAGGATCGCCAACTCCTCAACCACTGCAGCCGCGTCAGCTTTTATGCCTCGCTCCTTGCCAACCAGCTCAATCTCTCCCTTCCCGATCAGAAGGCCCTTGCGCTGGGCGCGTTTCTCCACGATATCGGGAAAATCAGTATTCCCAACTATAAGTATGCAGCGGACGATGACGACAGTATCAAGAACGGGGCCCTCGCCAAAGCATACTCCGAAGCCGGCGCACGGATGCTGTTACCGCTTGAATTTCAGGCCGAGGTGGGACAGATCGTGGCCTATCACCATGAACGATTCGACGGACTGGGCAATCCACACGGGCTGGAGGGCGAAGGCATTCCGCTCCTGGCACGCATCGTCGCTATCGCCCAAGCCTTCGATAACCTAACGGTTGATATGCCGGGGCACCTCCCGATGTCCATCGACGACGCCATCCGCAAGATCGTACTCCAAGCGGATACTCACTTCGATCCGAAACTGACGAAGCTGTTTGCCCAAGTCGTGCAGGAATGCAAATCTTCCCTGCCCGCCCTCGCGATCGCAAAAACCTCACCGACGACCTAGTCCGGTCGCGCCCGTCGTTCCTTCGCGCCGCCGATCATTTCAGCCGCCGCCGCGCGCGCACGGTCGGTCACCGTGACCCCGGCTAACATCCGCGCCACTTCCTCTTCACGTTCGCGCTCCGTCAACAACCGGACTTGCGTCATGGTGCGCTGCTGACGCACCTGCTTTTCAACCAGGTAATGCGCATGAGCTTGGGACCCGACCTGCGGGAGATGCGTCACACAGAGCACTTGGTGGTGTCGACTGAGATCCCGGAGACGTGTCCCCATCACCTCAGCCACGGCCCCGCCGACGCCGGCATCGACTTCGTCAAAAATCAGCACGGGAACTCGATCGCTCTCAGCCAAAATGGTTTTCAACGCCAACATGACACGGGAGAGCTCACCCCCGGATGCCACTTTGGCAAGTGGCTTGAGTGGTTCACCAGGATTGGCCGAAAACACGAACTCTACAGCATCGTGCCCCAACTGGCCGTAGGACGCCTCGCCGGGCAGCGGAAGCACCTCCACCGCGAAGCGGGTTCGCTCCATCCGGAGCGCGTTCAACTCTTTCGTCACCTGCGTCGTGAGTTTCTTGGCCGCCTCGATTCGCTTGCGGGAAAGGCGCCCGCCGAGTTCAGCCACGCGACGCGCGGCATCCTCTACGGCAGAGGCCAGGTCCTGCAGCCTGGTTTCCGCTGTGTCCAATTGAGCCAGCTGAACGCGTAAAGAATCCTGCAAAAACAGCATGGCATTCACCGACCCGCCGTATTTCTTGCTCAGCCGATGCAAGCGATCCAGGCGCTGCTCGATTTCCATCAATCGTGCCGGGTTGGCTTCGACTTGATCACGATAATGCCGGATCTGGTCGGCCAGGTCCCTCAGCGGAACGATGGCGTCCTCTACCACCCGCGTCCATTCGACGGCCGTCTGATCGATCGACACCATCTTCGCGAGCAGTTTTCGCGCGGAAGCCAACAGGCTCAGCACGCCCTGATCACCCGCGTACAGCAATTCGTGGAGTTGGTCGGAAAGGTCCCCTAGTTGTTGACTATGCATCAGGCGCGGACGTTCCTGTTCAAGTCGGGCGTCCTCCCCCGCCTCCACTGCGGCATCGGAGATTTCCTGAAATTGAAACCGCAGCAGATCCTCTCGCTCCCGGCGTTGGGCGATGTGCGCAGTCAGCGTCTCACGTTCAGCCACCCGCTCCTGCCACGACCGATACGCGGCCTGGTAGTCCTGACGAAGCGCATGAAGTCGGCCGAAGGCATCCAAGGCCTCCAGCTGAGCCCCGGAGGACAACAGCGACTGTTGCTCATGCTGACCATGTACATCCACCAACGCGCCGCCCAGTTCTTCCAGAAGATGAACCGGACAGAGATTGCCGTTGAGATAAGTCCGGTTGCGCCCCGTCCTGGAAATCACCCGACGAATGACAATGTCCGTTTCACCCGGACGGGCGAATTCCTTGGTCCGGAGCAGATGGAGAATGGGATGGTCGGACGGCAACACAAACGCCGCTTCGAGATCGGCTTCATCGGATTGGGCACGGATCTGATCGGTCGAGGCACGCCCCCCGACCAGGAGCGTCACCGCATCGATGAGGAGAGATTTGCCGGCTCCGGTTTCACCGGTAAACACGATGAAGCCGGAGCCGAAACGGACAGCCAGCTGCTCGATCACGCCGAAATTCGAGATGCGCAGCTCGGTCAGCATGCCGCTGAGGATCAGGCGCTAGGCAGCGCCGGAATGTTGTGCGAGAAGCGAATCGATGATTTCTTTGAACTGGCGCTTCGGGCGCGCCCCCACCAGCCGCTCGACCGCTTGACCGTTCTTGAAAAAGAGAATGGTCGGAATGCTCATCACCTGATAGCGACCGGCGATTTCCGGGTTCTCATCGGTATTGAGCTTACGGACCTTGACCTTGCCCGCATATTCTGTTGCTAATTCATCGACGATCGGCGCGACCATCTGACAAGGCCCGCACCAGACCGCCCAAAAATCCACCATCACTAATTCGGATGCCTTCATGACATCCTCATCCCACGTCGCATCAGTCGCCTTCAACGCATCGCCTGCCACAGTGTCCTCCTTCGCTCGACCTGCCATGTCATCGCTTTTCGATGTGTTGAAGCGGTTCCACACACCGTTCGTCATCCTATAACACGGTTTTGCAGAGAGTCAAATCACGGCCTGTCCCAGTGCCACTCAGCCGGCGCACCCGACCACCAGTCCGTCGGCCTGGCGCGTCGCCACGCATCCTGCTCCTGCCAGAGCTGCTTCACGAGGGCCTCATCCAGGCGAGCCGCCATCGCCGCAGTGACGTCAGACTGTCGCTGCACCGCCTGCTGGATCACTTCTTTTGCGATCCGCGCAAGCACATCCGGCGGATCAATCAAATCTTCACTCCGTCCGGTCGCGAGATTCAGGTAGAGCTGTTCCACGCGAACCCATTGATCGGTGGTCGCCAGGTGCTCAAGGTAGCCATCGAGCGCGTGATACACATACGTAAGAAAGACATAGGTTCGAGCCGAGGGGGTCTCCCGCACCGCCGCCTGACAGGCCTCAACCGCCTGACGGTAGTCAGCGGCCTTGAGAAACACCGCCGCGCGCTGAAGATGCGATGGCTGCTCCGCCGCGGCCAGTTGAACCGGAACCGCGCCCTGAACCGCAACCCACAAGCACAATCCGACCAACAGGAAGAGCTGGTGTCGTCGCACGAGGATGCGCCTCCCTCACCGTCTCCGCATCGCGTTCCTGGCCGCTCAATCTCGACCCGTCAGGCGAGCGTTCGCGATTCAATACCGACTCATCGGCATCGACTGCACCGGCAGCGTATTCAGGGTTCGCCCGTAGGGGCCGCCTGGCGCGGCCCAAGGTAAGCCGCGATCCCCGACCAGCAATGGACCCAGAATCGTGCGCGCCACAATCGTACCGAAGTTCTCTGTCCAGCCGATGCCCGTCATGCTCAGCATGAAGGAGTAACTCTGGCGATCCGGGAACTGCAGATAGTACAACCCGAGCGACCAGCACTTGCACGGATTCTGATAAAGGGCGACCACATCATACTCCGGACTGCGTCCACCTTTGACATCGTAATAGCCCTTGGCGCCGACGGTCCAGCCCCAAGGTGTTCGGAATCCGCCGCCTGCGGTGACGAACTGGATTTCCTCGGTGGGAGCATAGACTTCATTGAACGAGACCGGATTCCAAATATCGCCGCGCCGGACCCGGTTGCCGTCACGACTGAACCGTTGCCCCACCTCCACGTACCAGTAGTTGGATTGCTGCACGCGAAGATCGGTATTCCACTGGCTGAACGTCCCCCGGTACGGATCGAGGAAGGCATCGACCGTCAGATAGGAATTCGTCGGAGGCAACATCTGTCCGCCGGTGACGTTCTTTCCGAGCGCTTCGTTGACACCGGGTGGACGAAAGAATTCCGGCGCGGTATTGCCGATCACCGCCCGTAGCCACAAGTCGGACAGTTTTCGCCCCTGCACCTCCACCGTCGCCGGCTGCAAGGGCTGCGTGAGAGATCCCAGGAACGGTAACACACCGGGAGTAAACTCCCGTGCACGGGTCTGCACCCCTCCCACGTGATAACTCTGTGCCAGGGTCAAGTCGAGCCAGTTGAACGATTGGCCGTTCACCTGTTGTTCGAGCAACTTGGTCCGGAGTGAATAGGTCAACAAATTTTTCTTCGGGATGTCATCGACTTGATCGATCTGAGCGATCTGAGACTGGTTACTCCCCGGCACGTATTCATACATCACACTCGGTTCGATTGTGTGCAGGAAACTCCCGCCGTCCCCCCCGGTATATCGACGGCTCAGCCTGGAAGACGCATCCATGGCCGCCCAGAACGTTTCGCGATGGAGCGGACTCGCCTCCTGAATGCCGCGCGTATAGTAGACTTCCTTGAACTTAAAATGCGGCGTCAACCCGATCACATGCCCGACATCGATCACATCGGTAGTGACCCCGGGCATAAAATCCATGCGATTCACCGCAAATCCCTGCTCGCGATAAAAATTCACAAAGTTACTGTCGAGGTTCATGAGCAGCGGCAGCCCGAACGCCGACGTATTCGGCAACACATAGCCGACCTCCGGGAGGCGCTGGAACGTGTCGGGACCGCCGGAGTTCAACGGCTGGAGATACTGGCCCAGAAAATAGGCGCTGCCGTAGGGCAGGCGTTGCGTGGCCAGCAATGTGGATTCGCCGCTGGGAGAGGCCCGTTGCGCGCCGGAGTTGCTCAACTGTTGGAGATACTGCCGATCTGACACAAACGACGCCTGGCCTCGCACCAGCAGTGTGTCCGTGACCTGTTGCACGTGCTGGCCGCTGATCAAGCCTCGCAAGCGCCGCTCATCCGAGGCGGTCTGATCGACGCCCGACACATTCGGCAGCTTCGTCTGCTGCAGAAAGCTGGCAAACCACTGCCCGCTCGACCGACGGTCCAGATAATAGCGATAGGTAAAATCGCTTCCGTACCCGAGATCCGAATAATACGAAGGTGCGATCGTCAGGTCCTGGCTGGGGTTAATGGCCCAGAAATACCCCTGCTGGTAATGCAGCCCGAAGCGGTTGTCGTAGCCGGGCGTGGGAATGAGGAACCCGCTGTGACGATTGCTGAGCGGATAGGTCAGGGTCGGCACCGGGATGATGGGCGTATCCCGCATGCAGAGCCATGCCCGCTTCATCCCGATACTTTCGCCCGTGTTCACATCAAGATCGTCGAACTTGAATCGCCACGCCGGCACTTCGCCGTCTTTGGCATCGCAATTCGTGAACGTGCCCTCCTTGATGCGATAGTGATCCTCGGACAGCCTCCGGATGCTGCGACCGGTAAAAAACGAGTTGCTTGGCCGGATATACATCGACCCATGGGTGATGACTCCGGCTTCGGTATTCACGTTCAACTCCAGCTGCTCCGACTTCAGATCGGAACTCGGGTCGAAGAAATGCACATGCCCGGTCGCCACTAAGGTACCCGGCAGCGAATTGATCGTGACATGATCGGCTGTGAGTCGAAACGAGCCTTGCGTCACCACCACCGACCCATCCGCTTCGTATACCTCCTGCTCCTGCAGATGGTCGATGCGTTCGGCCGTCACCGTGAGTGGCTGGTTGCTGGGTGAGGCGGTGGTCACCGTTGATTGCGCCGAGGCGGATTCGACCAGCAGCAACCAACTGAGGAGAAGAGTCAGGAGGATCATCGGGAACGGACAACCAGTCGCCCGCCGCCGTATCGAAGCCGAGTAGCGGTCTGGCCCCATCTCAACCACGAACAGGTGAGAGGGAACACCCTCGGAGAAGGGCCTTGATCTCGCCGACCAGCATCAAGGAGCCCGTGACACAAATCAGATCGGACGGAGCGGCGGATCGCTTCGCAGCAGTCAGCGCATCGGCGGGGGTGGCCGCCACCTGGGCGGTAGGCGCACAGTCTTGCAGAAGCGTTCGCAATTCCGAGCCGGTGGACGCACGCGGCAGATCCGCCTGAGTCAGGATCAACGTATCGGCCTGGGACAATAACGGCGCAAGGAATGCGCGTGGATGTTTGTCGCGCATCATTCCGACGATCAGGCTGATCCGCGCTCCGGGCCGGCCACGCCGCCAATCGGCGAGATACCCGGCCAGCACAGCCGCGGCAGCAGGATTGTGGGCCCCATCCACCATGATCGTCGGCGATTCGGCGACAATTTCCAGCCGGCCTTCCCATGCGACATGCTGCAGTCCGCTCCGCACCGCCGGCTCAGACACACCGAGCCCGCGCTCGCGGGCGAGTTCGATCAAGGCCAGCGAACAGGCGATATTGTCCAGTTGAAACCGTCCCTGGAGCGGGCAGGAGAGATGATCGTAGTGCGAAGACCTACCGGCATACCGGCAATCAGCCGTTGAAGGGCCGTCGCACTGAAACTCGCGCCCCAAACAATACAGGGGAGCCGCCACCTCCGACGCGCGCTGTTCAATCACCCGGCGAGTCGAAGACTCGATGCGACCAAGCACGACCGGCACAGCCGGTTTCACAATGCCCGCCTTCTCGAATGCAATCGCCTCCAGCGTGGACCCGAGATAGGCCTCATGGTCCAGGCCGATCGTCGTAATGGCGCAAGCCAGCGGCTCCACCACATTGGTGGCGTCGAACCGTCCGCCCAACCCGACTTCAAGCACCGCCACATCCACCTGACAGTCCGCAAAATACTGGAACGCCAGTGCCGTCGTGAACTCAAAAAAAGTCGGTGCAAGATCGGGCGCAGCGGCACTCCGTAAGGTCTCGACCAGTCTACTGACAGTGTCCTCCGGAATCATCGCACCGTTGATACGAATACGTTCACGGAAGTCGATCAGATGCGGCGACGTGTAGAGCCCCACTCGATATCCGGCGGCCTGCAAGATGGCGGCAGTCATTGCCGCGGTGGAACCTTTCCCGTTCGTCCCGCCGATGTGAAGCACCGGATAGCAACGGTGCGGCTCCCCCATCCTGGTAAGCAGGGCACGGACGGTCTCCAGTCCCAACTTGATGCCGTGCTGCTGCAGGCCGTAGAGAAATTGGACGGTGGCGGAATAGGTCATTGTGGTCATGCGTGAGAACTCGCCTGCCCTAGAAGACTGCGGGAAAATCCCCTGTGCACCAGACACCACGATCAGGTCACGTAGCATGCTGGAAGTGGAATGACCAGCAGGATGCGCAAAAATGTCGTCCCCACCGTCCGTCGTTCGTCTCTCGTCCGCAGAAAAGGGCCCATGGCATAGGGCTCATATCGTATGGCCAGCCATCGAGCATGGGCATTTTTGCTCTCAGCCATCAGCCATACGATCTTGCCCGCAAGGAGATACGCTTCACGCAGGGCGAGAACGCCGCTGGCGGACTTTTTCCGCATCCTGTCAGAAGTGGCCGACCAGGGTGCTGACCGCTTCCTTCAACTGTTTTCGTTCGACGATCATGTCGATCATGCCGTGATCCAGTAAGAACTCGGCCCGCTGAAACTGATCCGGCAATTGCTGTTTGATGGTTTGCTCGATGACGCGCGGACCGGCAAACCCGATCAGAGCCTTCGGCTCGGCAATAATGACATCTCCCAGCATCGCGATGCTCGCGGTCACTCCGCCGAAGGTCGGGTCCGCCAATATGGAGATGAACGGCACCTTCGCCTCTCCCAACTTCGCGACCGCTGCGGACGTCTTGGCCATCTGCATGAGCGACAGGATGCCCTCCTGCATGCGGGCGCCGCCCGACGCCGTCACGAGGATCAACGGCATGCGCCCTTCCAATGCCCGATCGACGGCGCGGCAGATCTTTTCACCGACGACCGACCCCATACTGCCGCCCATGAACCCGAAATCGAAGACGCACAGGGCCACCTTGCGCCCGTTGATCGCCCCCTGGCCGATGACCATGGCGTCTTTACGGCCGGTCTTTTCCTGTTGCGCCTTAGTCCGGTCTTTATACGTACGGGTATCCTGAAACTGGAGCGGGTCTTGCGGCTCCAGCTCGGCATCCCACTCTTTGAAGGTCCCGAGGTCGACCAGGAGATTGATGCGTTCAATCACCGAAATGGGAAAGTGATAGTCGCACTTCGGACAGACCTTATTGTTCCGGTCCACCTCCTTGCGATACACGATCTCCCGGCAGTGATTACACTTGAGCCACATCCCCTCTGCCACTTTGGAGCGTTTGGGGGGCTCTGCCTCCTCGGTTTTACCTTTTTTAAACCATGCCATCTGTGCTCACCTATAGTACAAGGGTTTGCCCCTCTTCAAGCGCGGTCAAATGAAGAATACCCAGTTGCCCGAGCTCCTGCCGGATCTGTTCGCGAAACCGCGGTTTGAGATGGTAGGCGTAGACCGGCAACTCCGGCTGCGCCATCTTGGCAAATTCCTGTGCCAGCAGCGCCGGAGTCAGATGTTTCGCCACACGTGCCAACTCATCCATCTCATTGGGAAACGAACTCTCGATAAACGCCGCCCGCAAGCCGGTTACTTCCTTGGCTACCTGCCAGAGTGCGTCCGTTTGATAGGTATCGCCGCTATAGAGCACGGTATGTGCTCCCTCGCGAAGCAGAAATCCCACGGTCGGCACGACATGGTTGACGCGAATCGGCGTCACGCCCATCCCGCACAGCAGGTCCTCTCGTCCCTCTCGCAACTCATACGGGACGAACACCGGCCTGGCGGAATCGGGCAACCGGAAGAAATCAGGGTACACCGTTCCGTTAAAAATATGCGCGCGGAGCCCATCCAACACTTCAGGAATAGCCGCGATGACCACCGGCTCGTCGATCTCACCGACCAGGTTGTCGGCCAGCGTCGGCAATTCACGAATATGGTCGAAGTGCAGGTGGGTCAACAGAACCACCCGGATTCGCCGCTGCTCTTCGAGGAAGAGGCGCGACCCGATCGTGCCGGCATCCACGAGCAACCGGTCATTGACCAGGAATCCGCAGGTACCGCACTGGATCGGACCGTTCGTTCCCGGAACCAACTGTCCGGACCCATGACAACCCAGCACGCGGACATTCATGGCTCCGGATTCCCGGAACGTCCCCCGAACTCCGTCGCTCCCTCAGAAGCTTGTGGATGAGTCCTCCGCACTGCGCGGCAGAATAGCATACCTCTCGAAAAGGCGCACACAGATTTGCACGGCCCGCTCCGGGAAGACCTCACATAACATGGGCGGGAGTAGCGCGGCATGAGCCCATCATGCAGGCACTTAAGACCAGCCGCCGCCCAGCCCGATCCGGACCATCATCAACAATCCCAAGCCGATACTCGCCAGACAAGCCAAGCCCTGCACCATCCAATAGGCGCGCGGGCCGACTGTGACAGAATAGACCACCGGCAGACTCAGTATCGCCCCGACACCGACCATGCCCAGAATCGATCCGACGCCGAACACCACGATATAGCCGATGCCTTGGCCGATCCCCGTCACCGTTGAGAGCACGATCAACATCAGCGCCGCCGATCCTGCCAGCCCGTGCGCCATCCCGATCAAGAGCGGCCGCAGCGATCCCTGGTACCAATGTCCGTGCGCGTGATCCGGCTTCAAATGATGGCTATGTAGATGCACGTGCGGTTGTCCATCGTGCTCGTGCGTATGGAGATGCCATTGCTCCCGGTAGATCCGGCGTGCCAGCGAGAGGCCGAGAACCACCAGCATCACCCCGACGGCAAACTCGAACAGACTGGCAAGAGTTTCAGGAATCGTGAGGTTCAACGCCAACAGCAGGCCCCCGACACACAGCAACATCAGCGTGTGCCCGAGACCCCAAAAAAATCCAATAGCGGTGGACGCCTGCACGGTCGGCCGCTCCGCCAGCACCGTGGAGAGCGCAGCAAGATGATCCGCGTCCAGGGCATGACGCAGCCCCAGCACGAATCCAAGACTCAGGATGGTCAGGGTATGAGGATCGAACATTCACTGCTCCGGGAGAGGTGCCTCGACTGCCCCGGTAACAGGAACAGCATGAACTGACGGTCAGCCCCCTCGCGCATGCATTTCCAGGTGGGGATCTTCGCGTAGACGGTTGATTTCGATGAGTCGTTGTTCACGCAGGCCGAGCGCTTCGAGCGCCTTGCGCTCTTCGGCGCCCCGATCCGCCCGCCCTTGCCAGGCAGCGGTGATCAACGATTTGATCTCTTCGCGGGAGCGGCCCTGGCGCAAGGGCGCCCGCAGGTCGAGGCCGTCCTTTGCATACAGACAGAGATACCACATGCCGTCGGCCGTGAGGCGGCTCCGATCGCATGAGCGGCAAAAGGGCGTCGTGGTGGACGGAATGATGCCGAAGCTGGTGCCGTCCGGTAACCGGAATCGTTCCGCCGGCGCGACACTGTTCTCGACGATCGGTTGTACCCCGCCGTAGTGTCGGCCGATGTGCTCCAGCATCTCCGCCCGCGACAGTACCTGATTCATGGACCAGTCCGTGGCCCCTCCCACATCCATGTACTCAATGAACCGGACCTCGCCGCCCACTGTTTTTCCGTACTCAATCAAATCGATGAGTTCGTCGTCGTTGTACCCTTTGATAATGACCGTGTCGAATTTCAACGAGGGAAACCCGGCCTGCACCACCGCCTTGATACCGTCGAACACCTGATGATGGAGATCACGCTTGGTCAACGTGCGGAACCGGTCGGCCCGCAGGGTATCCAGGCTGATCGTGACGCGATTCAACCCGGCGAACGACAAGTCGGCAGCCTGGTCCGCCATGAGCACGCCGTTGCTCGTGAGGGCGATCTCCGTAATACGGCGATTCTCGGATAGCTGCCGGACAAACCGTGGCAGGTCCCGACGCAGCAGCGGCTCCCCGCCCGTCAACCGGACCTTGTCCACCCCCAGCTCCGTGAAAATCGCCGTGAGTTCGGCCATCTCCTCAAAGGTCAGGATGGTGTCGCGCGGCAACCAGGCATAGTCGTCTTCGGGCATACAATACTTGCACCGAAGGTTGCAGCGGTCGGTCACAGACAGGCGCAGACTGCGGAGCGGGCGCCCTAGGCGGTCGAAAATTGTGGGAGCGGGTCTATCGAGCGTGCGATGGTCCATGGTGACTCGAAGGCGCGGGCCTCTCCCCCTTGACTGCTCGCCCCTGACAGGGCTACGGGTGCTCCTCGACCCACACCTCTCCTTCGGGGGTGTGCTCGAGTTTCCAAATCGGCGTAATTTGCTTCAGTTCGTCGATCGCCCACTGACAGGCACGGAAGGCCTCGGCGCGATGCTCAGCCGCGGCGATGATCAGCACAATATTCTCTCCGATGGCGATCTCACCGTACCGGTGCAGGACCAGCACCTCGATCACGCCGAAATCCCTGATGGCACGCTCGCGAATCTCGCGGAGCTTCTTCTGCGCCATGCCCTCGTAATGCTCGAAGGTGATGCCATCCACATCCTTCCCCTTCGAGCGGTCACGGGCCGTGCCCAGAAACATGGCAATGCCGCCGATCCGCTTGGAGCGCCGGCGTACTCGCTTGAGTTCCTCGTCGATCGAGAAGTCTTCCCGTTGCACACGGACCAGCATCGCGTCATCGTCGGTCGCGGGCTGATCGGCTTTGGTGGCCTGTTCGAGACTCATTGTTCGGTCCTCTTCTAGTCTGCCCAGTGACGCGCATCCACAAGGATGCTCACACAGCCTGCTCAGCAAGGCCGCAGCGAGCACGAAAATGAGGCGTACCCTGTGGGTACGTTGAGCCGACGCCCACAGCGAGAACGACGCCGGCAGCCTGTTTCAGCATCCTTCACTTCCGCCCGCAAAGGGCGGGAGCAAGGCAATTTCGTCCCCATCCTTCACTTCAAGATCCTCGTGTGCGATCTCTTGATTAACCGACACCAGCACCTTTTTCTTCTGCAACAATTCGCCGATCTTCGGATAGGCTGCATCGATCACCGACACCAGGTCCTTGACCCGTTTCCCGTCGAGCAGCGACAGCGACAGCGTCCCTTGGTTACCGGCCAACATCTTGGTCATGCCGAACAGGTGGATCGTGACCATCTCAGCCGGCCTTTCTGGTATAGAGGCCGGACTTCCCGCCGGATTTCGTCAACAGACAGATGTCGCCGAAGCTCATGCCCCGGTCCACCGCCTTGCACATATCGTAGATCGTCAACGCGGCCACCGATGCGGCGGTCATGGCTTCCATTTCCACGCCGGTCGGACCGGTGGTCTTGGCCGTGGCGGTAATCGTGATCGCGCAATGCCCTTCCTGGTCGGGCTCGGCTGTTTCGGTGAAAGAAATATCGACGCTGGTCAGAAGGATGGGATGGCACATGGGGATCAAATCCGGGGTCTTCTTCGCCCCCATCACCCCGGCGACCTGGGCAACGGCCAGCACATCCCCCTTGGCGATCTTCCCCTGCTGGATCTTTTCGAGGGTCTCGGGCCGAAGGAATACCGTGGCTTGCGCCGTCGCGAGACGCTCGGTGGAGGCCTTCGCCCCGACATCGACCATCCGTGCCCGCCCCGACTCGTTGAAATGCGTAAACTCGGCCATTCTCTACGCCAAATCAGCTGGTTGCCGCGTGTGAACCGCCGAATTATAGGAGCCGGTGAAAATGGGAGTCAAGAAGGGAAGCGCGCGGATCCGGGCACCAGAATGCCGGAGTTTCTTCCGCTCTCACACTGAACATCCGTCTTCGCTGTCACCTGGGCCTGCTTTGTGCCCTCTCACCCGTTCACTCTGCAACGAGGCTTGCGCGCAAGTCGGCCTGTCGGAAATGATTCGGCAGCAGCATAATGCAGTTCGGGTTGAACCCTTGCGCCTTCAACGTGTCGATACTCCCCAGCACCGTCCCGCCTTTGGCCAGATCAATCACGGTGATGGACCCGTCGCTCATGCCTTCCAGGTTGAGGAGGCTGTTTTGAACAAAGAGGTACCGTTCATCGGGCGACAGCACGCTATGATGCGCGCCCTGGGCCGCGGGAATGGCCTGGAGAAACCGCGGGTGACCGGGGTCGGAATTGTCGTACACGTTCACAAATCCCGGCTTCGCCGTCGTGACGAACAATCGGTCCCCCTTCGCATTGTAGAGCATCTCCAACGGCATACCCTGTTGCCGGGGCCCGTAGTCGTCCACCTGCTGAAACGAAAACGACTGACTCGCCGCATCCCAGGTGCCGGTCCACAAGGTTCCCTCCAACATGTTCGTGATCTGCACCACCGGCGGGTTCGAAAAGGGCACGAACATCACCTCGACCGGAGCCGCCTTGGCCGGTGACGGTTTGGACGACACTTTGTGCGTCGAGAGCACCGCACCGGTACTCGCCTGCAACACCGTCACCGAGTCGCCTGCATCCGACATGTCGGGCTTCACCGTGCTCGTAATCAACACACGGTCGATCCCGTTGTGAATCGCGATGCCATGGGGATAGAGCACGGACGCGCCCCCGCCGTCCGGCGTACGGATGGTCTTGACCGGCTTGTCCTTCACGGCATCGCCCATGATGACGGCGCTCGAACCCATACAGGTCAGGTACCAGGTCCGGTTGTCGTCCGACACCACCAGATCTTCCAACACCTGGCAGTCGGGCACCTCGATGGCGTGGAGCCGGAAGGGAAAACGTGTGAGGTCCACCACGTGGAGGACGCTTTTGCCTAAGGCCGTGATGTAGGCTTTCGTCCGGTCGCGGTTGAAGAAAATATGGTGCGCGACAAGGTCCGGCGGAAGCGGAATCTCCATCAAGACCTTTCCGAAGTCCGACGACACGGGATCGATGTCCATAATCGCGATCCCTTCGCGTCTGACCGATTGCTCTGGTTTGCTCTCATAGTTGAGCAGAGCCAGCAGCTCCGCCAAGGCCGGCGCCGAACAGGAAAGAAGCAGCCCGAGGGTCAAGGAGAGGAGTCGGAAGCGTCTCATGATAGCCTCCTTCTGTGAGGTGGGGATGCGTAAGAAAATACTCCTTTCACAGGATCCTCGCAATGGGCAGGGCCGGAGCTGATCTCCTGCGCCGGGTTTCGGACCCACTCCGTTAGGCCCCGGCCAGGATTGTTCACCTGGTCCTCCCCAGGAGTTCAAGACTGAAGCCCCTGGATCGAGAGGAACCGAGGACTGAGGAGGGCCCCCTGAAGAGTCCGGGCTAGCCTTTCTCTCCACCCGGATGTTATCCAGTGAAGAAACCGGAATTGTTCCGCCTCCACTAGAGATCGACATGAAGCCGACGCATCGCTGGATCCCGCTGCCGCTCTACACACAAGTGCTCATTGCCGTGATCTGCGGCGGGCTGCTGGGCGCCCTCTTCGGACAGGAGCCCTATTGGGGCGGTCTGCGCAATGCGCAGCTGGGCAAACTCGGGCTCTTCGTCGTCACCCTGCTCAAGACACTCGCCATTCCGTTGATCTTTTTCGCGATCCTCGATGCCCTCATCCGCACCACCATTCCGCTGCGTCAGGGCGGTAAACTCCTGCTGATCTGCCTCGTAAACGTCTCCGTCGCCATGGCCATCGGCCTCGCCATCATGAACACCTGGCAGCCGGGCCTGGCCTGGCAAGGCCGCGTCGATGCCCTGCTCCAACTGGTGCCGGGAACCAAGCCCTCCGCAACCGTGCTGGCCAATGTGCAAGCCGGATCCCAAAGCCCGATCGAGTACCTCGCCTCCTATATTCCCCGCACCATCACGGACCCGTTTTCGAGCAACAACATCATCGGCGTCGTCCTCCTCGCGCTGGTGCTCGGCGCCACCCTGCGGATGGTCCGGAGCGAAAAGGACCAGACCACCGGGCTGGTCAATGCCCTCGTGCGCGGCATCGAGTGGGTCTATGTCTGGCTGGTGCAGATACTCGAATGGATCATCCTGGTGGTGCCGCTCGCTGTCTTCGGCGTCGTCGCGCAGGTCGTGGGCAAGGCCGGCATCGGCGTCTTTTCCGTGCTCTGGATCTTCCTCGTCGCCATGCTCGCAGGACTCGCAGCCCACGCGCTCATCTATTATCCGCTCCTCGCCTGGCTGGTGGGAAAGAAATCGCCCAAGGTCTACCTGGGCCAGGGGGCCGACGCCATCCTGACCGCCGTGTCCTGCAACAGCAGCCTCGCGACCGTTCCGGTGACGCTCCAGTGCCTCCATCGCATGAACGTCTCGCCGCAATCGTCCCGCCTCGCGGCCTGTGTCGGCACGAACCTCAACAACGACGGCATTACCCTCTATGAAGCCATGGCCGCGCTCTTTCTCGCGCAGGCGCTGGGCTTCGACCTGCCGATGGTCAAACAGGTGCTGATCGTGCTCGCCTCCATCATCGCCGGGGCCGGGGTGGCGGGCATTCCCGAAGCCGGACTGATTGTCCTGCCGCTGGTGCTGGCCGCCGCGGGCCTGCCGGACCACGTCATCATCGCGGCCATTCCGCTCATCATGACGGTGGATTGGATCATCGCCCGCGCCCGCTCCGGCGTGAACGTCATGAGCGATATGCTCGTCGCCATCCTCCTCGATGCCGGGCAGGTCGCGCCCGCCGCCGAACCGGCCACCATTCCTCGCTCGTCCGATACCACTCGTCGCACGGAGCCCCAGATTTCCTCATGAGCGCGCGCAATGAGCGCAAGGCCACCTTGAGCATGCTCCAACGCTGGATCGAGCCTGGACGCGCATTCAGCGTCTCGGAGCGAGCGCCGCACCGACGAAGGTGACGTTGCGACCACGGCAAGAGTAGTTGCTGCAATTGTTGAAGGACCGCCGGTCAATGCCCCCAAGGAGATTCGCGAAAGCGTGCGGCGCTCCAAGCACGGAACCATGGATCTATTGAACGCGCTCCTCGCAGCAGGACTGATACCACGCAGCGGCACCCAGAAAGCCGGCCGCTACACCGTAGCGTAATCGCTCCACCCACTTCCGGACCTCTCACATCTCGCGCCATGCGCACGCGACAAAAGCCGCCTTCACTGCCGGCCCACAAAGTAGGCCCACGCTTCGCGATGGCAACGCTCCCTCGGTTTACCGCCCCCCGATCAACAGCGCCAGGGCATGCAGGAGCAATCCCACCAGGCCGCCGACGATCGTTCCGTTGATGCGAATGTACTGCAGGTCGTTGCCGACTTCCCGCTCGATGGTCTCCACCATCTGGGCCGGCGACCATTCCCTGACCGTGTTGGCCACCAACTCCCCGATCTTGTCGCTGTGCCTGACGGCGAGTGCCTTAACCAGACCCTGCACCCCATCATGCAACATGGCGCGCAATACGGCGTCTTTCTGCAAGGTGCGCCCGGCATCGGCCAGGGCGGCATCGAGATAGGCCCGGATATCGGACGGATCCTGGCTTAAGTCGTCCAGCATCCATTGCTTGAGCTGGTGCCATGAATCATCAAGGAACTGCAACAACGTGTCGTAACCCAGCAGCTTTTCTTTGAGCGACGCCTCCCGCCTCAACGCCTCGTCGGACTGCATGAGCCACTGGGACAATTCATGGAGCCGATCAATCGCCTTCCGCCGCATCGGATCGTGCGGATCGTCCCGCATCGTGCAGAGCGTGTCGTAGACGGAGTCCAGGACTTTGTGTGAGACGGCGTAATCCAATTTCACAAAACTGAGCACCCGCGACCAGGGAAGCTTTTCAGCCACCGTCCTGCCCAACGCGTCTCTGTTGGCGTCCACGTACTCAAGCACCGCAGACAGGATGTCGTTCAAGAGGCGATCCCGTTGGTGGCTCCCGAGAAAGCCGGCCAGCATCTGACCGGCAAGGGGGGCGACACTCACACCTCGAATAATCTTGGTGGCAATCTCGCGAAGCATCCGCTGCATCGCGGCATCTTCCGACGCGTTCAGCGCTCGAACGAGCAGCTGCGCGCATTCATCACGCAGGGCACGCCTGCGTTCGGGAGCGAGGAGCGCCTCGATCAATTCTTCAGGGATGTGCCAGGAACCAACCAGTCGGGCGATCCCCTCTGGCGTGACCAATTTCCGTTGAGTAAGGCTGCCGATATTGGAGGCAATGCGCTCGGTATTCCCGGGGATGATGGCCGTATGCGGGATCGGCAAGCCGAGGGGATGTCTGAACAACGCCGTCACCGCATACCAGTCCGCAAGTGCGCCCACCATGGCGGCCTCGGAGAAGGCCCGGAGCCATGCAAAGAAGGGATGCGCCTCCTGTTGAACGAGCGCGACGACAAACAGCAGCGCCATGAGCAACAGAAGCCCGGTCGCCAAGGCCCTCATGCGAACATAGTCCTCACCCTTCGTCGGCAGGGTCCGATCTGTAGCCCTCACAGCGTTTCTCCTCTCACACCTTGCACAATGGGATCAGGTCCTCTCATCGCCACACAGGCGCCGAAACACCTCGCGGCGGCATTCACGAATGATCCAGGCTAGTTGATCCCTCTGGCTCGCGCAACCGGAAGACGTCCATGCCCTGGCTGCTTCCTGTTGCCTTCATCCTTCCACTTTCCTATAGTGGAGAAACAAGCTCTCCGCGTCTGAGCTGTGTGACGCCTTCCTGGTACGAACCACGAATGGGGAGTACTCCATGGCAAGTCGAGACGAAGCAGGGGCACCCGATACCGCACATCAGGCCGGTGCATCTCCGCGAGACCAATCCCCTTCGGCTCAAGGGAACGGCAGTCCAGGCCTGCCGCCGCCCCGGTTACCCTCCGATAGCGCGAACAAGCAATTCCGGCTGAAACTGATGATGTTCTGGGGCGTGGTGATCGCGGCGATTGTGGCGGCCTTTACGACCGGCTATCCCAGTTGGGAAAACTATATCGTTCAAGAGGCGGCGAAACGCCAACTGCGCGCCTACATCGATGTGCGGCCCCAGGGGATGAGCGCGATCGAGGAGGGGCTGGTGCCTCGTGTCCACGACAGCTTCCACAATATCGGGCGGACCCCCGCGTATGACAACGGGTCGTTTTCAAGAATTCTGGTGAGGGAATACCCGCTGACGCGCACACTGGTCAACGACGAGTGTCGCTATGTCGCACCGGACCCGAAGGCGGGGAAGTGGTTCATCGGAACGCCCAAGCGCCCCGGAATCGCACGGGAAAGCCCCCTCACGGCGGCTGAGGTCGGAGCCATCAAGGGCGGCAATTCTGCGATCTACTTTCACGGCCGGGTCTGTTACCGGGACATTTTTAACGAGCCGCACCGCACCGACTTTTGCCTCTATTGGAAATGGGATGCCGGCCGGATCAGCCCGAGCCTCTCCTGTCCCCAGGGAAACAGCGCCGGTTGAAGTCCGTCGTTCGTAAAACGTCGGTTGTCTCCCGTCCGCAGACAAGAGCCTCCGGCCGGCAGGCGAGAGCGGGCGTCTTTGCTACACGCTACGAGCCAGAGGCTCCGATTTCTCCCTGGCCGCGTTTCACGATTGACGTTGTACGGTTCACTAGCCCGCATTATTCATGACAGTTCGTCGTGAAATCGCCGAGTCACGTTGGGAGACCGGCGCGCGGAGTCGGGAGGCCCCGAAGCGTACTCGTGCAGTACGTTGAGGGGCCGAGGGACGAGCCCGCCGGCCGAAGGCACGTCGCAGCAGTGAATCGGCGATTGCAGCAGAAGTGCTCATGAATAATGCGGGCTAGGCCGCCTGATCCGATGGCGTAAACCGAGTGAACCCAAATTGCTGACCCGCCGACATCAACCTCGAAACGGGCAGTTTCATGAACTCGCGTGCCGACAGGGGCCAGATTTCCTGTTTTCCATCATCAGCCCGTTGCGCCTTGCTCCGATGAACCGGACTTTCGAGTTGCTTTCGCATGGTGGCTCCCTCCCTTTCCTGATCGGGGTACATCCGCTTTGGTTTGGATTGACTCTCCACTTTTACACATCCCTGCTTTATCTCTACTCTGCGACACTGAGTTCCGGGACTGGATGAACCCCTGGACTCTCCAGGTCTTGGCCCTGGAGACTTGTCAGCCGGTGGACGTGAACCGGTGGTCCAGTCCTCCGGTTCACCCTTCTCTTCAGCTTTTACCCCGATGCAATCGCCACCAAGGATCGAGTAGAGTGTTGCGTAGTACATCGGTGCCCGATGACCTGGAGGAATAATGGCGAGATCGAGACGACCGGAATTGGAAAAAGATAACCCGACAGCCCCGCAGCTCTATGTCGGGCCTCGGAGAAGAAGCGCCCTGTCCCGCAGGGCCTCGGCATCACAGACGCCTGCGCCGAACGGAATGGCCGCGGCGATGCATACCTTGATGACGGCGGCGGAAGAGTTCGTGAACGGCGTGCCCTACGTGCAAGAGCTCGACAAGGAGCGAAACGCCCTGCTGGATGCGATCACACAGGCGCAGACCCTGCTGTCGGCCGGGGATGTGGCGGTGACACGACCGGCGAAGGGGAGAAAGAAACGGCAGACGGGTTAGTTCGATGGATGGCCTTCAGGAGCGCGGCCAAGGGGCAAGCGGATCGTAAATTCTGCCCCTTTTCCAGGCTGAGTATCGACGGCGACCGTCCCCCCGTGCGCCTCGACAATACCCTTTACAATAGCCAGCCCTAAGCCTGTCCCTCCGGACTCCCGTGCCCTGGCCTTGTCCGCCCGATAGAACCGATCGAAGAGGAACGGCACATGTTCCGCCTCGATTCCTGGGCCTGTGTCCCGGACCGCAATCTCAAGCGATCCATCGGAACGGCGAAGACGAACCGTGACCGAGCCGCCGGGCGGCGTATACTTCAGACTATTATCCAGCAGATTGATCAGCGCCTGTTTCAACCACTGCGCGTCCGCCGAAATCGTCGGCACGGGCACCACCTCGAGGGCGAGTGAGATCCGGCGGTCATCGGCCAATAGCTTCAGCTCGATGATCAGCTCCTGAAGCAGGGGTTCCAGTTCGACGGGAGCGAGGTGCAACGGAGGCCGATCGCCCGTCACCTTCGTGAGCGTGAGCAGCGACCGGGCCAGTGCGATCAGCTTCTCTACCTGTTCCAGGTTCCCGATGAGCGCCTCACGATATTCCTCCGTGGATCTGGCCTTTTGAAGCGTGACTTCCAAGTTTCCCTGCAACACGGTCAGCGGCGTCTGCATTTCGTGAGCGGCGTAATCGACAAACCGGCGCTGGCTCTCGCAGCTTTTCTGGAACCGGTCCATCATGGCGTTAAAGGTGTGTGTCAACCGGTGGAACTCTTGAAACGGAGAATCGAGAGACAATCGCTCGCCGAGGTCTGCTTCCGACATGGTTTCCGCCCGCCGGCTCAAGAGACCGATCGGCGTCAGAACCGTTCGCGCGATCCATGCGCTGCCGGCCCAGGCCACGACGATGACAAGGCCCGACCCGAGCGCCAGCAGAATCGCAAGCCCCTTGAGGGTTTCCTTCGAAAAGTGAAGCGACTCTTCCGCCTGCAACATATACCGGACCTGGCCGCGCCTGGGCACAGGGATCGAGACGCGCCGCACAGGGGAGCCCTCGCGCAGCTGCACCATATCAAAGACAGTCTGGCCCTGCTTGACCTGTTCGAGGAGGGAGGCCGACACGGGAGGCCGAGGAACCACATCGGACCCCTTCCACAGCAGTTGTCCGTCGATCGACAAGATCCGGACGCTATGCGCGGCCTCCCGGAGTTCATGTTGCTCTTCCTGGCTGCGGCCCTTCTCTCCCAAGACGACCAGCTCGTCAGCCGCCCCGCGAATCACATCCGGACGCTGTTCGATAATGCGGCCCAATGTTTCCGCAAGTTCAAGCAGACGCCCATCGACATAGCGGCTCAACAGCGTGTCGCCGCCGACATAGATCAGCGCCGAAAACCCGAGGAGCAGCCCGCCCATCAGGATCAGCGCCGTCCGGCGGATCAGACGTCCCAGCGAATTCACCGTCCGGCTTCCTCGTCTTCCAGCATATAGCCGGCCCCCCGCACAGTGGTGATCAACGCGGGGGAAAAGTCGCGATCCATCTTCGCCCGCAACGACCGGATGTGCGCATCCACGATATTCGTCATGGGGTCATAACTGATATCCCACACGTGCTCGATGATGGCGGTCCTGGTCAGCACACGATTCTTGTTCCGCAAGAGAAATTCGAGCAACGCGTACTCCTTGTTCGTCAGTGCGATTTCATTGCCGCCCCTGCACACCCGGTGAGTCGCCGGATCCAGCTCCAGGTCGGCAGCCGTCAGCCGGGCCTGCAGTTGAGGCCCGCCCCGCCGCAACAGGGCTCTCGCCCTCGCGAGGAGTTCTGCGAAGGCAAACGGCTTCGTCAAATAATCATCGGCCCCCAAGTCCAAGCCCGACACCTTGTCCTGCACCGTATCGCGGGCGGTCAACAGCAAGACCGGCGCCGTCACGCCTGTGCTGCGCAAACGACGACAGAGTGAAAGGCCATCGAGCACTGGCAGCATGATGTCCAGGATGATGAGATCGTACGGATTCGCGATGCCGAGCTCGAACCCCTGCTCGCCGTTGGACGCGACATCCACCGCATAGCGCTCTTCCTTCAAGCCCTTTCGGATAAATTGCGCCAGGTCAGCATCATCTTCTACGAGAAGGATGCGCATACCGATACATGCTCCATCGAACGATCGAAGGGTGAAGAAATCAGTAGCCTGCGATGTTCCCGTGGCCGGGCCTATCGTCATCATACTAATACATTAGCCCGCCTCGATTCGATCAGCGAGGAGGGAGAGAAAGAGGAGACGCGCGGACGCGTGAACGGGCTTCAGGAAGCTGGAATCGGGAACGCAGATGTTGCTGACGGACCGATGAAAGTTCAGCGGCTCATCGGCCCGATGTCATCAATAGGGCGACGCGGCTATAGAGCGCTCCTGAGTAGCGTTGGCCTTCGCGGTCGTGACGAACCGCAAGTGCGGAGCGAGGCGTTCGGGGAGCCCCATCCCGATCGTACTCCATTCGTAGACCGTCTCGTGCGCGCGCACGATCTTTTCCACAGCCTGCGGCTCCTGCTGCCACCGCAGCAGGTCCACGCAGGGAATGACCGCTTGCCAATTCAAGTCAGGCACCTGTGTGAGTTGCTCTGCGCACGTGGCGATCAAGGCCAACTCTTTAAATTCACGATAGACCCTGATCACTTCGGGAGCGTCCAGAGCATCGTACACGGTCGCGACGATCGGAATCGGGCTACGACGCATCAGGGGCAAACACGACAATCCTGAGTGAAGATGGATGAGGTCGAAAGACGGCAGTGCGGCGAACGCTTTCTCCAATGCCAGCATGGCCAAGGCTTCGGCAAGATGGCGTTTCGGCGCAGGATAGGATCGCATGGCGAGGGGAGCCACGGGGACCAACTCACAAGCCGTTCTGCTGTCCCCACTGGCAAAGACCCTCACGTCATGTCCCAGCCGGGTCAAGTGCTTCGTCACATGGAAAATCGTCCTGCCCTGCGGGTCCTGACTCTCGGATGAAACCTGTTCCAGAAACGGGCTGATATGAGCAATCCGCATGGTCTTTTTCCCTTTGTCCGGTCCAGCGTGAGACGTGCCCTTCAGCCTCGCGTCCGGCGGCGGAGGCGAGCGATCGACAGGGCAGCGAGGGTCGCTGTGACGACTGTATGCTGTGGGGGAGCCTTGCAGGCAGCCGAATCGGCCGCCCACTCCACGTTCAAAGAGAAGGTACAACGGCAATCATGAAAATTCGCCGAAGAAGAGGTGAAGTCATTATGAAGCGCCCCCGCAACGCCGAACACGTGGAGGTCGTGCGATCGGACCAGCAAGCGGTGCGGCAGGAAATAGAACGGGGGCAGCCACCCGCGTGACCGCCCCCGTATCCAACTCTCTCACGCTGTCCCCACCGGGGACCGCTCGACTGAATCTTACGCGACCTGCTGAATCGCAGACAACAACCACTTGCCGTGTTGATAGCGCATAAAGGTCCAGACTTCGGTCGTCTCGATCGGCTTGTCTGCACTACCCTCGATGAGATACCCGGCGTCGCCCGGTGCCTTCGACAAGGAAACGGTATAGTCCCGGGCGCTCCAATGCAGGCTCACCGTCGCATACTGCACCGTATTTTCAACCCACGACTCCCGAACTTCAGCTTGGAGCAGCACCACATCCTCCACACGGTTCGCCTGATCCTGGCTGGTCAGTTCGGCCAGGCCGGTACTGAAATACTCCAGCATCTCCGGCGTCACCAGTCGACGCAATGCGGACAGATCCTGCCGGCCCCAGGCGGTTTGGATGTCAGTCAGCGATTGCTGAAAGGCCGCCTTGTCGGCTGAGGTAATCTCGCTATCGATCGTGGCCGTTCGGAGCGTCGACACGGGCGAGTCTGCCAACAGTGAGCCACTCACCGCGCGGCTCCGCGTGATGCCTGAGAAATCAGGCGCCACCGCAGGCTTACGCGAGCGCAGATAGAAAAACAGAGCCCCCGCTCCCATGAGCAACAGCAACATGAACATCCCGCTCGGGCCGGACGCTCCGCCCTGACCGTTGTCCCCGACCTGCTCACCCGCCTCGTTCGTGCGCGCGCTGCTGTCGGTCGCCCCGAATAGCATGTGACCGATCCATGATCCGGCCAGACCGCCGGCGATACCCGCCAGCAGGGGATTGCGCTGAATCCACGAAGGCTGCGCGGCAGGCGCGGGCCGAGCCGCCGGCCCCGACGCAACAGAAGAGGGTGGCGCCGTGGACGGCCGCGCAGTCGTCGACTGTTCGATCGGCTTGGCTCCATTGTCCTGATACGTACGCGAGCCGCGACTGCCCATGCTGCCCGAGGAACTACTGCCGCGTGAACCGCTGGAGAACCCTCCCCCCGATCCACCCCGCGCCTTCGCGAAGGAAACGGTCGGCACCCCGATCAGAGATAACACGAGACATGCGGCCATGACTTTAGTTGTATTCAAGCTGGGTATCCTTTCTCTCGATGACAGAATGAATCGGGAACGTCCCATCATCCTACCAGCAATGCCCGAAGAAAACCTAAGATTCATCCTGTAGCCGGGGCGGATCGCATGGTGGCTGGTTTCCTGTAAGATAGCCCGGCACATTCGTGCCATTCTCTCGCATCCGGAACCAGCCGGACTTCGTCTTGAAAGGAGGCGTCGTGAAACAGGGCTATCGTTTGATCGTGGTGGATAAAGACGGTGTGTTGGTGTCTGAATTCCAACTGACGGAGCAGGCGTTGGCCGCGCCGGAAGCGTTTGTCGCAGCGCTCAAAGAATCGGTCGAAGCCATCGAAGAAGCGGAGCCGTGACCCTTACAACCCTCCCCACCCGGCCTGCCCCCGATGGCTCTAGGTACCTGTTCGCCACTCGCGCGGGGGACACCTCGAACACAAGCCGCATCATGCCGTCCGCCTCGCAGGACCGGGCGCGATAGTAAACTATAATTTCCATGATCGCTTATAACGTCAAGTTGTGGTCCACTATATTTTACCAATTGATATAATCGCGGATCCTGGTAAACTTTGACTTACCATGGCGAACCTTCTCTGGGGCAATGTCTATTATCAAGATCGCTTCGCGGGCGTGCTGCGCCAGGAACCGGGCGAACGGATCTCGTTTACCTACGATGAACACTATCTGGCGGGGCGCCACCCCTCCATAGCCCATACGCTGCCCTTGAGGACGGACACCATGGTCAGCCAGTCCGGACTGCCGCCGTTTTTTGACAATCTGGTGGCCGAGGGCTGGCTCGAGGAAGCACAGACGCGGCTGTTGGGAAAACGTCGGGTCTCGCGCTTCGAACTGCTGCTGGCCTTCGGCCAGGATTGCGCGGGCGCTGTCTCCATCATCGATCCCGATCCAGAACGCCGGGACGCCGCCCGACCGGACGATCCGATGGATGTCGCCGTCATGTCGGGGAGAGCGTCGCTCTCCGGCATTCAGCCGAAACTGGCTCTGGTCCGCCGGGACGGACAATTCCGTCCCGCGCGAACGGATGAACTCAGCACCCATATCGCCAAGTTTCCCTCGTCGCGGCACGGCGACCTGACGGCCAACGAATATCTGACCACGAAGGCGCTGCAGGCGTTGCTGCCCGGTGACGACATTGTCGATCTGCGCATGGGCCACGTTGCCGGATTCGAAGAGCCGGCCCTGATCATCACACGCTTCGACCGAACCGACGACGGACAACGCATTCATTTCGAGGAATTCAATCAGCTGCTCGGCTATCCGTCCCACGCCAAATACGAAGGCAGTCACAAAAGCATGCCGGATTTCATCCGGCACACGCCCGGTTGCCTGCCGGCCGAGATCTACCGGCTCTACCTGCGCATTCTTGCCGGCTTTCTCCTTGGGAATACCGATATGCACCTGAAAAATTTCGCGATGTTTCACACCGAGGCCGGACTGCGCCTGACACCAGCCTATGACGCGGTATCGGCGACGTTATACGGGTACAACACCATCGCGTTATCCATAGGCGGCAGCGCAAACATTCCCATCGGTGAGATGAAGCCACGAACGCTCATCCGTTTGGGTGAAGAGTTCGGGTTATCGAAGCAGGCCATTGCCATGGCCGCCGGCCAACTTGAAAAGCGGCAGACAGCGGCCAGGAACGCCATTGCCGAAAGCACAACGGGCACCGCGGAATTGCGGGAGGCCATCATTACCTTCATGGGAAAAAGATGGAACGGAACCTTCGCCTTGATTGGCAAGGCCTTGTCGAAGAAGCCGTAACGCGGCGCAAGGCACAGAAATTAACGCAAAAGACATTAGCCGTCCTCGCGGGCGTCAGCGGGCCAACCGTGAATGCGTTTGAGCAGCAACGAACGAGCATTACGCTGGAATCGGCGTTGAAGATTTTCAGATGCCTCGGAATGGCATAGAAGAGTAAATCGCGCAGGCGGCGTCGGGATCGCTTAAGCGGTCTGGTAGAGAATCACGTCCATCGCCAGGAACTGGGAGGCCCATATGGAATACCTCATCGTCATCGAGCCAGACCTCGAAGCCGGAGGGTATGTCGTCTCCTGTCCGACCTCAAAAGGCTGTGTCTCTCAAGGCAAGACCGAAGAAGAAGCGCTGGAGAACATCGAAGATGCCATCAAGACCTATCTTCAAAGCATCGAGGATCTGAAACGCCTCAAGAAATTACGTACCGTCGAAGTCAGCGCATAACGAAGCTGCCGCTGGTCTCCCACGAACAGCTTTCCGGCTGTTCAGACTACCCCTTTTCCAAATGGCTCCTCATAGTCAACGATAGGTTTCCCCGCGAAGGTTTCAATCCTCGCTCTTCCCGAAGGAAGAGCGCTACTGGCAAGGCCCCATCACCCCGAACGAGGAGGCGTGTTTCAATCCTCGCCCTTCCCGAAGGAAGGGCGCTACGGATCCGCCCCCGAACCCCATCGCTGATTGCATGTTTCAATCCTCGCCCTTCCCGAAGGAAGGGCGCTACATCACGCCGTTGAGTTGATCGGTTGCCTTGATGCGTTTCAATCCTCGCCCTTCCCGAAGGAAGGGCGCTACTGCGTGCCGACAACGACGGCTCTGTATGCACATTCGTTTCAATCCTCGCCCTTCCCGAAGGAAGGGCGCTACAGTGATGCGTCGTCGTTTTGGTCGTCGATGGGGGTTTCAATCCTCGCCCTTCCCGAAGGAAGGGCGCTACTCAGCAGCCGATTCG